>Ga0209284_10000268_pt1 | contig 85126 bp, 87 predicted proteins | sample FRY03_FD_187211 | JGI IMG/M metagenome (GOLD analysis project Ga0209284, IMG submission 187211) | Freshwater microbial communities from Lake Fryxell liftoff mats and glacier meltwater in Antarctica - FRY-03 (SPAdes) (version 2) | ecosystem: Environmental > Aquatic > Freshwater > Ice > Glacier... | reverse complement strand
GTCGTTATATAAATACCCCCCTCTTCTAGGGGGGGGTGTGACTTCCCGCCACCCTGACTGTCTGAAAAATCAGTACGCAACGCACTAGAGATTTCAGCAGTCATCTCGGCCCAAGAATCACTGTTCTGCAGGGGGGGGGGGGGGGGGGGCCGCCCCCCCCCCCCCCCCCCCCCCACGGGAGGGGCGTCATATTAGGCAGGGGTTTAGGCATGGATATAGGCCCGCGTAGGCAGGGGGTTTAGGCCGGGTTAGGTGGTATCTTCTGAGTGGGGTAACCGGGTAGGGGTGAGGGGGGGCCCGATACGTTTTAGTGTTTGCCCTGGTTTTTTATGTCCAGAATTCCATATATATTCCGTCCCTTAAATGATAACATATGGTCGCTTAAGCCCTGTGCGGCATATTAAGTGATAATATGTTGTCATTTAAAAATCGGGTTTTCCCCTATACAGTTTTTAAAATAAAACCCGACCAACCCGTTTGCGAAAAAAGTTGACTTTTGTGTGGTGGGAGTTATATATATACATATATGGAAACAACACCAAACCCACTAATAGATATTTTAAAGGCCAATCCCGACATCAAGGAACGGTTGCTTAAAGAGAACATTTCCGATGTGATACTATACAGTCCCGAATTGCGTGGGCCCAACTCACGGTCCTTCGATCCCGGCAGTGTGCCCGATGGAGCCTATGACCCTGTTTTACCTAAAGAGAGTAGGGTGGATAAGGAAATAATGGACAACATTCTAACGACTCGGTTGAATCGTAAACTCTCTCCGGCCAATCAGATTGCCTTGGACGCTTATAAGGAAGAGATGATTAAACAGACTTTTTCTAATCCGGAAGTATTGGAACTGAAAGCGACGGCTCAATCTTTGCGTGATGAGGCTTCTGAGATTTCTCGCCAGTTACATAAGGAGGCAGAGAAATTGGATGAACTGGCAGAATCGATTATACGGGAGAATACAGACCATTTGCTTCCTACTATCAGCCTTCCGGTAAGAATGGATAATGCTGAGGGTGTTACGGAGTATAATGATAAGGTAGCAGCAGAACAGGAGAAATTGAAAATTCTTGCCGATGCGACTTCCAATGGGTGTCCTACTGAATGTAGTAAGCCTTCATAACTCTTTATGTTTTTCCTGAATCTCGCGGAGGTCTTTGATATCCCTCTTGGCGTATTTGATTATTTCCTTTAATCTACGATTCCCTTGAATAATTTTCTCCCGGGCTTCTTTCATATCCCACTGTTTGTCCTTTGTGCATAAGAATCTCCACCATGGTAATTTAGGAACGGGTACGGTACGCTTTGAATATTCTGCAATTAAGTATTCCTCGGCTTTAATACAACTATCAAGGTAGTCATCGGACGAAAAGGCTGCGGCTTTAAGCTTCTTATATTCTTGCTGGATGCTTACCAATCGGGGGTAGTCACGTTTATTTACATGAGCTATCGCGAGGTCGTAATAGACTTCTATCTCTTCGGGTGTCAATTCTTCCAGAAGTTCCTCATTAGTAAAGATGTCGGGGATTGACCCCACGTTCTGTATTCCTTTTGGGTCTTCGTTGAGCGCTTTTTTGAGTTCGTCGATGTATTGGATGTACATAATTATAATTTGTTAATCCGTTCAAGGCGTTGGTTTCTGAGTAGAATGAATTCTTGGCAAAAAACGTGCACGAGTACCATCCATTTTGGCGATGTAGTCATCATGTTGTTCTATTTCGTCTATCCTGAAGTCGGTGCATGCATACAACGCCTTGTTTCTCGTATCCGCTTGGCTAGTGCATAATTACCTTCTTCGATTCTCTCCCTTTTTCTGGTCGCCTGTTGAATTATCTCACGCTTCCGATTGAAAATCGTGGGTTTGGGAATCTCTGGCAGTGATACAATGCGTTTGGTGTATTCTTCAATCAAGTAGCTTAGGCCACGCATCTCACGTTCGAACGCATTGTAAAGTACTCCATTAGTTCCCCCATCTTTATACAAACGTTCAATTTCGTCTTCAATCGTTCGGACTTTGGGAAAGTTGCGGCGGTTCCAATCGCCGTCTTTAACTGCGTTGAATATTCCTAACTCATGGGTTGTCAACACGTCCCGTAGGTCTTCCTCCGAAAATTTTGGTAGGGCGATGACGTCAATGGAGTCGGGGCAGGTGTTCAAGGCCTCTCTGAGTTGTTCGACGTATCTAATTATCATGGATCCAAGATGGACGATTTCTTGTAATAAGTCAAGAAGTATTTGAGTTTTTATATATATAAAGGAGAAAATGCCTCGGCGTTCAATTCATTTTGAGAAATAATGATATAGGCGAAAAAAAGTCCATAGTCATTGTTACAAGTTCGGTCATTCTGGCCGAACATACCGTCATTTTTGATTGACCACCTCCCTTTTTATGCCCTGATATATACTTATCAATATGGACAAATCAAAAATCAATTTAGAAGCCTTAGATGACATCATTAAAGAAATGACAAGCGACTACACCGCTAAGCCTAATTACAACGCCCAAGCCGCACAGATTGTGCAGAATGGTGTCCAAGATAAAATTAATGCCCGTAACGGTTATTCCACACAGTTGACTCCACCGGTGAAGAAATTTACTCCGCCTGAGTTATTGTGAATAATTTGTCAGTTTGGTTGTTTTGATATCGATTATTTAACAGACTAATCGTAATTTTTTGTAACAAATACTGTTCTCCACTTGTTCTTTTAGGCGTGCGATGGATGTAAATGTGTGGCTAGACTATATTTATGACTGGCATGCAATATAAAGATTTTTACAAAAGTTTATTGACCGAAGACCCAAATAGAATAGAGGTCACACCCGGCAATAATAAGACTCTGATACAGAAGGGTTATCCGAATCTTGCAGCAGCTCTACGGTTCGCATATTTTGATTCTGAGGGAGCTATTAGTTTCATTCAAGTCCTTCGAGATAAAGAAATTCTCTACAATGAAGGTGACAACGGTGAGGGTATCACCCACCCAGATATGGGCGAACAGATAGTTCATTTTTGGGCTAATCCGGATAAATTTATACTAGGAAACGCTTCCCACGGTCAAGGTGCTTTTATGGCTCCAAACGAAGACTTCGACGTCGGCCCCGGTGGAAGTGAAGGAACTATCTTTTCCTTGAATATAAAGCGTGCCGGAGACTTCAAAGAGTATCTGAATAGCCTCGATGCTATAATCCCATTGGACGGAGCTATCCCAAAACAAGATACTAATTTTACAATGGGTCGTTTGTGGACCGCGCAAAAAACAGTTTCGTTTTGGAAAGCAAAACCCGAATGTTTAAAACACATGGATGAAGTATTTAAACTGTTAAAGGTTTATGACATTGATCCGAAAGAGGCGGTTTACGAATTCCTCGATAGAAAACATTTATTTACATTTGACGAATTGGAAACTGAACACGGTGTGGTCCGTAGCGATGCTGAACAGATTGAATTAATGAAACAACAACACCTCAATCCCGCCGCTAAGAAAAAATTGGCTAAGAAAAACGGCGGACTCAAACAAAAGAAGGATGTTGGTTTTGATTTCCAGGCACAACGAAACGCCGCGATGCCCGCATTAGAAGAAGGTTATATAAACGAAGACCCGGACCTCGTCATTTCTCCGAATAAACGCGCATTTTGGCACGACCACGGTGCCCTGGCCTTCTTTGCGTGGCCAGAATGTTCGTTGCTTGGAAAAACTCATGGAAAAACAATGCAAGCTGTCTATGACCACGCTACCTGGTCTAATCAACCTATAGACACACTTCAAGATTATACTGGTATAAAAGTTAACGGTGAAGAAGCGCTGGAATACTTCATGAAGAATAGCGGTGAATTAAAGAAAGTACTTTCGAGTAAGAGGAATGCAGGATTATATGCCCGCGCCCTCAAAATTCCACTATTGGGAAGAGTGTGGCCGCAAGATAAAATAATGTCGTTTTGGAATACCAAAATAGACGTTCTAAATAAATGGACTAACATCAGAAAAATGTTTCAAGATTCAAAGGATGAAATTGGTAATATAGAAGATTATGAGATTGATTGGTTAGAACGAGCCAAGACCAGTTTACACGATCCGTTGGAGTCTACAACATCCGTCGAGGCAAGCCTTAAATCACAACACGGTGGTGAGAAGGGTCAAACGAATTTCATGGATAAATTAATGTCTGCACCGGACGCTTTAAGTGATGCGGAGATTAAAGCTATCAGAGCCAAACTCCATGTAATGTCTCCGGCCGAAAAAAGAAAAGCACTAATAGCGCTTGGTGTGACGAACAATAAAAAGGCCAAAATTGCTGATGCGCTTGGAATGTCCGTCGCGGAGTTCAATCACATCATGCGGGTGAATGAGGGAAATGATGTCTTAAATTTAAAAGACTGTATTCCTAATATTTCCAAGTAAAGAAGGTCCGCTTGATTCCTTTTAAATAAAAGGGCGGTTTACCCTTACCTGTCCACAATGACCGTATCAGACACTTAACGTGCATCCAACCATGTCTAAATCGGTCTTTGGAGGTGTATTCCATTGGTATAAATATTGTATATTCTACCTAATAGTTTGACTTTTTATAGCAATAGATAGCAACACTTTACAGTATATTTACGTCTGGTGAAAAATAGTTGTTGACATTTGTACATGTAGTTGTATTGTTATCTTATTATATGGCGAAAACTAAACTAAAAAATAAATTTGTGTCTAAATTCACAAAGACTAAATTGTCTAAGAAAAAGATGTATCATCTTGATGATGAGACAAATGAAACAGTTGGTGTTCCAGGCCTAATTCAACCAAGCGAATATGATTTGCAGGATGAGTTGTCACGCTTGGATAGCTTTTCTTATGGGAGATACAACGAATGAGTAAAGATGCCGATGCCGTAAAAGAGATATATATCTCCATGATATCCATTCTCTTAAAAGAGTTGGAACTGAGGAATGTTCGAACTGTGTACGATTTATGTCTGAATACACTGGATGGAAATATACTGGATGAAAAAAATAAAACTGGCTCTCTTGTTGAGAACGTCAGAAAGAAATTAATCGAGGAAAGAAGTAAAAAATTTAAGTCCGCGGTGGATAACGTCACTACGTCATACACGGATGAAGAAGCCAAGCAGATATTGATTGAAAGGTCCGAAGCTGAGAGCCTTCACCTAAAGACCTTGATGGACCGCGCAACAACATCGATTGAAAAAATATTCGATGTGAATAATATATCGCGGACAATCGAATATAAAACTTATCCGAACTATGTGATATACAAGTTTACCATAAATTTCAAATACGTTGGTTTGATTAGTTACAATCTACTCTTAGCTGCCGATGGTTCCTGCGACGTGATTCAGGAAAGAGAAGATGGTATCAAATTTGACGTAAATATTAAGAATGTGTGGAAGCTATCTGAGTGGCTACAAGACGTTCACCCTTCCCGTGTATAAAACAATTCAAGACATGATGACAGTTGACACGGTTGTTAAATCTATATGTGATGAGGTTCGTCTTAAAGATTTTGAGCCAATGGTCACGAAAATTGGCGAAGACCAGCGGATTTTATTCGGCGACAGATATTGGTCAGCCAAATTGTTTGTTCGAAAAAATATGTCTTTACACCTAACCAGTTGTGGGGTTCGCCCGACGGACAATTTGATTGTCCATAAAGAAGTCACAAACTTTGATGAGTTCGTTCGTTGGTTTGACGAATTTGTTTGAAAATAAAAAAACCAATAATGCTTGATTAATAATCATGAGTAACAAAGATAATGACGTCGATTTGACGCACGTGGTATTGAGAAACGGATTCCGAGTTTCAAACTCAGAATACACCAGCAATGAGGGAGCCCAATACGAATTCAGTTATTGGAAACGACTACTGACCAATTGGCCAGATGGTTCTAAATTGTGGGTTGCGGAGATTCGCCGCAAACGTCGTCCCACCGAAACTCAAGAGGAAAAAGTATGAGTGAAAATATAACAGGACTACGGCAACGTTTGTTGGTTGCCAAGACGGAAGCGGAGATTGTTAATCTCCTAGAAGAAGGACTCAAATTTGAGTCGGCTAGCGGCGTGACCCGTCGTCGATGGAAACGGGCCGCGACCCGTCGAACTGCTTCGTTGAAAGGAACGAAGGTCGAAGTTGTAGCAGCTTCCAAAAAAGTTGCTTTGGAAGAAGAAGTTGAGTTTGTGTCCGCCAAAAAAGACAGACGCAAGCGTAAGTAATTTAAATCAAAAAGAGAGACTTAAAGAAGTCTCTCTTTTTTTGTGCCTATTTATCCCGTGTGATTATAACAGAGCAAGAATTTGTAACTAGAGCTAGACATGGTATGATAACCATTTGTCCGTTGTGTTATGACGCGAAGAAGGTTATTAACATGATTCTATACGAACAGCGGGGCTCTGTTGGGGTTATAAAGAATTACTGCCCGAGCTGTCTTGAGGCGTTGAACTTATGCCATAGTTGTCCAAAAGTTCCGAAGGGCTCCTAGCTAATTCCCAGAGAGGTGGGTTCTGTGGACACCGCGCCCCCGGCAGATACAGTTTGCTAGCAGAACAACCACACAACCTACATTTTCCGAGTCCGCCGAATCCATCTTGCTTCCAGAAAGAACACGTTTGACATTTCGCTAATCTCTGCTGATAAACTTCTGGAGGAACTTTTTTAAAATCGTCCTTGGCCCATTGAATTATGGCCTTTGTTAATGTTCCCGCTTGTGTTATTAAAGATGGTTCTTCTTTTTCCATATACATAAATATATACTGAGTTTTATTATTCGGTGAATGCTCTCTATATACACTATTTATAGTCGAAAATGCCGAACTTACCTTCAACATTCAAAATACCAAAGAGATTTAATCTCTTCGGCCATTGGTATACGGTAGAGATAGATGAATTTTTATTCGAACGTGAGGATTGTTTTGGTATTGCTGATGAAGAGGCTGGACTGATTAGATTACAATCCAAAAAACCATTGGTTCGTATTCGGGAAATAAAAGACGAGTTGGGAAATAAGAAGGAGATTACAACATATTTTGAATTGACAGATGAAACCGCTATAGAAGTGTTTTATCATGAAGTGGTTCATATAATTTTAGATGCAATGGATGAAGAGGAACTGTCTATGAATGAGAAACTTGTAAATATGATTGCTAAATCTTTACTGCAAATTTGGTTAACATCAGAGTATGAAGAAACACTTGATAAAGGTGAGGAAAGACGCAGTGGCTGAATACTTATATTCGACATGAAAAAACCTTTAAAAACAAAGAAAAAAAGGTCCGATGCCAAGAGAAAAATTATCCAACTTCCATCATCGAATTTAGATATGGAAAACTTCATTGACGCCAACAGAAATCGACTATTGGAATCGGTAGTTGATGGTTTAGAATATGCTGTGAAAAATAATTTGGGTGGAATAGAGATATTGTCCTTTGATCGTAGCAACTACATCGCACTCATCAGTCGAAAAGACTACAAAGAGAACCTTGATAATATCCTCAATTTAGCTTTAGTCGATGAAAATTATGAGCTGTGTGGTAGAGTCCACAATATCATAAAGTTGATTAGAGCACCTGTACTATCTCGAAAATTAAAGTTGGTAAACCTAATAAAATAACTATGTCAATCAAAAAAGATCGCGCAAGAAGATTAAAAACTGACCCCACTAACATCGAAGTAAAAGTAGATAGAAGTCCTATAGTTTACCAGAAATCAAAACTCAAGAATCCTCTCAACGTATTTAACCGACCATATACTGAAAATCAAAATAAGTTTATAGAACTAGCGCTTTCAAAAACAACCAATATGTTAATCGTTTCCGGACCAGCCGGAACAGCAAAAACATATCTTTCAGTGTATGTCTCATTATTGTTAATGAATGCGAAAAAGATAAGCGATATCGTATACATTCGTAGTGTGGTTGAGAGTAGTGATGTCAAGATGGGATTTCTTCCCGGTGAAAAGAATGATAAAATGTCGCCGTACATGCAACCGTTGATGGATAAGTTGGATGAATTGTTACCGGCGCCCGATATCAAACATCTGAACGCTGAAGGTAGGGTTGACGCTTTACCGATTGGTTATCTTCGCGGTTTAAATTGGAATGCTAAAGCCATCATTGGTGACGAAATGCAGAACTGTACCAAGAAGGAACTCATAACCCTCATGACGCGAATTGGAGAATTCAGTAAGCTATTCCTAATCGGCGACCCATCACAGTCGGATATAAACGGACGCTCCGGCTTCAAATCCATTTATAATCTATTCAACGACGATGAAAGTAAAGAGAATGGAATATATACGTTTGAGTTTACGGAAGATGATATTGTAAGAAGTAAGCTGGTCAAGTTCATTACAAAAAAGGTGAAAAACCTTGATTGAACCATATTTATTGGAGTAATTACCAACTAAATAGCTTCAATCGATGAGCAACCAAAAAACTACCCAGCTTACTCCCATGACCCCGAATGAAGTCGCTTCAGGCGACCTCATTCCTATTGTCGATGTCAGCGCTACGTCATCCCCAACCGGCGAAAGCAAACACATTGCAGCTGGAAATCTTGGAGTTTATTTAGCCGACATCATTTCTCCTTCATATGCTCCCTATCAAGTGGCTAATGGATTGTGGTTTGATGAAAACGTTTCTGGCAGTTCGTTAGATACGGTTTGTTATTCGCCCAACACAACAATTGCTGTCACCGATTGTTCGATTTCCATCCGCGGTATGTTCCCAGCATCACAGTCGGTGGTTGACACCTCACATAGAGTTATTTTTGGAATAGGAACTGACCCACTCAATTCAGCCGAATCTGCTAACTCAGCTTACATCGGAAAATCAGGTAACGATTTGGTTGGATATATCCACGGTGCAACATACGCGTGGCAAGCTAGTATCCCAGATTTCTTCACAAACTATGCTGATAAATCAACTCATGTTATGTTGGTCAATTTATCTGACACCCCTTACTTGTATGTGAACGGCGCCCTTGCAAGCACAATATTGTCGGGCTCGGGAGCAGTTGGAACAATTTCGGCTACTAATGTAATTATGGGCCAGAGCCGTTCAACAAACAATGTCGCTGGTGTTATCTACGAAGGTCAGATTTGGAATAGAGCCTTAAATATCTCCGGTTCAACAGAATTATTTTTTGGTGGTTCCCGCAGAGATTCAAGTTTAATTTCATCTTACATACCAAACACGCTCAACCCAGAGCCTTCACAGTGGTTAGATTCAGTGGGAACAAATCACCTTTTACTACCAACCTCAGGAATGAAAGTAACAAATCCTCGCAAGGAATTTAATCTTCGTTTCGCCGTAACTTCTTCTGGTTATCTTGGAAACGGAAATGACAGAGACGTATTACCAGAGAATTATATTTTGACAAACGCCACCGTTTCGTCAAGTGCTAAACCGTTGATAACACTTGGTTCAGATATTACATCGCCAGTGACAGGTTCCAGCGGAACGGGTTCATTCTACAACAACCGCGTTGCCTGGGTAAGCGCTTCGTATGGAATTAACGTTCTTGATATACTATCACTCGGAGCTGCACACGAAGATAGGAAACTGTTCGTAAGCATGTCCGGTGACAATGTTTGCTCATTTGACCTACAAGGTTACATCAGAAACTAATTTCAATGAATAACGGATTACCCATTTTCGGCCAGCCAGAATATAACGTCTTCGGTGTCCTCGGTGATATTGTCGGCAACACAGACGGTCAGATTTTTATCAAGCAAGCTGACGACACGCTCAACACAGGGTGGGTTGAGATGCCAACGGTTGAGAGATTGGTATTTGAAAGTTTATCTCTAACTTCGACTGCACAGTATGATAGTTCCTCATATGGTTCTCCAGAAATTTTATTTAAGTTGCTCACGGGCTCAGCAGTTGTTGAGATTGTTGTGGAAGCTTTGGACAATGGATATTCTTCATCTACGGCGTATCCAATTTGGGCACAGTTTAATTCTGAGTCGGCTGTGACGCAGACCTCTGGTTCAAGCTTAACATTCACAACTTCTGAATTTTCGGAGAGTTTGAATTTAATCCGCACAAGCTTTCAGAGCGACACCGCCGTTCCGATGAAGGTGACTGTAACTAAGACAGGTGGATATGGTTCACAGTTTACTACCGCACAAGCCTTTGCTAAGTTGGAAACGAGTTATGATATGTTGCTTCAAATTTACAACACAAATCAATTTTCCACGGGACAAGTCAGATTCATGGACGCTTCGACGTTAGATATCCCAGATGTCACAAGCGCCTCATATAGTTACAATCATAACTCCAATGTGATAAGTAATCCAGCAACGTTTTATGGCGGCGGCCAGATAAATTCATTGGGATTAAAAACGTCTCAGACAATCGGTTTCACAGAAATAATTGATATTTCAGATTCATTTACAACGCCAGCTATTAGGACATTCACGCCTCCACCGACGCCTACACCAACTCCTACGCCTACCGCAACTTCTACACCAACTCCAACTCCGACAGCTGGCGGCCCAACTTCTACACCAAGTCCTACGCCTGCCGCAACTTCTACACCAAGTCCTACGCCTACCGCAACCGGAACACTCTATTACTTATCTGTCAATGGTGGGCAAACTGGCATCGCTGGAACGTATGGTTCCGGTTGGTACGCTGCCGGACAGTACGTTCCTGTGACCGCTTCTCTTTCGGCTGGATATAATTTTAACGTTTGGTCAGATGATGTTTCATATCTTCAATCAGCCACGAGTGTAAATCCAAACTTGGTACTGATGCCAGCGGCTTCTGTAATAGTTACGCCGACAGCAGTGGCTATAGCTACCGCAACACCTACCCCCGCACCGACTTCTACTCCAACGCCAACTCCTGGCGGACCAACTAATACACCGACACCTACACCTACGACCACGCCTCTTCCGTGTTATTCCGTGAGAGTATACGCTTCAGATGGATTCACGGCCACCCACATCACCTATACAGATTGTAACGGGGACCCAGCAACGGGTGGACCACAGGTACCTCCATACCTCGATATTTGCACAAGCGATGTTGGAAGCATTATGGGCGACTATGGTATAACTGAGTCCTTGGGTTACTGTTAAGAAATGAACAATGATAAACAAGTTACCAATTCACAATGAGCCACATAATAACGTCTATGGTATAAAAGGAGATTTTCTTACCACAGATGGTGGCTCGGCGTTTGTAAAGAAGGGAGCCGATTTTTTAAATACTGAATGGATTAAAAAACCAACTCCAGATATTTTAAAATTTGAAAAAATATCATTAAGCGCTAACACACAATATGGTGAATTGGATAACGACTCCCCTACACTAAAGTTTGTAATTCCATCCGGCACAGCAGCAATCAAAATTGATGTGGAATTGACGAGCGGACACATTGCTAGTATTGGTGAAGAGTTAATTGTATTAATTGATGGTCTCGAAATAATAAACCAGAACTCGGGAAGTTTTTCAACGATTACGACGACTCAACTCCCTGCTGGGACTCACTCTGTTAAATGTGCTGCTCGGACAAGTACTAAATTACCAATAACACTGACTGTCACCAAGGTCGCTGGTTTCGGAGAGCAATTTACAGGGGCTCAAGCCTTCGGTAAAATAAGCTCAGAGGATGAGATAATACTACGAGTGTATAATACAAACCCATTTGCTCGAGGTAAAGCTAGGTTCTTCGACGTCACAACGCAGACAACGCCAAGTAGCATCGATGTCGATTATAGATACAATTTACAAACGGATGTAGTCAATAACTACACAACTTTTAGAGCTGGTGGGCAGAAGGTATTTTCTGGACTTTACTACCCACCGACAGCAACACCTACGCCGACGCCGACGCCTACTCCAGCGCCTACTGCTACACCAACATTGACTCCAGCGCCTACGGACACTCCAGCGCCTACTGCTACACCAACATTGACTCCAGCGCCTACTGCTACACCTACACCGACCGCTGGTGGCCCAACACCGACTCCGACTCTAACCCCAGCACCTACTGACACTCCAGCGCCGACACCTACTGACACTCCAGCACCAACCGCCACACCAACTACCATGGCCCTAACAATAAACTGGACATCTGGAGCTTTGGGATCCATTACCAACGACTCTGACGGCCAGACTTGGACCGACGACTCCGCCACTTATTCGTTCCCTACCGGGACTGTATTAACACTGTCATGTACTCCAGGGGCTCCTTGGGCTATGAGTGGTGATGGTGCGTCAACTCCTTGTTGGGCAGGGACAGATTCAGGGCAATTGAGCACTTTGGTGTGGAATGGTATAGACCATTATGGGACCACCACAACAACTATCACTACGAACGGCGACTACAGCATAGACGTGTTGATGTACGTTCCATAATTTAACATATAATGAGCCACGAACACATAGGTTTTATTGAAATAACGGATATAAATGGAAATTTTACATCCAACCCAGAGAGTCAGTCTTTAGCTTCTATACAACCGCTGTATTGGGCGTCAACTGGAACGTCCACGGCGAGTGTTTCATTTTCAGAAAATTATTCTAATTCTTTAGTTGCTCAATTGTATAACCCAAATAATTTTTCTGTACCAGTAACTTATAGTCTAAGTCCTAGTCCGCCAGCGGGATTAACTTTTAAAAATCCAAACACAATGAGTGATGGAGACGCCGAAACAATCGGCGCAAATATGTCGTCCTACATAACAGCCTCTTACAATGGAGCAGCTGGAATTGGTATTTTTACACTGCGCGCCACATTAATTGGAACAGTAACATATAGGTATAATCAATCGGTTGTTGTTGGTCCGACGCCAACGCCTATGCCAACTCCCACTTCCACGCCAGCGCCGACCTCCACGCCAGCGCCTACTCCTGGTGGACTGACGCCTACTCCTGTCCCAACCACACCCGCAGCCACAACATACCAACTTTCGGTAAACGGTGGACAACCTGGAATTGGAGCGCCTTACGGCTCCGGATTTTATACAGCTGGAACATATGTAAATGTTGGAACGACTTTTGCTTCCGGTTACGAGTTTAATAGCTGGTCAGATGTTGGAACTTTTTATTTGGTAGATGGTGTCAACAAATTAACCACGCACCCAAACAGAATATTGATGCCAGCATCAACCGTTGTGATTACACCGACAGCCAAGTTAACACCATCATCAACGTTTGAATTTTCATACGTCTCAGCTCGGGGAAATACTCACGTTTTAAATTGTGATAATAATCTGTGGTTGCGTGTTAAGCCAAATGGGTCCACGGATGTTACAGTCTATTTCGATTTACTAACAGCCACACAATTTCCAATTGCTATCACTTTCGGGGATTCTACCACGTCAACTACGCTCTATGCCACAACCATTAACTCGGCCCAAACCGTATCGAGGAACTTTACCCTTGTCAGTGGAAGAAATTATTCGGCTGTTATTAGCTCGCCAACCGTTGCGACTGTCAATCCAACATTTATTTCTATTACGAGAACGGGTGGGGGAAAGTTTAATTACGCCTCAACCATGTGTATGATTGCTCCAAACCAACCAGCTTACATGAATGTTTCTGGAATCAACTATGGTTCATCGTATCACTATAATATTCGCAATGCACAGACCGGAACAAATTATGATTCTGGAACTATAGTCGATACAAGCGGTGTTAAGAATATGGTAACAACCGATAATGGCGTCGGCGGAGCACCGAACTATAATATCGGATACCTCGAAATCAGCAGTGTTGCTACAGCGTTCACGCACCCAACAGCAACCTATAGCCCCGCTTGCATAATGTGGGCAAAACAAAATTACAATCAATATCTATCGGTTAAATATTGCAGTGGTGTTACCATTACGAGAATGTTTCTGAATGGTGAAGTGGTTTGCGTGAGTTCCGACGATAGTCCACCAGACGGATTCTGGACACAACTTTACAATTGTTCGGCAGACGCACCTTACAGCCCGTAATATAAAATCATCATTGGTTTTATTATATGTGAATATTCTGTGGTATTTCCACAGTCTGTCTGTATGTATATACAACCATGATAGACGATAAAATATTTATTCAGATTGCTTCCTACAGAGACCCCGAACTTTCTTTGACGATTCGAGACTGTATTAAAAAGGCAAAACATCCAGAACGCTTCACGTTTGGGATTTGTTGGCAACGAGATGATACAGAGTCCTTAGAAGAATTTGCCACAGACCCGAGAGTGCGAGTTAAAGAATATAGTTATACCGAAAGTCAGGGTTTGGGTTGGGCCAGAAATATTACAAACCAGCTATACGATGGTGAAAAATACACCCTTCAATTAGATAGCCATCATAGGTTTGTACAGGATTGGGATGTCATAATGATGGAAGATTATGAACAAGCCTTAACAATGTCACCAAAACCTATACTAACAACATATTGTACACCATTCGATACCAAGGCTGATGCCTCAACTTATAATCCAGCACCATGTCTAATGTCGCAGTACGAATTCAGCTCTGATAAGTTGCTGATGAGTATGCCTTATTATATCCAAGATTATAAGACGCGGGATAAGGTCATCCGCGCCCGAACTTTAAGTGGTCACTTCTATTTTGTTTCTGGAGAATTTATTAAGGATGTTCCATATGACCCAGACATTTACTTTGGTGGCTATACAGAGGAAACTACGATGAGTGTCCGTGCATTCACCAGTGGTTATGATTTCTTCAGTCCATATCGGATGTTAATGTGGCATGAGTATACTCGCAAGTATCGCCCAAAACACTGGGACGATCACGGTAAGGAGAGTTCTACTAAAAAAACGAGCGGAGAACGTGACGCGCTTGCTAGAAGTAAAACTCGCCAGCTATTTGGTCAAGAGGATAACGGAATCGATATGACAACAGGCGGACTCGGTACGGTGCGAAGTCTTCACGATTATGAAATATATGGTGGATTTGATTTTAAAAATTGTCTAATTCAGAACTATACACTACTTGTAAAAGAACCACCAAATTCACCGCAGTGGGAAGAAGAGTTTAAAAAAACGAATGTTAAATTAAAAGTAGAGTGGGACGTCGATCATTTCAAGAGTGAGGATATAGGCGACTACGAATTCATTACACTGGGTATCGTGGATAAATTTAACACAAACCTTTTTAGGGTAGATTTTAAACCAGAAACTCATTCCGAAATATTCAAATATAATCAAAACAGTATTGAGGCTGATATAATAGCGGATCATCCGCCAGATAAACTTGTAATGTACGCCCATAGTAAACAGAACTTGTGGACTAAACGATATGAAAAGAAATTATGAGAATTGTATTTACAGTGCTTGGAAATAGTCGCCGTAGTAACTATCTAAACGGTGACACGGTTAGATACGGAAACGGCGGAGGATCTGGAACAGATGGAAGCTCGATTATAGTTGCTGAGCAGTTGGCGTCCCACGGTCATGAGGTTGTCATTTGTTCGGAAAAACTCGAACCCAGATTAGAAGAAGAGTATTCTAAAAAAGGAATCCACTTTGAACAGGGTAAGAAAGTTCGCGGAGTAACATATACGGATTTTGAATTCACTGGAATAGAAAATAGAACGTTTGACATTCTTGTAAACAGCCTGTGGTTTTCAAAGTACGCTGAACTTCCCATTAAAGTTACAAAGGCCTTAATCTATTGGTGTCATATGCAATGGGTGTACGGAATAAGTGAGATGATCGAGTATGCTTCCGAAAACAATTTAAAGCTTGGGTATGTTAATATATCTGAGTGGGAGCGTTCTATGACCCAACCAACAGTCAATCATGCTCTGAATAAACTGCCTGGGACGGTGCAGACATTAATACCGAATCCAATTATGGACGATATCATAGATGAGGTCTTAAAAGAGGGCCCAGCAAAGCGACCACATAAATTTGTTTTTCACGCTGCTTGGGCTCGCGGAGGAAATGTTGCGGTTGAGGCGGTGCGTCGATTGAATTGGCCAGACGCAGACTTTCACGCATTTGACTATCTCATGTGTACACATTCTCATCCGGACGAATTCTTTCATCTCAGAAATGGGGTAGATAAAAAAACTCTGTTTACAGAAATTGCTAAAAGTGATTATTTCGTTTACCCACTGTATACTCCTTATCAAGACGTTCATAAAGATACTTTTTCGTGTGTGGTGGCGGAAGCAATTGCGTTGGGCGCAATTGTTATCACCTATCCCCTCGGAGCCTTGCCAGAATACTACGATGGTCACTGTGCCTGGTTGGATTTCCCAGCAGACACAGACCCAGCCGCGATGCAGAGAGAACAATTGACGAAGGACTTAACTGGTAAATTTACTTGCACAGATAATATTGTAAGAACGATTCAACGGCTTGAATCAAACCCACAAGAAAAAGAAGCTCTGCGAGCAAATGGATATGACTTCATCGTGGGCAGGTTTAATGCAAAGAGGGTTGGAAATATGTGGGAAAACTTTATTCGAGAGTTGTCGTCATGAAGATAGATCAGTTTTTTCAGAAAGGATACTATATCAATTTAGAACGTCGGCCGGAACGCCGCGTTGCGTTTGGAAAAGAAGTTGAAAATCTAAATTTAGTTGGATTCTTTGAGCGATATTTAGGTGTTGACGATATCCCAACAGCTAGAGCTATAAATCCATGGGAGCCGAGTTACGTGTGGTCGGGGATGTGTTGTAGTAAGGCTTTTCACAACGTATTCGCTCAAATGAAAGCAGACAACGTTGAACGCGGTTTAGTTTGTGAGGATGATGCACATTTTTTAGATGGCGGACTTTCCACAATTGAAGCGGCCCTCGATCAGATTGAACAATTTCCGGACTGGGATTTATTATATTTGGGCGGACTTGTTAAAGATCACCAAGGAATACAAGTATCAGAAAATTTACTTAGAGTGGAAAAAGTGTTGACAATGCATGCTGTCGGCGTAAACCGAAAATGTTTAGATGAAATTTTAACATATCGGCCTTACCACGATTCTATTTATGACGGTTGGATGGCACACCGGACGAGTTTAAAGAAGTATTTAGTATATCCAAAGTCGGTGATACAAAATGAAGGGCCAAGTGACATAGATGCTAGTGGACACTCGTTGTTAAATAAAAACTGGGATGATTCCTATGATAAATTGAAGATTGTTAAATGAATATTCTAACCCCAAACTATATCACGAGTCATTTGATTGGTAGGCTCGGAAATCAGATGTTTCAAATTGCAAATGTATATGCACAATCACTTCGTCACAACCGCCAACTAATTCTTCCCCGGAACGACACGTCGGTTTCAGACTATTACACAACCGTCCATAGAAAATTAGAATTTCAGATTAACGTTTCACCGACAGACGGTCCGGGCTTTCATACAATACACGGAACCCACCAACATCAAGTTTATGTTCCCCATCCTACAAAACCAACAATTTTCCGTGGGTATTACGAAACGGAAAAATATTTTAAAGACTATTCGGAACCAGTGCGATGGTTATTTGAACCCACGACAGCTTTCATCGATAAGGTTCTGCGGGAATACCCACAACTAAATAACGAACCTGTATCAGCGGTTGTTGTCCGCCGGGGAGATTTTCTCACCTTTCCAATCAGACATCCAGTTGTCACTGCTGGATATCTACACGCTGCTCATTCTTTGCTACCGCCAACGAATCACACTTTCGTTGTCAGCGATGATATTCCGTGGTGTAAAGAAAATCTGAAATTACCCAATATGATATTTGTATCTTATGTAACTTGGGAAGCACTGTGGTTACTTTCGTTGTGTCACCACTTCGTTATTTCAAATTCTACATTTACATGGTGGGGAGCATGGTTATCTCGCAATCCAAATAAGGTTGTAGTGACACCAGACACGTGGTTTGGCCCGGACCTAAATGTGGACCAAAGAGATATTCGATGTGAAGGGTGGCTACAAGTGCCTACTATAATATCAGATGGATTTATTCATGCAAAATAAAACATATGACTACATCATAGTGGGAGCAGGATTCTTTGGAGCAATATGTGCTCACGAACTTCGCCAATCTGGCAAACGAGTTTTAGTAGTAGATTCCCGCAGTCACATTGGAGGAAACTGCCACACTCAAAAGAAGGATGGTATAAATATCCATTCCTACGGGCCTCACATTTTTCACACATCCGATGAAAAAGTTTGGGAATGGATAAACAGATTTACCAAGTTCAATAATTTTATCTATTCGCCCATGGCAAACTATAAGGGTGAGCTGTATTCTTTACCATTTAACATGTGGACATTCCATCAGATGTGGGGTGTCACAACTGAGGCGGAAGCTCGGAAGAAAATTCTCGAGCAATCGTCTTTCGTGGGAGAACCGACCAACCTTGAAGAACAAGCATTGGCGCTTGTTGGAAAAGACATTTATGAAAAACTGATAAAGGGGTATACGGAAAAACAGTGGAGAAAACCAGCGGTGGAGCTTCCAAAGGAAATAATCAAGAGACTTCCCGTACGATTTACATTTGATAACAACTATTTCAACGACACGTATCAAGGGATTCCAGTGGACGGATATACGAAAATTTTTGAAAAACTTCTTATCGGAATTGATGTTCGATTGAACTTTGATTTTTTTGAAAATGAATTACCACCACACGACAAAGTAATTTACACCGGCCCAATCGACCGATGGTTTAATTATAAACACGGAAAGTTGGAATACAAATCCGTTGAAATTGTTCACCGAAGAATTGAAACACCAAATGCACAAGGTGTCGCCGTGATAAACTACACCGACTCAGAAACTCCCCACACCCGAACGATTGAACATAAGTATTTTGAAAAGTCTAACTCTCCGGTAACTTGGCTCAGCACTGAGACGCCGGTTGAGTATGTCCCCGGTCAAGTAGAACCGATGTATCCGGTGAATGACACGCACAACACATCTATTTATAAAAAGTATAGATTGGAAGCGGACCAACTACCAAATGTTATTTTTGGTGGAAGATTGGCTGAGTATAAATATTATGACATGCATCAGGTGATAAGAAGCGCCCTCGAGTGCGTCGAAAAGTTATTATAAGTTGACTTTGGGGTAGTACTTTCGTAGTATGTTGAAATCAATTCAACAACTAAATTATAAATACTATGTCAATGAAACTACACATGAATCCAGATTTGTCAGAAGAACAAGTCACAGAAAACTACGAAACTTTTATTGAATTTGTAAAAGAATCATTCGCCGACAGCGCTCACGATGGTAGGCTTGAAAAGCTCCTTGACCTCTATTCAGAGGATAAGTTTGGAATCAGACTCGCCACCGCTCCGGCCGCTGGCAAGGTTCATTTCCATTACGCTCACACTGGTGGTTACATTCAACACATTGCTAATGTTGAGAAGGCGAGTATGGGAGCCGGCAAGTTGTTCGAACTAATGGGTGGAACAGTCGATTACACCGAGGAGGAAAGAATTTTCGCCGCTCTTCACCACGACCTCGGTAAGCTTGGTAATGAGAATGGAGAATATTATGTTCCGGAGACGGAAGCCTGGCAAGCTAAGCGTGGTCAAGTATTTAAACATAATCCAAAGACCCAATTTTGGAATGTTACAGACAATGCTCTATACGTTTTACAGTCACAACAAATCGTCGTCACTTGGAAAGAAACTCTGGCAATCAAATTGTCTGACGGAATGTATGATGAGTCCGCTCAATTCTATTTGAAAACCTATAATCCAGACCAATGTCTCAGAACAAATCTTCCATACGTCATCCACGCCGGCGATTTTCTTTCATGTCACGCAGAATACGACCAATGGAAACGGAAGAAATAATTAAGAAATTGACAGGTCGCTCGACCTCTTAAATGAGCAATGAGCTGGTGGAGGGTAGTCCTTGACCACCCCTAAACTCAACCCCGACGAAAGTTTGGGGTTGTTTTTTGCCATCTCTCCAATATTTATACAATTATGGGTCAAATGAATCTAAAAACAATATTATTAGAAATCAACAAGGAATCAGCCGCCTTGGAATATCTCTCTAAGTTAGTTAAGTCTGGCCCATTTAAAAATAAAGTTTTTTTAGCAGGTGGTAGTCCTAGAGATATGCAGTTGGGAATGACCCCAAAAGATTTGGACGTTGTAGTGAAGGGTGACGTTAACGCTGGTATCGATTTTGCTAACTGGGCTACCAAAGAAATTGGTAATCATAAAGAGGGGAGCAATCCGGTTGTTTATCCAACCTACGGAACAGCTAAATTTACTTTCAAAGGTGTTACTTTCAAGGGACACGATTTAAGTGAGATTGACGTTGAGGCCGTCGCCCCACGAAAAGAAAAATACACTCCGGGAAATAGAAAACCACAGGTATCAGGCGGCGAGCTTGAGGATGATGTGCATCGCAGAGATTTTACTGTGAATAGCCTACTTCACGATTTAACGACCGGGGAGACATTGGACCTTACCGGTATGGGTAAAGATGACATCAAGGCTGGCATCGTTCGTACGCCATTAGACCCCGATGTTATTTTCAGCGACGACCCTCTTCGTATTTTAAGAGCTGCTCGATTTACAGCAAAGTACAATTGGAAGCTTCCAATGTTTATGCTACGTTCAATAAAAAGGAATGCTGCTCAACTCACAAATATTTCCAAGGAGCGTATTCATGATGAGACTAATAAGATGTTATTGACAGATTATCCATTCAAAGCATTTCGCATACTCCAAATCTTAGGACTGATGAAATATGTATTTCCATCTTTAGATGGAGTTGATTTGACTCATATGAAGGATGAGATTACGTTGAAAAAGGATTTGACCCTTCGTTTAATTGCCACACTAAAGAACATTCCCCCTTCACGGATTCAATCGGAAATGTCGAATCTAAGATATAGCGCGGATATAATAAAAAGTGTGGTCATGTCCGTCACCCGGCTTTCCGAATTTTTAAAAAAGGCGAACAATCTAACAGATGACGATTTAAGAACGTATCGTATGGAGATACCAGACTACATCACCTATCTCTTTGATTATGCTTCAGTATATGTCCCATCGTTCAATGTCAACGATATCAACAAGCGCTACAACGCCATAAGCGACGAAATGGGACAGAATCCTATACCAGTCAACGGTGAAGATTTGATACGTATGGGACTAGAACCGGGTCCAGATTTCAAGAAATACCTAAATATTATAAAAAATATGTATATACGGAACCCAAAAACTCCACCAGAAGAATATTTAAGAGTAATTCATGATGAAATTCCATTTTAATAACGAAAAATTCTTTCCCCTCATTTTAGGTTTTTCTGCAATATTTGTTGCAGGATGTGCCGCCTTCTTCTCCGTCGCTGGTATTGGGATGTTGTTCTCCGGAGCAACAATTTCAGCCATCTTAATGGCGATGTCTCTTGAATTTGGTAAATTAACTGCTACAACGTTTCTCTACCGTTATTGGAATAAGACTAAAAAATTCTTAAAGGTTTATTTAGCAATTGCTATTATAGCATTAATGGCTATAACATCCTTGGGTATTTTTGGTTGGTTGAGCTCCGCTTATCAGAGTTCTGCACTGCAATATGAAATAAATCAACAGCGGATTGAAGTAATGGTTGAGCAGAAATCTCAGTTACAAGGCCAGATTAATATCTCAAAAGAAAGAATTGATGATTTGCTAAAGAATAGACGTGACCAAGAACAACGTTACAACGATACCTTAAATAATCAGACTCTTTTGAGGAATCCAACACAATTACGTCAGTTACAGCAGCAAAACACCGACCTCATTTCCCAAACCGAAAGAGAAATTACTAATGAAAAAACTCGTTATGCTGGGATTTTGACTAATTCGTTTGAATTTGATAAGAAGGTTTCCGACGCAAAGTTAGAAATGATAAAAACAAAAGACGTCATTACATTCAAGTTTGTAGCCGACGCCCTCGGATTAGATTTAACGACAACGGTAAAGTATTTTATCTTGGGAATTATTTTGGTATTTGACCCTCTAGCAATCTGTTTAATTATCGCCTACAACGTTGCAATCTATAAAGAACCATCTATAAAAGATGAAACAGTTATAGTTCCAAGTGAAACCTCACTTGAAGAAGAAAAAAAAAAGTAAAGAGTGAGGTGGTGGAGATAGCTCCCCTGAAATTGTCGGTGGAACCGGCGGCTCCAACGAACGAATCATCTCCAATCGATATACCAATAGACGTGAGTATTATTTCAAATCCACCACCTCAAAGACAACTTGCAAAAGATAATCACGGGTTGCGCGACCACGAAATATTCCACGCCCCAACGAGATAATAGTTCTTATATATTGACAAAAAGTTTTCTAAGTGTATATATCTAAGAGAGCAATCAATATGAAATACAAAATTGTCACGAACAAAGACCATTTACACCGCCCGACAACTCCAGTTCAAACTGTTGAAGAGGGAATGGAAATCGCAAATAAACTGATTGAAGCCCTCGGTGAAATAAAATTTGGAATCGGACTGTCCGCTAATCAAATTGGTATTCCTAAGAGCGTTTCAATTATTAGAGCTAAAAAGGATGAGCCGCCAATCATTCTAATAAACCCATCCGTGGTTGAGCGGGGCCCGGAGAAAGTAATATACACAGAGGGGTGTCTAAGTCTTCCGGGAAAAAGATCCTCAACGATGAGATCGACAAAGGTAGTCGTCAACACGTTGAATCACGCGAATCCAATTCCATTTGCAGCGGACATTTCTCCCGTAACGAATGAGTCGGTCGGGTCCGATGTTGGCCTGCTTGAGACAGTATGTGTTCAGCATGAAATAGATCATTTGTGTGGACGGCTTATGATTGATGATGGAATTCGCGTGATTCTTCCACCAAAGAAAGCCGGCACCAAGTACGGCAGAAACGATAAGGTCATGATTGGACGCGGGGAAGATACGAAGTATTTAAAGTATAAACACGCTTTAGAATTTATAGAGAAAGAAGGGTGGAAACTACTATGACAAACGCTGAAGAATTTTTGGTTGAAATCAAAGACGTGTTGAAATACGCAATCAAGCACAAGGAATGGTCTGAGGTAATTAGTGTTGTTGAGATTATAAATGAAGAGCTTGATATAGATGAAAAATTAGATTACGTCTCATCCAGAGACGAAGAAACAACGGAGGACGACAATGATTGAGTATATTATAATTGGAATTTTAGTGATGGCGGTGGCAGTTTTAACTTACCTAGTCATTAATCAGACACGTAAATTGGAAGTGTATGAGGAGTGGGTTCAACACTTCGGTGACGAGATTCAGAATACCTATGTAAGATTAAAACAGGTCGACGAAAGAAACATCTTCGAAAAAGACGATGATGTAGGATTTGTATTTTCAGAACTTTTAAGAATATCCGATGAGTTTAACCAGAAGGTAAAATAATTATGCCAAAAACACTTGCCCCAAAGAGGACGAAAAAGAAAAACAAAGTAAAAAGGCCTCTCACTAAGGTATTGACAAAAAAACTAAAAAAACCAAAAAAAGTTGAAAAGAGTGTTAAGGTTGTAAAATCTAAACCAATCGTTGTAAAATCTAAACCAATCGTTGTAGCGAGATCAGCTCTCGTAGAGACAAGACCAGCCGAAAAGACCGCTAGAGTAAAAAGAGGAACTGGTGCAATTATGTATTTTACCAAAGAGACAGAAAATGCAATTGTAGAATACAATCAAACTCACGATGCTCGTGAGAAAAATACAATTTACAATGAACGTATACGATATGCTTTCGAAAAAATTGCTGAAAACATATTCAATACTTTCAAATTCAGCTACAATGAAGTTAGCCCATTGAAGGTTCAAGAAGAAGCTGTCTCTCATATGGTGGCTAATATGGAGAAGTATGAACGCGAAAAAGGTAAGGCCTTCAGTTATTTTTCAATTGTAGCCAAACATTGGTTCATTTTGGAGAACAACAATAACTACCGACGCTTTAAGAAACACACCACCATCAGTGAACAACCCGGAGAGATTGGTGAATTCTTAGTTGAACCAGAACACCAGAAACGTGAGAATGAAACGCGGGAGTTCATAAAACTAATGGTAAAATTTTGGGATAAAAATGTAGGAAAATATTTCAATAAGGAAAGAGATTTACAGATAGCCAATGGTGTAATTGAAATTTTTAGAAACGCGGAGCGTATTGATGTATTCAATAAAAAAGCATTATATCTTTACATCAGAGAAATCGCCGACTGTCAAACTCAACATATTACCAAGGTCATAAATCGCATGAAGGATGCTCAGGCACTCATCCTAGAAGAGTATTTGACCACCGGATCGATTAAAATGGACTCATAAATTAGTCGGCCTGACTAATAATTATACATATGAGTAAAGAAAGTGTAGATTTTGAATTGTATAAAGGCAAGTCCTTCGCATCGTTGTGTAAGGATATTGTGACGAATTCCGAAGACAAGCGTAATCAGGTCGATATCCTAATATCAGACCTTCGTGGAATGATTAAAACCATTCCAGAGGCTGTTATGGTCATTCCACTGTTGAAAGATTATTACGACGTCAGTATAAAAAATGACGACCAACTGGTAAAGTTAGCCGCCATTATACAACGTATCATCAGTGGAAAGGCTGCGGGCGAGGATTCCGCTGGCGGTCTTACGCTAACTGAGGATGAGAAAAAACAATTGATGGAATCTGTTGAGGAAGCTGTCAAGGAGATGGAGTCGAAAGTTCCTGACCACTCTACTAAAATAAAAGATATTAAAGAAAAGATTAAAAAGGATTCTGCCTAATGTCTTACGTAAAGATACAACGACGAAATGAGAGTGTGGCTAAACAAGATGACTATCTTATGTCACGTCGTGCTGGAATGGATAGAAAGCCTGAGCTTTCTTTATTCTACGAATTTGAGCCCGCTGTAGTTCTTGATGTAATCCTTGACGAATCCCATCCGAGCTTCAAAGGGAAAACGTTGGATGTTGACACTTATCCACCCAACGCTGATGGTTCTTCTCCGGAGTTCACTGACCCAGATTTCTCTTGGATAGGTCGAGTTAAAGTACGAATGTTGTACAGTCAGACCGGCGCCGACAAAGAGTTGCTTGGTTGGGCGTATCCGTTAGAAAACACAGGTTTAACTGAATTTCCACTGGTTAATGAAGTTGTAGCTGTTGTAAAATATCTTGATGCATATTACTATACCCGTAAGATAAACATTAACTCAATGTTAAACGCCAATGCGGATATAAACATTGAAAGAGTGTATGGATTAACCATAGGGAATACCGAGGAAAATTCAGATAAAAAATTCGAAGGACCAACATCTGAGTTAGCGGCCAATAAGGTTGAGGATGTTAATATGGGAGCATTGGGCAGGTATTTTAAATACAACCACAGAATTCGCGCGATAAGAAGATTTGAAGGCGACACGGTTATAGAATCGCGGTTTGGATCTTCAATTCGATTCGGCGCCTACGATGATATCAGAGAGAATGATTCCGGATTAAATGATTATTACGATGGTGGTGGAAATCCAATGATATTTATCCGAAATAGGCAACCTGCTGTGGAGAGTATGGATGGAAATCCGGGAAAATTTAATAAGGGCTATACTCTCGAAGATATAAATAAAGATGGATCGTCTATACAATTTACGTCGGGAAAAACTATAACAAAATTTTTTCCAACGATTGAAATGAATTTATTTCAAAAGGGAAAAGAAAATGAACAGTCTATATTTTTACCAAAAAAGAAGACTGACTATAAAACCCCAGAATTATCCGGCGACCAAATTGTAATAAACAGCGACAGACTAATTTTCTCTTCTAAGGCTGGTGAATCTTTCCACTATTCTAAGAAAAGATTTGCTATAGTGACCGACGACGAATTTACGGTTGACTCAAAAAAACAAATGGTTTCTACCACGGAAGACAGATATACAGTTGATGCTTTGAAGGAGTTAATATTGACCTCTAATATGGTTATGTCCTTGAACGCTCCAAAGTTATTCTTGGGAGAATTTAACGAAGAAAATGAACCGATATTATTGGGTAGGACAACATCCTTGTGGTTGTTCGCAATGTGCAATTTCATGATAACGGGAATTGATATGCAGATTGCACTTGCACAATCCTTGAGAAGCCATACTCATATATCGGAGGCTGGAAACACAGGAACAACAGCTGAAACATCAGCCGACATGATTACAGCCCAAATAGACGCGCTTGTAGACCTCAGAGAAAAGCTTGAAGAGTTACGAGATACGCTTCCAAGAATTATGAGTAAGAGAGTATTTACCGTCGGCGCCGGTGGGGCACCGGGAAAGGATGGAAAGTAATATGCCAGAACTAAAAGTAAATTCAGCTGTTTCAGCGTGGACCACGACGGACCAAACAAAAACTAACGCGGAAAAGGCCGCTGCTGCAGCAAAGTCAAACGACTGGTTACTACCAGCCGATCAAAAGCGTGAAGAAGTGGTAGCGGCTGCAAAGAAAGTAAGCTCTACGACAACAACCGCCACAAACAATGTCTCGGCAAATATTTCTGGAGTAACAGACAAAGTTACAACCGCCTCAACCTCAGCCACCACCGTGGTAACAACTGCTACAGCAAAGGTATCAGCGGTTGGTGATAAGGTCTCGGCCGCCACTGCTGGAGTAACAGATAAGCTAACAGGTGTGACAGATTCAGCCTCCGCTAAAATCGATAACGTCGCTAAAGGTATTGAGGGAATTGTTGCTGGCGCCACAGCTCCACTTGATAGTGCTATATCCGCGGTGACGAAGAAATTGGAGAGTTTTAAGATCCCCAAGTTTACTCTCCCTTCAATCGCTTTTCCGGCTCTAGCATTTCCGTTGATAAAAATACCAGTAATTCCATTTAAAATTCCGAAAATTCCTTCCATACCGTTTCCAACTTTACCATCTTTACCCAAGTTACCAAAATTTCCTAGTCTCCCCAGTCTACCGAAATTACCAAAATTACCGGATATATCTAGCATTACATCTGACTTAAAACAACAAGTTTCTGATGCTACATCACAGATTACAAATGTTGTTGGTGACGTGAAATCGCAGGTAGTTGGTATAACTTCGAATGTGAAGGTTCCAACGATACCACAGGTCTCGATACCAAAACCAAAGTTGCCCGACAATATCGTATAAAACAAAATAATCAACCATACATTATATTTATAGAAGGACGTATATATGAACAAAACAGAACTATCAAACATTATTCGAGAAATCGTAAGAAGTGAACTGAAAAATCTCGGGCCAGAATTAGTGCGCGAAGCGTTACTAGAGTCACTGCAAGGCCGTAGTGAAATTCCGACATTGACGGAAAAAAGACGCCCGGCCGCGGCTAGGAGTCCGTACGAAGCGAAGCCGGTGAAGGAACTGAAGCAGTATTCTACCGACCCAATACTCAACAAGATTTTAAATGAAACCGCAGGTGGAGTTCCTCAAGAATTAGGTACTACTGTTCCTGACTTTGGCGCAGAAATGATGACTGAGGATGTACCAGTACCACCCACATTCCCAACTAATATATCGAGGGAGGCCTTGAATGAAAATAAAGACTTGGCGGCAGTTGCTAAAGCTCTGACGAGAGATTATAGGTCTGTATTGAGGGCGGCTGATGAGAAAGCGAAGAGGAATTACCGACCATAATCCATGCCACTGTCGTTAACACAACCATATGGAATAAATCTCCCAATTAGAAGGGGAGAGTCGGGTTACTTTGAGCAAACATATGACATCGTTGACCAAGTAAATGTTAATTTAATGACCCTTTTCAGAACAAAAAAAGGTGAAAGGCGGATGAGTTCATTTGGCTCAGATATATACAACGCTGTATTTGAGTTCAACAACGATGACTTGACCCCGATATTGACAAGTATCATTAAACGGGATATTCAAAAATGGATGCCATATATAGAAGTGAATGATATAATAATTGATTCATCTTTGGCCAACCGAGATATTTATAGAGTAGATATCAGTATCAATTTTACAATTGAAAGCCTCGGTGTGACTGATTTACAGACAACAAAAATTTCCATCAATTACCCAGCCGTATGATTTTAGATACACAAAAGTCTTTTAAACCAGGAAAAAAGGATATCAAGTATCTCAGCCGAGACTTCGGGCAATTGAAGCAAACTCTAGTGGATTTTGCTAAGGTTTATTACCCAGAGACCTACAAAGATTTCAGCGATGCATCGGTGGGAATGATGTTCATTGAAATGTCAGCGTACGTAGGTGACATCCTATCCTATTACACGGATTATCAGTTTAAAGAATCACTACTGCTCATTGCTGATGAACGTAAAAACATTATACTGTTGTCAAGGCATCTGGGATATCGTATAAAGGCAACCACGCCCTCTATAACCACATTGGATGTTTATCAACTTGTCCCTTCTAAACTTAATAATGATGGTTCATATTCTCCAGACCTACAGTACGCTCAAATAATTAAACCCGGCATGGTTACAGTGAGTGACAGTGGAGTGAATTTTGTCACAAATGATCCGGTAGACTTTACCGTGGACACGAAAAATAATCCTTTGGAGATTTCCGTGTTCCAACGAAATGCTAGCGGTCAGCCCGATTTTTATGTATTGAAGAAATCTGTCGATGCGTCTGCTGGAAACATTATTACAAAGACTTTCGAAGTTGGGAATCCAACATCGTTTTATAAAATTGTCTTAGAGGAAACCGACGTGGTGGAGGTGATGGATGTATATGACACTGACGGAAACCGTTGGTATGAAACAGATTATCTGGCTCAAGATTTAGTGACGGTGGATAGTGAAAATGTTTATAAGAACGATTCTGAATTTTATCAATACCGCGACACTGTTCCGTTTATTATGAAATTTTTAAAAACGTCGAGACGTTTTGTAACCGGGGTCTCAGATACTAACACAACATTTATAGAATTTGGCTCCGGAGTAAATTCTGAGGATGATGAGCTGATCGTACCGAGTAATAAGGTTCTTTCCCAAGCTGGCGTATTCAGAAATAACAGCGTGTCTTACGACCCATCTAATTTTTTAAAATCCAAGGCATACGGTCAAGCTCCAAGTAATACAACCTTAACTATCAGATACATTGTCGGTGGAGGAACACAGAGTAATGTCAACGCTAATTCGATAACAAACGTTGGGAGCGCAGATTATTTTGGTGACATCACGGATCTTGGAGTGAACGATAAACGTGTCACTGACTTAATACGGAGTTCCTTGAAAGTAAATAACCCAACCCCGGCAGTTGGTGGTAAGGGCGCTGAGACCAACGATGAGATAAAAAACAACGCCTTGGCTAACTTCTCCGCACAAAATCGCGCGGTTACCGGACAAGATTATGTTGTTAGAACATATTCCATGTCGCCAAAGTATGGTTCTATCGCAAAGGCACACGTTGCCACAGAAAATAGTTTGGATTCGTCCACCGCGTCTGAAAATAATCCATTTGCTATCAATCTGTATTTACTTTCATCCGACAGCAACGGCCGCCTCATCGGAACAAGTCCAGCGCTGAGGAACAATCTTCGTAATTATCTTAACCGTTATCGTATGTTGACAGATAGTATCAATCTATTGGACGGATTCATCATCAATATCGGAGTTGATTTTTCAATCGTAGCTTATAAGAATTATAACAAGCGAGATGTACTTTCTAACTGTATAGAAACTGTTAAGAACTATCTCGCTGTCGATAACATGCAGTTCAGCCAACCAATTAATTTAAGCCGGTTAGAATTAGAAATTGCTAAAGTGGATGGCGTCCAGAGTGTTTCTTCCGTAAAATTGAAGAATCTGACCGCTCGTGATGGTGATTATTCGCCATATGAATATGACATTACACAAGCTACCGCCAATAAGGTCGTATATCCCTCAATAGACCCATGTGTCTTTGAGGTGAGATTTCCAACAAAAGATATTGTTGGCAAGTGTTTGTAATCTTCGGTATATATAACGGAGAAATAGTCGCACCATATTATATTTATGCGTAGGAAACTGACTGTACCGATATGCATTATTTTTTATATTCAACAAAAGACACCACTATCTCCAATCACCCATCATTATTGGCAAAGAACATGGGCTTGGATGAAATTCTCGAAGTAGAAAAAACAATTAGCAACCCAAGTTGTTCGGGAGGAAAGGGCGCTGTACTATCACGGACATTAATACACTTTAATCTTACCGACATTTCCAGCTCACTTTCCGCTGGCGATATTACAGACCCACAATTCTATTTGGCTCTCAAGATAGCGGAATCCGCTCAAGTTCCCACGTCGTACAATATAGCAGCATACCCAGTTGGAAAGTCTTGGGACATGGGAACACAGTATAAGTACGATGGGGCTTCATCCGCAGACGGAGCAAGTTGGAAATACAGTGATAGTGGAAGCGTTAAGTGGTATAACCCAATCGTCAGCTCGTCCTATTCGACAAACTGTGACGGTGGGGGGGTTTGGCATATTTCGTCCAGTTCATTGGCTTCCGGCTCAGGCTACGCCGAACCACCGTTTGTAAGCCCGAACCCATACAACCCATTTCCAAATTGTACTGACCCGGCGTCTCCAATACGTTTTAAATATATAGCATTACAAGGAGCCATACTCGATAACAATAACTCTGCGTCCTTAGAAGCCAAATTATATTCTGGTTCGACGGCCACTTTCTTTTCGTTAACAGCGACGAACAGTGGTCCCACGGTAAGTCCGACCAGTTTTACCTTGAAATTATACGATGAAGGAATATTGGTGAGCTCATTATCCGGCTCAGGAACAACTCCAATTGAGCGTGGTATCACTTACAATACACCAAGTGGATCTTCATTTCCAAGAACTCTAACTCTCGTGGCTGAAAATTCATCATCGACGCCAATTTCGGTTCAATTATCTATCGATGGAAATTCGGTCTCTAGTTCCATAGTCCCAAATGATCACTCAGCGGGATCAGTTTCAGCAATTTTCGGCGATGTACTTATCGATGGGTATATGTCCAATCCGACGCCGATATCAGCCTCTACCTTAGGTTATGTGACAGGAAGCTTAATTGTTACACTCGACCCACACGTTTTAACAAATGTTGGCGGAACTGATATTTACGCTAAATACTCCTCAGGTTCTTATGTTTCAAGTTCTGTACTAACAACTTCGATTGTTGGAACATCAATCGTAAATCTTTCAAACAATCCAGCCGGGGAATGGCTATATAATAGTGGAGGTATTATTTCTTCATCGGCGGTTCCGACATTCGGTTCGAGTGGTTCATATGAACTGGCTATTTTGACCGATGTGCCTAGCACACTATCTTTCCCTTACGTCTTTACAACCGGAAGCTTCGGCGCCGTACAGTCATTTAACTACGAATCCTCTGACATCTACATGGACGTTACCCGGATGGTTATGGCGTGGATTTATGGTGTGATACCTAACAATGGCATGATTCTTCTACACAGCGATGAATCGAGCAGCTATGATTACGGAAAACTCCGATTCTTCTCTAAAGAAAGTAACACCATTTATCAACCACATTTAGATGTGATGTGGTCTGATGTTTCTCTATCTCCGACGGGCTCCGACGGTATCTTAACTCTGGCTGACACATCCAAGCCGTCGGTTGTATCTTCACACACAAGCAAAGAATACAAAAGCGGAGCAATCGTTAGAATCAATGTGCTAGGACGCCCACAATATCCGGTTAAAACTTTTACCAACCGCGTATCAGATTATACAGAGCCTATGCGGCTTCCAGACTCAAGCTATTACTCGATTCGTGATTCTGAGAGTGAGGAGATTATTGTTGGATTTGATTCATACACGCAGTTGAGTTCAGATGGATACGGTAACTATTTCATGTTGGACACCACAGGACTCCCACAAGAAAGATATTATCGTGTAGAAATCCGATCAGAAATCAGCGGTTCTATAAACACTTTCAGCAGTCCTACTACATTTAAGATTTCACGATGAAAAAGAATTCCATACTCACAAAATACACATGTGATTGTATAGACACACTCATAAAATTAGGTAAGGTTCCATCGAAGTTTGATTCGGCAGGCAACCTACTCATCAATTATGTCGGCGGCAACATCTCAGAAACTTCAATATCAATTCCACTTTCTTCAATAAATTTTGACTCCGATAAAGTAGAAGAAAAGTACGATGTGGTCATAAGAGAATTTCCTACACAATGAGCTATCAGGACTATAAGTACGTCTCTTCGCTAGAAACCGCTTCGCTGACAACCGCGTATCTATACACGGCTGACGAATTAGCCTACTTGAAGAGCGGGTCTGTGATAAACTTTCCATTCGGTACAACGGAAAAAGATTTATTTGAACTTTCGGTATACGATATGTCAGGAAAACAAATAACCTCATCTCTCATCCACGATGGAACTCTGGTGAATTCTATAACCCGGTCGTATGTTGATGTCACCAACAAAGTTGTAGTTTATTCGTATGAGGAACATGATACTGAGTATGTCATCGTCGGGCAACCAACACAAAGCGTTTTATTCGACACTCAGGGGAGTTTGAATGACCTGTCTATAAATGAAGGATTTTATAAAATTGGTATTACTCCGGTTAGAGAAGTTGTTGGTTCATCTGCCGATTCAAAATTGAGGTTAATAATCGATGAGATTTCTCCAAGCCGTAAGGAGATTGCTGTTATTCCACATTCACCACGGAACACAAGTGTTGTCTCTGAAATTAAATTGAATGATGAATTTGAATTGTTTGCACACTCCAAGGTAAAACCTTCTTCAATTACAAGTGTTCTTTTAGACTCATTAGAAAAAGTTGAGTTGTATAAGACCTATCTGGCAGTTGCGACGAAAAACCCTGTTACGGACAGTTCCATAAAGTACAACTATTCATTTCGCACCGGTGTAGACGTGACACACTTTATCACCGACATGTATTATGGTGTCCAAAAAGGATCAATAAAGAGTAACGGTACAGTTAGTACGCGACTCGTCTTCGGTCTATTCGACCAATTTAAAAATTTCTTGTATGAGAATTATGTTGCAACGACTACATTTGCAGAAATTACAAATTACTATTACAGCTTATTTGCGTATATTCTCAACCAAGAATTAAATCAAATTACAAACAGTCGTCCATCTAACTACGACGGTGTGGTTGACTTCTTTAAGCAGATTTTCTTTGATACCATCTACCTACCAAAGTCTGATTTTACTCAATTCCAGTATGAGAAGTACTTTTCAGGCTATTTAAAGAATTCCATTAATTTCGGTGGCGGCAGCGTTTTTCCGATACTAAATACAGGAATTATTCCGTCAGACAATGACTATCTTCACGATAGGTTAATATTAAAACTCCGCGATGCTCTTCCTAACAAATATAAGGTCGGCGACAACTTCTGGATAACTAACACAACCGTCAGTAATACTATCCTTCAATCTGTTCACTTCTTTACAGATTCTCCCGTTGTCACTATACCAGTTAAGGGACCGAATTTTGGAATCAAATTAGAGAATGAAGGAAACTCTACTATAGACCATTCATTAGAAACAGTTATCGGCGAATCTGGGTCTCTTTACGATGAGTTATATTCAAAGCTCCGATACAAGCTCGAAGACAAGTCACCAATCAATGTAGACTACAGATACTTTGAAAATTTTATAAAATTCTCATCGGTCTCAGAACGTTTAGCCGTGTTTGGATATAAGAGGGATAGAGTTGAAGAAATCAGAATAGAGATAGCTGACTTAGATGCTAAACTAATCCTCAATCCGAATGATGAGTATTATTCGAAACAACGGGACGATTTAGATGTGGAATGGAATTCGCTCGAATCATCTATGGACGGTTATGAAAACTTTCTGTACAACAACCCAAACTGGTACAGTGAACACACGCAAATTTACGGCGGCAGTTTATCTTCCGGGTCTATGTATGACATGAATAACGCTGATAGTCTCCAGAACAATCTTCCGGCGGCTATCTCTGAGGCTCCTGAGAATTATGAGTATGTTCGATTTGTAAATCTTGTAGGTCACTACTTTGACAATCTTACACTTTTCATAACTCAATTTACAGAGAAAAATAACTCCGCCAACTCAGAAATTGAGGGCGTTTCAAAAGATGTTGTTTATAACATGCTGGCCTCTCTCGGATGGGAACCTGAGATTGGTAGAGAAAATCTACCCCTAATATTAGCATCCTTCTCCAAGAATGATTTTGACGTTGACTCAGAATTATACGACAAGGTTGGAATAATGTCGGAGGATGACAGAAATAAATTTATTTGGAAGAGGATCCTAAACAACCTTCCACACATTTTAAAGAGCAAGGGAACTGAGGCCGCGATAAATTCGCTTATCAGCTGTTATGGAATTCCTAGAAATCTAATTCAGATAAAGGAGTATGGTGGAATAGAGTACACCACCAACCTCGACCAGAATTCCCGATATATAATTGATGAGACGAGATACTCACCACACTTCAGCGGAAGTTCGGAGTTTTTCACTTTGCCGTGGACCGGCTCAGCCCAAACTTTAGAATTTAATTTCTCGTTCGATACCGATAAGGTAAATCAACAGGGTCAGGTATTCCGACTAGCACATGCTAGTGGTAGCTGGGCCATCGGAATTTTAAAAGAGCGTGGGACTGATTGGGGAAAAGCGTTTTTCACAATTCAAGATACTGGAAGCAACACACTAACGACTGTCACAAATAGGGCCCCATTCTTCAATGGTGATGTTTACTCTCTTATGTTGAGACACTCCGGTGTTGACGCTGACTTTAACCTTTCCTCGACCGCCTCCTTATCCGTGAGCGATAATTATCCTCAAAATTACGAACTCCTCATACGTCGTAGTGAAGACTCTCGCACAACTTTTGAAGCTACTTCAAGCATTTATTTAAGTGGTAGCTATAACACGTCATTCCGTCTTCCTCAAAATCTATATTTAGGAAACTATGAACAGAGTACTGCTTCGCTGAGTATCGACCCTGAAGCTTTCTTTGGGACAATCGACGAAATCAGAGTTTGGGAAAGTTTCCTCACAACTGATAGATTTAACCATCACTCTACGTTTAAGGGATCATACGACGACACAAGTCCAAGTAGTATGGTTGACAAAAATCTAATCAGAATAACATTCTCAACACCGATTGATTTGTATGATACATCGTCGAATGTAATAATTGGTAACTCAGCTTTTAGAGAGCTATCATCTGATATTTCGGCGTCAAACTTTCCTTTTTATGGAGTGGCTACTTTAGATTCAACGGAATGTGAGAGTTATACTTCGTCTTCAACGTATCCATATCAGTTCAAGAAATTTGAGACACAGCAGACGATGAATTTACCTAACTTCGGGTCCAACAAATTCAGAAGTAATAAGATAAATTATAAACAACAAATTTTGTCTTCTAACCTCTCGTCAGATACACGTTCCACGATACCTTCAATCAATGACTCTCCAACTGACGCAAACAAATTGGGCATCTTCTTTTCCCCAACCGAACAATTAAATTTAGAAATTATAAAATTCTTTGGAAACTTTGAGTTTGGCGACCTAATAGGAAAACCTTCGGATGTTTATGAGAAAAACTACAGCCGATTTGAGAAATTCCGTCAAGTATTTTATGATAGAGGCTTCGGTAACATAGACTATCAGACTTTTATGAATTTGGTTAGAGCTTATTTCGACAAGTCGTTGTTCAAGTACATTAAGAACTTGGTTCCCGCCAGAGCAAAACTTGTGACGGGAGTATTGGTTGAGCCGTCTATTTTAGAGCGACCGAAGATTCAATTACGCCCAATTGCCAGAGAAAATATTAATATCCCAGAGGACGGAATCAATTACATCACTAAAGAATTGCAGAGTTCATTGATTCAACAATTAACTCAATCGATAGACCGTTATGTGAATGGAACCGCGGTATACGAAGATGCAGAAAGTGCATTCTTCGCTGATAAGATGGAACCATACGGTTTTAGCATATTAGCAAAAAATGGAGTATCCTACTACAAGGACGATTACTGGAGAGTTGAGGTTGTTCCTGTTCAAAAGACGTACACCGTCAGACGGAAGAACCGCCCAGCTACAGCCATGACAGAGGCTCTAGCCTATACAACAAACCGTGGTGAATTCCAAACTATAACAAAAACATTTGAACGGATTAATATTTCACAATTTCCAATAGTGACTGAATACCCCGGTTTTATATTAACGTCGGGCCAAGCAGTTTTCGATGGAACTATAACAACCGTCAGCGGTATCACTACAATCGACGGAGCCTTTACGACTAATGGAACCACGCTTGTATCGAGCAGTGGAGCGACGGGTAAAATAATAAATAACCTAGGGATAACGATGGAAGGGCCATCAGCAAACATATCATCAGACGGAATATCCTCTTGCACTATTTTAGGTGCAGTGACATGTAGTTTCTATTCACTCAAAGAAAATCAATCTATTTTCAACGCTCTATCTGGAAATACAAGCGGATCTCTATTTTCTAATATCAAAGATAATGAGTACGTTTACCGTTACGCCCTTTCCACACAGAATGTACCACAAGGTTCGTACCCACTAAATGGCTATTTCGGAAGTCATTATAAATACAAACGTGTAAATAATGACCGTAAATCCATTGTCACCCTCGACAATCGTGGAAATGTGTCGGGAACCTTTAAAAAGGGACTACAAACTGTAAAAACTACTGTTCACTCCGGAAGCGGATTGTTTGATAATACACCGCCAGTCGTGATAACAGAAGTAGTATAAAATGAGAATTTCTGGAATATATGGTTTGAGAAATGTGCTAAAATCGGATGAGTGGTATGTTGGTCAAAGTTGGGATATATGTAAGCGGTGGAGAACGGCCTATTCCAACTTACAATGTAAATCTCAAGTAAAATTATACAACGCTCTTAAAAAATATGGATATGATAATTTTGAAAAAGTGATATTGGAAGAAACAACATGTCCACAATCTGAGTTAGATGCTAGGGAGTCATATTGGATGTTTCAAAAAGATTCTATAAAAAGGGGATATAACATTCGGGGAGCTGGTAGTCATGGTAGATTGTCCGATGAAACAAAGAAAAAAATTAGCAATTCGAAGTTTGGAAAATTTAAAGGGGTTGACAGCCCGCATTTTGGAAAGAAGCGGCCCCATTTGGTGACAACGCGGGTGAAGATGGTTGGTAGACCGAGTTCTTACCAGAATATAAAGTTGGCTCAACTGGCGAATGTTGGAAGAATATATACAAAACAACACAGTTTGTGTATTTCTGCGGGTAAATTACGCTCTGATAAAAAATTTACTACTGAGGAGCGTTTTAGAATCTCTGAGGGTGTTGGGCGGTCTATTAAAAATGGTATTCACAAGAAAAACAAAATACCTAAAAGTGAGACAGAAACCATTAAAGAACTATATTTATTGGGAAAGATGAACAAAAAACAATTATCGGTTAAATATGGAGTAACACCATCCTCAATGGGTCGATTTTTAAATAAACTTGTAAACAAACCACAAAAAATATGAGCTATCTGAACAATCAAACCGTTACTGTCGATGCTGTTTTGACCAAAAAGGGTCGTGAACTTCTCGCTACGCAGGGTGGATTAAACATCACATCATTCGCGCTATCCGATGACGAGATTGATTATAAACTATACCAACCAAATCACCCACAAGGCTCTGGTTTTTATGATTTGGCGATACGTAATACTCCAATCATGGAAGCATTTACGGATGAAACACAAGTATTGAAATATAAGCTCGTCACTCTACCAGCTGGAGTATCGGCTATTCCTGTTATCAGCCTTGGTCAAACCAGCATCAATGTTACGTCTGATTACAAGGGTGAAGTCGTCATCGTCCCTTCAACAAATCCTCTCTACAATACAACCACTGGATACACCGCTATCTTGTCCAATAAGAATGTTGGGACAATCATCGGTGAGCAATTACAAAGTACCGTTAACGCTACTATTCCAACCTTTATCGGTGACATAACATCCACAACCGCTCAAGTTTCTCTAGGACTCCGTTTCCGATTTGTTCCAAACGCATCGCTCACCACCACGACTACAACAAGGTTGACGGTTATTGGTAATGAGAGTGGTGGTTCGGTTTCTATCCCAGTAACCGTCACTGTAAAGTAATTTCGTTATGATTTTTAAAAACTTCGATTCAACAGATGTAGTAGCCGGAAGAGTTCAACAAGTTTCTACTGGTATGTTCTCCGGTGGCGTATCCTCATGGACCACATTCTTTACTTCAAGTACCCAAGCACGTATAACCGGCTCATCTGCTTTCGATCCACTAAATGGACTCTACTATATTAACCTATACGACGATGTCACCGGTTCGGCTTCATCGGAAGTTTACTTGTCAGTAGCATACGGCCACTACGCTGCGTCTGGTTCATCTGACCTCGACCTATCAACTTCAACAGGAAGTCTTCTAAAACCAACCCAAGCAATCTACAATCAATATCGTAATTTTCTATTGATTCCGGACGACCAACTGTTCACATTTTACACCGGTTCTTCTTTATCAGAATACAATTCACCGGACATCTACGCTTTAAACTTTGCTAGTTCTAAAGTTAAAGACAGACTCGATCCGGGCCAATTTGAACTAAAACTGACCGGTGCTAATGGAACATTTACTTTTGTGGATGATTCTAGGTATAACACTACGCCGGACGGAACCGCGGGCGGTAAACGGTTCAATGTAGTATCCGGAAGCCTTGCTGACGGTGCAGTAATCGATTCACTCAGTCAGGTTGTTTATTCTGGTGCTGGGTCGATGTATCCGGACCTTGGGGTTGTAATATTGAACCCAACTGTAATCAGTTCGATTGTCGGTACTGTGGGCGGACTTTCACTAGGTACACCTGGCGCATCTAACACTAACTACTCACTGATGCACCAACGTCTCGCCAATGCTATCATCAATAACCACAGTGGCTCATTGCAGGCTAGAGTTACTGAGTATGTACCAGCCCGTCACTATTTTGTTCGTGTCAAGAATCAAGAATTCAATTATTCCAATAACCCTTCTTTTGTATACGCCCAATCGGAGGCAGATGCGGGCTCTGTTGATTCTGGTGATGTTGGAAAACTTCGGTTCACAGATTTCACGAACGACCCTCAGGTATATATTACCACAGTCGGATTGTATAATGAGAATAATGATCTTGTAGCCGTTGCAAAGCTCAGCCAACCAGCGTTGAAGAACTTTTCTAACGAAACGCTAATTAAAATTCGCCTCGATACTTGAGGATTTAATTAAAATTCGATTAGACGGCGCATTTTGCAGTCTTGTTTATATTTATGAGCGTGAATATAACATGCAAATTATGTAATCAATCCGTTCTTCCGAAGATAATATCTATACACCTGAGAGCGCATCATGGTGTAAACTTTAACGACTATGTAAGAAATAATCTTGATGATTTTAGACAGTTTGGTTGGACGGAATGTGAGGTGTGTGGAACTGTCACCAAGGCTCAGGGAAAAAAAGGAAGAACATGTTCGAGAACATGTTTAGCTAAGTTAAGAAAAACTTGGACTGGGGAGAAGTCTCCTCATTTTGGATTCCAAATGAGTGATGAATCTAAAAGAAAAATAGGAATTGCCAATAGTCACCCACGACCAGAAAATATGGGTGAAAATAATTCTTCAAAAAGAAAAGAAGTTAGAGAAAAAATGTCAAAAACAAGAATCGAAAAGGGGTATTCTAAAGGAAAAAACAATCCAATGTTCGGAAAAAAACACACCGTTGAGTCCAGAAAAAAGATGTTTTCCATTGGACATAGTATGAACAAGCTCGAAAAGCGGGTCGCTGACGAGCTTGACCGACTTGGATTGAAATATACATATCAATTTTTTATATCGGAAGGAAATGAAGTTGGAGCTTATGATTTCAAAATTAAGAATAAACCAATTATTATCGAAGTTGATGGTGATTATTGGCACGGAAATCCCAACACTAAGAGTCATTTTCGGGGAGCTGAAAAAACTAGGATTAAGGACTCGCTAAAAGAAATAATGGCGAAAAATAGAGGGTATAAGATTATTCGTATGTGGGAGGCGGATATTAAAAAAGATATCAGCGTTGTTAAGAACAGACTAAGAGAAGTCATCATTTTGGAGTCAGAATAACTCATCATGGTCAATATTTATAGGTGATGCACAAAAAATTCTCAAAAAGCGACATCACCGTTAGGCCATTCCGTACTCACAAAAATTGGACAATCCAAAGTATTGATAGCTCAAGTGTGGACTCCTATGGAGATTCTACATATTTTGAGGATAAGATGACGGTTAATGAGGGACTAAATATCTCAGGAAATTTTTATCCAACGGGAAGTTCACTATACGATTCCTCGGTCGAGCCGGTAAATGTATCAGGTGAATACAAGAGAAATACCTATTCAGCGGTTGACTCACTGTTCTATAGAAACATTAATAACCCGATGAACCAATTCGGTGTTGAGTTTGTCGGTGAAGATCCTATTACTAAGGAAAAAGAAATCCGACTAATCAACGATAGAGTTATGGTTGGACGGATTTCACGAAACTACTGGGGCGACAAAATAGTTCCTGGTACAATCCGATTGGAGGATAATAGTAACCAACACGAAAGTATTGTTGTGCGCGATGACGGATTTACAAATCTATATTCCAGTGGTAGTTTCTTTCCAACGACTGATGTGTTATTACCGTATAACGGCGAGACCGCTTCATATTGGGTCACGGGTTCGGGAGAGTTTTATTACAGGGAGAATCTAGTCACGTACGCTCAAGCTCAAACAATCAAAAACGCTGGCGGTTTAATCGACTACGTTGAAGGTGTGGGATCATGGTCTGCGTCGGTAAGTATACCGGAATACCATTCTGAAAATGAAAGATTTGGTTACTCTGTGTCTTCGTGGTATAAGTATGTTTTGGTCGGCTCCCCAACAGACACAAATACATCAGCCTACGTTAAAAATGGCCGAGCCGATGTCTACAAATACGATACCAATGAGAGTCGTCATAGATTGATTAAAACGTTTCGTTCACCTTTTATTTCCAACCGCGCCGGCTTTACTTCAAGCTATCAAGATGGATTTGGATACGCGGTCTCCGTGAGGGATGATTTTGTTGTGATTGGTTCTCCAACCGAAGACGGGTGTATCTCTGAACAGTCTGGTTCCGGAATGGTTTATATTTACGATAAATACAAGGGTGGAGCTGACCACTGGGGGCTTATAAATATTTTAGAAGGTTCGGGGTCGTCGGACCAATTTGGAGCATCCGCCGCGCACGATAGGGGAATTTTAGCCGTGGGAGCGCCAGGCGCCGATTCGAATTCTGGCTCAGTTTACATTTTTAGACAAAAGCAATATGGTAGTGGTAGTTGTATGAGCATACCAACTTCATCGTTCTGGCAAAAAATTTCATCTGAAAGCGGTTCTTGTTCGATCATAGTTACTGAATCGGGGAGTTTATTCGAAGTGTATGGAGAAGAAGGTGCACCATATTTTGTATCTGGAAATTTTAGTTGGGAGCTTGAAACTATCATCACGTCGAGTGTCGCAGATTCTCAATTTGGATATTCCGTATCCATAAGTGACGGTCGGTTGTTAGTCGGCACACACATAACCAGTGGTTCGGGTTACGCTGTACTGTTCACCGCATCATATACCACGGATACATGCCCAACCGCTTCTTGGGATTTGTACAAGACCTTTACCAGCAACGAAGATTACTCTGACTTAGATGCCACCCACCCATTCAATTTCTTGGAGGTTCCAATTTACACAGATGGGTTTGGATATAACGTTTCGATTGATGGGAACCATTTAGCAATTTGCTCACCATATGACAAGGGATTTGTACCTTTCATTGGAGCCCAAGTAACCCAGTCTTTGGGGGCAGTTTATTTCTACAGTTTCGATACAGACACATCGTGTGGAATTTATGACTGTGCGTTGAGAGACAAAACATTCGGAGACCGTTCGGTGACTTTGAATAACAATTTTGCCAGAAGTGTCTCAGTGAGTAACGGATACGCTTCTGTTGGGTACTCAGCGGATAAACTCAGTTACACAGCTTCGTTTAGCGGTGGTAATTTTGATATAGAAAACTGGCAAACATATTCTACAAGTTCGTCTGACCAATCAACTGTTTTAGGTAGGGTATCTATTTACAGTTATAATGTTGGAGAAATGGGTTGGGATTTAGCACAGACTATAAAGCGCGTCAAGGAGAAAGAGATGCCATATTATAACTACGGTTATTCGACAGCGCTATCCGATGCTTCATCCGGCTCAATGTTCTTGGTGGTCGGCAGCCCGGTTTTTAACTACCCAGTTGACACAGGAACTCTCGACTATTTTGAGGCGTCCGGCTCATTGGTTTCAGCTAGTATCCATGGGGCTGCTTATGTTTACGACATTGAGAGACTCGAAAGAAATCCAAAGATAGGAAATGTTTTCTACAAAAACGGACAGATAGTAATAACATCCGACGATGCCAACTATCAAACTATAATGACTGGTACCGGGTCCCGAGGTTTCTCACTAGAATATAAGGGAACCCACACAATATACGAACACGAATATTTAGTCAATGTGTCGCCGTCAGAATTTAATTACTCTACAAATCCAGCATCATTGGCACAATACCCAACCGTATTCGATGTAAACCAAGACGGCGTGTTTGACATGCAGGACATTGATTTAATTTTAAGGTTTTTAAATAAACAGAGATTCTACACAGCCACAGATACGGATGATAACGGATATGTCTTGGAACAAGATACGTTGAAGGATGAGAGTTGGTGGAATAATGACATTCTCCAAACAGAATCGGAGGACGTGTTGTATCTGGAAACCTTGGCGGGAGTTGCCGGAACGGCGGTTACTACATTCGACGATATCCTAACCGAAGGAATCTACGATTATATCAAATCCAATTTGATTGATACAGGAATAATGGATATAGACGGAAACGGAATCATAGATATCCTCGACGGGGCCCTCCTTTTAAATTACTATCTCAACACTCTAAATGAAGCTAAATTAGCCACTCTAATTACCACAGATTCAACAAGGAGATACTACAAGGATATAAAAAATCACATCGATGTATATTCTGGAAATAGGAAATCTGACATTGATGTTAATTTTTCAAGTTACATAGAATCGTCTTCGTTTGACCCAACTGGTTCTTATCTGGCACCTTATATCACAACCATTGGTCTATACAACAACGCGGGCCAACTCCTCATGGTGGGAAAATTAGGCAACCCAATTAAGAATTTGATTGATTGGCCGGTGAATATAATTGTCCGTTTTGATACATAACATTATATTTATAGTCATAGGAGAATAACACATGGCAGACCCACTACAACCAATTGACAGAGCATCGCTCACCACATCAATCGAACAGAAATATGGTGCAGGCGGAAGCTTCGGTCAAGGAGCCACCAAGGCTGGTCCAGGAACGTATGCGGCAGGTGGTTCAATCGAGTCCCGATACAATGGTGGGAAGGATTTTGGAAGAGGCGCTAAAAATGCTGGAACGCCAGGTTTGGCCGCAACCAACATGATAGACAGTCCAAATACCGCTCAAAAAGAATTTCGTACTTTCGCTCAACGCGGAGTGACATCATATCAGCCAGCCGCTCTGGATTACGCTGCTAGACACTACAAATTGAAGACGGAGAAGTATAAAGGATAATAAATGAATCTAGGATTTGACGCTTCGACTACAACAGTCGGATGGGCGCTCTCGGAAGATGGGAAAATAAAGGATGCCGGTTTTATCGATATATCCGATATTAAACCGAATCGAGAAAAAGCAAAGCTTGTCATTGACAAGATGAAGGCCCATTCGCTCATAGACACTGTTGAAAATATAAATTTAGAAGACTCCTTAAGCGGTTTTGCGGGGCCGTCTTCACGGACAGTTGTTGTCATGCTTGCTCGGTGGAATGCCATATTTGAATATGCTCTCGAAGACGCTTTTGGAAAGAAAATAAATCTCGTTGGAGCTATGACAGCACGGAAGCAAGTCTTGGGTGCTGCTCGTTTGGATGGAATCAAGCCAAAAGAATTTGTAAAAATGAAGATGGATAAAATGTACGACCTCACCCCGTGGACAGTTTATAATAAGAAAAATAATCCAGACAAAAGAATGGAAGACGTTCGTGATTCGATAGTCATATCACTGTACAACCCCATTCCTTGAGACAATAACGCTTTTGGCGTTGAGTTTATGAGGAATCCGTGACATTGTGGTGATATAGTTTCGGTTTAACGCCGTGAACTATAACAGCCACCTTATTATATGTTGACAGAGAACTTGTTATAACGTATCTTATATTGATGTCATTATTAGTTCAATCTGAACTTACGGGCCTCTTGGACAGAGTGTTAAAAGAACCTGGTAGGTTAAGAAAAGGTAATAACCTACAATATTTCTGTCCGTTTTGTCATCACCGAAAACGGAAGCTTGAAGTGTGTTTAGATTCGCCGTATGCGTGGCACTGTTGGGTCTGTCATAACAAAGGAAAAGGTGTCCGCTATTTATTTAAGAAGATGAACGTTGAAGACATCGTTTTTCGAGAATTGGATAAACTTGGACTCAAAGAAGAAGTATACCAACCAACTGAGAACGTAGAAGCCAGTGAAGTGATATTGGATTTACCTCCCGACTTTCGATCTCTCACGATAAAAGATGACACGAGAGAGTATAAACAAGCTGTCCGATATGCTATCAAGCGTGGCATAACAGCCCACGATGTTATAAAATACAATTTGGGTTATTGCACGGTGGGTCGCTTCAAGGACAGAATAATTTTTCCTTCTTATGATAAGAATAATCGATTAAACTTCTTCACCGGCCGTAGTTATTACGACGACGTTTATCTAAAATATGATAACTGTGATGTGTCTAAGGATGTCGTTGGATTCGAAAACATGATAGATTTTAATTATCCAGTCAGTTTGGTAGAAGGACCACTTGATGCGATTGCTGTCAAGCGAAATGTAAGCCCACTATTCGGAACATATTTGAGCAAAAAATTAAAAATGGTTCTGGTGGAGAATCAGACTGAGGTTAATCTTATTTTAGACCCCGACGCTGTAAAATTATCTTTAGATATCGCAGACTTTTTATTGTCGGTTGGTTTGAAACTTAAACTTGTCGAAGTTCGAAATGGAGATGCTGGGTCTATGGGATTTCGGAAAATTACACAACTCATTAAAGAAACGGATTATCTTGACTTTACAGGCATAATGCGGTTAAGATTGGAAATCTAAAATTATAAACATGGGCGTATCACTATTTGGCAGTTCATCAACCTACGACTTTAAACCTATTAGGTATGGGTATAGAGACCTCGCACCTTGCGAACCAAAGCAGTTGCCCAAACCAAATCCATCCAACTTTGTTGTTGGAAAATGTGAGACTCGTGGAGACTTCATCTTAATGTCAGTAAAGTACCCAGACTACACGAACTATGAAGGGACGAAGTTGTTGGTGCACAGAAAGTCCGACTACGAAAAACTCTCAAAACAAACACCACTCAACCCGCACTTTTCAAACAACGACAAGCCCGCGTCTCCAATTGCCAGATTTGTTCCAACTAATGAGGGTTGGAAGATGGCCCGGAGCTTCGCAAAAAATTACATATGATAGATACCTACGAAAAATTAGATATAGGATTTGATAAAGTTAAGTGTGTAGTCCATCTCGCCGACGTTCATATTCGGCTTACCAAACGACATAATGAATATCGTGAGGCATTTGAAAAGGTTTACGACGGTCTTAGAAAAACACCGACGAACACTCTTATCTTAAACTTGGGCGACGTTTTTCACTCGAAGGTAGATTTATCTCCAGAAGCAATTCAATTAGCCAGTGAGTTTTTAAAGAATTGTGCGGATATCCGTCCAACAATTGTTATTGCTGGAAACCACGACTGTCTACTCACGAACTCTTCTCGAATGGACAGTCTATCTCCAATCGTAAATAACTTAAATCATAGTAAATTATTTTATTTAAAAGAGTCTAAGTTGTATGGAGCGGGGAATATTTTGTTCAATAACATGAGCGTATTTGATGACCCTACAAAGTATTTGAATATCAAAACTGTGGTAAAAAGTATTTCTAACCAATTCGATTGTAAGGTTGCACTATTTCACGGTCCAGTTCACGAAGCAATGACCGACATTGGTTATCAGATTAGTAATCGAACAATTGTCCCATCTATATTCGATGGCCACGATATTGCAATGCTTGGTGATATTCATCTGATTCAAGATATACAGGAATACAATCCGGCAGAAGAGAAACCGATTATTCACTACGCTGGTAGCATGCTTCAGCAGAATCATGGCGAATTCTTACAAGGACACGGTTATACGGTGTGGAATATAGATGCCAGAAAATACATTCACATCGAAGTTCCAAATGACTACGGGTATTATACGATTGACATCCGAGATGGAAAACTCATCACCGATATCAAGGACATGCCCGCAAAGCCAAAGCTACGTATCCGTTGTGATAAAACGGTTCCGACTGAGGTTAAGCGTGTTGTGACCGAAATACGTAAGTCGTATGATATTACCGACTTGGTTTTTATTCGGGTTGATTCTGATGATGTTAAGAAACAGTTTAACAATAAAAATTCGGCGAACCTCACAAAAATAACCAACGTTGATTATCAAAACGAATTGATTATAAAATTCTTAAAAGACAAATATACCACAATTGACCAGGCCACAATTGATGCAGTTGTCGATATTAATAAAACTTTGAATGAGGGCTTAAATAAAGATGACCAAAGTAAAAACATTCGTTGGAAGCCGAAGAAGTTTGAATTCTCAAACATGTTTAGTTATGGTGAGAACAATGTAATCGACTTCACAAAATTAACAGATGTATATGGACTGTTTGCCGCCAATGCGAGCGGTAAATCGTCGCTGATGGATGCTCTTAGCTTCTGTATCTATGACAAATCGGCTAGAGCATATAAAGCATCTCTAGTGATGAACTCTGAAAAAATGTCCTTTGAGTGTAAATTTAACTTTGAAATTAACGGAATTGATTATTTCATCGAACGGAGTGGGTCTCGCGATAAGAAGGGTAATGTCGCAGTTAAGGTAAACTTTTATAAAATTGAAAACGATGAACAGATTCCTCTCAATGCTGAGGCTCGTCGTAGTACAAACGAACTCATTCGAGATTATCTTGGAACATACGACGATTTTATTTTAACTACGTTGGCTCTACAGGGAAACGGTGGTTCATTCATCGACCTCGGCCAGTCTGAAAGAAAGGAGTTGCTATCTCAGTTCATCGGACTTAATATTTTCGACAAGCTCGCTCTAATAGCGTCAGACCGGGTAAAGGAAGTCGGAGCCGCCGTCAGAGCATACAACAAGGAAGACAATACAAAGCGTTCTGCCGATATGGCTCTTGAGAATGAATCACTGAGCGCCAAAATATCGGAGGAAAAGACGAACATCGATAATCTCAAGTCTGAGATATCTCGCGACCTTGTTGATATATCCGATGAGACGGCAAAAATTATATCGTTGGACAATGTTCCGACCAATGTAGATGATTACATTGAGGAGAAATTACAACTTGAAAATAAGATTTCCGCAACCAGTGAAGAAATTGAGGCTCTTAAAACTGAGGTAATCGATTTAAAGGTTCTTCACCAGCAAGATAAAGAAGCTCTAGAAAGTTTAAATATACATAAGTTAGATGAAAAGTATTCCGAATTTGTTTCACTATCTAACAATGTCCAACAAAAGGAGCGGGAACTTGATGCTCTAAAAACGTTTGTCAGAGAAAAAATCAAGAAGCTCGAGCACCTTGACGAGCATCAGTACGACCCAAACTGTCGATTTTGCATGGATAATGTTTTCGTGAAGGATGCTAAAGCAACTCGGGGCAGTTTGACTGCTGATAAAGAAACTGCAACGTTGTTGAAGGGCGACATTGAAACTTCTAAGAATGCTTTAAAAAATTATGATAGATTCTTGGAAATGAAACACAAGCGTGACGAACTATCGAAAAAGTTACCAGTCTCCACCAATACCATTTCCAGAAAAGAACTAAAGATTAGTTCACTTACAAACGACCTAAACTCATTTACGGTAAAACATAGAACGCTTGTCGAAGGAATAGAGTTGTATGAAAAGTCCAAAGAGGTGGTTGAAGATAATAAAAAACACCTACTTGTTGTCAAACAATACAAACAGACCCTCAGCAATAATAGCGTCAAATTGAAGAATCTTGAAGATCAGTATCTAAAGGACTTTGCTCGCAAAACGTCAATAACCGACCAGATTCAGACAATAAAGACACGTATTGAAGAAATCGAACTCTTAGAGAATGAGTTTGTAGCCTTCGAATATTATTCTCAGTCGATTGGTAGTAATGGAATTCCATACCAAATTATTTCCGATGTGATTCCACAGATTGAGGCAGAAGTTAACAATATATTAACACAGATTGTAGAATTCGGCATGTCTATTGAGACTGACGGTAGAAATGTTAACGTATATATCAACTACGAAGATAAAAAATGGCCACTCGAACTATGTTCCGGCATGGAAAAATTCATGGCCGCTTTGGCTCTACGTGTAGCCCTTATCAACATCAGTAATCTTCCACGACCTAATTTCATGGTGGTGGACGAAGGATTTTCTGCCCTTGACGCATCAAATTTTCCAATGGTTCACGCACTCTTTGATTTCATGAAGAAGAATTTTGATTTCATCATTGTCATCAGCCATTTGGACGCTATGCGTGATATGGTTGATAAACAGTTAGAGATAACTAAAGAGAACGGCTTCTCTAAGGTAGATAACACGAAGTAGACTATATTTATACCATAGTAGTATATACTATGGCAAATTTAGTTGAAAATAAGTCCCTTCGTAGTCTTTTTGATTCCCCATCAATTGTGGTGGAGTCAAAAGCGCACCCTACCGCACACCGTCCGAAGTGTAGCACACAACTGGTATCGGGAAGTTTCTTTACCGTTGCAACTTCACCCGACCATGGTGAAAAGATAACGGATTTTCCTGCAAGTATAGACTATACGTTGGTTCGTTCGTCTGGTGCGGAATTTTCTTCATCGATGGTCGGATCATCTATAAGACTATTTAATCTGGAGATAGAACCACTCTTTTACACAGGTTTGTCAGGAAAACAATCTGTCCACAGTGGTTTAATTGCCAGAGACTTTTCAGCAAAGGTGAAGTCGGTCATTTCTTCAAATGTCTTAAAATTAGAAACTCCAGTCTATGTATCAGACGTCACACTTGATTCAGACATTTACGAAGAATCGTCTCCGTATTTTGAAACTGACACCTCATACTATGTAACCAACATCAAGCAGGGAAATTTTGATATGGTTCATATTCCTAGAATTGGTACTTCTGAACTATCATCCTCCGCTAAGGTGTGTTCAATTATTACAGCTACGCTTGAGAATTTACAATTTTCAGCTGTACCAAACTCGTACCGCGTGCTCAAGAAGAGTCTAAATACACCGGAGACTGCAACTTGTGTAGCGCTCGGAAAGGTAGAAGCTAACGAACTTCTTCTGACTAAAAATACGAATATCGATTATCAGAACGGTGGACAGTTTTATTCTCTGTCACATGTCCAGTCGTATTGGTTCGCATCACCTGGTCTAACATACACCCATACACCCGATATAATGATGGATTCCATCACACTGGACTCTTCGGGAAATTCAAATGAAACAGAGGCGTTGTATATCATTTTCAAAGAAAATACGGGAGAAGTAAGCCGTGATTATCAATATGTGGCTCCAACCTATCAAAGCGGTTCTGCCTGGTACACATCACCAGCATTATTTGAAAACTTTGATAGAGAACCGGACACATACTACAGCTGCTCGGTTGAGAATGCTAAACTGTTAGAATACTCCGGCTCAATAGAAGTCGTTAATAATGGATCGGCTCTTAACAGTAATTCAATAAAAATGCTCAAGAATACAATGTATGAATTCTCAGTAAATTGGGCAAATATACAGTATTCATCGACCAACTATAAGTTGGAAGCATTCTTCATAACAACATCGCCTAATGGAACAACCCAAAAGTTTTTACTCGGCTCATTGGATAAAAACACCGCGACTACTTATAGTGGAACATACAAGTCAAAATTCTTTACACCAAAAACAATGTTTGGAACAATCATAATCACGCCAAAGTACATAAACACAATAGCCGTTGCCAACGTTTCTTTGAAACCGTATTCAGATACCATTTATGCCTTAGATTCATTTTCGATAGAATTTCCATACACTCCGATCATTAAAAATGAAAAAGTTAAGCTGACTGTAGAAATACTGGACGTGTCAGGACAAATCTGTATGAACCCATTAAAGGCACAGCTTCATGTCGATCCGGAAGGATACACTGAACAATTAGTAGGTTCAGCATTAATAGCTGATTTAATTTACGATGGAGGCGGTCCATAATGGCAGTTAAAATTCTAGTACGAAGAGGTACAGCAGCGGAGTGGGTGATAGCTAATCCGATACTGGGGATTGGTGAACAGGGTTTTGAAACAGACACTTTAAATGTTAAATTTGGTGACGGCTATACAAATTGGTCTTCTCTACCATACACTATCAATTCGGGAGTATTACTCGGGTTAAGTGCTTCCTACGATGTGTTAACGGCATCGGTTGAATCTTTATCCTCTTCCAACGCGGAAATATCAGGTGGGTTCAGCCTATTATCATCCAGTTTTGTGTTAGAAAATACGACACTATCTGAATCCATTTCATTTGTAGATACCGGGCTTAGAGAGGCCTCATCTTCTCTGAACACTGCATTAGGATTAGTATCGTCATCTGTTAGTACTACTTTCGGACAGGTTGACGACGCTCTAAATTTAGCAACACAATCTCTAAACTCAGCCATTGACGCAGCATCTTCGTCGTTGAGCGCATCGATAGCTGTCGTAGATACATCGTTGGGAATTGTATCAAGTTCTCTCAACTCCGAATTATCTGGAGTATCATCGTCGCTGAGCTCAACACTCAGTACTGTCAGCTCATCTCTGTCGATAGTTTCTGCGTCGGCAGTTCTAGATTTATCTGCTGTGTCACAGTCCATGAGCGCGACGACGGATGTTCTCAATACAACTCTGACGACTGTTTCTCAGTCACTAGAATCGACAACAACTTCTTTAAATTCTTCCATAGGGGATGTAACTTCTTCTCTTAATACGGTATCGTCGTCGATACTAACTACATTATCAGTTGTATCATCGTCGCTGAGTGCATCTTCGGCTGTGATAGATTCTCACTTAACGTTGGTTTCTTCATCTTTGTCATTCACAATAAGCGACACCTCAGCTTCTCTGGCGTCTCTCGATACGTCGATAAACCTATCAAACGTGTCGATTGATAACAATTCGTCATCGTTCGCACAGGCGATGACAGCAGCCACGCAGAGTATTTCAATTTTAAGCTCCAGCTACAATGAAAACTCAGCATCGATTGTCACAACAAACGCTCTGTTGACGAGCAACTCTCAATCGTTAGCCTCAACGATGACGTCGTTAGAAGCTACAACCATACAAGTCTCTTCCTCCGTCATTTCCACGATACAAGACCAACAGGTCGTTTTCACCGCGCAATCAGCCTCACTCGCCGCTTCTATAGCTGTGTATTCAGCATCATACAGTGGATTTTCTGGGTCTATCGAAACCCTAATTTTTGATTTGACGGGTGTCGTATCAGACAACTCAGCGTCGTCAGCAACAGACCTAACATCTCTATCGTCAAGAGTCACAACCAATTCATCGTCTCTGGCGGCGTCAGTCACGGATGTATCGCAGACTACAACTACATTTTCTTCATCCATTGCCCTAAAGTTTGCTGGACTGAGCTCGTCGTATGTCAACTCATCAGCTTCATACAGCTCGTCAATCGGATCATTATCTACAACGCAGAATAATAATTCCGCATCCATCGCGTTAGTTGTAACAACATTGGACAGCTCATACCGCCAGGCTTCAGCCTCACTGAGTTCTTCTATACAGAATCTATCTGTCACGGTGTCTACAAACTCGGCATCCGCAGCCTCAGTTTCGACAGCGTTAAACAGTTCATATCTAAATACATCTGCGTCATTGAGCTCTTCGATAAAAACTTTGAGTACGACCGCGACTAACAATTCCGCGTCTATATCAGCGGTGGTCTCCACCCTCGACAGCTCGTACCAAGTCGCGTCAGCCTCATACAGTTCGTCAATCGGTAATCTATCCACCACAATCACAACCAACTCAGCCTCGGTGGCTCTTAACCTTTCAACACTAAGTTCAACTTATCAGACAACATCAGCTTCACTAAGTGCGTCGGTTGAAACTCTAAGCACGACAATAACAACTAACTCACAGTCGGCGGCCGGAGTTGTTTCAAATTTAAACAGTTCTTATCTAGCAGCCTCATCTTCACTCAGTGCTTCTGTAGTAGATTTATCCTCAACGATAACCACAAACTCTCAATCAGCCGCCACGGTTGCTTCTAATTTAAATACATCCCTCCAGAACGCTACACAGTCGTTAAGTTCTTCGATTTCTAATGTTTCTTCTACAGTTACTTCTAACTCATCTTCTATAGCAGCAGTTGTAACTAACCTAAATAGTTCCTATCAGAACTCGTCAGCGTCGTATAGTTCATCGATTGGTTCTCTTTCTACAACGATTACAACAAACTCGTCGTCTATAGCTGCACAGGTTTCGTCTTTAGATAGTGCCTTTCAAACACAATCTTCTTCAATAAATTCATCAGTTGGTACTCTGACAACAACCGTTAGTACGAATTCTTCTTCGCTAGCACTCCGATTGTCAACGTTGAACAGTTCGTACCAAAATGCATCTTCATCATATAGCTCATCGATTGGAGATTTAAGCACAACAATAACTACGAACTCACAGTCCGCGGCGATTCAAATCTCCAATTTAAATTCGTCATACCAAACCGCATCGTCTTCATTCAGTTCATCAGTTGGTTCACTAACAACATCTGTTACAAACAATTCATCGTCAGCCGCCTTGGTTGTAACGAGTTTGAATTCTTCATACCAAACCGCATCGTCTTCATTTAGCTCATCAATTGGTACACTTACAACTACGGCCACAAGTAACTCATCATCTATAGCAACCCGTGTTACAAGTTTAAGTTCATCGGTAGCAAATTCATTTACAACTACCAACGCTTCTGTTACAAATCTTTCTTCGACGGTCACGACAAACTCATCTTCAGCCGCATTGGTCGTAGCTTCGTTGGATAGTTCGTACCGAACCGCTTCATCTTCATTTAGTTCTTCAATAGGAACTATAACAACTACTGCCACTAATAACTCTTCATCGATTGCGTCCAGACTCAGTACTTTGAGTAGCTCCTATCTATCAGCATCGTCTTCGTTGAATTCTTCTGTTGGAAATCTAACGTCAACTATTTCAACTAACTCCGCATCAGCAGCGGTCGTGTCTGATACACTAAGCAGTCGCGTGACTACTGTATCATCCTCTCTGACGGCTTCAATCGGAAATCTGGCCACCACCATCACCAATAACTCTTCGTCGGTTGCGGCAGTTGTTTCTACGCTAAATAGTTCGTATCAGGCAGCATCGTCTTCACTTAATTCATCCGTGAGTGCGTTGTCGTCAACGGTTACAAACAATTCTCAATCAGTGGCATTGGTTATAACGAATTTGAGTTCGTCATTATCCGGATCGCTGTCGTTATCAAACGCATCAATTTCATCACTATCTACCACGGTCACGACAAATTCGCAATCGGCGGCTTTAGTAACCGCTAACCTCAATAGTTCGTTTCTGGCAACTTCTGCCTCATTAAGCTCGTCGATAAAGACTGTCTCAGCAACTGTTAATACGAACTCGCAATCAGCAGCGTTAGTAACGGCTGATTTAAATAGTTCTTATCAAGCCGCGTCATCTTCGCTAAGTTCTTCGATTGGTACACTGTCCACGACAATCACAAACAATTCTCAATCAGCGGCCTTGGTTACATCTACGTTGAGTACATCGTATCGAGAAGCGTCCTCTTCATTTAGTTCGTCGGTAGGTTCTCTGACAACTTCGATTTCAAGCAATTCATCATCGGCCGCAGCTGTGGTTTCTTCGCTGAACACGTCATATCAGAATGCTTCATCGTCTTATAGTTCTTCAATTGGTACACTATCTACCACGATTTCGACCAATTCAGCATCGGTTGCTCTAAGAGTAACTACGCTAAGCAGTTCATTACAAGGGGTATCCTCTTCATTCGGTTCTACCGTTGGAACCTTATCGACCGCAGTAACGACAAATTCTCAGTCCGCTGCCGCGGTCACATCCAACTTAAACAGCCGATTTACAAATACATCAGCTTCAGTGGATACCTTGTCCAGCACAGTTACGTCAAATTCTTCCTCAGCGGCCATTGTGGCTACCAGTCTCAACAGTTCATACCAAACTGCATCATCCTCATTTAGTTCGTCAATTGGAACTCTCTCTACGACAATTACGAATAACTCATCATCGATTGCTTTAAGAGTCACGTCGCTCAGCTCATCAATTTCCAACTCATTTACAACAACGAACGCTTCAGTATCGTCGTTATCATCGACGGTCTCAACCAATTCCTCATCGGCGGCTGTTCTGACGTCTACACTCAATAGTTCATATCAGACCGCATCATCGTCATATAGTTCTTCTATTGGAACCCTAACCACGTCTATCAGTAGCAACTCATCGTCGATGGCCGCTCGCGTTACAAGCTTGAGCTCATCTGTCTCAAATTCGATTTCTTCTACAAACTCATCAATTGTGGGTCTGGACGCGACCGTTTCCACAAACTCATCATCAGCCGCCCTCATAACGTCTGCTCTTAACAGTTCGTATCAAACCGCATCCTCATCGTACAGCTCCTCCATTGGCTCGCTCACAACAACCATAACCAATAACTCTGCGTCAATTGCGTTGCGAGTTTCTGGGCTGAGCAGTTCATACTTAGCAGCATCGTCCTCTCTCAACTCATCCATCAATAATCTAGACAGCACGGTTACGACTAACTCATCGTCTATAGCAGTGAGAGTCGCCTCATTGGATAGCTCATATCGAACCGCATCCTCATCGTACAGTTCCTCTATTGGTTCGCTCACAACAACCATCACGAATAATTCATCCTCTATCGCACTGAGGGTGTCAACTCTGAGTAGTTCATACTTAGCAGCATCAGCATCACTGAATTCCTCAGTTGGAACATTGTCTTCAACAATAACAACTAACTCAGCATCAGCTGCGGTTATTACGACGGCGTTGAGTAGTTCATACCTCACAACATCAGCATCGTTAAATGCTTCGGTTGGAACATTGTCTTCAACAATAACAACTAACTCATCGTCCTTGGCCGCGAGAGTAACAACATTAAATAGTTCATATCAAACGGCCTCTTCCTCTTTTAGTTCATCTATTGGATCCACTTCTACAACGGTAACTAATAATTCATCGAGTGCCGCCAGTAGGATGGATACGATTAATTCCAGCGTGGGCTCACTCTCTGGAACAGTCTCAACGTTGTCCAGCACCGTCACGACCAATTCACAATCAGCAGCCTCATCGATTGCGACGGTATCATCTGCTAACGGCACGACGTCAGCTTCGGTTTCAACTCTTTCCACCACTGTAACAAATCTCAACAATTCCGTGGCAGCTGAATACGTATTGAATGTCACGGCTGGAAATCGGGTCGCTGGATTTAGATTGACCAATGTTGGAGGTGGTGGTGGAGGATCAGCTTTCATCGTTCAAGTTGACAAATTCCAAATAGTAAATGTGTCGGGTGGACAACTCACCTCACCGTTTACAGTTGATGGCTCTGGCGTCTATATGGACCAAGCCTATATTCGTAATATTGACGCATCTAAGATTAATGCTGGGACCATTAATGTGGCCTTAGCATTGAATGCTGCCACGATTAATGCTGGTACAATTAATAGTTCTGGTATGTCCGGAGGAACCATTACTGGAACAGCAATTGATATCACGAGTGGTGGGCATGTAAGGTCTGGTCAGACCGCATACGACACGGGAACAGGATTTTGGCTAGGTGATGTTAGTGGCACTCCCAAGTTCTCCATAGGCAACAGTGGCGGAAATAAGATGACGTGGGACGGAACTAATCTTAGTATCACAGGAGCTTTGAAGGGAGCCACCCTTGACCACGCCACATCATTCCTCAGAGACCCAAATTCTTCTGAGGGTGGACAGCTATTCATGCAAATGCCTTCCGGAATCACCGGTCTGTGGGCAATGGATGTATATTCTGATGGAAGACTTAGATTCTTCATCGAGGGAAATGAAAATCCACCAGCGGGAGCTAGATTTGCAGAATTCGACCAACTAATTACCGTGATGGCTGGTGGTTACGATACGTATTCCACGATTAGAATAAAAGAGAATGTACGTACTTTAAAAAATTCACTAACTTCAATTAAAAAACTACGTGGGGTCACGTACGATAGAAAAGATAAATCGAAACTTAATGATATCGGTCTCATCGCTGAAGAAGTTATTGAGGTATTTCCACAGTTAGTTTCCAAGAATGAAAAAAATGAAGTGACAAGTCTACAATATAGCCGCATCGTCGCTGTTCTCATTGAAGCTGTAAAAGAGCTTTCTGCTGAAGTCGATGAATTAAAGAGGAAAATAAATGGCTAATGAATACAAAGTTGCCGGTTCTAATTTAGCAGCTATATTTGTTACTAGGACATCAGCAAAGCGTGCGGATGTGGGGTTTAAGATTGGTGGCACCGATGTATCAAACTCTTGGGAAAAAACCGCGGGAGGAGATCAGATAGATTATGACACGAATTATTATGCTGATGGAACAGACTTGAGATATTTGTTCCGGTCTTCTGGGTATACTCCGCCGACAGCAACACCAGCACCAACACTAACCCCAACACCAGCACCAACATCTACACCGTTACCTACCGCAACACCATTTCCAACCGGGCAACCGACGCCGACACCAACACCAACACCAACTCCTGCACCAGCATGTCACTATTGGGATTTGTACTACGACTCTGGCGGCACAATTTATATGATTTGGACAAAGTGCATCGGTGGTTCAGACTCAGCCATCGATTATTATGGTGGTAATGATGCTTACTGGGGTCAATCATCTTGTGCGTTGGATAGCGATCCGCCAAACGGCGGAAGTGCCCCAGCATACCAAGATTCGTCGTGTTAAATAGTCTTTTCGTATATACTTATAGTCATGGACATTTCCATTAAAAATTTAAAAAATTATATATTTGATCCAAAGACAGAATCTTTGAGACTAAAACGAGCCAGCGAAATAATTCACCAACATGTTGTCATCACCGAAAAGGTGGATGGGACAAAGCTTACTTTGGTTAGAACAAATCGGGCAGCTGACCCAGACTATACTAAGAATTGGATAGTATCATACAAGGGAGCTATACTTTCTGCAAAAGAATTCGCACACCTGAATGACAAAGAGAAATCGGACATCTCAACAACTTCAGTTGGAATCGGCCAATACTCCATTATTTTTGATCATCTGAAAAAAATTAACAACAAAATAAATTCTATTCCACTATCTACAGAATTTAGTATAGAATTTGCACAAAACAAAGATACCCTTACCAGAACATATGAAAATAAGGGTGGTATGTTTTTACGAAGTTATGGTCCAGTCGATTATCGAATTATTCAAGGAACGTTACATACGCAAGCAAAGACCGAAATTACAGATTATGATAAAGTAAAAAGTATGGCTGAGTCCTTGAAAATTGCGTCATTTCCAGTCTTCCATGATGGAAATCTGACTAAGGAAAGTTTGATGAAAAATCCACTGGTGTCTTCGAAATTGACAAATGTAGACTGGAATAATCCAATTGATGTTATATCAAAATTTTCGGAAGCTATGTTATCTGTGCCTTCGTCCTTGGGTGGAGTTACCGAGGGTGTTGTCTTAAAATTCGACAATGGCACCTTCTTCAAACTAGTTCAATCCGACCAATACGACGCAGAGACACGTGATGCTAAAAAATCTATGTATAGATTAGACCCCGACCTTGCAACTGACTACTATCAACAAATACGCAGTTTAATCCAGAAGGTTATTTCTCAGATTGGAGTCGAGGGAAAATCAGAAGAGGATATTATTTCGGATGTTAATTCTTACGTGGTTAAAAATGAAGCTCGACTCGAAAAGTTTTTTGATATACTGTTAGAAATTGCGAATGGAAAAAAGGATATTCGTCAGATAAAAGACGACATTCACGATACGGTGCGATTGGTTGTATCTAAGAAAAACCTTCTTGGAGAAAAATCAACGACTCTTGGTTTGATTCCAATCGCCGGAAAACCATTACACCTTGGACACTGGAGACTGATAGAGAGAGCCGCCAAAGAGAATGATCGGGTTGTAGTCTATACTACATCTAAGAGTCGAATTGAGAGAAATCAGTTTCCAATAAAGGGAGAGGACTTTATCAAATTGTGGAGTGATATCTTCATCCCATATCTTCCAAAGAATGTTAAAGTAAAATTTGTCGATTCACCTGTACGATCCGTTGTTCATGAGTTGGGCTGGTTAGAACAGTCGCTCACCAAGGATGGTTCTAATGTTCCAACTGTAAATCTTTATTCGGACAAGGATGATGTGGAGGCTAATTTTAAAGATGAAGATTTGAATAAATTTCCAGAACTTTTAAAGACTGGGAAAATAAATAAAGTTGGTGTGGAGAGATCGTCCACGGTGAATATCAGTGGAACCAGGATGCGAGAATTTTTACAAACCGGAGACAAAGAATCATTTTTAAAATATCTACCACCGGTAAGCCAATCTGAAAAAGAAGAAATATGGGACACGCTTATGAAAAATAAACCGGAATTGAAAGAGTCAAATCCATATGCATCACTGGTGAATGAACTTATAGAAGTAGTCTTTCGGAACACACTATTACTTGAGTCAGGTCAAAGTGTAGCTGCTGTCGATTCGAAGACACCAAAAACCTTTGACGGAGGACCAGCCCAAGCCACGACCAAACTAAAAATAGTTGACGACGCGGGTAATGACATCGCAAACTCTGTCTCCAAGGATGTGAAATCTCTTGCCCAAGCCTTAAATAAAAAGGTCAGATTTTGGAAAGACAATAATCCATACATTGACGACGGTTATATTTTCAACGGAAGCTCACAGCATCTTATGAATCCGGAGACAAGGCCTTTTATCAGTAAGTATAAAAAAGAGTTTGGTGATATCGACATCATCATCCCGAAAACGAAGTTGGATGAACTCAAAACATTTTTGGATGGTATAGATGATAATCAGATTCAATGGACTCTGACTTCTAAAACCATGATAACTCCAAATTTTTATTATGTTGGAAGAACCAAGAGTTTCAATTCTATTCCCGACCAAGTTATTACACTATTTTACTATAAACCAAAACATCAAATCGTACAAGTTGATTTCGAGGGCGATGATATGACTCAAGATTCTGCTGGATATGAGAAACCTTCGGAATGGACAAAGTTTACAAAAGACTCACCATATTCAGACTTGGAAGTTGGTATAAAAGGAATGGCTGGAGCATTATTCCTTAGATCGTTGGCTAGAGCAGCAACTAGCCTGGGTAATGTTTTAGTGTTGAAGCCGAGTAAGGTTCAAAAGGTATTGGATGACCCAAGCGATTCTCCAGTTATCCCTTTGAGTTTTGTTGCTAAGAATAAAGGAGATTCGGTTCCATCAAGATACACGCTTAATACCGGAGGAGGAATGCCCGGGCTTCGACCGGCATATAAGTTTGTAAAAAATGTATCTGTTGATGGTAAGGTGTACCCCGCATATAGATTTGTTGAAGCTAAAGAAGAAGGGCAAGAAAGAATCACAGATTTGAAAAAAGCTTTTGAAATACTGTTTGACACAACTCCCACATCAGAGGAGCTGAAAAATTTTAGAAGTTTTACCGGACTGCTGGCAAATGCTAAGAAATATCTACCTAGAAAAATTCAACTGTTGGCTATAGAAAGATTCACCGAAGCAATTTCCGGAGAAGCAATTAGCCAAGCTGAGATTGATGCTATTAAAGCTCCTATTCAAAAAATATTGGGTATCTCGATATAAGGATAAAAGAAGAATTCTTCTTTCATAATATCACCGAAAATTTTTTATAATCCGTATATATAGACATGAAACGCGGAAAACACACATCAAACATGGATATCGTTCGGGCCTATCAGGCTGGCGACAGACCATTTGTACAAGTTGGTTATAAAGAAACTGAGGATATGACTAAGCGGAAAGTCGGTGAGGTATGGACCGACACACGAGGTAAGTCATGGGTACAGAAAGAATACGGAAAGGCCAGCCATACTCCACTGATGGACATGATTAGCACCGAAATCAACGTTAAGTGTAACACGTGTAAAAAAGACATCAAATGGGGCTCGAAGCAAGATTCAAAGATGTTTGTTAAAACGGGCATGTGTCTCGACTGTCTTACAGACTACGAAACTCAAATTAGAATTAAAGGCAAATGGTCCGTCTATGAGCAGAAAAAATTATATGAGAACGAACGCTCATACATCATGGACATTAAAGCCAAAGTGAAGGACGGATTGGATTATACAAAGAAAACACATGTTTTGACATTTGTGAATTCAAATGGTCTGGTTGAAGAGTGGGAAGATAACCGTAGAGATGAATTGCTAAAATCGCTGAAAAAAGATCACGTCAAGTGCCTAAAAGAAATCGGGCGGCTCGATAAAGAAATTGCAAAGCTTGATGCTGACTTGAAATCTGTGGCTTAAGGTATTTGATGGCTGAGACAACCACAAAGAATCTTAGGGACATAATGAGGTCGGAGTACGTTAAATGTGCATCCGACGCCATATACTTCATGAAGAAGTATGTCAAAATTCAACACCCTACTCGTGGGACGTTGCCTCTCTTGACTTATGAATTTCAAGATGAAGCTCTAAATACGTTTCAGAAAAATACGCTGACGGCCGTTCTGAAGTCTCGTCAGATGGGCATTTCAACACTAGTTGCAGCATATTCGTTGTGGTTAATGACGTTTCACACTGACAAGGAAATTCTATGTCTGTCGATTACTCAGGAAACTTCCAAGGCAATTGTTACAAAGGTTCGTTTTGCTAATGATAATTTGCCCTCATGGTTAAAGGTAAAAGAAGAAACAAATAATCAACTGTCTTTGAGATTAACAAACGGTTCGCAGATTAGGGCGGTGTCATCGGCTAGCAATTCCGGCCGTTCAGCGGCAGTATCTCTGCTCATCATTGACGAGGCTGCGTTCATCGACGGAGTAGAAGCTATTTGGTTGTCGGCACAGTCTACATTGTCTACCGGTGGTAAAGCTATTATATTATCGACCCCAAATGGTGTGGGTAACTTCTTTCACAAAACTTGGATGGAATCTCCCGGAAATAAGTTTGTTCGTGTAAATCTACCATGGTACCTTCATCCAGATCGTGACCAAGCGTGGAGAGATAACCAAACCAAACTACTTGGTGAACGTGGTGCGGCTCAAGAATGTGATTGCGAATTCAGTACGTCTGGTAATACCGTTGTTGAAATTGGAATATTAGATTGGTACACAGAAAACTACGTAATTCCGCCAATTGAGATGCGGGGTGCGGACCACGGTTATTGGATTTGGAAGTACCCCGAAGATGGGAAATCATATATGATTGTCGGTGACGTAGGTCGTGGTGATGCGTCTGACTTTTCGGGAGCGCAGGTTATAGACATCGAATCAATGGAGCAGGTTGCTGAATACAAGGGTAAATTGCCGACGAAGGACTATGCCCGGTCACTCATGGCAATCGGAACAGAATATAATATGGGCCTAGTTGTTGTTGAAAACGCAAACATCGGTTGGGCGGTTATTCAAGAAATTATAGACAAACTATACCCAAATCTATTCTACAGTTCGGCTGATTTACAGTACGTTGATACAGAAAGTCAGATGACCAATAAAATAAATAGCGAAGAGAAAAAACTCAAACCAGGGTTTACAACTTCTTCAAAAACACGACCTTTAGTTATTTCTAAATTGGAAAGTTACATTCGAAATAAAGAATTTATTATACGATCGAGTAGATTAATTGATGAGTTGAAGGTATTCATTTGGAAGTCTGTGGGAGTTTCTTCCCGAGCTGAAGCCATGAGTGGTTACAATGACGACTTAGTTATGGCGGCTGGAATAGCTATGTGGATTCGGGATGTAGCCTTGAGATTACGAACAGAGAGAGATAACGTGACCAAAATACTCTTAGGTAAGATTGGTTCAAACTCCGCCGCTGAGGCACAACGCGTGCAGACACGTACAGCAATTATACAGAGTAATCCATATGGGGTCGCCAATGACCCATGGACAATGAAGATGGGCACATCAGATCGTAATAGAGAAGATTTGCGTTGGCTCCTCTGATAAAACAAGTCTAAGACAATATTTATAGATAACGGATTCATATATATCCTTATACGCTTATGGCAGAACAAAAAGACCTATTCACAAGATTAAAGAAACTGTTTTCGACGGATGTTATCGTTCGTAATGTTGGCGGCAAGAAACTCAAAGTAATCGACACCGACGCGGTTCAGTACGCTACCGACAAGAACAGTCTGAGAGACAGGTTCAACCGGCTGCGTAGTTCGACCTACAACCTACACAACCGAGACATGTCGTTGTCATATCAATCAGCTCGATTGGAGCTGTTTCGTGATTATGATGTTATGGACATGGATCCAATTTTAAGTAGTGCTTTAGATATCTACGCTGATGAATGTTTGGTCCCTTCTGAGTTCGGCAATGTTCTAACCATCAATTCCAAGGATGAAAGTATTAAGAAGATTCTGGAGAATCTTTTCTATGACATTATGAACATTGAGTTTAATCTTTGGTCGTGGACACGGAACATGCCAGTAAAGTATGATTCTGTAATTCCGCTTCTAAACGGTGAGAATATTTCAATTGAGGAGCTATCTAATAAAGTAAAGTCCGGGGAAGAGGTGTGGGTTCATTCCATTCAAGATAAAACTAACAAAGTTGTTCCGGGCAAGGTGACGTGGTGCGATAAAAACTATACGTCAAATACGACGACCAGGGTAACATTTGATGATGGTGGATTTGTAGAAACTGCACCAGAACACCCATTTTTGTTACGTGACGGCCACGACAAGAGGGCCGACCAACTAAACTTGGGTGACAGTTTAATGCCATTTTATAGAAAACTGAGTGAAAAGTGTTCGAAAAATTCCCTCGACAAATATGAGACGGTGTACGACCCAAGTGTAGACGGATATGAATTTTCGCACCGAATTGTTGCAAAAGAACTCGGAATTAAAACCGGGGATGTTGGTAAGGTCATTCACCACAAAGATTTTGATAAATATAACAATTCCCAACTACACTCCAAGCATAATTCGATTAGGTCAAATGGAAAGAAAGAAATGTGGAATGACCCGGTTAGAAGAGAGCGAGCTCAAGAAAATATGAAGTTGAAGTGGAACTCTAAACTGTCAGAGATATTTGACTTCCATTCCAACATTCCAAAAGATGAAATTGTCTCAACTCTTCAAAAAAACGATGTTTTCATGGTAGAGTGGAATTCTATAAACACCAGAAAGTTCAAAAGAATACCCGTTAAAAGTCTAACCAATCATAAGGTTTCTTCGATAGAAACAATCTCCGAATCGGCCGACATGTATTGCATGACAGTGGTTGGTCCGAATGGTGAAACTGACCGTCACAATTTCCCTATATGTGGAAAAAATTCAAACGGGACAGTCAACTATGATAGTGGCGTATTCGTAAAAAATTGTAAATATGGTGATTTTTTCCTCAAGTTGGAGCTATCACCTGAGTATGGCGTGTATACCGTTAGGCCGCTTAGTGCTTACGAAATAACCCGCATTGAAGGGTCGGACCCAACAAATATCAATTACGTTAAGTATCAGCACGATGGTCTGAGTGGCGGCTCAGAATATGAAAATTTCGAAATCGCACACTTCAGACTTATTTCAGATAGTAACTTTCTTCCGTATGGAAAGTCTATGTTAGAGGGAGCTCGTCGTGTGTGGAAACAGTTAAGTTTGATGGAAGATGCCATGTTGATTCACCGCATCATGCGTGCTCCTGAAAAACGTATCTTTAAGATTGACGTTGGAAATATTCCGCCAAATGAAATTGACGGATTTATGCAGAAGATTATGAACCAAATTAAAAAGGTTCCGTATCTTGACGAGAGAACGGGTGATTACAATCTACGCTTTAACTTAAATAATATGGTTGAGGACTTCTATCTGCCAGTCCGTGGCGGTGATAGTGGAACTTCAATCGATACACTTCCAGGTATGGAATTTACAGGCACGGAAGATATTGAGTATGTCCGCAACAAGATGATGGCTGCACTCAAAATTCCGAAGGCTTTCTTGGGATACGAAGAAGGCATTTCCGGCAAAGCTACCCTCGCCGCGGAAGATGTTCGCTTTTCTCGTACAATTGCTAGATTACAACGAATTATTGTTTCGGAGTTGAGTAAGATAGCAGTTGTCCACTTGTATATTCAAGGATATACAGATGCTAGTTTGGTTGACTTTACGTTAGAACTAACAAATCCCTCTACAATCTTTGAACAGGAGAAGATTGCAATTTGGCAAGATAAATTGAATGTATCTAAGGATATGATAGAGGCAAAATTATTTAGTCGGGCTTGGGTATACCACAACGTCTTTAATATGTCGGAAACTGACGTCGAACAGATACAGAGTGAAGTCATCGATGACCAGAAAGCCTTTTGGAGAATGCAGCAGATTGAAGAAGAGGGCAATGACCCAATGAAGAGCAATCAAGCCGTTGATGCCGACGGAGGTATCGAAGACGTCGGTGTGGATGAACCAACCGGTTCAGACTTAGAACCGGCAACACCGCCGGATAGTCCACCAGAAGAAGCTGGCGCTGGTTTACCGGATTTAACAGAAACCGTTGAAGAAAAAGATGCGCCTCCAATTGAAGAAGATAAGGACCGGGACCAAACGGGAAACAAAGAAAAATATTCTACCCGACAGGTTAAAAATCGTGGGGAAGATCCCCTCGGTAGTATGGAAAATAAGGCAAAAACTACATCAAATCCACTAAAACATACCTTCCGGGGTGGTTCTCCACTATCCCTCGATGAAGAGTTGAAGAGGTTGAAAGCTACTTTGGGTATTAAGTTTGGTAAGAAAGAAAAACAGGTAATTACTGAGAAAAAGTCTATACTGGATGAGTCGAATCTCCTTGGGGATGACAAAGCAGAGTAATTATTAAGTTTTTATCACGTTAAGACATATTTATATGTAAGATTTCTATGGCCCCGATTAAAAAAATGAAACATTCGAAATACCGCAACAGCGGCATATTGTTTGAATTGCTTGTTAGACAAGTTACTGCCGACATTTTAAATGGTTCGGAAGATTCAAAAGCAAACTCAATATTGCGCAAATATTTTACAGAAACAACGGAGCTTGGTAAAGAAAATCGACTATACCGTATTATTTTTGAAGAAAAGGTCAAAGACTCCTCACACGCCGACAGACTTTTAGAAACAGTTATTCGCGCTCGTAAGAAACTAAATGAGTCGTCGTTGACCAAACAGAAATATGAGTTGATCAAGGAAATCCGTGAAAATTATCCAATCGAAGATTTCTTAAAAGGATCAATCGGAAATTATAAATTACTGGCATCGATTTATAAAATTTTTGAAGAGGCTATTACAAATGAGGCCTGCGACCCCCGCGAAATTTATAAATCACGCAATTGTATCGTTGAGAGTATGGTGGCAGGAAAGACCCCAACTCGATTAATTTCAGAAGAAGAAAAGAAAGATTTAATCAAGGTCTATAAACAACAGAACGAAGAAGTTAGATTACTGGCCTATAAATTATTGGTGGATTCTTTCAATGAAAAATATAAAAATTTGAATAACATGCAGAAGGTATTGATTAGAGAATACATCAATAACATCAGTAACACGAATTCACTCCGTCAGTATATCAACCAAGAAATACCGGCTGTCAAAGGCCGTATCTTAGAATTAAAGAAGAATGTAGTTGATAACGAAGTCATCAAAATTAAACTTGATGAGACGTGTAATCAGTTGGATAAGATTTCTAAGGGAACCTTAGTTAAAGAAAATCACGTCATGGCTCTCCTACTTTCGTACGAACTTATCAAAGAGTTGGAGACAATCAAGGAATGAAGGCTGAGCTAAAGAAACTTATCCGCGAGGTTATAGAAGAAGTCGTCGAAGAGATGACAACCTCCGGTGCGGCCGGGCCATATAGCACACCGAATGCATTTCAAGGTGGAGCAAGTGATGCTAAGCGAAAGAAAAAAATTGCCGTCCGGTCGATGCCAGGAGGAAAAGTGGTCGGCGAAGAAATCACCGACGATGTAGATATCGAAAATCCATCAATCATTACACGAAGCCTGGAAGAAGGTAAGGGCCGTTATTATAATTTTAGAGAGAGTAACGTGATGAAGAGCCACTCTAAAGTGTCACTTGGTATCCGTGAAGCAAAGAAGATTATACGGGAAGTTGAATTTTTAGTTGGGATTTGTGAGCGGTTAAAGTTGGAAACTGGCGTGGATCAGTCTCAGCTTTGGAAACGGAGCGCCCAAGATATCCAAGAAATTCACAGCCGATTGAAAAATATCGCTAAAAAAATCAATCGTGTAGGAAAATAAATATGAAACTATCCACCATCGCTAAAAACATTCTCAAAGAGGAAATCACAGCACAGAACGGCGCGAATCCAGCCGACGCTTCATCGTCTCCAGTACCATCAGCTCCTGATACGAATCAACCATCTGAGGCTACGAAGTACTATGATGTGCTAAGCGACTTTCAGACATTTGAAACTACTGTAGATAAACAAGTGGAGGCTGCGAAGAAGAATTTAGTAGCAATGCTATCTAAGAATCTTCTAAATAAGACAGCGACCGTTCGCGCTTCTAAGGGTGCTGTTGGTCAAATTCAAAAGGATTACACGGTCACGGTTACAGGCCTCGATGTTTCGTATATGAATGATGAGTACTATGTGGTCGTTAAAGACAAGGATAAAAAAGACTACTTCGTCAATCCAGCATTCAAAATTAAAGTTGGAGCAACAAGCACAGAAGTTGACTCTCAAGATTCTCCAGAAGTAACAAATGTTACACCACCACAAGACCCATCTAAGGACCCAGGAGTTGGACAAAGAACCAACATGGCTTATCCACAAACAATGGGGCTTAGTTCACCAGCTAACATAGGAAGATCATAATGAGCGAAACACGACAACTCTTGGTAGATTTCATCCCCTTCGAAATCACCCCACAGATGATTAACGAAGCAAAAACGTCTACAAACGGCGTTTTTTCTTTAAAAGGCATTCTTCAAAAAGCTGGTCAAAAGAATCACAATGGACGTGTGTACCCAAAACACATTCTCCAACGCGAGGTTGAAAAATACCAACAAATTATTAGAGAACGGCGTGCACTCGGTGAACTTGACCACCCAGATTCGTCAGTTATCAATTTAAAAAATGTATCGCACAACATCGTCGAATGTCACTGGGAAGGAGAAGATGTTGTAGGAACAATTGAAATTCTTACAACTCCATCGGGTAACATTGCTCGTGAATTGGTTAAGAATAATGTCCGACTTGGTATTTCTTCTAGAGGACTCGGTTCGGTTCGTCAGATGGCAGAGAACACTGTTGAGGTTCAGGACGATTTCGAGCTTCTCTGCTTTGACTTAGTATCCTCTCCATCAACACGCGGAGCTTACATGAATTTGAATGAATCAATCGACCATTCAAAAAAATTACTCGGTGAAGGAAACCGCCAAGCGATTGACAAGTATTTGAACATCGAAAACATCATCAGAGATATTATATCTGAGACCCGATAACCCGCGTCAACTGTTATGAAAAAGAGCCAACTAAAAAAATTGATTAAAGAAATTGTTTGTGAAATTAGAGAAGAGAAGAAGACTCTGAATGAGTCGTCTGGCCATCCTATTCCTTTTAATGGTAGATTTGTTGATCCAAGTACAATCAAAATTGGTGATGTTGACCCGAGGGATTATCCAGATTTTTCAGATTCATTTGTCGAAGCGGCATCATATGTGGATGGCACACCCTTGTCGGAAGATGAGTGTCAACGATTCGGCGAAGAGAATGGGGAATTGGTTAATGATATTGCACACGAACACTACCTACAATAATTCTTAAAGATTTTCCGTCTTATAAAATGGTTCACAAAATACAGTCTGAGGTTGCGAGGAATTTAGAAATAGAGCCCGGAGAAGTCCAAGATTTTAGTGGAGCGTCTGTAAAGGCCGGAACAGGCGCTCAACCCGTTGGGCGTTGTAAAACGTGTGGCGGGCAAGGTTGGTTTACTACAGGTATAAATAATGGATCAGGTCAGATTCAATGTTCAGACTGTGGTGGGACGGGTGATAGAACAGAAGAATTTAGATTAGAAACAATTACAATTACAATGAAGAATCCATATAAAATCGGAGATGAAGTCAAATTAAGAAAAGATGCCTTGGGAAGACACGCCAGTTCTGTCCCAGCCCATATGGGATACACAACTAACCAATTCGCCTGGCGTAAAGCCTTGGGGGAATTGGAAGGTAAAATTGGAAAGGTCCAACGTTTATTTAATGGAAGTAAACACATGAACGTTAACTTCGGCGGTAAATTAATCGGTATAGACTATACTGAAGTAGAGCCGGCGAATAACGTTTCCACCGAACAATTAAGGGAAATAATCAAAAAAACCATACTCGAAGTTATCAACGAACGTCGTTTATCTAAATAATTCCATATTTATAACCATGAGTGACTTCAAAACCAATCCAAATTTTAAAGAAATCTTACGTCAGATTTCAAGCAAGACAACAACTGGCCGCCTCGATTTAAGTTGGGGAATGCTTGCAGAGTCTAAGAAGAGAACCCTTAAACTAGAGGCACAAAACGATGTTAAAGAACCTGATGAACAAGATACAGAAATGGATGGAGCAGATGCTCAGCAAGAACCGGCCAGCAGTCCAACCGAGCCAAAGGCAAATCCTCCACGGGGAACCGGCAACGCTTTTGCCAATCAAGAAGCCCCGAAAGCCCCACAAGCCCCGCAAGGTCAAGAAGCCCCTCCAGCAGAAGACTCTGGGGAAGAAGTCTCCCAAGCGCAAGATGATGCTCTAAAAGCTAAAGCTGAGTTGGAGAAGGCTAAGGCTGAAAAAGGTGAAGCTGAAAAGGAACTCGAAACGCAATCTTATGTACACCTAAATTCAAATGGTGGAACCAGTTTCCTTCTTGGAAAACTTGTAGACTCGGCACAGAAAACCAACACGATTGACTCTCTAGCAACCGAGATGGTTCAGAAGCTAAAAATACAGGACCAAGAAGAATTCCAGAATTTTTCAGACGAAATGATTCCTTTTAAGAATATTCCAGGAGTCGCCGAGCTGCTCTCATCGATGGGTGGCATGATAGGAAAACAACAGGCACCAGCATAATTTACCCATAAGGATTACAAATGAACATGAAACTAAGAAATCTCGTAGAAGGATTCGCAAACAAACAAAATGACTGGTCCCTCGAAGAAAAGAAGGCCGCTCTTGAAATGATTGGTAAATACAACGAGTATGGTAAGGCGCTTCGACGTGAACAAAATCTTATGGAAATTGCACAGACCCTACAGGAGATTGCCAAATCAGCTGAGCGTTTCACCATGAACGAAACCGGAGATATGTTTGATAAAAATACAGTCGGCCGTAATATGAAGGAACTCAGCCGTTGCAGTGGTGAATTTGGAAAACTCGCCCGTGAGAGTTACGTGGTTGAACAACGTATGGAAGCTCTTTACGAAGACATGGGACATGTACTAAATCGATATTTTGATATTAAGGATAATGTAGCAGAATCAAAAATTGAGGCTAGTGAGGGTGAGATGGATTCTCTTTCTGCTGGCGCACAGTCGCCGATGAGAGAGTAAAAGAAGAACTAAGTTCTCCTTATCATGGTAATCAAACCAATTTGTCAGATGGCGATTGGTGCACGATACCGCATATTGACAATTCTCGGAACTATTGATTTTCAAACTCGAGTCCGTGAATTTGGATTCAATGAAGACTGTGAGATTGTTAAAATCTCTGGCAATGGTCCATTCCTATTCAATGTAAATGGCGTTCGGTTGGTATTAAATCACGACGGCGCGGGAAAAATCCTTGCTATTGAGTCACGTATTCCAGACATACTTTAAATTACCACAATCCCATATTCTATCAAACCCAGCGGTTTTCATATTTTCCCACTCAGTCAATGTACTGTCAAAGGAACCTAATATTCTTTTTAATTCAGACTTTCTATATTTAAAACGGTGTTCACGAATTGAATACCTCTTATTTAGATACCAGTAGTTTGGCTGTGTTTCTTTATCAAACACGAAACCAACCCTTGAATATGCACATTTAGATTTTGTCGAAAATCGCCTATCAGCATATGTTGTTATTTTCTGTGGCGAATGATCAGAAATAAACCGGCTCACAAATCTCGATAGAAGCCCAACAACGGTGCCGGTTGTACAAAATCGACACAATTCATATTCATCTTTAGAATAAAATTTATTACCCAATGCGATGCGAGGTTTCCCGAATGTAATTACTCCAATTAAAGAATTTTCATAATAAGCCCCGTAGCGTATAGATGATTTATCTCCTCCTTGGAGGTGTGTTTTTTCTAAAAAAGCGTTTGACTCCTTTGACGTGATTAATTTTATATCACATTGTCTAGCGTATATATTTTCTGACGTAGCATATCCTACAATTCGACGGATTCTGTCTTCGATAATATTTCTTTTATTAATCCATTCATCTTCAAAAATGTGCAAAAGATGAATACCCAGTTTCTCACACCGTTGGGTCTTATTGATATGATAATTTTTATATTTTTTACCGTTCAATTCGGAGTGCCAGTAATTTCCATTCACTTCAATAGCAATATTTTTTGACTTTATTAAAAAATCTAGTTCGAGGCCGGAAAGTATCGTTCTATTTTTTTCTTCTATATCATCTTTTCCAACTATAGTCTCTAAAAATTCCTTTACCTCTCTTTCTAATAATGAATTATTATTTGTTGGATAGCAAGTAGTACACCGTGGAACGTGACCGTGATTTAAACAGTCTTGAAATTTATTTTTGCATTTTTCACACTGAAAAGTATATTCCTTGTAACCAACCATATTAGTATACTCTTCAACTTTGAAGAGCGGAACTATCCCTTTTTCTTCCAACCGTTTTTTTATTTGGAAATAATATGTTTGTGAAAGTGTAGCTTTTTGGCGAATTTTCACATCAGCGTTTCTGATTGGGACCGTTGTTCCGTATTTTTTAAAATTTGTTTTTTTAATTCTTTTTTGAATTTTCTTAGATTTTAATGGATTATCTACACCGAACTTCGCAAGATTTGTTTTCTGCATCCTATCTAAGATTACCTTAGACTTTAGTGGTACAATAACGCCAAAATTTTTCAATAGTGTTTGCCTCTGTCGAAATTGTACATCTTTATTTTTTTGAGGATTATCCTCTCCATATTTTTCTACACATGTCACAATTTGTTTTTTTCTTATGTCCACATTCAATGTTGGAGATATACATCCATATTTTTCCAAGCATGTTTTCTTTGCCTTTTCTATAGACGACTGAGCCATCGCAACATTTTTTACCCCATATTTTGCAACGGTGGTTTCTTCCCGGCGACGGTTTGTTTCTATTATCACTTGCGGCTTTTTTCTCCACTCTGAGAAGCACATATTAGAACAGTGTGTCTTGGATGATTTTCTCGATTGAAATGTTTCGCCGCAATTTTTACAAGTTAATGTTATCATGTTTTGCCTCTGCTATTACTAAATAACTATTGATATTTTCTTTAAAAAAATCAAGTTTTTACATATTTTAACTATTTATCATTACAAAATGCGCTAACTATTTGGCGCGAGTGAGATTTAACCACTTTTGAAGTTCTAATAGCTTCACCTTAATAAAGGAATACAAAAACTATGTCAGAACTATTAAAAGCAGCCATTGCCGACGCGAAAGCAGTCCGAGCAACAGCTCTTGCCAACGCTCGCGCAGCTCTTGAAGAGGCTTTCACGCCTAAACTTCAAAGTATGCTGTCTGCAAAGCTCCAGCAAGAAATCAGTGACGACGAAGAAAGTCTTGAAGCTCCAGCTCTACCAGTTGAAGCCCCAGCAGCCTTCGACGTCGCCCCACCAGAAGGTGAAGTTGCTCCACAAGAGCCTTCATTCGATGATGAGGAATCACTCGAAGAATATCAACCATTTGGTGCTGGAAACCCAGACTCAGTGGATCAAAACATGTGTGAAGACACAGATGTCGCTCTTAAAGGTGCTCCAACCGGACACAAGACGGAAGACCCACAGGGTCCTACAGTAGCAAAGACCTTTAAAAAGGCTGCTACAAGCTTGACCGCTGGTGAACCACATGAGAAGACAGCTGGAAAAACCATTGTTGACCGTGAAGTCGCCTCTATCTCCAAAGACCCACAAGGAGCTTCGAAGGAAGTTTCCCAAGGCTTGAAGAAGACCGACTCCGGCACCTCCCCACTTAAAGAAGTAGACGCTGAAGACGAAATCGACGATCAAACGCTCGATGAAATTCTAAAAGAACTTGAAAACGAAGTTCATCAAGCTACTTCATCCGAATTGTCCGAACCACAACTAAGTGGCGCACCACAAGAGGCGCCAGCTGCCCCAGCAGTTTGTGAAGAAGACGAAGAAATTGACCTCTCCGGTCTCTTTGAATCTGACGATAATGACGAAGATGACGAGGAAGACGACATGGAAGAGGAAAAAGAAGATAAAGAAGACCGTGGTAATAAAGAACCATGGATGAAAGAAAACATTTCCTTGAAAGCGGAATTACAAGAATACCGTAACACTGTTCAGTATTTACGGGACCGCATCAATGAAGTTAACCTGCTCAACGCGAAGTTGCTCTACACGAACAAGTTGTTCAAGAAGACCAGCCTCACGAACGAGCAAAAACTCAGTGTTATTGAATCATTTGACCTCACGAAATCGGTTCGTGAAGCCAAACTCATCTACGCTACGTTGTCTGAGTCGCTTAATTTCGGTGTCAAGACCAAGCCTTCCACGAAGGCCACGGTTAAGAGCATCACTGAAGGTCTCGCATCGAAAACAGTTGCATCAACCAAACCGACAAAGCCTGCTGCATTATTGACAGAGGGAGCCGAAATGGCATCCCGCTTCCAAAAATTGGCCGGTATTCGTATCAAATAACCCTTAAAAGGAAACAAAAAATTATGTCAGATATTAAATCACTACTCAGTGAGACAGCGAACCCAATGGTTCAGCTCATGGCCCAAACCCGCGGCCTTGTCAATAAGTGGGAAAAGACTGGACTGCTCGAGGGCGTCAAGTCCGATATGGACAAGTCGCACATGGCGATTCTTTTAGAGAATCAAGCAAAGCAACTTATCGATGAAGCTACCCGTACAGGTACAACATCGAACTCCGAACAATGGGCCGGCGTTGCTCTCCCATTGGTTCGTCGTGTGTTCGCAGAAATCGCAGCTAAGGAATTCGTTTCGGTTCAACCAATGAATCTCCCATCTGGTCTCGTGTTCTACTTGGACTTCAAGTACGGTACAGCACAAGCCGGTAAACCAGCATTCAACGGACAGTCCCTGTTCGGTGGTACTGGAACAAAGCTCGGTTCTACGGATTCCGCTACAAATGGTCTTTACGGCCAAGGTCGTTTCGGTTACACAATCAATGACCAAACCGCTACAGGCGTCACCTTCACATGGGCCACAGGTTCAAATGAAGACGTTAACTTCGATGTTAACCTCAGCGCTTCGGTTGCTGCTAACAAAATCTGGACTGTCACAGCTGACTTGTCAGCTACATCGTTCGATGCTAATGGTGCTCGCGCCTTTACCGTCAGCGGTTCCGGCATCGTAGATTTCTTCCCAGCCTTCACGTCCGTATCTGGAACAAACGTAGTATTCGTTGTTTCCGGTTCCGTCTCCGGTGCTTCTACAGGAACAGTTGCTCATCACAACCAACCTGCCGACACATCACGTGGCGACTTTGAAGACACTGGCACAACAGCTAGTGCTGGATCGTCCGGTCTCAACACCGACATCGGTATCCCAGAAGTCAACCTAGAGTTGAAGTCTGAGGCAATCGTTGCTAAGACACGTAAGTTGAAAGCCGTCTGGACCCCAGAATTGGCTCAAGACTTGAACGCTTACCACTCAATCGACGCTGAAGCAGAATTGACAGCACTTCTGTCCGAATACGTCTCCATGGAAATCGACCTCGAAATCCTTGACATGTTGGTAACAGCAGCTCCTGCCGTAACAACCGACTACTGGTCGGCTGCTATCGGTAAGGAATTCGACGTAGGTTCCCGTTCTTTCATCGACACCGCTACTAACCGTACGGCTTACGTGAAGAGCACATGGTTCCAAACTCTTGGTAACAAGATTCAAAAGGTGTCCAACAAGATTCACCAGCTCACCCTTCGTGGTGGAGCTAACTTCTTGGTTTGCTCGCCTGACGTCGCAACAATCATCGAATCTATCCCTGGATTCTCCACCAACACTGATGGTGACCAGGCTAAGTTCGCAATGGGCGTGGCCAAGGTTGGAGCTCTCTCCAATCGCTGGACCGTTTACAAGAACCCATACATGACTGACAACGTAATGCTCGTAGGTTTCCGTGGAAATAACTTCCTCGAGACCGGCGCTGTTTACGCTCCTTACATTCCATTGATTCAAACACCTCTAGTGTATGACCCAGTTAACTTCACACCACGTCGCGGAGTAATGACCCGTTACGCTAAGAAGATGCTTCGTCCGGAATTTTATGGAAAAATCATCATCGGTGATTTGGATAAGGTCTAATAGTAGACTCCAGATAATCCTAATCGTTTATATCAAAATGGGTGGCCCGAAAAGGCCACCCTTTTTTTGTCCAAAAATATTTGAATCTACTAAATAAATATTGACTTCTGTGTTATATATAAATATCATTTAACACATGAAAAGGATACTTCAACCAATAGTCTGTCAAATTTGTAGAGAAACGCACCCGTCCAATGGCATTCACACACATCTTAATTATAAACACAATGGTATGACTACGGTGGAGTATATTGAAAAATTTGGAGATTTTCGTGTAAACACAAAAAAAGCGGAAAAATTGAAAGAAGGAAAAACTCTATATAAATGTTTGATGTGTGGAGATGATAAAACTTACACATCCACCGCCTTTTCATTTGATTAAACAACATAAAACTAATAAAGAGTCGTATGTTACAGAAAAGCTCTTAAGCGGAATGAAATTGGTGTGTAAGTGTGGGTGTGGTGGAGAGACCAAGATTTCATCATACAATCAACCCTTTGGTAGAGAATATTTAAGCGGCCATAATAAATCTACTCTAGGATTCAAGTTTTCCGATGAGAGTCGAGAAAAGATGAGAAAGAAAGCTGTGTTCCGTTTAAATGAATATAGAGTTAAAGGAATTTGTGAACCTAGACACCGTAGATCCTGTGTATTCGATCGAGTCTATGGAAGCATAGATGTATATACACAAAAACTTTTGGAGAGAGGGGTAAAATTTTTATCAAATGAATCTGACATACGAACTGATGGGAAGGAATTAAAATTTAGCTGTATAGAAACACAAAAAGAATTTAGTCAACTTCTATTAGACGCTCAATCTCCGTTTAGGAAAAAAACCAAGAGCAAACTGCAGTCGGAAATATTACAATTTATACGATTGATTTTACCAAACGAAGAAATTATTGAAAATACACAAAAGATGTTAGACAATAGAAAAGAAATCGACATATACATACCAAACAAAAAAATAGCAATTGAGTTCAATGGACTATACTATCACTCAGAAATTTTTGGAAAAAAAGAAAAATCATACCATCTATGGAAAACTGAAAATGCCGTCTCTAAAGGAATACGAATGATTCATATATTTGAAGACGAATGGATTTATAACAGAAAAGTTGTGGAATCAAAATTGAAAAGCATTTTTAGGATCCGTGAAACAAATTCTATATTTGCTCGAAAATGTGTAGTTAAAGAAATCGACCCCAGCACAAAGAATAAATTTCTTGATGAATTTCATATACAGGGAAAAGATAAATCTCAAATTAAATTAGGATTGTTTGAAAGCAATAACTTAGTAGCGGTTATGACATTTTCCAAACCAAACATTTCAAAGGGGAAATCATCAGAAAAAAATTTTATAGAATTAAATAGATACGCAACAAGTCGCAATGTAATCGGAGGTGCTGGAAAATTGTTGTCATATTTTATAAAAAATCATCAACCGAAAAAAATATTGACATATGCCGACAGACGTTGGTCCAGTGAAACTGAAAACATGTATAAGAAACTTGGATTCTCACTCATCGGAAAAACCCAATGTGGATATTTTTATTTGAATGGAACCCAAACTCGACTACATAGATTCAACTTTACAAAATCCTCACTTGTAAAATCAGGCGGTGATCCACTTAAAACCGAATGGCAGCTGATGCAAGAGGCTGGATATGATCGTATTTGGGACTGTGGCCACCTCAGATATGAGATGATATGCGGTTAAATAACCATAGAAAAAAGCTTCTTTCTGTATAATCGTCCAATATTTATAGATATGTCAAAATCAACACCCACGGCCGTAAGAGTCGCCAGATGGTCAGCGCTTGCCGCCGGCGTTGCAGCTTTTGGATCATTTTTAAATACCATGTGGACATCCGAACCATGGTGGTATAGTCGTATAGTGGAGAAACGTGAATCCGCTCATCCAACCGTAAATGCGATGATGTCCTCTTCGGACTCCTTCGTTGATGGTATTACTCCTACAATGGCGATGTCTGCGCCGGATCCAACTCTGTATGAAAAGTTTTTGTTGTATGCCCAACACAATCAACTAGCAGTTAGTTTAATTGTGGCGTGTGGTCTCGTAATCGTTGGGTCAACGGTAATTGAGTATTTCCATAGCAAGAAACATAAAAAGTTTCAAGCTACCTTATCTGAGAGATAACGGTTGTAGAACGCGATATTACGACGACTTAATTCATGTCGTGATCCTGCCGAATCGACGTAACTTCTTTTATATTCCTTCTTGGCGGTGTCCCAATCCTTATTCACAACAGCCTTGGTAAACTTGGGGAATTTTTTTAACCCACCCAAATTGAAGGTAAATTCAACCAACATCTCCATTTGTTCATCGGAGAGTTTAACATCACCGAAATGACTTGAGATGTGTGATTTAACGGTGCGTGCCGCGTCTTCTAGGTCATTCTGCAACAGTTTCTCCGCTTGACTGTCAGTTATACCACCCGACAATCGCCGAGCATCAGAATGGTCTAATTTGTGTCCATATCCAACCGTATCCATTCCACCTTCGGGAGAACGGTGCGGCATCCATAATCCAGATTTTTTATTATAACCGACACGTTGTGCATTTTCCATTGTTTTTACATAATCAACAAAATCGTCGGTAACTTTGAAGTCTTTCATATTTTTTGATGTTTTAAAATTTATGTCTTTATTTTGATAAAAACTGGGGGTTGACGGCTTTGTTGCGGTAGAGTGGTGAGCCGATTGTGGAATACTAAAATGGATTTGGGGAGGCAAGTCGATAGCTTCCTTATTCAAATCACGGATACTTTCTGGCAACAAATCTCGTAGTTTCACGGGTATAAATATGAAATGAAACAACTATGTTAGACGTGTCGTATAATAAATCTATTGTTCACACCGTAATTTGGTGTTTTCTTAATATTTATGGTATATGTCAAGTCCCGAAATAAACTACACTGTTGACCAGGACAGAGTCCGTTGGCCAGGATCTGGTTCCGCTATTACACTTGGAAGCACACCATTTGGTTTTTTTGAATTGGATGCAGCCTTCACCGCGTCAGCTCCACGTGCAGCTGACTGGGCTGCTAAGCGTCTCGGATATCCAATTGTTGACGTTGAAATGGTTGACTATAATTTTTACGCATGTTTTGAAGAGTCGGTGCTCGAATACGGCGCACAAGTCAATCAATTCAATATTAGAAATAACATCACACTTCTACAAGGTCGGCCAACAACCACGATTGTGAATCAGCGGAATATTCAAGGAAATGGATTGCCATATCTCATCCAACTGAGCAAGGCATACGGTACTGAAGTCGGAACTGGTGGCGACGTAGATTGGAAGCGTGGTTCGTTCACTGCATCATACGCAACTCAATCCTACGATTTACAAGCGCTGATTGGTGATACTGTTGAAAGTGGTTCCAGAATTGAAATTAAACGGGTTTTCCACAACGCCCCACCGGCTTCAGCACGTATCTACGATCCATTCTCTATGACGGGTATGAGCTACTCGAACGTGTTGAATGAAATGGGATTCGCTGGTTACTCTCCAGCTACGCAATTCTTGATGACACCAATCTTCGAAGATTTGCTGCGCATGCAAGCAATTGAGTTTAACGACTTGGTTCGTAAATCAGCATACAGTTTTGAAATCGTCAATAATAAATTAAAGATTTTTCCAATACCGACATATGATAAAACCGTGTATGTTGACTACATTGTGTCTAGGGACCGCGATGAGCAAATATTCACAAATGGGACAGGTACGGACACCGGAAGTTTTTCGGAAATTGGTGACTACAGCAATGTACCATATGAAGTAATTTTATATTCCAACATCAATGAAGTTGGTAAACAGTGGATCCGGAAATACTTCTTGGCTCTTTGTAAAGAAGTTCTCGGCTCCATTCGCCAAAAATATCAAACTATTCCAATTCCAGGAGCTGAGGTGACTATGGATGGTGGAGAACTTCGTCAAGAAGCTGCTGCAGAGAAAACCGACCTCATCACTCAATTACGAGAAAATTTGGAGGCAACTTCACGAAAAACACAGATGGAAAATAAAGCTCTCGAATCTCAACAATTAAATGAGTCGTTGAATAAAATTCCCCTTTTGATTTATGTTGGGATTTTTGTGATGTGCTTCGTTCTTAGACGCTAAATTTTAATGAGTATAATCCTATCATCCATATTCTCAAACGTCATGACGACTCAACAAAGAGAGTTAATGAGTCATATTGGCATTAGGAGACTTATTAAACCGTCTAAGGCCAAGTTTACTTCATTGGAAATTCGATACTACGACATGTTGACTGAAATCGGTGTGAAGTTTGTTCCCCAATATCCTATGGACGGGCGATTTTACGACGCATATCTTCCCGAAAAGAAAGTTCTACTGGAATTTGATGGTTCGTTTTGGCATCCAAAAACAGAGAAAGATGCCACATACGAACATCAAAAGAAAAACTTTAAAGTAGACAGACTGAAAGACCAATATGCAAAAGAAAGAGGTTTGAAACTTTACCGCATACGCGAAGACGAGCCAATTAACTCTTTTCAATTACGTGAACTAGTCAACGGGAGGAAAAAATGGGATTAAAAGGCCGCTTCTTTTCTGAGAGAGATTTGAGATTTGTTGGCTCGGTCAACGGTGAGTTGATGGGTGATCTTATTGAGAACCTCATAGATATTTTCAAAATTTCGCCCAGCGAGACTGTAACAAATATTTACGGAGAAACATCGGCGACCACCGGAAAATGGTACGAACCCGGAATTAGAATATCGTCTCTCACAGAACGTCCCGAAATGTCAGCTGAGTATGATGATTTCGGTCCAAATCGTCAACAAACCCACATCTTCAAATTGCGTGAAAAAATGTGTATACTTCTTAACTTTTATCCTGAAATCGGGGACATTATATTTTGGAATGATCGGTATTACGAAGTAGATAACGTTGTTCAAGAACAACTATTGGGTGGTATCGCAGAAAAATCTCACTCAATAATAATCAACGCTCACTACACAAAGTTAAGCACGTTGAATATTGTTCAAAGAAACCCTAGTTAATTTATGAAACACATCAAACTGAAAGACCTATTGAAAGAAACACAATACGACGATGTCTCAAACTCTGTCAATCCGATGGATGAGATAGGTGCCATGATTGAAGACTTGACCCCAGAGCAACGTGAAGACAATGCCGAAATTTTTGGCGTACTTGGAACGTACTTTGCAGAAGTCAAAAAGCACGGTGGTAGTATCGATAGCTACTTGGTGAAGTGTGCTAGAGAATCGTTGGAATATTTTGACATCGACGGTGGGCTCGTTGAAGAATTTTTAAACTATGAAGGTGGTGCTGGGGATTCCGACTCCAAGATACACACCGGCACAGATGATCAATTTTAATTATGGCATGGAGAGGACCAGTTAAACCAGTCAATAATCCGACACCGAACCGTTTGAACAAAACTACGGAAAACTCCGACGTGCTAAAATCAGAAAATAGAGCACTCAATGTTCGGCGCGACACTGATAATGTGAAGAACTTTTCGGTGACATTGATGGATGTGGATACCACAATTTTGAGGTATCTCGACGACGTTATCAACCCACAAGTCATCGATAATGGACAAAATATAAAAGTACCCGTCAATTATGCTTCTCCCGAACGTTGGAAAGCGATTCGTAAGGACGGATATATGCGAGACAAGCATGGAAAAGTTCAAACACCCGCGATTGCATTCAGACGCACAACGATGCAACGTAACGACAATCTAATCACCTTCAATCGTTACTTATCATATCCGACAAGTAAGGGATATTCTGAAAAAAACAAATATGACAAATTTTCAGTTATGACAGGGTTTTCTCCGGTCAAAGAAATTTACTCGGTCACAGCTCCCGACCATGTTATTGTTAATTATGATTTCGTAGTGTGGACCGACTATATCGAGCAGTTAAATGGAGTTGTCGAAGCAATCAATTTTGCAACAGAAGATTACTGGGGAGATTTTACCCGGTTTAGGTTCCGTACCCAAATCTCAGATTACAATTTTGAGACTGAGGTCGCGGCTGATTCAGATAGAATTGTAAAAGCTACATTCTCCATGATGGTTTATGCATACCTTCTACCCGAGACCTTTGAGAACCATCGACAAACCACGGAAAAAGCATTTTCACCACGCAAAGTTATATTTAACACTGAGCTGACCGGCAACGTTACTACTGATAAAGAAGCGGCTATACTGGGTGCAAGTAGTGTTCTCCCAGCATCGCCAATAACCGCCGATCCAATTATGGCCCCATCCGCAAATTACGCTGCTGGTAATCCAGCTAAAGTTCCTTATCTATCTATAACAAATGGAGCCACCGGAGGAATCAACGTTTCTCAAGCAGTCACGGTTTCAGTAGAATCTACAGTCGATACACTTCCGCTAAGTACAGGAAATTCGGTAAGTTGGTTAGTTACACTGAACGATGGTACGAATTTTTACACTAGCCAAATTTTGGCTAATTGGAATCAAAATGGATCGACCCTCAATTTCTCTGAGTATGGAACGACCACCATAGGCGTTGTTACAGCGACTTTAAATGTTGTCTCAGAGAATGGTAATATATTGTTAAAAATTATTCCGACCGGTGGAGTTTGGTCTGTTCGAACCATGAGAACAACAATTTAATGAAAGCACCGCTTCGTATATTTACAGGATTGACCGTCGATGGTGTATTTTCCGCCGAATCGATTTTTGGTACATCGTCGTGGGCACATCAGTCACCGCCTCTATTTCATATAATCCAGTTTCATCTTCTCACTGGGACTCCCCTCCACCAACAACAGTTTCAGAGGCCATCGATAGAATTGCATTCGCATTATTCGCATTATTCACATCAGGTTCCCTTGCTTAATCTATATTTATAACATATGTCTACTCCAGTAAAAATGTCACAGTTCGAAACCGTCGCCACCTTATCCACAGGAAGTTATCTTGTTGGGATGGAATCGGGCTCAGATGCCGCAGATGGAATCAAGAACACAAAGATTCTATCTACAGATTTAGTTCAATACGTATCTAGCACGATGTGGGAGTTTGGTCCATTTACATCGGCGTCTCACGCTAATAACTCAGACCACGCTGATTTAGCTTCGACCGCTTCATTTACTGTTTCCGCTAGTTACGCGAGAAATTCAGCTACATCATCTCTCTCAATAAATTCGGTTTATGCTACGACGGCGGTTACATCCTCATATACACACGTCGCTGGTTTAGCGAATCTAGCAAAGACAGCCTCATATGTAGAATATACTAACGTAGCTAATAAACCAGCCTTAATATCTTCATCCGCACAATTTAATACCGGCGATAACTTTAACGTAGGTGAAATAACAGCGTCAATCATCAAAGTAAATACTTTACTGGTTAACACGATTTCCTCATCCATAGAGTACAGTAGTGGGAGTAATAGATTCGGTTATGATTTGTCAGATATCCATCAATTCACCGGATCAGTTGAAATCACATCTTCCTTAAAGGTTGTGGGTTTAATAACGGGAACGTCGTCATACGCTTTAGAAGCCAAGACAGCTTCATTTGCTATTAATGCCTTAGATTATTCTCAATCATTTTCAACAACCGTGACGTCGTTGAGCTCCTCTCTGTCAGGAGAAACTAGCATACTAAGTTCATCGGTTTCGACCACAGTCACGAACCTCAGTTCCTCACTCTCAGCGTCCACCGCTGAATTGAGTTCGTTAGTGACGATTACTATTGGTGAAACAAGTTCCTCATTTTCTTCTACGATTACAAATTTAAGCTCGTCGTTGTCATCTTCTATATCCGAACTTGAAAATTCGGTCACATCGAATAGCTCATCATTTTCATCTACCGTTACTACTTTAAGTTCTTCGGTGTCTTCGTCAATCAATGAATTGAGTGCCTCAATTGTGTTGAACAGTTCACCGTTCTCTTCCACGGTTACATCTCTCAGTTCGTCTCTATCAGCTTCAACCTCTCAATTAAGTTCGTCAGTGACGATTACTATTGGGGAAAATAGTTCATCGTTCTCTACAACAACCACTGTCCTTAGTTCTAGTCTTGGTATATTGTCGAGTTCATACACGAACACATCCGCTTCTATTTCAGATAGATTAACACATTTTACAGGAAGTGTATTTGGCACTGCTTCATGGGCAGAAAATGCAGTAACCTCTTCGTACGCAGTAACAGCTTCTTGGGCGCTGAATCCAACGGTTCAGGGTGTGCAGGGTATTCAAGGAATCCAGGGAACAGTTGGCACTCAAGGAACTCAAGGCATCATCGGTTCACAGGGAACTCAAGGAATAGCTGGTGCACAAGGAATCCAAGGAATCCAAGGAATCCAAGGACGGCAAGGTGTGACTGGTTCTCAGGGAATCCAGGGCATCCAAGGTGCAACTGGTTCTCAGGGAACCGACGGAACTCAGGGTACAACTGGCACCCAGGGCATTCAAGGAATACAGGGCATACAGGGAATCCAAGGACGGCAAGGTGTGACTGGTATCCAAGGTATCCAGGGTATTCAAGGAATCCAAGGTATAACGGGAACCCAAGGCACAACGGGTAGCCAGGGTATACAAGGAATGCAGGGAACTGTTGGTTCTCAGGGCACTACGGGAACCCAAGGAATCACAGGTACACAGGGGACAACTGGCACCCAGGGCATTCAAGGAATACAGGGAATTCAAGGAACACAGGGAACACAGGGAACTACCGGAACCCAGGGAACCCAGGGAACTACGGGTTCTCAAGGAATCCAAGGTATACAGGGAACAACAGGTTCTCAAGGAACCACCGGAAGTCAGGGTATTCAAGGAATCCAAGGAATCCAAGGCATACAGGGTATAACTGGCACACAGGGAACTGTGGGTGTCCAGGGTACAACAGGAACTCAAGGCGTAACTGGTACTCAAGGAACCCAGGGCATTCAGGGCATTCAAGGTCGGCAGGGAACAACCGGAACCCAGGGGACTCAAGGAATCCAGGGTATACAGGGAATCCAGGGAATTCAAGGAACACAGGGAACTACAGGTTCTCAAGGCACATCAGGTACACAGGGAATCCAAGGCATACAAGGTATCGAAGGTAACAACGCCGGTTCTAGATATAATTTTAGCACAACAACCACAGACTCAGATCCAGGGACTGGTGTATTTAGATTCAACAATGCTACTATTGCTAGCACAACAATTATCTACATTGACGTTTTGGATCAAGGTTCTGTAGATTTGACTACGTTTATAGATTACTGGGACGACTCCACATCTACAGTTAAGGGAGTTATTGCTATCGATTCCAACACCAACTCCGATGTAACGTTCGGTCTATTTGAATTAAATTCAATCACCACAGCGACCGGATATAGAAAATTAAACGTGACGTATCTCAGTGGTAGTGAGCCATCAAACGACGAAGCTTGTGTTGTACGGTTTTACCGAACGGGAGACTTGGGAAATACTGGCGCACAAGGAACAACTGGCACACAGGGAACAACAGGAACTCAAGGCACTACTGGAACACAAGGTATACAAGGTATACAAGGTCGTCAAGGAACTACCGGTACCCAAGGAACAACTGGCACCCAGGGAACAACTGGCACCCAGGGTATTCAAGGTATCCAAGGTGTGACTGGTTCACAGGGAACAACAGGAACCCAAGGTACTGTTGGAACTCAGGGTATTCAAGGAATCCAAGGAACTACCGGCGCCCAAGGCACAACAGGTAGCCAGGGTATACAAGGAATTCAAGGACGGCAAGGTGTAACTGGTTCTCAGGGAATCCAGGGCATCCAAGGTATCCAAGGCATACAGGGAATACAAGGAACAACTGGCACCCAGGGAACAACTGGCACCCAGGGAACAACTGGCACCCAGGGTATAACTGGTACCCAAGGAACAACTGGTACCCAAGGTATCCAAGGCATACAGGGAATACAAGGAACAACTGGTACCCAAGGAACAACTGGTACCCAGGGTATAACTGGTACCCAAGGAACAACTGGTACCCAAGGCATCCAAGGCATACAGGGAATACAAGGA
>Ga0209284_10000267_pt1 | contig 85241 bp, 82 predicted proteins | sample FRY03_FD_187211 | JGI IMG/M metagenome (GOLD analysis project Ga0209284, IMG submission 187211) | Freshwater microbial communities from Lake Fryxell liftoff mats and glacier meltwater in Antarctica - FRY-03 (SPAdes) (version 2) | ecosystem: Environmental > Aquatic > Freshwater > Ice > Glacier... | reverse complement strand
CAAGCTGCTCAAAACTTCGCCAAAATACGCTCGATTATTGACACTACTATTAAAAATGAAATGAATCTATTGGAGGCACTAAAACTTATTGCTAAATTTGAAGTGCAAATCAAGACTGATTAGTTACAATTATTCTTTAAAAAATAGAAGAAGAAGAGAATCAAGAATTTCTCAATATAGCCCAAGTTATCAATTTAAGATAGAACAATTTGCTAATAGATTCAAAGGAGTTTATCGTTATGGAGGCACTTCCTCAACAAAATTTTATTAAAAAAATGAAAATAATCTTAAAACAAAGGGTAGCTGTAATGGCTACCCTATTTATAGGACTTATAAGTTTTGCACAAGAGGAAAACATAAAACCCAAAAATGAGTTTGAAGTTTTTAAAGAATACTCAAATTTTGGAATAATTCTTTCTCCTAGGGTTCAATTTAAATCTAATTCAAATACTACATTGGGTAATGACCCTTTTATTCACAACGCAGGCTTTACAGGAGGGGTTGGTTTAAACTATATTTTTAGACCTGAAAAAACTTGGTCTTATAGAATGGGTATTCATTATAATTTTAATAATGAAACAAATTTTAATTTAAAAGAAAGTTCTAATAACATAACTTTCAAAAGCTCAACATATTCTTTTTCTATACCAATTGAGGCTGAATACAAGAAACAGTTGTTCAAAAATATGATTTGGACAACTAAAGGAGGTATCAACATCACATTTATTAATAGGTTTGATTCAGCTAGTACAAGTTTTGATGATTTTAGCTTGATATATGAACCAGTATCAGATGGAGTTTACACCAACCTCACGCTTAGTTCTGGTTTTTACTTTATCTTTAAACCATTTATTCTACAGACAAGTCTAATATACCAAAAAAATATTCCTGCCTTTTTGAAAGGAGAGTTTACAACAGTTAATTCTAATAACTTGATCCAAAATCAAGGTACTTATAAAACATCTGGTGATTTTATAGGTTTGGAATTAATCATTTATCCTAGGTTTAAAAAAAATAATAACTAAAAATAGTACAACCACACCTATGAAAAATTATATCCTTTTTTTAATGTTTTTGATAAGCCTATCAAGTTATAGTCAGTTTACATTAATCCCCGATCAAAATTTTGAACAAGCTCTTATAAACCTTGGCCTTGATGATGTGATTGACGGGCAGGTGTTGACGGCAAATATTAGTGGGATTGAAGAGCTTGACATCCCGGGCTTGAATATTCAAGACTTAACTGGTATTCAAGACTTTACCCTACTTTCCATTTTATCGCTGGAGTATAACTTGCTTACTAATTTAGATATTTCCCAAAATATAAACCTTGAAATATTAGCGATTGATGACAATCCTTTAATTAGTATTGATATTTCCAATAATTTAAATCTGTTTACTTTTTCTGCCAATTACACCAATTTAACATCTATTGACACATCCATGAATATAGATTTAGAAATGCTTCAAGTAGAGTATTGTAATATTTCAAGTTTAGACTTAAGCAATAATATTAATTTGGGCTTGCTTGTGGCAAGTGGAAATCAATTAACAGAATTAGATTTATCAAATAATATCCTTTTGGAAGAAATTTATTTGTATGAAAATCAATTAACAGAAATAAATCTAGAAAATTTACCAAACTTACTAGACTTATTTATTGATGATAATTTACTTGTTGAGTTAGATTTAAGTAACAATCCCCTTATAGAAGAATTGATATGTAGCTATAATCCAAATTTAATATATATAAATTTAAAAAATGGAAATAACTCTATAATTGATACCTTTGAAGCTATAGTAATTGGTTCAAACGCCTGCATCCAAGTAGATGATGCGGCTGCAGCCACAGCGGGCACTGCTTTTCCTTATAATTTATGGGAAGTTGACCCCACTGCCATTTTTTCTGAGGATTGTAGCCTTTCAACATCAGACTTTACAGGGCTTCAAATCCAAGCTTTTCCCAATCCCACATCAGGGCTTTTAAATGTAAAAACATCAGAAGTTTTAACATACAGCATTTATGGCATAGACGGCAGCCTTATTAAAAAGTCACAGGCTCTTTTGAACAATACAATCTCTTTGGAGAATTTTAAATCAGGGGTTTATTTTATACAATTTCAGTCTGAAAGCCAAGGTATGGAAACAATAAAAATTATTAAGAAATAAGTTTTAAAACTCAAACCGTAATTGCACAGCAACCTCCTCCTTTTGGGTGGGGGTTGTTTTTTTATCCGTATTTAAATTAGAAAGGGAAATCCCCAGCAACCGCACAGAATTAGAAACTTTCTCCTGAAACAATAATTCTTTTACGGTTTCTAGGATTAAATTTTTATCTGAAATAAAGTAGGAGAGTGTTTTACTGCGCGTATGAAGCGTGAAATCACTGTATTTTATTTTTAACGTAATGGTTTTTCCGGCAACTTTAGACTTGGATAGCCTTCTTTCGATTTCTTCGGCGATATCTTTTAGTCGTTCCATCATAAAAACTTCAGAAGAAATATTCTCAAAAAATGTGCGTTCGGCACCCAGTGATTTCCGGATGCGGTTTGGCTTTACTTCACTGGAATGAATACCGCGCACCACATAGTAATAATAACTTCCGCTTTTTCCGAAAGTTTCCGAAAGGTACTCCAGCGATTTGCTCTTTAAATCTTTTCCGGTAAAAATACCTAAGTTGTACATTTTCTCCTGAGTAACTTTACCCACACCATAAAACTTTCGAATACTTAAATTCTCCAGAAATGGAATTACTTCTTCGGGGTTTATTGTTTTTTGCCCGTTAGGTTTGTTTATATCACTGGCAACTTTAGCAATAAACTTATTTATCGAAATTCCTGCGGAAGCAGTCAAACCGGTTTGTTCCAATATCTTTTGACGAATTTCCTTAGCAATAAGCGTGGCACTGGGATTGCCCGTTTTATTTTCGGTCACATCGAGATAGGCCTCGTCTAAGGAAAGAGGCTCCACAAGATCTGTATATTCCAGAAAAATTTTCCGGATTTTTTGAGAGACTTCTTTATACCGGTCAAAATTAGAATGCACAAAAATCAATTCCGGGCACATTTTTTTTGCAAGTACACTTGACATGGCACTGCGCACGCCAAATTTTCGTGCTTCATAACTTGCAGCAGCTACCACACCACGATCTGAACTTCCTCCCACGGCGATGGGCATACCCCGCAAATCCGGATTGTCAAGTTGCTCCACAGAAGCAAAAAAAGCATCCATGTCTACATGGATAATTTTTCTGATGGGAATTTCGTCGCTCATTTTACAAAAATACTGTAATTTTAAGTCTATGTTTAAAAACCTATCAGGTTTACCAAAAACTTTAGAAATGAAAAAACTTTCTGAAAATATTTTATTTCTTGATCTCGCTCAGATTATAGAAGAAGGTAAAAACCAATTAACCAAACAAGTAAACAGCACCATTACTTTGGTTTATTGGCAAGTGGGGAAAAGAATAAATACCGATATTCTCAATAATGAACGAGCAGAATATGCTCAAGAAATTGTGTCAACGCTATCGTCTCAATTGGAAGAGTTATATGGAAAAAGCTTCGCTGAAAAAAATTTAAGGCGAATGATGCAATTTGCAGAAATTTATAAGGATTTTCAAATTGTCGTTACACTGTCACGACAATTGAGTTGGTCACATTATATAACCTTAATACCAATAAAAAATACAGAAACCAGAGATTTTTATGCACAAAAAGCTGCAGAAGAACAATGGAGTGTTAGGGAAACAAGACGTCAAATAGAACGCAAAGCGTTTGAACGAAAAGAAATTGCTCAAATTCAACTATCTGAATCTTCAACAGAAATGCAAACAACATTTAAAGACCCTTATTTTTTAGACTTTCTTGGGCTAAAAGAAGGGTATTTAGAAAATGACTTAGAAGGAGCTATTCTTAAAGAGTTAGAACATTTTATTTTAGAACTTGGAAAAGGTTTTACTTTTGTAGAACGACAAAAAAGAATGATTATTGATGGGGAAGATTTTTATCTTGATCTATTGTTTTTCCACCGAAAACTAAAACGCCTCATAGCAATAGAATTGAAATTGGGATAATTTAAAGCCGCATACAAAGGACAAATGGAACTGTACTTAAAGTGGCTGGATAAATATGAAAAACAAGAAGGTGAAAATCCACCTTTAGGGTTAATACTCTGTGCAGAGAAAAGTAGTGAACAAATTGAACTACTGGAAATGGGCAAAGAGGGGATTATGGTAGCTGAATATTGGACTGAATTGCCAGAAAAATCTGTGTTGGAAACCAAACTTCATCAAGCTTTTGTAACAGCTAAAGAAAGAATAAATCAAAATAAATTTTTAGAGTAAAAAGAGTTTTAAAAATGTAAATCAATACCAAATAAATTGCAAATGACTTATTATACATGAAGAAAAAAGCCATTATTTTAGGAGCCACCGGTTTAACAGGAGGTCTTTTGCTCGACCTTTTGCTCAATGACGACCGTTACAGTAAAATTAAATTGTTTTCCAGGAGCAGTGTTGATTTACAGCATCCAAAACTGGAAGAACACCTTGTAGATTTATTCGATCTGCAACAGCATTCCAAAGAATTTCAAGCAGAGGAAGTTTTTTGTTGTATAGGCACCACAAATGCTAAAACTCCTGATAACGAGACCTATCGGAAAATAGATTATGGTATTCCTTTCGCTGCAGCGAAACTGTGCAAGGAAAACAACATTTCCACTTTTATAGTCATTTCAGCATTGGGGGCAAACCCCAAAAGCAAAGTCTTTTACAATAAAACCAAAGGGGAAATGGAGCGGGATATTTTAGCCCAAAACATAGAGAATACGTATATTTTACAACCCGCACTCATCGCCGGCGGAAGAAAAGAAAAAAGATTGGGAGAATCTATAGCGAAGTTCTTTTTAGGGATTTTAAATCCTATACTTCCTAAAAAATACCGCTCTATTTCACCGGAAACTATTGCTAAAGCAATGGTTTATATCGCAAATAAAAGCCACTCCAACGTGCGTATAGAGAGTGATAAAATTAAAGAAATTGCAGCCCATGCAGGAAATTGAAAGAAAGTTTTTAGTCACTTCTGAAGGATTTAAGAAGGAAGCTTATCAACAAACCAAGATTGTTCAGGGATTTCTTAATTCTAATGCAGAACGTACTGTAAGGGTAAGGATTATGGGCGAGAAAGGATTTTTAACTGTAAAAGGAATTTCCAATGCAGCAGGCACCATAAGAACCGAATGGGAGAAAGAAATCACCGCTTCAGACGCCGAAGCTCTTTTACATTTGTGTGAACCCGGAGCCATCCATAAAACCCGTTATGAAGTTAAAGTAGGAAAACATATTTTTGAAGTAGATATTTTTTCAGCGGAGAATGAGGGATTAATCATTGCAGAAGTGGAATTGGAAGCAGAAGGTGAGGTATTTCAAAAACCATTATGGCTGGGAAAGGAAGTTACCGGGGAAATCAAATATTATAATTCGCAGTTGAGTATACATCCATTTAAAAATTGGAAATAATTTAATCCTCTCCGGGTTCAAAACCCTGAGAGGGTTTATCAAGTATTAAAACTCTTGTACACTAATAATAACAGATCAATTAAATTTTACTACCTCAATAGTTTCTTTTAGGGTGTTTCCTTCCTGGTTCATCTCCATTATTTTTTATAAATAGAGATTATTAGTTCTCCTTCAGCGTTCATGGAAGCACGATACATGCCTTCTGTATTAAATTCCATGACCATATTACCATTCTTGTCAATAGCAACAATACCACCGTCACCGCCCAAAGCTGGCACTTTTTTCTGAATGACTTCTTTTGCGGCTTCTTCTAAAGTAAACCCTTTATATTCCATAAGGGCAGAAATATCGTGTGCTACTACTGCACGAATAAAATATTCTCCCCATCCTGTGCTTGAAACTGCACAGGTAGCATTATTTGCATAGGTGCCTGCGCCGATAATTGGTGCATCACCTATCCTGTTCCATTTTTTATTGGTCATACCTCCGGTAGAAGTTCCTGCGGCAAGGTTGCCATGCTTATCCAGAGCTGCAGCTCCCACAGTTCCGAATTTGGAATCTTTTATGTAAGGATCTTTAAAAGCTGTTTTACCGTCGTGATCTAGCTCTGTTTTTTCTGAATCTTTAATGCGCTGCAGCGATTGATAACGACTTTCAGTATAAAAATAACTGGGATCCATTAATTCAAAGCCGTTTTCAGCAGCAAATTGTTCTGCACCTTGACCACTAAGCATCACATGAGGGGAATTTGTCATTATTTGAATGGCGAGATCAATAGGATTTTTAATTTTTGTAACCCCAGATACTGCACCAGCATCTAGATTAGATCCATCCATCACAGAGGCGTCTAGTTCATTTGTTCCCTCATGTGTAAAAACAGCCCCTTTTCCTGCATTAAATAGCGGGGAGTCTTCCATTATATTTATCGTTTTTGCAATTGCCTCCAGGCTTGTGCCTCCATTTTTTAAAATATCATAACCTGTCCGTATTGCCTGTTCGAGAACCTGGTTGTAAGCAGCTTCTAGAGAGTCGCTCATATTTTCTTTTAAAATAGTTCCGGCACCACCATGAATTACGATTCCAAAATTAATTTTTTCATCAGTATCTTCTGATATTGATATCTTTTCATCGGCTTTAAGTTGCTTTTTATCGGTACAATTGATAAAAAATGAACATATAAATGTTAAAATTATAATTTTTTTCATAATTTTTTTATTAAAAACTTTAGGCTCTAAATGTATGGAAAACCCTTGTATTTCCTACGGTTTTTCGTGATTTTATTTGTAGGAATTAATTAATTTAAAAATGTATTTAATCGATTAAATGCATCTTTATGCGATAAAGTGTATTTTGTATGTATATTTTACTTACATTTGAATTGTATTGATTCCCAAAGTTGATACAAAATTAAGTTCCCAAACTTAACCTACTTATTATGAAAAACATTTACAATGGGCTTATTGCCATGGTACTTTTAGTTACAATTACCTCTTGTTCAAAAGAGGATTTATCAGAAGTTGAAGATCTTTCTTACAATGTTGATTTAAGCATTGTTATCAAAAACGATGTTAAAATGTCTAGAGACATTTTAGAACTCGTAAATGCACATCGTGTTTCCATTGGTTTGGACGCTTTGGTTATGGATCAACAATATGCATCTGCATATGCAGTGGATCATACAGATTATATGATTGAAATTAGTAAAATCAATCATGACAATTTTCATTTACGTTCACAAGCACTTAAAAATAGAGGGGCAAGCCGAGTGAGTGAAAATGTTGCATTCGGTTATACGGATGCAGCTGCAGTGGTAAATGGTTGGTTAAACAGTCCATCACATAGACAAAACATTGAAGGAGACTATTCTCACAGTGGCTTCGGAGTTTTTAAAAACGACCGGGGCAATTACTTTTTTACCCAATTATTCTATTTACAAAAGTAAATTACTTTTTCTTCCCATAAATTTTTTGGATAACTACATTTCCTGTATTTTTACTATAACCTAAAATATACAGGAAATGGCTATTCAAAAACCTTTTAACCTAAACAACTGGATAGAAGAAAACAGAAACCTTCTAAAACCACCCGTAGGTAACAAAAATATTTATAAAGATTCCGGGGATTATATAGTAATGATTGTTGGGGGCCCTAACGCCAGAAAAGATTATCACTATAACGAGACCGAAGAATTATTCTACCAACTAGATGGCTCTATTCAGGTAATTATTCAAGAAGATGGCGAACGTAAAGTAATGGATCTTCATGCGGGTGACATGTATCTACATCCGGCAAAAACACCACATTCTCCAGTTAGAGAAGCAGGTTCCATAGGGCTTGTTATTGAACGTAAAAGAGCTGGGGAAGGATATACAGATGGTTTACTTTGGTTTTGTGACAACTGCAATAACAAAATCCATGAAACTTATTTTGAACTTCACGATGTAGAGAAAGACTTCCTGCCTCATTTCAAAACCTTTTATAATTCTATAGAATTACGCACTTGTAATAAATGCGGAACGGTAATGGATACAGATCCAAGATTTACGGATACTAAATAAAGAGGCTTGAAATTTAAAATTCCGAAGGAAAATCATAGTCAAATTACGTTTAGTTCTCTTTAGCGTACTCGCATTTCTTTAGGCACTAAACTGCAGTAGATATCACTTCATAACATATTAAACCCATATCTTCTAGAAAATAGAAGTTCTTCTATTTTGTTTTTCATTGGTTTTTGAAATATGTATCTTTGCAGAAATATTATTTGCAAATTAAAAAACTCAATATATGTCAAAAACCGCAACCGCATTCGGTATTCAAGATGCGTTAGATCAACTAGGAATCAAGGATATCAATAACGGAACATCTACCGGTTCCAACTGGTTTTCTTCCAAAGAGGAAATTGCCTCTTATTCCCCTGTCGATGGTAAACTTATCGCCAAAGTAAATGTTACAGGAAAAGAAGATTATGAAAAAGTAATAACCACCGCAAGGGAAGCATTTATGGACTGGCGTTTAAAGCCGGCGCCTCTGCGTGGGGAAATTGTGAGACAGTTTGGTGATGAATTGCGAAGACTTAAAGAGCCATTGGGCAAACTCGTTTCTTATGAAATGGGCAAGTCGTATCAAGAAGGTCTTGGCGAAGTGCAAGAAATGATCGACATCTGTGATTTTGCAGTGGGACTTTCCCGTCAGCTTCACGGTTTAACAATGCATAGTGAGCGGCCGGGACACAGAATGTATGAACAATACCATCCTCTAGGAGTTGTAGGAATCATTTCTGCATTTAATTTCCCTGTTGCTGTTTGGGCTTGGAATACTGCATTAGCGTGGATTTGTGGCGATGTATGTATATGGAAACCAAGTGAAAAAACGCCGCTCTGCGGCGTTGCGTGCCAGCATATTGCCGCGAAGGTTTTCAAAAACAACAATCTTCCTGAAGGTATTTCCTGTTTAATTAATGGGGATTATAAAGTGGGCGAAATGATGACAACAGATGCCCGCATTCCACTGATTTCTGCTACAGGTTCTACAAGAATGGGCAAAATAGTAGGAAAAACGGTTGCAGAGCGTTTAGGAAAAACCTTATTGGAATTAGGCGGAAACAATGCCATCATAGTAACTCCAGACGCAGATATCAAAATGACTGTTATTGGCGCAGTTTTTGGCGCAGTAGGTACCGCCGGACAGCGTTGTACTTCCACACGAAGACTGATAATTCACGAATCTATTTACGACAAAGTGCAAGATGCAGTTACAGCAGCTTACAAACAATTGCGCATAGGTAATCCACTGGATCAAAATAATCATGTGGGACCACTAATTGACACAGATGCTGTTAAAATGTATGAGGAAGCATTAGAAAGAGTTGTTAATGAAGGAGGAAAAATATTGGTAGAAGGAGGCGTTTTAAGTGGCGAAGGCTATGAAAGTGGCTGCTATGTAAAGCCTGCTATTGCCGAAGCAAAGAATGATTTTGAAATAGTACAACACGAGACCTTTGCCCCGGTTTTATATATGCTTAAATACAGTGGGGATGTGCATAACGCCATTGCTATTCAAAATGGTGTAAAGCAAGGACTTTCTTCCGCAATTATGACCAATAATTTAAGGGAAGCAGAGGCATTTCTTTCACAAGCAGGAAGCGATTGTGGTATCGCCAATGTAAATATAGGAACTTCAGGTGCTGAAATTGGTGGCGCTTTTGGTGGCGAAAAAGACACCGGCGGAGGACGCGAAAGCGGAAGTGACGCATGGAAAATTTACATGAGAAGACAGACCAACACGATTAATTATACAACAGAATTACCTTTAGCACAAGGCATTAAGTTTGATTTGTAATTTTCGATATTTAAAAATTTGTATTAAAAGCCTTCTCATTTTGAGGAGGTTTTTTTGTGCATTCGGTTAGACAGGGAAAAGAAAAAACCAACCAATGATAATTTTAGAAACAGAAAGGTTTTATTTAAGGGAAATGACTTTAAGCGATGCAAAACATTTATTCCTATTAAATGAGGATCCCGATGTCACTAAATATACCGGGGATAATCCTTTCCTAAATCCTACAGAAGCATACCGGTTTTTAGAGAAATATGACCATTATAAAAAATATGGTTTTGGAAGATGGGCAGTAATTGATAAAACAAATGAACATTTTTTAGGTTGGTGCGGATTGAAGTACACTGAAAAACTGGATGAGTTTGACATTGGGTTTCGGTTTTTTAAAAAATACTGGAACAATGGATATGCAACAGAGTCTGCAAAAGCTTGTATGAAGTTGGGATTTAATAAATACTAAATGCACGCTATAGTAGGTAGGGCGATGAAAGAGAATGTCGCCTCCATAAAAGTACTTGAAAAAATAGGTTTGGCTTTTATTGGTTCCAGAAATGCAGATAGTAATGAAGAACTTATTTATATTCTGCTGAACCCAAATACAAAAGAATTATAAACTTAACAAATGCTTGGCGAAAACCGATTACTAAAAAGTCTACATTTACATACGTTTAAACTTTAAAATATCACAATGAAAGCAATATTTTTTCTTAGTTTTCTATTTATTTTTGCTTGTAAGTCTGGTGATGACGATGGTATAAATTGTACACAAGAAGCAAGAGCAGGTCTTAATGTAACCGTTAGGGATGCACAAACAACTAATTATTTGGGTCAAGGCACTACTATTGTTGCCACAGATGGGAATTACTCAGAAACTTTAGAATATATCGATGGATTAATACCCAGTTTTGCAGGGGCGTGGGAGAGGGAAGGCACTTATATTTTAACCGTATCCCTTCAGGGATACACTACCTTTGTTTCAGAAGCAATAACAGTTACAGCAGATGAATGTCATGTAATACCACAGCAAGTGGAAATAAACTTACAACCGGAATAATGAAGTGGTTTAAACTTTTTTCAATTGGCTAAAAAATGCCCTTTTTGCCCCATAATTGTCTTTTTTTCGTTCCATCCGCCTCAGGCGGATGTAACTCAAAAAAGCCTTCATATGAAACAAAAATTATCATTTTTCGCTTCAATCAAAAAAGTTTAAACCACTTCAAAAATTAAAAACGATACCCTATTTCCAGACCGCCATGAAATTCTATTGCGGTAAATCGTTCTTTTACTTCATCACTAAAATTTCTTCCCACGCTTCCGTAAAGGGCTATTATAAAGGAGTTGCTGAAATTCCATTTATAGCCGGAACCAATACCAATTATGAAAGTGTTCATATCTGTTACCACCTTCACAGGTGTTGAGAATTCGCTGGGTCTTATTTCTTCTTCAAAATCCCCAAATCGATATTTGACAAAAGGGTTAAAATACAAACCTGAGCCCGGGTTCTCTGTGCCGAAATAAAAGTTATATCCTAGTTTTGCGCTGTTGGTATTAAATTCCCTTGAACCTTCTTCTCTATGAAAATTGATGCGGTCGTTTATGAGTAGTTCCACATCCACAGATTGGTTATAATCAAAAAGATACTCATAACCCACTTCCAAAGAGGCGATTACTATGACATTTGCAATGTTAAATTTGATTTCGTTATTGGGAAATTCCTGTGCAAAAATACTTACAGATAAAAAGCAGGAAACCAGTATTGTCAAGAGAGATTTCATAATTTAAGGCAGTTAGAGTTTTTGCTAATTTAAGTATTTTTTTAATTCTAATTCCTTCCGTTTTCCCCGGGATATAATTGCCACACCGGATCGCTTTGCCAGAAATTTTTGCTATCTGCATCCAGAATACTGACAGTACCTTTAAAAGCAGCACCGGTGTCAACATTCCATACATTTTCTGCTTGATAAGGAGTCGTTTTACCTATGCGGGTAACGGGGGTATGACCAATGAAAATTTCCTTATAAAGAAGCAATCGTTTTGGGTATCTAATGTCTTGGGGCGAAAGATTTTTATTTACGGCAATTGCCATTTCCCACAGGGTCCTGTCCCAATAAAACGCGGTTTTATGAAATTCATATTCTGCCCCGTGCTGATTCTGAAAACCGGCGTGAACAAATAACCGGTCTTTAGAATCTGTGTAATAATCCACCATATTATTAAAGAAATCGATGTGTGCTTTTTTCTCTTTTTTAGAAAGCTTTTTATATTCCTGCATCGTTTCTTTTCCGCCATGCTGAAGCCACTGCTCCGGAATTTCATCGTTTAAAAGCCATTTGTGGCAAAGATCGTCATGGTTTCCGCGAATAAAAATGCATTTGTTCTTTTTGGAAAAATCAATTAAAAATGTAACTACATCAGGACTATCGCTCCACCCATCCACATAATCCCCAACAAAAATCACAGTATCTTTCGTATTGATTTCTGCCTTAAGTAAAACTTGTTGTAATGCTTTAAGTCCTCCATGAATATCTCCTACTACCAATGTTCTTTTCATATTAACTGTAATTAACTTTTCTTAAAATTCGCATCGTTTCTTTGTAAGATTGATACACAATACCATTTATTTCTTTTAGATAAGGCCTGGCATCGGTCAATTTGTCTTTAGCTTCTGGGAAGTCATTGAAATGGCACAATAAATAACTCGCCGGAAGGTTTTTTAAATCTATTTGTTCCCTTGTGTTAAGAGGAATATTTTTTTGAATTTTTTCCATCAAGACATTGTTGCTGTTATAAATATGGAATAGTGTTTTCTTGTCAAATTTTGGGGGATCAAAAAGCAACTTGGTTTCAATAGAATAGAAACCGTTTTCCTGAAAGTGGATTTGAAGCTCTTCTAAAGGATAGTAGGTATGTTTTTTCTGTAAGCCCAATTGCACATACTCCACAATCTTAAAATGATCGTCAGTAAAAGTAATGGAAACCTCATCAAGTGCCGAGTAAAACAAACGCACCTGCTCATTGATCAACTCAATATCTACTCGCGAATAAAATACTTTATCCCCGACTTTTTTCTTTATTCCGGCCCAACACACAACAAATATCTCTTTAAATACTTTATAAGAAGCGTCGAGGTTTTTATGGCGGTGGTTAACAAAATCCATTACGCCATCCAAGGTGAGCTGGATATTATTTTTTGCGTGGGTTTCAATACTTTCCACAATGTGGGAGTTTACATCTTTAATTTCGATATCAAAAATCTTAGGCATGGAAATGCTTCCATCCCTGAAAAAAACAGTGCCTCCCCAGTATTTCCAAATATTTTTTTTAAGTGCGGTAAGTTTATTTATGGGTCTGATAGTCACCAAACCCACCACTTTTCCTTCCGGTAAATGTGGAAAAGGTATATTTTCATAGGCAATCAAAGGAGGGTTATCAAGATAAGCATTTATCAGATTTTGAATTTTACTGTCATCAAAAAAGTCCACGCCTACAATTTCGTTTGTGCTGTCCTCAATCCCCACCACGATATAGGAATTATTTTTAGGATTGGAATTGCTTAATGCACAAATGTGTTTTAAAAATTTTGCTTTCCCTTCTTTGTTGCTTAAATCAAAGCGTAATTTTTTATCATAGAAGCTGCTCTCATCATTGTGGGCCAGTAGGTTTTTAATAAGTAGACGCTTGTTAATCATGTTAATATTTCCGCGAAGGCGGAAATCTCAATTTTTAAATTTCCAATTTTTTATTTATAACGGTGCTACTCGCCTGATCGACACTCATCACGGTTAGGTCTGCAATATTGACGTGCGGGGGACGTGTTACTGTAAAGTATATTATTTCAGCAACGTCTTCCGGGAGAAGAGGTTGAAACCCTTGATATACTTTTTCAGCCCTTAAAGTATCCCCTTTAAAACGCACCTGACTGAATTCTGTTTTAACCATTCCGGGATTTATTGCCCCCACGCGAATTCCTGTGCCGTTGAGGTCAAGCCGCATCCCTTGATTTATTGCATCTACTGCAAATTTACTTGCACAGTAGACATTTCCGTTAGGATAAACTTCTTTCCCTGCTGTAGAACCAATGTGTATGATGTGTCCCGCGTTTTGCTGAAGCATTTTTGGAATAATTGCCTTGGAAACATACAGCAAGCCTTTCACATTAATATCCAGCATAGCATCCCAATCCTCTGTATTTCCATTTTGTATGGCATCCAAACCATGGGCATTCCCGGCATTATTAATTAAAATATCCACTTTTGAATAAGCTTCCGGTAAACTTTGGATGCTTTTAAAGACATCTTCTTTAATTCTTACATCAAACAGAAGCGTATGTACTTCTGTAAGATTTTTAAGCTCGTTAGCTATATCATTCATTCGATCTTCCCTTCTTCCGCAAAGTATCAGGCGTAAGCCATTTTTTGCAAATAGTTGTGCGGTTGCCAGTCCAATTCCTGAGGTTGCTCCTGTTATAAGCGCTGTTTTTTTATTCATAATCTTTTTTATAGCCGGCACTAAATGTAAGATAATTATTAGCCATTTGGAAGTTAAAAATTAGTTAAGCGCAATGTTAATAGTGGTTAAAATGAAACATTTATATTTTATTCTGATTTAGTATTGTTAGTTATTAACTCAAATTTATTTTAACATGAAAAATCTAATAAAATTTAGCTTCCTTGCAGCACTAGTATTATTTGCTTTTGCGGCTTGTAGTGATGATGACAATAATGCCAATCAAACTTCAAAAATTATGGTTCACTTAACGGATGCACCAGGCGATTATGACGCTGTTTTTGTTGATGTTCAGGATGTAGTCGTTAAATACAGTGATGGTGATGGAGAAGTTTCCATTGGAAATATTAACGCAGGAATTTATGATTTACTGGAATTAACAGGGGGTCTTACTGCACTTCTTGCAGATGAGGAAATCCCTTCAGGAAATGTAACTCAGATGCGTTTAGTTTTAGGTAACAATAACACCATCGTTGTTGATGGAGAAACCTTTGCCTTAGCAACACCCAGTGCACAACAATCCGGATTAAAACTAAACATCAATCAAACGCTTGAACCCGGGATTCTTTACGAATTTATCCTTGATTTTGATGTCGAACAATCTATTGTAGCTCAAGGAAATGGCGGCTATCTTTTGAAACCAGTGATTAGAGTAAGCACTGTTGCTGAGAGTGGGACAATTACCGGACTAGTTTTGCCTTTAGGCTTTCAAACGCTTGTTACCGCAACTAATGCAACTAATACGATTTCTGCTTATACTGCCGCTACTGGCGAATTTGTTCTTTATGGAGTTCCTGATGGGACCTATACTGTAACTGTTGAGCCTGAAGTTACTTCAGGATTTGGAATAGTTGTTTTAGAAAATGTAGTCGTAGTTAATGGAGAAGTTACGGCTTTAGGAACTATCAACCTTCTGTAATTAGCATCAGTTAATAAATTTTTAAACTAACCGGCGCTTAATTGTGCCGGTTTTTATTTTTAACCAATTGTTAACATGATAACTGCATATATTTTTCCAATTTGCAACGTTAAAAACCAATATTTTTTAAAAGATAAAATTATGGAAGAAAACGGCGCCTCCATTGACATTGGAGTACTAAATGAAAAAATTGAAAGAGAGAGTGCTTTTGTTGATATTTTAACTATGGAGATAAATAAAGTCATCATAGGCCAAAAGCATATGGTGGAAAGACTTCTAATAGGTTTACTCGGGCAGGGTCACATTCTGTTGGAAGGTGTCCCTGGATTAGCAAAAACCCTTGCAATAAATACCCTTGCACAAGCAGTACACGGTTCTTTTAGCAGAATACAATTCACCCCAGATTTACTTCCCGCAGATGTAGTGGGAACCTTGATTTACAATATGAAGCTCAATGACTTCAGTATAAAGAAAGGACCCATATTTGCAAATTTTGTACTTGCTGATGAGATTAACAGAGCTCCTGCAAAAGTGCAATCTGCACTACTGGAGGCTATGCAGGAAAAGCAAGTAACCATTGGGGAAGAAACTTATAAATTAGACAGGCCATTTTTAGTGATGGCAACTATGAACCCCATTGAGCAGGAAGGAACCTACCCGCTTCCTGAAGCACAAATGGACCGTTTCATGCTAAAAACAGTTATTAAGTACCCGCAATTACAAGATGAGCAACTTATCGTTAGACAAAATCTAAAAGGTGCGTTTGATAAAATAAATCCTGTTGTTACTGTAGATCAAATCTTCAGGGCGCAAGAAGCGGTAAGGGAAGTCTATATGGATGAAAAAATTGAAAAATACATCCTCGATATTGTTTTTGCCACCCGTTACCCAGAAAAATTCAACCTTACAGATTTAAAACCTTTAATTAATTATGGTGCTTCCCCTCGCGGAAGTATAAATCTTGCCATTGCAGCAAAATGTTATGCTTTTATCAAGAGAAGAGGATATGTAATACCTGAAGATGTTAGAGCTGTTGTTCATGATGTGTTAAGACACAGAATAGGAATTACTTATGAAGCTGAAGCTGAAAATATAACTTCTGAAGATCTTATCAATAAGATTGTGAACCAGATTGAAGTTCCATAATTAGTTACTAGATATTGGTTTCACTTCTCCGGCTTTGGCGAATCGTGATGACAATTAATAGTGGAGGGTTGTAGATAAATAATTACATTCCATAGGCATATAAAAGTAGTTTAATTTAAACAAAACAACAAATTCCCTCTTCGTTGGGGAGGGGTTTCGGGAGAGGAAAAATGGATACTAAAGAACTTCTCAAAAAAGTTAGAAAAATTGAAATCAAAACCCGAAGGTTGAGCGACAACCTTTTTGGTGGGGAATATCACACGACCTTCAAAGGTCGTGGAATGACTTTTAGTGAGGTGCGGCAGTATCAGTTTGGGGATGATGTGAGAAATATTGACTGGAATGTCACCGCACGTTACAATGAACCCTTTATAAAAGTTTTTGAAGAAGAGCGGGAACTTACAATGATTTTGTTAATAGACATTAGTGGTTCTGAATACTTTGGTTCTACTTCACAGTTTAAAAATGAAATTGTAACAGAAATAGCTGCCACACTTGCCTTTTCTGCTTTACAGAATAATGATAAAATAGGGTTAATTCTCTTTACCGATGTAATAGAACTATACATTCCGCCAAAAAAGGGGAAATCACACGTGCTGCGCATCATCAGGGATTTGATTGAATTCAAGCCTAAAAGTAAAAAAACCAATATCCAACAAGCCTTGCAGTTTCTTTCCAATGTGATGAAGAAGAAGGCTATAGTTTTTGTTATATCTGATTTTATAACCGATGAAGATTATAAAAATGCACTAAAAATAACTTCTAAAAGGCATGACCTCACCGGAATACGAATTTATGATGCATTAGAAGAAACCATACCAAATTTAGGGGTTGTGCAAATGGACGATGAAGAAACGGGAGAGTCCATGCTGGTAGACACGACATCAAAAACAGTTAGAAATAATTATGCAAAATACTATCGCGAAAAAGTACATTTTTTTCAGGAAACTTTCAGCAAAAGTGGTGCAGGAACTATGGATTGCAGGGTAGACGAGAGTTATGTGAAAAAATTATTGGGTTATTTTAAAAGAAGAGGCTAGTTTTTAGAGGAGAAAATAGGTTGAGATAAAATGATTGAAATTAAAAATAGAGTTAATATACATAACACCTTCCTTTTCAGGAAAAGGATGTGTTTGGCCTTTGCCTTTCTTTTTTCATTCATTGGGTTTTCACAGGTTAAGGCTACTTTAGATACTACTTCCATCAAAATTGGCGAGGAATTAAAATTCAGTATTGAAGTAGAAACAGATACTTCATCAGTAGTAACTTTTCCTGAAGGGCAGTCTTTTTTGCCTCTTGAAGTTATAGAGTTTTATGACATAGATACTACCTATGAGCAAGCAAGGTACAGGCTTATCAAAAAATATGGACTCACCCAGTTTGATTCCGGAAAATATGTTCTTCCGCCACAAATGGTTAGGATAAATGAGAGTTTATTTTATACAGATTCCCTATTAGTGGAAGTTGCAGATGTGGTCGTGGATACCACTAAACAAAAAATGTTTGATATAAAAGCACCCATAGATGTCCCTGCGGTAAAAGGCAAATGGATGCTTTATTTGTTTTGGATTTTAATTGGTCTCACTATTCTTGGCGGAATTATTTATTTGCTTATCCGAAGGAAAAAGAAAAAAGAAGCGGCAAAAAGACAATTGCCTCCTTATGAAGAAGCATTAGTTGCGTTGCAGACTTTAGACAATTCAGAATATCTTAAAAATAACCAGATAAAGAATTATTATTCCTCACTCACCGAAATTGTAAAGCGTTATTTAGATCGGGAAGTGGATGAAGCTGCTCTGGAAAGCACCACAGATGAGCTTATAGACAGGCTCCATTTACACAAAGATTCCGGCCATTTGGATTTTGACGCAGAGACCATTGCAAAATTGAATTTGATTCTCAAACGGGCAGATTTGATCAAGTTTGCAAAAATGAACATGGAAAGTGGTCAGGCACAATTGGACCGAAAAGATATTGAGAGCATCATTAATGAAACCCACGAGGCCATACCTGAGCCTACAGAAGAAGAATTAATGCAGGATGCCATTTATCAGGAAAAACTTTTAAAGAAAAAACAAAGGCGTAAAGTGGCTTTGGGGATTGGTTCTATCTTAGGGCTTGTTGTTATAAGTTTTGTTGTTCTTTCCTCCATTTATGGTTTGCAGAATGTGAAAGATGCTATGTTTGGCAACTATACCAAAAGTTTGGCAGAAGCTACTTGGGTAAAAAGTGAATATGGCAGTCCTGCTGTGATATTGGAAACCCCTGAAGTTTTAGTTAGGGAGATAGACACTTCAAATCAAGTCATATTATCTAAGGGATTAGAAGATTTATTCACCTATGGTGATATTCAGAAAAGGCTATTTATCCTTGTGGGATCTTCAAAGGTTCCGGAAGGGCAACAAGTAGATCTTGCTGCCATTTTAGAAGAAAAATTAGTATTGCTGGAAGCAAATGGAGCAACAAATCTAATGGTTAAAGACGAGCCGTTTTCCACAGAAAAAGGGGTTTCCGGCTTAAGAGCCTTTGGCGAATTTAATATCCGGATTTCTGATAATAAATTCAAAAAGGAAAAAAGTGAATATGAATTGCTTTTATTTTCTCAGGACGGCGCTATACAAATAGTATTAATAGTTAATGAAAAAGAGGATTTATATGCACAACAAATTAAAGAACGCATATTAAATTCTGTAGAACTGGAAGTAATAAATAAACAAAAATAATGAGGTTTGAGTTTGTAAATCCTGAGTTTTTCTGGTTGCTTCTATTACTGCCATTGGCAATTGCATGGTATGTATGGAAAAGGAAACGGCTGACTGCCTCGGTAAAACTCTCTACACTTAAAGGTTTTAAAACAGGAGCAAACTGGATGGCAAAATTACGACCTATTTTGTTTGGGCTGCGTATACTGGCTTTAAGTTTATTAATTGTTGCAATGGCGCGCCCCAGAAATGTCGATGTTTCCAATCGAATAAAGAAGACACAAGGGATAGATATAGTCATGGCCATTGATATTTCTGCCAGTATGTTGGCACGCGATCTAAAGCCAAATCGTCTGGAAGCATTAAAAAATGTAGCCACAAATTTTGTGATGGATCGACCTAATGATCGCATAGGTATAGTGATATATGCCGGGGAGAGTTACACAAAAACCCCTTTAACTTCAGACAAAAATATTATTGCCAGTGCCATCAAAGATATTGAGTATACAGATGCCATTGAAGGCGGAACCGCAATAGGTATGGGACTTGCAACTGCCGTAAACAGATTAAAAGACAGCGATTCAGAAAGTAAAGTGGTTATTTTATTAACTGACGGCGATAATAACACCGGTTTTATTGACCCAAAAATAGCTACAGAACTTGCTGTGGAATTTGGCATAAAAGTGTACGGCATTGGTCTGGGATCTACAGGAATGGCGATGTCCCCTGTTGCAATAAACCTTAATGGCACATTTCAATATGCTAATGTTCCTGTGGTAATCGACGAAGAGTTATTGAAAGAAATTGCGCAAGCTACAGGAGGTCTTTATTTCAGGGCAGGCAGTAATACCAAGCTGGAAGAAGTATACGAAGAAATAAATAAATTAGAAAAAACAGATATTGAAGAATTTCAATATACAAATTACGAAGAAAAATTCAGACCGCTGGCTATAGTTGCTGGCATTCTATTGTTGTTTGAAATTCTTTTACGTTTCACCTTTTTTAGAAGTTTTATATAGATGTATCAATTTGAAGCACCATATTATTTTTACTTCTTTGCGATAATACCGCTTATACTAGTGGTATATCTTCTTTATTTTCTTTGGAAAAGAAGAGTTCAAAATCGCTTTGCAGACAAAAAAGCCCTCAAAAAACTTAGTGGAAATCGCTCTCGGTTTAAGTCCGGTTTAAAAATTGTATTTATTTGCCTTGCGTTCTTTGTATTGGTTATCGCTTTGGTAAACCCAAAATTTGGCACAAAAATAGAGGATGTAAAACGGGAAGGTGTGGATATTGTTTTTGCACTGGATGTTTCTAAAAGTATGCTTGCTGAAGATATAGCCCCTAATCGTTTAGAAAAATCAAAACAGTTGGTTTCCCAAATTCTTTTAGTCCTTGGTGGGGACAGGGTGGGTATAATAGGATATGCAGGAAGTGCTTTTCCGCAATTGCCCATTACTACAGATTTTAATGCAGCGAGAATGTTTTTAAGCGCTATGAACACAGATATGGTATCTTCCCGAGGCACAGCAATAGCCGAAGCTATAAACCTGTCAAAAACCTATTATAATGACGAAGATCAAACAAATAGGGTTCTTATTATTTTATCAGACGGTGAAGATCATGAAGGAAATGTTTTGGAAGAAGCAAATGAGGCAGCAGAACTTGGCATAAAAATTATTACTATCGGTGTGGGAACATTTTCCGGCGGGCCAATTCCTATAAAACGAAACGGGATACTTCAGGAATATATGCGAGACCAGAATAACGAGAGGGTGGTTACTTTACTGAATGAAACAAATTTAAAACAAATTGCAAGTGCAACCGGCGGTACATATATTAAAGGAGATATTACTTCTGAAGTTGTCGATGAAATAAAAGGGATATTGAATGCAATGGATAAAAAAGAATTTGACTCCAAGCAGTTTGCAGATTTCAAAGACCAGTTTCAGTGGTTTTTAGGCGCAGCAGTTCTTTTTTTACTTCTGGACATTTTCTTTTTGGAACGCAAGACAATCTGGCTTCGAAAGCTCAATTTGTTTAATGAGAACAAGAAACATGATGTTAATTAACACATTTTTAATAGTTTGTAGCAAAATTTTAAAGGATAGAATATAACATATAATGAACAAATTAGTTTTCTTTACAGCACTTTTAATTACCTCCTTTGTTTTTGCACAAACAAAAGAGGAAAAAGCGCGTGCCTTGGAAACGCAGGAATTGCTTTCTAAAGCAAACACTAACTTAAAAGAAGGAAATTTTCCGGATGCAGAAGCCGGCTATCGAAAAATAATCGCAAACGAGCCAAAAAATGCGACTGCTAAATATAATCTCGGGAACGCCTATTATAAAAATAAAAAAAACAGGGAAGCGATACAACGGTATATACAAGCTGCAGAAGTGGCAACAACCAAGGTTGAAAAACATAAAATTTATCATAACCTAGGCAATTCCCTTATGAATGATAAAAATTACAGGGGCGCTGTGGAAGCTTATAAAAACGCTTTACGCAATAACCCCACTGATGATGAAACCAGATATAATTTAGCCTTGGCAAAAAAAATGCTTGAGGAACAAGGCGATGATGGAGGGGAAGATGAGGAAGATAAAAAGGATCAAGATCAGGAACAACAAGAGGACCAAGAAGATGAAGGTGATGGTGATAGTGAAGATAAAGATCAGGATCAGGACAAAGGCGATGAAGGAGAAGAGGATAAGGATAGTAAGGAAAATGAAGAAGATGAGGATACCAAAGAAGATCAAAATAAACCGGAACAGCAGCAACCGGTCCCCGGACAATTATCCCCTCAACAGATACAAAGTCTGTTAGAAGCGATGAACAATGAGGAAAGAAAAGTACAGAACAAAATAAATGCTGAAAAGCAAAAAGGAGTCATAACAAAACCGGAAAAAGACTGGTAACTATTTAAATGTGAAAGGAACACAAATAATTTTTATAAAGAACAAAAGCAGAAAATTTGACGAGCCCTATTTCGCCACTAAAAAGAAGGATTTAACAACATGAAATTGAGAATTATACTAATATCGGCATTATTTTTAGTTGCAGGAAGTCTCTTTGCGCAGGTAAAATTTGAAGCTAAAGTTAGTAAAACCACGCTTGGTATCAACGAGCGTTTGCGTGTAGACTTTGAAATGAATCAGGACGGGGATAATTTTCAACCGCCTAATTTTCAAGGTTTTCGGGTAGTGGCAGGACCCAATCAATCCATTAGTAACTCTTGGATTAATGGAAAAAGAACCTATTCAAAAACATTTTCTTATTTTTTATCCCCCACGGCCAGAGGTAAATTTACCATTGGTCAGGCTACCATTCAAATAGATGGGGAAACCTACAAGACTGTTCCTTTTGCTCTAGAAATCACAGCAGCGGTTGATGAGCCCAAAGACGGTGACAATTCCGATTTAATAGCAAATGAAAGCATCCATCTGGTAGCAGAAATATCTAAAACTAATCCTTATTTAAACGAGGCGATTACCGTAGTGTATAAATTGTATGTAGCCCCTGAAACTGCCGTTAGCGGTTGGCGGGAAATTGACAATCCTAAATTTGCAGATTTTTGGAGTCAGAATACAGACAATAGGCAATTTCAAGTATATGACGGTACCTATCAGGGCAAGCCTTACCGCTATGCCATATTAAGGAGTACGGTATTATATCCACAAAAAACAGGCGAATTGGTTATTGAACCACTTTCGCTGGATGTGCAAGTGGAAGTACGCACAAACAGGAGGGATATTTTTGGCAGGCCATTTATGACACGTGTTAATAAAACAGTTTCTGCAGGATCTAAAACGATTAATGTAAAACCTCTGCCCACAGCAGGCATGCCGGCAAATTTTTCAGGAGCAGTAGGAAAATTTGACTTTAAAGTGCAGGCAAATAAGACTAAAATGGATGCAAGGGAATCCTTAGAAGTACTTGTGGAGGTAACCGGCAATGGCAATTTGAAATTATTTAAACCCCCAAGGTTAGTTGCCCCCAATAATCTAGAAGTGTATGAACCATCATTTCAGGATAAGGTAACCACGACAGACAAAGGAATGCGTGGCAGTATTTCTGAAAATTATACAATCATTCCTCAGTTTCAGGGTAATTATCCAATACGGCCAATTGAATTTACTTATTTTGATCTGGAAACAGAGTCTTATAAAACAATTTCTTCCAGCGAAATTGTTATTGAAGTAGAGAATGGTCCTGTTACCCAAGAATCTGATTCTGCAAACGCTTCAAACCCAAACAGACAACCTGTTGTTATGGCAGAGGAACAATTTAAATATATTAAACTCAAACCAAGGTTAAAAACCATTAATGAGCTACAATTCTTTCAATCGCCATTATTCTGGTCTTTGGTTGCGGGTCCATTTTTATTGATACCATTGTTTATTTTAGTTGGAAAAAAACGCAGGGAACAAGCCGGGGATGTGGAAGGAAAACGTTTAAAACAACAAAATAGGTTGGCAAGAAAATACCTTTCAGAAGCCAAGAAGAACAGTACTGACCAAAAACTATTTTACGAGTCTTTAGAACGCGCTTTACACAACTATTTAAAAGCAAAATTATCGATTGAAACTTCAGAGTTTTCCAAAGAAAGAATAGATAATTTATTACAGGCACGCCAGGTAGATGCAATAGTTAGTGCTAACTTTATTGAGACTTTAAAAAATTGCGAATATGCAAGGTATACTCCTACCACAGATGGAGCAATAGTGCAGGATTATGATAAGGCAGTACAGGTAATTTCAACCATAGACAAACAAATAGCATAGCCATGAAGAAGTTTATTTTTATACTAATGATTGGGTTTGGTTTTGTGGCAACTTCACAAAATGCAGAAAAGTTTTCTCAGGGCATAGAATTTTACAAACAAGCAGAATATGAAAAAGCTATTTCTGTTTGGAATTCTATTTTGGATAGTGGGGAGCATTCAGCTGCTTTGTACTTTAATTTAGGGAATGCCCACTATAAACTAAATGAGGTTGCGCCTAGTATTTATTTTTACGAAAAAGCATTACTTCTTTCCCCAAACGATAAAGAAATTAGAAATAACCTAGTATTTGCTCAAAATAAAACCGTGGATGCCATAACACGGTTACCACAAAATGTATTTTCAAAATGGTATGCCAATTTCTTGAGCGCTTTCTCATTTAATGGCTGGGCTTGGGCAACTGTAGCCTTGGTTGTTTTATTTGTCGTTCTCTTTTTATCTTATTATTTTTCATACACCGAAACTAAAAAACGGTTTTATTTTTCTACTTCCATTTTTGCTTTGCTTTTTGCCATAGGAAGTTTTGCTTTTGCATTTTTGTCTTATGAGAAATTTACCAATAACCAATCTGCTATTATTTTTTCTGAAATTTCACAGGTGCGGAGTGAACCCTTGATGCGAAGTACTATTTCGTTTGTTTTACATGAAGGCACTAAGGTTAAGATTACTGAAGAAGATGGCGACTGGAAGCGCATTGAATTAGCTGACGGAAAAGAGGGGTGGATTTTAAAAAAGGATTTAAAAATATTACAGAACATTTAAAATCTATATTGTTTTGACAATATTTTTTTATATTTGCATAAAATTAATTTAGCCCAATGCGTCAGCTTGCAAGCATATTTTTTAGTTTACTTTTCCTTGTATTTTTGGCGACCCCAACTTATGTCGACTTCTTTGATGACTCTATTGATATATCTTATATTCACACCTCTACAGAAAATGAAAAAAACAATTCTGAACGAGTAATTGGAGAGATTGAAAATAAACTTTTTGAAAAACTAATTTCTTACAACTTTTGTCCAAATATACTATCTAAAAAGCATGTATTAGGGCTTTCAAAATCTATTTGGGAAACCTTATATTATGATATAAATTCTCCACCTCCCGAAATAGCATAGTTTCTTTTCGATTTAAATTTCCTGGGCAATCATTTTTGAAATGACATGCCCTGATTGAGTAAACATTCAGTTTTTATTTTTTATTCACCCATCAAGGGGGAACTCACTCTTATTTCTCAGGAAATTTCCAATTTCAATCTCAATTAAAGTCTGTCATTAGCTTCGGCTCTGTTGGCAATATGCTATATAAATTTAATTCTTAGATTAATGAAAAACATTGCATTATTAATTGTATTTCTAGTCATTTCGCAACTAGGATATTCTCAAGATAGTGATATTGGCAATTGGTGGATTTATTTTGGAAACAAGCAGATCAATGAAAAATGGAACATACATCACGAAGTTCAATACCGAAATTTCAATTTTGCTGGTGACACAGAACAATTATTGTTAAGAGCCGGTCTTGGCTACAATTTAAGTGAAAACAACAACAATGTACTCTTGGGTTATGGGTTCATATACAATGAGCCTTACCTGCAAAGTACCGATATAAAAACCAACTTTAATGAGCATAGAATTTACCAACAATTTATAACGCGTCAAAATTTTAACAAACTGTCTGTGCAACACCGTTATCGTTTTGAACAGCGCTTTATTGAGGAGGATTTTAGGCTTAGGCTCCGATATTTTTTAGGACTTAACTATACATTGAGTCAAAAAGAGAATTTGGACAACACTTTATATCTATCGATGTATAATGAAATTTTTATAAATACCGAAGGAGACTATTTTGACAGAAATCGGTTATATGGCGGCATAGGATACAGATTTTCTAAAAATGTAAGGTCTGAAATAGGCTTTATGAACCAAACATTTAGTAATAGCTCCAGAAAACAATTTAATATAATAACAGCTATAAATTTTTAAATACAAACAAACGGACATGCTGAACACCGAAAACAAAGTAGGCAAAATAGTTAATTATCAAACAATGAAAAAAATAATTTTTTTAAGTTTATCTATTGTATTTACCTCATTAATCTCTTGTAAAGAGGCAGCATCAGGTACAAATGAAACAGCAGGGCAATATGATCAACAGCCCGCAGAAATAAGCCAAGTTCCTTTAATGAATGAAGTGCTATCTAAAGAAGAGCGCGATGCGTTAACCCCAGATGAGGTAATAACTATATTGAAAGAAGGAAATACCCGCTTTATAAACAATGATTTAACTGTAAGGGATAATTCTGAACAAGTTAGAAAATCAGCTTCAGGTCAGTTCCCAAAAGCAGTTGTATTATCTTGTCTTGACAGCCGTGTTCCTGTAGAAGATATTTTTGACAGAGGTATTGGCGATATTTTTGTTGGACGAGTTGCAGGAAATTTTGTTAATGAAGATTTATTAGGGAGCATGGAGTTTGCTTGTAAAGTTGCAGGTTCAAAACTAATTTTAGTGATGGGACACGAGCATTGCGGTGCAATTAAGGCTGCAATAGATGATGTCAAACTTGGAAACATAACCGCTATGTTATCAAAAATAAGGCCTGCTGTTGGAGCTACAAAATATGAAGGAGACAGAACCTCTTCAAACCCTGAGTTTGTTCATCAAGTTTGTGAAAATAATGTAAAAAACACCATTAAAGAAATAAGAGAGAAAAGCCCAATTCTTAAAGAAATGGAAGAAAATGGCGAAATAAAAATTGTAGGAGCAGTTTATGACTTAGATTCTGGGGTAGCTACTTTTATTGAATAAAAGACTACATTAAGTCTTAAAAGCTCCATAGAATTTACAGTGGATATATTTATAATAAATCTAAAACCTGATGTTGTTAAATGTGTTTTCAACATCAGGTTATAATCAATATTTAAAATCATATATGGATATGGAATAGAGTCAAAGAGTTTATATAATTTAGGATTTAAGCTTAAAAAAACATTTTATAATTAATATATTCTTAACAGAAAAAAGTTTTGTAATTGTAGTTTTGTGACTTGTTTTTAAGGTTAAAATGAGAGAACACTACAGTATATTTTTTTTACTATTTTTCTGGTTTTTCTGGCCACTCCTACTTTAATTTCTTATTTTGATAATTCTGTAGATGTGACTTATATCTATTCAACAGCTGAAGAAGAACAAAATGGAGATGAACGCAATTTATGCGAAAAACAGAACAAACTCATTAGCAATTTTCAATTTACTTCACAAAGTTTAATTGAAATTATCAAGAAAAACTCAATTGAGTCTTCAGAACACAAATGGAGAACTATTTATTCAAAATTGCACTCTCCCCCACCTAAATATATCTAGGTTTTTTTAATTCAATTTTTAAAAACTTGTGTAATCAATACCTTTGAATTTCTTCAAGGGTAATTTTTTTTATAAAATGTTTAAATATTTAAAAAAACGACCTTCCGGCAAGTTTGGTTGTGTTTTTTGTTGCATTGCCTTTGTGTTTAGGAATTGCTCTTGCTAGTGGCGCGCCATTATTTGCAGGTATTATTGCAGGGGTTATAGGTGGAATTGTTGTGGGGGGACTTTCAGGATCTTCTCTAGGGGTAAGTGGGCCTGCAGCAGGATTAGCAGTTATAGTTTTAACAGCAATTTTAGATTTAGGCTCTTATGAAGCTTTTCTTCTGGCAGTAATCATTGCGGGTCTTTTACAGATTTTATTGGGTGTTTTAAAAGCAGGAATTATAGGATATTATTTTCCTTCTTCGGTTATTAAGGGTATGCTTGCGGCTATAGGTATTATGATTTTTATACAGTAAATTCCTCATGCTTTAGGCTATGATATGGTTTATGCTGGAGACACCAGGTTTTTTCGATCCCCTGAAGAATCACTTCTAAGTGTTCTGACCAATATGCTGAAAGCAATTTCATTGGGAGCAGTCATTGTTACTAGTATAGCTTTAGCTATTTTAATGGTTTGGGACAAGGTATTATCTAAAAAACACGCTTTTTTTAAAATGTTTCCCGGGCCTCTCGTTGCTGTAATTTTTGGGGTGCTGTATCAATTATTTTTTGGAAACAGTAATTCAGGTTTTGGAATAGATAAAGAAAACCTTATAAGTGTTCCGGTACCGGTTAGCTTTTCCATGTTTTTAACCCAATTTGCGTCCCCTGATTTTTCACAGATTACAAATACAGAAATCTATATTGTAGCTATAACTTTAGCTGTGGTTGCAAGTTTAGAAACGCTCTTAAGCGTTGAGGCAACTGATAAATTAGATCCCAGAAAAAGAACAACACCTACAAACAAGGAATTAATTGCCCAAGGAGTGGGAAATTCTGTCTCAGGGCTGATAGGAGGATTGCCTATAACTCGGGTAATCGTTAGAAGTTCCGCTAATATACAAAGTGGTGGTCGTACAAAATTGTCTGCTATTTTACATGGTTTCTTACTTATTATAAGTGTAGTGCTTATTCCACAATTCCTTAACCTTATTCCTCTGGCGGTTTTAGCAGCTGTACTCTTGATTGTGGGGTATAAATTAGCAAACCCCAAACAATTTATTACATTGTTCAAATTAGGTAAAACACAGTTTGTGCCATTTATAAACGCAGTTATTGCTATAGTTGTCACAAATTTACTTACCGGTATTTTACTGGTTCTTGCTGTAGGGTTTATTACAATTCTTATTACCAGTTATAAAAATTTCCACTTTTTACATATTGAAGATAAGAGCAATGGCGATCAGAAATTAAAGATGACCCTCGCAGAAGAAGTTACTTTTTTAAATAAAGGGGCAATATTAAGGGAACTGAATAACTTACCCGAAAATACATATTTAGAACTGGATGTTAGAAAAACAAGGGTTCTGGATTATGATGTACTGGAAATCCTGGATGAGTTTTCCATTAAAGCAAAAAACAGAAATATTACTATTAAGTTGATCTCTGAACGAGGGATTGTAGAAAACCCGGAAAACTATAAAGAGTTTTTCGGTCTGAAAATGCCTGCGTAAAACTAAAAGCAGACAATAAACTATGAAATTAAAAGTGTAAATTTAAAACTTAAAACATCATATTATGAGCAATTTTTATAAATCATTATTAGACAACAATAAAGAATGGGTAAAAAGTAAGTTGGACTTAGACCCACAATATTTTGAAAAACTTGCAAAAGGACAACAACCACCCATCTTGTGGATTGGTTGTGCAGATAGTCGCGTGCCCGCAAATGAAATCATTGGCGCACAACCGGGCGAAGTTTTTGTTCACAGGAATATTGCAAACATGGTAGTACACTCAGACATGAATATGTTGAGTGTCGTAGACTATGCAGTAAGCGTTTTAAAAGTAAAGCACGTTATTGTATGTGGCCATTATGGTTGTGGAGGTGTAAAAGCCGCTATGGGAAATCAATCTTACGGAATTATTGATAACTGGATTAGACACATCAAAGATGTTTACAGACATCATAAAAAAGAGCTTGATGCAATTGAAGATGAAGATAGCCGCTTTGATAAATATGTGGAGTTAAATGTTAAGGAACAGGTTTATGATCTTGCTAAAACATCAATTGTGCAGACAGCCTGGATAAATGGTCAAGAATTATCACTACATGGTTGGGTGTATGCTATCGGTTCAGGAGTTATCCAAGATTTGGGCGTAAACGTTAGTAATGACTCCCAGCTGGAAGAAGTTTATCAATTGAACTTCTAACGTTCTTCTTCCGGTAAATATTCTTTTAATTCTTTTAATAATTTAGGCAGTAGCATCGGTGCAACGGATGCTACTGGCTTATAAAGCAGGGAATTTTCCTTCTTTTCTTCCGATAAGAAATTTATATCCCTATCCAGCGAGTCTAAAAAAAGAATCAGTACACTTATAAAAAAAACCATTTTTACTACACCAAAAATCGCACCCATTAGTCTGTTTAACAGCCCTAATGCAGCAAAGGACGCTACTTTTGTCAAAGCCCTTGCAGCAAGGGAAACCAAAATTACTATAACAATAAAAGTAATGGCAAATGCAGCTAGATTAATAGTTTGTTCTTCCCAAGCTGTATATTTTATCAATAAATCAGATGCAAAATGGGAAAAATAAATGGCTCCAAAAACACCTAAAACAAGGCCAATGAGCGAGGCAAGCTCTATTAAAAAACCATTTCTGAAACCCTGAAACAAACCTATTGCCAGAAAAATTAAAATAACAATATCAATACTATTCATGGGGATATCAATTTTAAGGTAAATATAGTAAATTGTACTGCTTGTGGATTGTATCTTTGTAAACTTACTGGGAAATGTTTTTATGGGCTTAATATAATTTACTATTATTCAAATATAACCGTCATCACGAACGAACGTGAAGTGAAACCATCACCACAAACAAATGTGAAGTAAAACCGTCATCACGAACGAATGTGAAGTAAAACCGGTCCCTGAACGGAGCCGAAGGGAACCATTAATAATTAACCAATACACTATTTAACCAATGGCCAGAGACGAAGAATTAAAACAACGTTGGGAAGCAGTTGTAAAACTGCTAAGTACTAGATTTGCCGATGGCGAGCAATTGGATTTAGATGCCATAATTTACCTTGTGGGATTGCAGGAATTTGGAAAATTTGAGCGAAAATTCAAAAAAGACGAAAAACTGGATCTGATGCACATAGCAATTTGTAGATTGTTAGAGCCTTATGGCTATTATGAATTTGACTACCAGGATGAAGAAGGCTGGCCACATTATAAAGTAAAAGAACAATTGCCCACATTAAAAGCGGGGGAACAATCCATTTTAATGAAAGACGCTATCGTAAATTATTTTGTGGAGAAAAAAGTTATTTCGTGATAAACGAAAATAGTCAACAGGAATTCAATACTTATAAAAGGGACATTAGAATAAATAACCGCTAACTAACTTTATATTTTATAAATTTGCAACTGAAAAAGCAAAGACGAGTTCATTGCTCAAATCAAGCACTATGATTTTGGAAAAAATAAAAAATGCTATAATTGAAGCCGAAAATTTTTCAGCTACTACCTTACAGGAGGTAGAAGACTTCCGCATAAAATATCTTGGGAAAAAGGGATTATTAAATGATTTTTTTGCTGCATTTAAAGAAGTTCCTGCCGAAGAAAAGAAAGCATTTGGGCAAACCATAAACCAGTTAAAACAAGTTGCACAGGATAAAGTAGATGCCCTTAAAGCAACCCTAGAAGGCAATGTTGAAGAAAAAGGAATTTATGGGGATTTAAGTCGCCCAGGAGAACCAGTTTCCATAGGTGCAAGGCATCCTATTTCCATCGTAAAAAATAGAATTACGGAAGTATTTTCCAGAATTGGGTTTAATGTTTCTGAAGGACCGGAAATTGAAGATGACTGGCATAATTTCACGGCGTTGAACCTTCCGGAATACCACCCGGCAAGAGATATGCAGGACACCTTTTTTATACAGACAAACCCAGATGTGCTTTTGCGCACGCATACTTCATCGGTTCAGGTGCGGTATATGGAAAGCAATAAACCGCCAATTCGCACGATTTCACCGGGCAGGGTTTTTCGTAATGAAGCCATTTCAGCACGTTCGCATTGTATATTTCATCAGGTAGAAGGATTATATATTGATAAAGATGTTTCCTTTGCTGACTTAAAACAAACCCTTATTTATTTCTGTACGGAAATGTTTGGGAAGTCTAAAATCAGACTTCGACCATCCTATTTTCCATTTACAGAACCAAGTGCAGAAGTGGATATTTACTGGGGACTGGAAACAGAAACAGATTACAGAATCACCAAAGGAACCGGTTGGCTTGAAATTATGGGCTGTGGTATGGTGGACCCTAATGTACTAAAAAATTGCGGTATTGACCCCGAAGTCTATTCCGGATTTGCATTCGGTATGGGAATTGAGCGCATTGCGATGTTGCTGTATCAAATAGGGGACATTCGCATGTTTTATGAAAATGATTTACGATTTTTAGAGCAATTTAAAAGTGCATTATGAAAAAGTATTTAGTATTGATTTTAGTAATTATTGGTTTTTTGGCAGTTGCTTATTTAACCTTTGTTATGGCAGTGATTGAGTTTGTAGTAGGAATGGTTTTTCTAGTTATACTTGTTTTGGCACTATTGGGACTGTGGATTGCCTGGAAAAAAAGAAAAAGCTAGATTAATGCGTAAAGACATTGAATTTCCTATTGTAGAGCAGGTATATATTGCAGCAGTAAAAGAGTGGGATGGTGAATTTTTATCCCAAAGCTGGTATGCTTATTTGATAAATAACAGTGAACAACAACTGGATATAACCATGGTTGTTTCCCGCGGAAACAATACTGCCCTTAAAACCGCGACATTGCGTCACGCTTTTGGGACTATTATGCCGAAATCTTCCAAAAAAATTGAATTACTTATGGAGGAGGTTTTAACCTTTACCAATGAGTTTTTGGTCACTTATTTTATTGAAGATAAACTTTACGAAAAAACTTTTGTGTTCCCGCCTAACAGCATTTCCGAAAAAAACAATCAGGAAATCCCACTTTTAGAATTGGAAGGTGTCCTTGGAGATTAATCCAATTTCTCAGTTAATTTTTTAAATATTTTTTTAGGATCCTTGTTCTCATATAGTATTTCATATACAGCATTGATAATAGGGGTTTTTGCTTTTTTCCCTAATTTATCCTGATTGAGTTGCCACGCACTTTTTGTAGCATAATAGCCTTCAGCAATCATGCTCATTTCCAATTGTGCGCTCTTTACCGTATAGCCCTTTCCTATCATGTTTCCAAACATTCGGTTGCGGCTGAAAGTGGAATAACCGGTAACCAATAAATCCCCTAAATATGCAGAATCATTGATATTGCGCTTCATTTTATGCACTTTACGGATGTATTTTTTCATTTCCCTGATGGCATTACTCATCAAAACACTCTGAAAATTATCTCCATATCCTAAGCCGTGCGCAATACCGGCAGCAATGGCGTAAATGTTTTTCAACATGGCAGCATATTCAGTGCCTATAATATCGTCGCTGGTTGTGGTTTTTATGTAATCGCTGCCCAAATAAGAGGCTACCAATTTTGCTTTTTCCTCATCAGCACAGGCAATGGTTAAATATGAAAGGCGCTCCAATGCCACTTCCTCTGCGTGGCAAGGACCTGTAAGCACTCCAATATTTTCCATGGGAACGTTATAATGCTGGTTAAAATGTTCACCTACAATCAAACTTGTTTCAGGAACTATCCCTTTAATGGCTGAAAAAATAATTTTGTCTTCCAGTGAAACTTTTAGTTTGTCTAATTCGGCATTTAGGAATGCAGATGGAATTGCAAAAATGACAATATCTGCCGCTGCTATGGTGGTATTAATGTCGTTACTGAGCTGAAGTTTTGCATTATCAAAAGTCACAGAACCCAAATAATTAGGGTTGTGATCTTCTTTTTTAATGTGTTCTAAAGCATAAACGCTGCGCATGTACCAGCCAACGGTATCTAAATTTTCACAAAGCATTTTCACAATGGCTGTGGCCCAACTACCTCCGCCTATTACTGCAAATTTTGGATGTTCCTTCATAGATTTAACCTTCCGTAAGGGTCAAAAATACATAATTTTAACCCTTAAACAAAGAAGGAATTTCCCGAAGTATTCCCCAAGTCATTAAACCCTGTAAATTTAACAACGAATTAGCATTTTAAACACAATGCAATCCTTAAATGTGGCGTTATTGACTATAGGAAACTAAAGTAGTTATTCCAAAACTTTGGAAACTATGTATAGGTTTTTTGGTTGGTTATTTAGTTTGAAAGCCGCTCTTGTTTTTATTAACGGGAGCGGTTTTTATTTTTTGGAAGGTGAATCCTTGTAAAAATTCATTTCATCGATATATTTCCATACCGCATCCGGAAGCATAGGGGTTATATTTTTACCTTCCGCAATAGCGTTTCTAATAAATGTGGAAGAAATTTCCATAATGGGTGCAGCTATATGGTGAATGTTGGGGTGTTGTGAAAATAAAATGTCGGTTTCCCCTTCCGCAATACGCGGATAGACATACAATTTGTGATTTTGCAGAATTACTTCATAGTTTTTCCACTTGTGAAAACTCTTTAAATTGTCTTCCCCCATTATTAGGGAGAAAGTATAATTCGGATATTTGTCGGTTAAATGCGCAAGGGTGTTGGTTGTATAATTAGGCTGCGGAAGTTTAAATTCGATATCACTTGGTTTCAATTTTTCATACCCTTCACAGGCTCTGCGCACCATTTCCAACCTGTGGTAATCTTCCAATAAACTTTTTTTCTTCTTCAAAGGATTGTGCGGGGTTACCACCAGCCATAGTTCATCTAAATCGCTATGTTCTGCAATATAGTTTGCAATCACTAGGTGCCCTATGTGGATAGGGTTAAAGGTGCCAAAATACAAACCTATTTTTTTTGTGCTCAAAGCCGGTCAATTAGAAGTTTCTAAAAATTCTTTCACAAGTGTATGGGCGTCTTTTAAAGCGATGTCCAAGTCGTTGTTTTCAATGATATAATCAAACTGGGGCGCTGTTGCCAGTTCGATGGAAGCTTTAGCGATGCGCATATTTATCTTTTCATCACTTTCGGTTTTGCGCTCTTTTAGACGGCGCTTTAACTCATCAACACTAGGTGGCTTTACAAAAACAGCCAATGTTCTATTAGGGTATTTCTTTTTAATGCGTAATCCTCCTACCACATCAATATCAAAAATGACATTTTTTCCGTTGCTCCAGATGCGTTGTATTTCACTTTTTAAAGTACCATAAAAATTATCGCGATAAACTTCTTCCCATTCTAAAAAATCATCGTTTTTTATATGCTGTTTAAACTCTTTAAACGTCATGAAATAGTAATGTTCTCCATCTATCTCCTCTCCACGGGCTTCCCGTGATGTGGCAGATATGGAAAACTCCAGGTTCAAATCTTTTTGAGCTAGTAAATGCTGTACAATTGTAGTCTTTCCTGATCCTGAAGGTGCTGAAAAAACAATAAGTTTACCTTGTTCCCCCATTACAAAACGTTTAGTAATTGCTCTTTTATTTTTTCGAGCTCGTCTTTCATTTGCACTACCATTTGCTGCATGGGCGCATAGTTTGATTTTGACCCGATGGTATTGATTTCCCTACCTATTTCCTGCGAAATAAACCCTAATTTTTTTCCGTTGGAATCTTCAGAGTTAATGGCATCTGTAAAATATTTTAAGTGGTTGTCCAGCCGCACTTTTTCTTCGGTGATATCATATTTTTCGAGATAATAGATTAATTCTTGTTCAAAACGGTTTTCATCAACCTGTTCTTTAAGGTCGCTAACTGCTTTTCGCAAGCGTTCTTTGACGCTAGCAATGCGCTCTGGGTCTATGGAAATAACATCGGTTAGCAATCTGGAAATATTTGCTATGCGCAACTGGATATCTTCAGCAAGCGCTTTTCCTTCATCTAAACGGTATAGATTTATAGCTTTTAATGCAACATCTGTTGCTTCTAGAATATGATTAAATTCTTCTTCGTCAATTTCCTCTCGTTCGGTTTTTAGCGCATCGGGCATTCTTATGGCCATTTTAAGCAATTCTGTGCGGTCGCCATTGACGACCTTACTAAGTTGCTTGATGTATTCTTCCACCACCGGAACGTTGATTTGTGAGGAAGTTTCCTCACCGTTTAGTTCGATATATAAGCTATAATCTACTTTGCCACGCTCGAGTGCTTGTGCGATTTTGTTGCGCAGAAGCAAATCTTTTTCCCGGTAAGAGGAAGGGATGCGTGCGTTTAAGTCTAAACTTTTTGAGTTCAGGGACTTTATTTCTACAGTAATTTTTTTGTTGGGGAGCTGTTTTACCGCTTTCCCAAAACCCGTCATGGATTGTATCATAGCTCTATTTTCTGGTTTTACAAAGGTATCAAAATTGGTGGTATGGCAAAAGGGGGATTTATTTAATGATGTACTAGAGATTAAGTTATTGAGAATTTGAGAAATTAAGGTATTGAAGATATTCTTTGTCGAGAAAATATATGGTGTTTATTTTCTATTTTAGTGATATGAAGCTATGCATTTTATAACTTCTGAACCTTAGCTGCACTGCGGCTTAATTAAAAAAATTCTATACACTTAAGAAATCATCCACACATCGCGATCAGAAATAAGATTTACATTTCCTCTTCCAAAAAAGCAAGGGTTCTTTTCTCGCTGTAATACACATTGTTCTTATCATAAAAGCCAACATGACCGCCATATTTTGGGCTTTCCAAAAATATATATTCTGAACCCTCAGCGAACTTTACAGGGTAACAATCAGTGGAAAGAAAACTGTCATTTTTTGCATTGAGGAGTAAAACAGGTATCTTCACAAGCGGTAGAAACTGCAAACTGCTGTTTTTCTTGTAATAATCATACGCATCTTCAAAGCCATGTGCTTTAGAGGTATACATATTGTCAAAATCCAAAAGCGACTGTATAAGTTTGAGATCATTTGTGCTTAAAGCTTCTGGGAATTGATTTATTTTTTGGCGGTATTTTTTCTTTAAATCCATTAAAAAGGAAGTGCGATATACCCAATTGGAGGTTTTTTGTAAGGATTCCAGCGAGCCTTTTAAACTTAGCGGCGTGGAAATGGCAACCGCTTTTTTTATTTCCGCAGGAACATTTTCCCTTTCCCCCAGATATTTAAGAAGTAGGTTTCCGCCTAAACTGAACCCGTTCAGGGCAATTTCTGTATACCTTTTTTTCTGTAAAATAAATTGAATAACGGCTTCGAGATCGTCGGTAGTTCCCGCATTATAAGACCGAAACAACTTATTGGGTTCGCCGCTGCAACCCCTGTAATTTACTGCGACAGCATCCCAGCCATTATTGTTTAAATGACTCGCAGCACCCTGTATGTAGGTTCGCTGTGCATTTCCCTCCAAACCGTGCAGTAATACAGTTAGTTTTTTTGTTTTTACAGAAGCATAAGACCAATCTAAATCTATAAAATCCCCGTCTTCCAGTTCTATGCGTTGCCTTGTTTGAATAATTTGCGGAGCAATTCTTATTTTAGCAGAATATATCGTGGAAAAATGGGCATTTTTAAAAATATATGGCGGGGTATAGGTAGATTTTAAAAGTGGCATGTGTAGTTTTTATTCAAGAGTATATTAATTTTTTTCAATTACTATGCGCGCATAGCATAAGATTTGTAGCTTTGTAAAAAAAACGTAAATGTACATTAAAGAATTTGAAATTAGATGGAGTGATATAGATGCAAACAGACATCTTGCTAACAGTGCCTATATAAATTTCATGAGCCACACCCGCATGGGGTTTTTAATTGAAAGCGGTATAGGGCAAGGTGAAATGGCAAAACACAACATTGGCCCTGTGGTTTTTTATGAGCATATGTATTACTTTAAAGAAGTTTTTGCAGGAAAACCTGTTCAAGTTTCTTTAGAGTTAAAAGGGGTTTCTGAAGACGGCATGTATTTTGAATTTCTGCATAATTTTTATGATTCCAATGGGAAAAACTTTGCTTCATGTGAAATGCTTGGCGCGTGGATTGACTTAAAGGAAAGAAAACTAACCGGCTTGCCCGATGATTTGTATGAAAATTTCTCCAAACTTTCCCGCACAGACGATTTTCAATTCCTCACAAAAGAACACACCAGAAGACACGGAAAGATTCCAAAAGATTTAGGGTAAAGTGCTAAAATTAATTTTTTAAATTGCAACAATGGATTCTAAAAAAGTATATAGCATTGTTGAAGCACAGTCTAAAATGGAAAATTATTGTGCTTACCAGGAGCGATGTCATCAGGAGGTTGCAAACAAGCTTTGGGAAATGCAGCTTATTCCTGAGGCAGTAGAGAAAATCATGTTGCATTTGTTTGAACACGATTACCTCAATGAATCCCGTTTTGCAAAAGCCTATGCACACGGCAAGTTTTCCATAAAAAAATGGGGCAAAAACCGGATTGTAAACGAACTAAAAAGACGAAAAATATCCCCGTTCAATATCAACCTGGCTTTACAGGAAATAAGCGATGAAGAATATTATAAAACCTTTAATGCCCTTGCGGAAAAACGCCTTGCCCAGATAAAAGAAACCAATACCTATAAAAAGCGAAAAAAACTGGCAGATTACCTTTTGTACAGAGGGTGGGAAAGTGATATGGTGTATGCAAAAGTTACAAAACTTATACATTAAGGCCTATCTGTTTGTGCGTGTTTTGAATTGCTTTTTCGTTTTTCTCATTAATCCATTTCTGCCCGTTTAATTTACGCATCAAGGTGTCATAAAAGCGCATCACAACTATATTATAAACGGCTTTCCCAAGGTTTTTTGGATTTCTGGCGATAGCCCTAAGACTCATGCTGAATCCCGGGGTTATGTATCGCATATAGTGCCAGTAGCCTTCGGGCATATAAAGCACATTGCCGTGTTCTAAGTTTGTTTTAAACCCTGTGGCTTTTTTGAGCGCGGGCCATTTTTCGTAATCGGGGTTTGAAAAATCAATATCTTCCCGGGTAATCAGGGAATGGGGAACTTTATATAAAAAGGAGGTTTGTTTCTGATCAAAAAGTATAATCTCTTTTTTTCCGTGAAAGTGGAAGTGGAAAATATTTGCCAGATCTATGTCATAATGCATAAAAGTATAGGATTTTTCTCCTCCAAAAAATAGCATAGGCAGACCTTTCATTAGTTTTATACCAAAGTCAGGATAATCAAAATCTTTTTGAAGTTCTGGCACTTCTTTTAATGCGTTCCAAAGAAAGATGCGATATTTTGTGGGTTCTTTTTTGAGAAGATCTATATAGTCACGCATTTTCATTTTTGCGTGTGGCTCGTTAAATCCGTCTTTATGATCGACAGGTCTATTGTCGTATAGTGGCACTATTTTGTCGCCTGCAACAGTAGCCATATAGTCCAGGTCCCACTTGGCAAGAGCAGGCCAATGCTCTACAAACCGTTCAATCACGACCGGTTTTTGAGGTTTGAGATAGTTTTTAATAAATTCTTCCTTGGTAATAGAAGAAACTCTTTCTATTTCGTTAAGGAGCATAAAGGGAGCTGTAACTTTTAATTTGTTTCACTTTTATTAACGTAAAATTAATGTAAATAGGTTTTAATCGTAAGTAATTAACTAAAGATTATAGTAGAATTTTTTCAACAAGTGTAAAAAAAAGAAGTTTATTCTGTACTATCGTGCTCCTTTTTTGGTTCATTACCACTGTCTTCGCTGGATAATTTATGGGTTGTTTTCTTGTACTTACCCTCCAGATCGTCCATAACAGATTTATCCCATAATTTCACACCTATAAAGTAAGATGCCCTACCTATAAGATGCGCCGCAACAGGGGCTGTAAGAAGAATAAATAATATAATTGCCAGTACTCTTGACGCAATGGAGAGGTTATTAAAATAAATGGCAGCAGCAATCAACAACAGCCCTATACCCAGTGTTGCTGCTTTTGTGGTAACTGAAATTCGCAAATAGGTGTCAGGCATTCGTAGCAAGCCTATTGCGGCCAGAAGTACAAAGATGGTTCCAAACGTTGCTAATGTGCCTACTAATATATCACTCATTTTTATTTCTTTTTTCCAAATAATAGGAGAAAGCTACAGTTCCTAAAAACGCAATCAGCGCTAAAATCATGGCAATATCCAAAAATGTAGGTTGATCATAAACAATGCTGTAAATGGCTATAATACCCACACTTGTCGTAATTAATAAATCCAGCGCAATTACCCTGTCAGCGATGCTGGGACCCATTAAAAACCGAATGAAAAGCAATAAAATCGATACTGCCAGAACCGGTAAAAGTATAAAGTATAAATAGTTGTATAGTGTCATCTTAATATTTCTAATAATCTTCTTTCAAACCCTCCTTTTATGCCATTAATAAATTTTTCTTTATCTGAAATATACATGGAATGTACATAAAGCACTTTTTTATCATCAGACAGATCTAAACTTAAAGTCCCGGGGGTAAGAGAAATCAAATTTGCCAATAGGGTTATTTCCATATCTGTTTCTGCATCTAAGGGCACTCTTACAATGCCAGGTGTCATATAAAATTTTGGGGTAATCACATCATAGGCAACCTGAATATTTGCTTTTATTAGTTCATATAAAAAGAAGAATATAAAAGCAATTACTTTTGGTAAAATTTTGAAATATTTTGCCTCTCCTCTATCAATTGTTATTACCCATAAAATGGCAAAACTAATTACAAAACCAAACAAAAAGTTCAGAAAAGCAAAGCTTCCCGTCAGGGCAACCCACACAAATGTTAAAAGAATATTGCTTAAAAATTTACCTTTCATTGGTTTGTTTTTACTTTATTAGTTAGTAGTATTGTCCCCTAATACTGCCTGGATATAGTGTTGACTATCCATTAATTCTGCCGCAACCCTTGTTGCTACTTGTTGCACATTTTCTGCACCAAAACCTATATAGAGTGATATTAATGCAAGAAAGACAATTGGGCCAACGATTTGTATTTTCTTTTCGACCCTTAATCTCTCAAAATACCTGAAATTTTGCAATTTTGGGAGCTCTTTCCCCTCTTTCCAAAAAACTTCAGACCATATTCTTGCTATAACAAACAGGGTAACAAATGTAGCAAATAAAAGGGCTGCAATAAGCCAGTAATTTCCGGCATTAAAGCTTTCTGTAATCAGGGCTAATTTTGGCCAGAAACCGGAAAGCGGGGGAATACCCACCAGCGAGAACAAAGGTATAATCATTAATAACGATAATAGCGGGTATTTTGCATACAATCCCCCTAAATCCCGCATACTAAAAGTACCCTTAATTCTGTATATAAGACCACTGACCATAAACAGGTTAGTTTTAACAATAATATCGTGTATAAGATAGAAAATTGCCCCGGCAATCGCAACTTCAGAATACAAACCTAAACCTAAAATCATATACCCTATATGGCATATAATTAGATAAGAAAAAACTTTTGCGATATTATTCTGCACCAAAGCCCCCAAAGCACCACTGAATAAAGTTAAACCGGCAATTACCAAAATAATATTTTCCAAAAAGCTGTCACCTACAAATATTAAGGTAAATACCCTGATAAGTGCATAAATCCCCACCTTGGTCAAAAGGCCACCAAAAATTGCTGAAACTGCCGGTGGAGGTGTATGATAAGAAGCAGGCAACCAAAAATATAATGGGAACAATGCCGCTTTTATTCCGAAACCTATCAAAAATAAAATAGCGGTTACTTCTACTAATCCTCTATTTTCAATGGCTGCAACTTTTAAAGCCAAATCAGCCATATTTAACGAGCCTGTTAAACCATACAATACTGCAATCGCTGTTAGAAAAATGATAGAAGCAAAAATGTTCAGCGTAAAATATTTTACGGCACCCTCAATTTGTGCTTTTTCGCCGCCCAAAGTTATTAATACAAAGGAGCTAATTATTATTATCTCAAACCAAACATACAGGTTAAAAATATCCCCTGTTAAAAAAGCGCCATTTAAACCTAACAATAAAAAGTGAAAAATAGGTAAAAACCCAAATTTTAAACGTGCAGGCAAAATGGTTCCCACTGAAAAAACAGATACGGCCAAGCCGCTAATTGCAGTAAGAAGAACTAATGTTGCCGCAAAAGTATCTGATACAAAACTAATGCCAAATGGAGCTTCCCAATTGCCCGATTGTACTACAAGCGTGCCTTCTGTCCAGGTTGCTGAAAATAACCAGATTGCTATCCCAAGGCTTATAAAACTTCCGGCAACACTAATAATTTTCTGCCATTGTATCCATCTCCAGCAAAAAAGAAGAACTATTGCAAGAAGCAACTGTATAATAATGGGATAAAAAACTATTTGTGCCATCATGAATATTGGTCGGTTGAGTTCATTTGATCTAAATCGTCAGTTTTCACTACTTTATAAGCTCTTTTAATAAGCACAATAGCAAATGATTGTAAACCAAAACTGATTACAATCGCTGTTAATATCAATGCTTGTGGTACTGGATCTGCATAAGCACTTGTGAATACATTAGACTCTCCAGGAATGATGGGCGGAAGCCCTTTTGTAATCCTTCCTAAAAGAAATATAAGCAGGTTAGCGCCATTTCCCAAAAGAATTAAGCCTATGATGAGCTTGACCAAGCTTCTGCGCAAAATCATATACAATCCCGAAGCGTATAGAAGACCAATTAGTATAGCTAATATTAACTCCATATTTTAAGCAGATTCTGTTATTGTAAAAATTATAGTTAATGATATACCTATGACCACAAGATATACCCCAATGTCAAAAAATAATGCAGATCCCACCATTCCCACAACACTTATGGGTTCTGGAAACCAGATTCCTGTCATAAAGGGTAACCCGCCAAGAAACATAGGGGAAAGCCCGGCTAAAAAAGCCACTAACAATCCCACTGGCATTAAAAATCCGGGATGAATTCGCAATAAATTCTTTGTATTTTCAAGTCCGTTTGCAAAAGCATGTAATACAAATGCTATAGATGCTATTAGCCCCCCTACAAAACCACCGCCTGGTAAATAATGCCCTCTCAATAATATAAAAAGGGAAAACAGCAACAAGAGTGGTAGTAAATAATTAGATGCGGTTCTTAAAATTATTGTTTTCAAGGTATTGCGGGTTTATAATTTATTTTTGTCTTTTACAATTATTCTTTCTTTGGTTGTCAATCTTAATTTTAGAAGTGCAAATACTCCAATTGCCGCTATCGTTAGAACGGCTATTTCCATAAAAGTATCAATCCCCCTAAAGTCCACTAAAATTACATTGACCACATTTTTTCCTTTTGCTAGAATATATGCATTTTCTGCATAATATTCAGTCATTTCTGAACCTTGAGGCTCACTGAGCACTTCTAAAGCGAGTATAGTAATCAAAGCGCCAAAAGTAATAGACAAAACACCATCTTTAATTCTTGTTTTATAGCTGGAGAATTTTAAATATTTCGGGAGCCTGTATAAAACCAGGACAAATAAAATGACGGTGAGAGTGTCAATAGAAAATTGCGTCATTGCAAGATCAGGGGCGCTATAATATGCAAATATTAAACTAATTGTTAATCCCACAACCCCCATTGCTGCAACGGCAGCCAAACGGGATTTGGAAAATACAGTATATAAAATTCCGCCAATCATTATAGCGACAGTAATTACCTCATAAAAGGTAAGTTCAGCAAAAGAACTGAAATTCATCTTATATCTTGTATTATTGAGTAATGTATATCCCATTACTAAAACTAAAAACAAAATAATGGTGGAAACATAATGTCTTAAGAAACCATTTTGAAAGAATTTGGTCCATATAACAGAAAAATACCGGAACCCGGAACCAAATCCCTCAACAATACTTTTTGGGGAGAGATATTCCAATTTTTCTATAGCTGTTTCTATTTTTGCGGAAGGTTTTATCAAAAAATACAGCAAGACACCAATGCCTATAGTTGTGGCACTCAATGCTAAAATAGTGTTGAAGCCATGCCATAATTTTAATTCAATCTCACTACTGTTTTCTCCTAAAGCAGTTACTGCCGGTTGCATTAAACTACCTTGAATTATGGAAGGAAAGACACCAATTATAATACCTAAAACAGCTAAAATTAATGGGGGCAACCACATCAGGAAACTGGGCATATGTACTTTAGAAAAATTTTCGGGTAATTTTCCCGTAAAGGGTTTTATTCCTGCCAAGAAGCCTGCGTAAAGCAAAAGAATATTGGTTATTATTGCCAAAGCGGTCAATAAAATAGCAGAATTGCCAAAATGCAGAGTGGCTTCATAAATCAAGTCCTTCCCTAAAAATCCAAAACTTGGTGGGATTCCGGCATTGGAAATTGCAGCTAAAAAGCCGGCAATAGCAACGGGCAAAAGCACTTTTCGCAAACCGGAAAGCATAGTGACATCTCTTGTGCCTGTTTCATGGTCAATGATTCCGGTTATAAGGAACAAAGTGGCTTTATATAATGCGTGTACCAGGATAAAAACACAAGCCGCTAATAGTGCTGCTTCAGTTCCTAGTCCTATGAGAAATACTAAAATTCCCAGAGCTGCAATTGTAGAATAGGCTAATATGCCCTTTAAATCTGTTCTGAAGAGGGTATGCATTGCTGCATAAAGCATCGTAACGCCACCCACAATAATCAATGTGGAATTCCAAAATTCAGTACTGCCCAAAACAGGGGTGAAGCGCATTAATAAATATACACCTGCTTTTACCATTGTTGCAGAATGCAAATAGGTAGAAACAGGGGTAGGTGCTTTCATCGCGCCGGGAAGCCAGAAGTGAAAAGGAAATTGGGCAGATTTGGTAAATGCTGCGCCAAATATTAAAGCGACAATTATAATATATTGCGGGCTATTAGCAATTAATTCCTTGGAACTTAACATTTCTGAAATGCTGTAAGTACCCACAACAGAACCTAAAATCAACACCCCTGCAAGTAACAACAAACCGCCTAGACCTGTAATCGCTAAAGCCAGAATTGCTGATTTTCTTGAAGCTTCTTCTTTGTTGTTAAAGCCAATTAAGAAGAAAGAACTGATACTGGTGAGCTCCCAGAAAATAAATAAGGAAATGACATTATCTGACAACACAACACCCAACATTGCTGCCATAAAAATTCCTAAATAGCCATAAAAACGGTCCAGATATTCATGACCTTTAAGATAAGCTGCAGTGTAAGCAAAAACAAGAAAGCCAATGCCGGTTATCATCAAACAGAAAATGAGCGAAAGTCCATCCAGAGTGAACCCCAGATTTACGCCAAAAGAAGGTACCCAAGCAAATGTTTGGGAAATCACCTCACCATCTGCAATCCTGTTTGCAAATTGAATAAAATAGACGAAAAGTCCTAAAGGTACCAGCGCAGAAAGTATGGCTAATTTGCCCCTCATATACTTACCGGCAAACACCAGAAAAAAAGAAAATATAAAACCTGTGAGTATGGCTATGAGCATATGTTTTTTGACTGAAAAGCAAATATACTAGGAATTATGCAGGAATTGAAATATTAAGTATAGTTTAGAAGACAAAAAAAATATCATTTAACTTCTTCCTAACATAAAAATTACGCCATAAAATAAAAAACCTGAAAGAATTAAAATCCTGTCAGGTTTAATAAAATATTTTAAATACTGTGCTTAATCTGCTAAGACAATCACTTTATTATTGTTCATTTCAACAGTACCGCCTTTTATAGGCAGGATCCATTTCCCATCTTTATCTTTAGAGAACAGGTTTTTAACATGGTCGCTAAAGGTGGGATTGCCCTCAAATTTAACTAAACCTTCCTGTAACAAGGATACAATGGGCGCATGGTTGTTAAGCATTTGAAATTGACCATCGACTCCGGGCACGGTAACCGAGGTTACTTCAGCATGGAGTAAAACAGCTTCCGGGGAAATTATTTCTAGTATCATAATTTTAGTTCAAAGTTTAAAGTTCAAAGTTCAAGGTTTAAAATATGACATTAGACCTTGAACTTTGAACCTTGAATATTTAAGCTTCTGCTAACATTTTCTCGCCCGCTTCAATCGCCTCTTCAATAGAACCTTTTAGGTTAAAAGAAGCTTCCGGAAGATGATCTAATTCCCCATCCATGATCATATTAAATCCTTTGATGGTCTCTTTGATATCCACTAAAACACCTTTCAATCCTGTAAACTGTTCTGCTACGTGAAATGGTTGTGAAAGGAAACGCTGTACACGACGTGCACGGTTTACTGCAAGCTTATCTTCTTCAGAAAGCTCTTCCATACCAAGAATAGCAATAATATCTTGTAATTCTTTATAACGTTGTAGTAATTCTTTTACTCTTGAAGCACAGTCATAATGCTCAGCACCAAGTATTTCTTTCGTAAGAATTCTGGAAGTAGAATCCAAAGGGTCTACCGCAGGGTAAATACCAAGCTCAGCAATTTTTCGGGAAAGTACTGTAGTTGCATCTAAGTGGGCAAACGTAGTTGCCGGCGCCGGATCTGTTAAATCATCCGCAGGCACATAAACCGCTTGTACCGAAGTAATAGAACCTCTTTTAGTAGAAGTAATACGCTCTTGCATGGTTCCCATTTCTGTAGCAAGTGTTGGCTGGTAACCCACAGCAGAAGGCATACGGCCTAAGAGGGCCGATACTTCAGAACCAGCTTGTGTAAATCTAAAGATATTATCTACGAAGAAAAGTACATCTTTTCCTTGCCCCTCGCCTGAACCATCACGAAAATATTCTGCAATTGTCAATCCGGAAAGTGCTACACGGGCACGTGCTCCAGGAGGCTCGTTCATTTGTCCGAAAACAAAAGTAGCTTTGGATTCTTTCATCACAGTTTTATCAACTTTAGAAAGATCCCATCCGCCATTTTCCATGGAGTGCATAAATGCATCCCCATATTTTATAATACCAGATTCAAGCATCTCTCTTAAAAGGTCATTTCCTTCACGGGTTCTTTCCCCCACGCCAGCAAAAACCGAAAGACCACCGTGACCTTTGGCTATATTGTTAATTAACTCTTGTATAAGTACAGTTTTACCTACACCCGCTCCACCAAAAAGACCAATTTTACCTCCTTTTGCATAAGGCTCAATTAAATCGATTACTTTGATTCCTGTAAAAAGAACCTCAGTAGAAGTTGATAAATCTTCAAATTTTGGAGAATCCCTGTGAATAGGTAAACCGGCATCGCCTGCCTTTGGTAAGTTTCCAAGACCATCAATGGCATCACCAATTACATTGAATAATCTTCCGTAGATATCATCTCCCACCGGCATTTGAATTGGCGCTCCGGTAGCAACAACATCCACTCCCCGGCTTAATCCATCTGTAGAATCCATGGAAATTGTTCGCACGGTATTTTCACCAACGTGTGATTGAACTTCAAGGACTAATATACCGTTTTTGGTATCAATTTCAAGAGAATCATAAATTCTTGGCAATTCAGAACCGCTGTTAAATACAACATCCACAACCGGGCCAATGATTTGAGCAACTTTACCTGTAACTTTTGACATAGTTAACTATTTATTGTTTAGCAAATTATATAATCTAAAAACCTATTTTGTCTTTGCAGAAAAAAGGAGGCTTTTTTCAAGGCGCAAAGATAGTTTTTTTAATTGAAAAAAATAATAGTGTTTTTGTGAAATTTTGACGCTGTGGATACTTTTGTTTATGCTTTTGTTTCTGTTGATCCTATTGTCTATAATACTCAGAAGCATTCAAAGTATCCATAACAACCATAGAACCCATAGTATCTATAGTATCCAAAGCACTAAATTTCAAAATCATCCATATCCTCTAAAAATTTTAATTTTTTTCTGGTTTCTTCTATATGGTTTTTTTGCAAGGTTACTCTGGCAATTCCTTCTTGCTCCATTAAATCTTGGGAAACTTTTTCTCCTAAGGCGTCATACATAGCCGTGTGCCCTAAATAATCAAACCCTTTGCCATCTGTCCCTACCCGATTTACGCCAGTACAATAAGCCATGTTTTCAATGGCTCTTGCTTGTAATAAAGTGTCCCATGCTGCAGTGCGTATTGCCGGCCAGTTTGCTACATAGATTAAAAAGTCATATTTTTCCTTATTGCGTGACCACACAGGGAAGCGTAAATCATAGCAGATTAAAGGACAAATCTTCCAACCTTTTAGATTGACAATTAATTTTTTTGTTCCCGCAGTATAAACCTCATTTTCAGAAGCAAGTGTGAAAAGGTGTTTTTTGTCGTAGATTTCTATTTTTCCAGAAGGATGCACAAAAAATAAACGGTTATAATAATTTCCATTTTCCTGAATAATGATACTTCCCGTAATAGCCGACTGTTTTTCCTTAGCCAAATCAAGCATCCATTCCTTGGTTTCTCCTTCCATAGTTTCAGCAAGGGGTTTTGCATTCATTGTAAATCCTGTGGTAAACATCTCCGGGAGGATTATCAGGTCTACATCTTCAGAAATAGCATTAATTTTTTCTGAAAAATAGCGACGATTTGCTTGCGCATTTTCCCATTCTAAGGAAGCCTGGATAATTATAACTTCTAATTTTTCTTTCATAACTTTCGTAATATATCTGTAGCTTTTTTTATGGTTTCCTCTGTTTTTGCAAAGCAAAACCGTAATACTTTGGGGTCTTCAGAGGTTGTATAAAAAACGGAAGTGGGTATGGAGGCTATTTTATCTTCTTTGGTTAATCGCTTGGCAAAATCTACATCCTTTTCCACGGAAATATTTTTAAAAGACAATAACTGAAAGTAAGATCCTGATGCCGGTGTAAACTCCCAGCGGGAATCTTTAATGCCTTCTAAAAACAAATCGCGCTTTTGCTGATAAAATTCTGACAATCCTAAATAAGTTTCTTCATTTTCCAAATAAACTGACAAAGCCTGTTGTATGGGATGGTTTACACTAAATACATTAAACTGATGTACTTTTCGGAATTCTTCCATTAGGTATTTTGGTGCCACACAATAACCCACTTTCCAGCCGGTATTGTGAAAGGTTTTTCCGAAGGACGCGGTGATAAAGGAACGCGATGCCAGCTCAGGAAAACGCGCTACACTTTGATGTTGGTTTCCGTCAAAAATAATGTGTTCATAAACCTCATCACTTAAAATAAGCATATTGGTGTTTTTTACCAGATTTTGCAATTGAAGCATATCTGATTCCGAAAGTAAAGCACCACTAGGGTTATGCGGACTATTGATGATAATCATCTTTGTTTTAGAAGTAATTTTTTGCTGCACTTCACTCCAGTCGACTGCATAATGGGGTGTTGTAAGTGAAATAGGTACGGGAATCCCTCCTGCTAAAATGATTGCCGGCTCATAACAGTCATAAGCCGGTTGGAAGAGAATGACCTCATCGTTTTTTGAAATACAAGCAGTAATAATGGTAAAAATGGCCTGGGTTGCACCCGCAGTAATGGTGATATCTGTTTCTGGGTGGTACGGACTTCCGTAGAGGGTGTTTATTTTATTGCAAATTTTTTCGCGTAAGGGTAAAATTCCGGGCATTGGCGCATACTGATTATGGCCATCATTCATTGCTTTTGAAACCAAGTCTGTCAACTTTTTATCACTTTCAAAACCTGGAAAACCCTGCGATAAATTGATGGCATTATGTTCTGTTGCCAGATTGCTCATTATCGTAAATATAGTTGTTCCCACATTGGGAAGTTTAGAAATACCCGGAAATTGCTTCATGGGTTAAAAATACAAAATATTCAGGAGAAGCATTTTACTTAAAAATGAAGTTTTTTTCAAAAATCTATGCAGAAATGCTACTTTTATTTTTTATCCAATTATCCGAAAAGATAACTAACCACTTCTTCTATTTTTGCTACCTTTTGGATAGTAATTCCTGAATTTATCTTCGGAAATTTGCAGTATTTAGAAACCATAATCGTGTTAAAGCCTAATTTTTCGGCTTCTAAAATGCGTTGTTCTATTCTTGCTACTGGGCGAATTTCCCCTGCAAGACCCACTTCTGCAGCAAAACAAATATCTTTTGGCAAAGCAATATCTTCATTGCTGGATAAAATAGCAGCAACAACGGCGAGGTCTATGGCTGGGTCATCGACGGTGATACCTCCTGTTATATTTAGGAAAACATCTTTTGCACCTAACCGAAAACCGGCTCTTTTTTCCAAAACAGCTAGGACCATGTTTAAACGTTTGGCATTGTAACCGGTTGTGGTGCGCTGTGGGGTTCCGTAAACTGCCGTGCTCACTAATGCTTGAACTTCTATCAATAATGGACGAATGCCTTCTAAAGTTGCTGCAATAGCGTTTCCGCTGAGGTCCTCCTCGTGTTTGGAGATTAAAATTTCGCTTGGGTTGGGAACTTCCCGCAACCCGCTGCCCTGCATTTCATAAATACCTATTTCGTTAGTGGAACCAAAACGGTTTTTATGCGCCCTGAGGATTCTATACACGTGATTTCTATCACCTTCAAACTGCAAAACGGTATCTACCATATGCTCCAGGATTTTTGGTCCTGCTATATTTCCGTCTTTGGTAATGTGTCCTATTAATAATACGGGTGTTGCAGTTTCTTTAGCAAATTTGATGAGTTCTGTGGTGCATTCTTTTATTTGCGAAATGCTTCCGGCACTGCTTTCAATATAGTCTGTATGTAAGGTTTGTATGGAATCAATTACCACTATATCCGGTTGTAATTCTTCAATTTGCCGAAATATATTTTGTGTTTTAGTTTCGGTAAGGATGTAGCAATTCTGACTGTTATTATGGATGCGTTCTGCACGCATTTTTATTTGTTTCTGGCTTTCTTCCCCTGACACATAAAGGGTTTTAAAAGGTAATTGCAAAGATATCTGCAACAATAAAGTAGATTTCCCGATACCGGGTTCTCCGCCCAGAAGAATCAAAGAACCGGGAACTATACCGCCGCCTAATACGCGGTTAAATTCCCCGTTTTGGGTATCCAATCTTGCTTCAGCAGAGGTGTCAATCTCATTTATCTTTAGTGGTTTTGCGATGCGGGTTGTTTTATTCTCCGAAGATTTCCAACTTACTTTTTCGGCTTTTTCAATAACTTCCTCTGTTATGGTATTCCATTCTTTACAAGCCGTGCACTGGCCTTGCCATTTAGCAAATTGGCTGCCACAATTCTGACAGAAAAATGCCGTTTTTGTTTTACTCATCAGTACCCAAAATCTGTTTTAATTTTATCAGCCCTGTCCAGCAATAAATCTATTGTTATAAAACCTACTTCTTCTAGTTCAAAAGCCTCCTGATAGGTGCGCATCGCTTTTTTGGCTTCCCCGGTTTCTTCATAAAACCTACCTAAATAATAATGTCCTAAAACGCTTTTTGGATGTTCTTTTATAGCAAGCTTTGCAACACTTTCCAAGGAAGTCCATTCTTTTTTCTTCTCAGAAGCGGTAGCTATCGCTATAATATCATTTTCCCTAACTATACTTTTAAAGCCAAAAAGACGTTGAATGGTTGCATATTTATCTGTTAAATAATTAAATACCGGGCTGGTTAATTTCATTATTGTCTCATCATAATCCTTTTTGCTGATAGGCCTGTAAATAGAAAAAATTTCTTCTAATGCATCTGGGATTGCTTTACCCACAAGGGAATAATGGGAAGCTCCTTCAAAATCCTTGAAATAGTACTGCAGGCTTTCTTTGGTTATTGATTTTAGCCCTTCGTTTAGTTCAAGGGTAACTTCCCTAATAGGTTTTAAGTCATTGGTAGCAGTAGCTAGGTAATAGAAAACTTTAGAACTTAATTGATTTAGTCTCGCAGGAATACGCTCTTCCATTGTAGGGGCAAGATCAGGGCTTAAGCTTAAGTAGCCATTAAATAATGGCGGATCTTTAAAAAGATAATAATTGATAAAATTTGCGGTAAATTCATGACCCACGGCAAGTATAAATTTTGCAGTCCTGTATTTTTTATCTAAATGGGGAATCAATTCCATGCCGATAAATTCAAAAAACTGGGCACCTTTTTCTGTGGGGAAAAAAGTATTGTTGTCATAACTTCCATCCAGATTCCTAGTGCCTCCCTGCATAATACCCACCACGATGGCTTCTGGCATTTCTTCCCAATAAGAATAATAATCCACATTTCCCGCAACGGGTTCAAAAAGGTAATCTGCATCTAAAACTAAAATAATGGGATATACTTTTGAAGTGTTAGCATCGTAATTTCTGGGCAGCTGTATTTTTAATTTTCTGTTTTCACCTAGTTTGGTAGAATTAAATTCTTCATAGATTACTTGCGCAGAAAGGCCGGTACACATAAAAACACACAAAACAAATAGGATACTTTTTGAGCACATAATTAATACTTTTTAAATTTGAGTGGGAAAGGTATACATTATTTCCCTTTATTCAGAATGGGAAGCAAAAGAAAAGAGAGTCCCCCAAAAAGTATCACCACGATTGTTTGAGAAGACCATACCAGCCAGCCAAAAGCAGTACCGGCAGTCTCAGGCACATTAAAAAGCAGTAAAACCCCCGCAATAAAAAACGGGAAAGAACCAAAGCCACCATTTGTGAATGCAATGGTTATGCTTCCCACTACAAAGGATGTAATTACCGCAGCCAGGGAAATAGTTGAGGTCTCCTCCAGCGCAAAAACCATGGTATAAAACATGGCCAAGTACATCACCCAGATAAATAATGTGTGAAAAATGAAAGCCCCTTTTTGCCTCATTTTAAAAATACTGAGAATACCTTCTTTTAAGCCGGTTAGAAATTTCCAGATTTTTATACTTAATCTGGATTGGGATTTTTTTAGGTACAAAAACAATATGCCAGCAAGAACTATTAAAACGGTTACACCTATATAAACTTTAAGAGGATTAATGTTTTCTGAAAGATAACCGGCGAGTAAATTAAACTGTAAAAACAAGGTTATGGCAATAAGCGTGAGAAGAATTATAAAATCTGCAACCCGTTCTGATATAATGGTGCCAAAGGCTTTATCAAAAGGCACATCTTCATATTTGTTAATTACCAAAGCACGGGATACTTCACCGCTTCTGGGAATAAATAAATTCATTAAATACGTAATATAAACAGCCATCACGTTATTTTTAAATTTTGGTTTATACCCTAGTGGCGCCAACATAAAATTCCATCGGTAAGCCCTGGATAGGTTGCTAAGTATGCCAAAAATTACAGACAGGGCAACAAAACCATAATTAGCATTTCTAAAGTGGTTTTTAATTTCCTCAAGTTGGTCAGGAGTAAATTTAGTATAGGAATACCAAATTAAAAATACACCCAGAAAAAGCGGAAGAGCAATTTTTAAAAACTGGATTGTTTTTTTTTTCAACTTATTTCAGAAGGTTTGTTTCTTCGTCTGGGAAGATTAATGCCGGTTTGAAAGTTTTTGCTTTTTCGATTTCCATCATACCATAGGTGATCAGGATCAAAACATCCCCTACAGCCACCCTTCTTGCCGCGGCACCATTTAAGGTGAGTTCACCGCTGTTTCTGGGTCCGGGGATAGCATAGGTTTCAATTCGTTCACCATTGTTGTTATTGACAATTTGAACCTTTTCACCTTGAATGATATTTGCTGCATCCATTAAGTCTTCATCAATGGTAATGCTTCCTATATAATTTAGGTCGGCTCCGGTAACTTTAACGCGGTGGATTTTAGATTTTACAACGTGTACAAACATTTTGCAAAGATAATTAATTTAAGGGGATATTATCAATGAGCCTAACTTCACCTGCATAGGCAGCAATAAAGGCTCGGTATTTTTTGTCATTTTCTAACTCCAGCATTGGTTTTAAAGTGTTTTCTTCGGCAATTTCAAAGTATTCTAATGTGAGCATTGCGCTTTTAAGCATCTCATTTTCTACCCATACCTTTATATCATTAGCATTTTTTATGCCAAATTGATTTCTAACATGGGAGAGTATTTTAAATAAAGTTGCTGCTCCTTCTGCTTGTTCTTTGCTTAGTCGTTTATTTCTGGAACTCATTGCAAGGCCTGAAGGTTCTCTATATATGGGGCATCCCACAATTTCTATTGGTAAATTTTCCAGAATAACCAATTGTTTTACTATCTGTAATTGCTGGAAATCTTTCTCACCAAAGTAAGCTTTGTTAGGTTTAATGTGTTGAAATAAGGTTTTTAGAATGGTTCCGACACCGTCAAAATGTCCGGTTCTGAACTTGCCTTCCATTTCATTTTCAATACCTCCATAATCAAAATGTTCAGAAGCAATACCATTGGGATAAATATCTTGAAGTTCTGGGGCATATATACATATTTTATTTTCAAAATGGGACAGTAAGCTGGTATCTGCATCTATTTCCCTGGGATATTTGTCAAAATCCAAAGAATTATCAAATTGTGTGGGATTCACAAAAATGGTAATTACCGCAAAGTTATTTTCAACCAAAGCTTGTTCTATCAATGATAGGTGACCGGAGTGCAATGCACCCATGGTAGGCACTAACCCAACAGTGCATCCTTCTTCCTTTTTTTGGGATAAAAAAGGTTTTAAATCCGCTATATTTTTAAAAATGCGCATGCCAGAAGCTTAAATTAGGGTGCAAACTTAAGATATTACCTTCAATCTGCATAAATTTTCGTAATTTTGCGTGTTTTTAAAAGCCCAAAAGAATTAAAGTTACATTTTTGAAATGTCCTTTAGCAGAATTATCTTTGTATTGGTTTTGTAAACAAAGCATTAAGGTCTGATATTTGATTGTATCTTAATGCGCGCCTAATACTTAATAAATAAATAAAATTAGATGAAAGATAAAAGAGTCTTGTATGTGTCTTCAGAAGTAATTCCATACTTACCGGAGACCGAGATTTCTTCCATGTCGTTTGAAGCACCCAGAGCGGTAAATAGTAAGGAAGGTCAAATAAGAATTTTTATGCCACGTTATGGCAATATTAATGAAAGAAGGCATCAGTTGCATGAAGTGATTCGTCTTTCAGGGATGAATGTGGTAATTAATGACTTGGATATGCCTTTAATTATTAAAGTCGCTTCTATCCCTAAGGAGAGAATGCAGGTGTATTTTATAGAGAACGATGATTATTTTAAAAGAAAAGCCACCTATGCAGATGAAGATGGGGTTTTCTATGAAGATAACGATGAGCGCGCCATATTTTTTGCCAAAGGAGTAATAGAAACGGTTAAAAAACTCAATTGGTCACCAGATATTATTCACGTTCATGGCTGGCTGGCTTCCTTTTTGCCATTATACTTAAGAAATTATTACGGAAACGAGCCCCTTTTTGAAAATAGTAAAATAATTACTTCTGTATACAATCATGGCTTTGATGGTACGTTAGATAAAGATATAATTCAAAAGATAGCTTTTGACGGCATAGAAGAAAGTGACATAGCAGAACTCACAGAGCCTAATTATAATAATGTGATGAAAATTGCTATTAAAAATTCAGATGCAATTATTGTGGGTTCTGAAGAAATTCCAAAAGAACTCGTTACCTATATTAAAAATTTAGATAAGCCTGTGTTAAAGTTTCATAATAAAGAAGATTTTTCAGAGGCTTATATAGATTTTTACACCTCGAAAGTTTTAGTCTAAACTCCTTATAGTATTTATTTTAATGAAAATAATCAATTCCTTTTTTAAGATTTTTGTATTTGTTGCTTTATCAATAGTTATTACTTCTTGTGAAGAAGATTTTAATTCTGTGGGAAGTGATATTATAGGCGATCCAAATTTTAATTTTGACCTTTATGATCAGGGTCTAGTAACTGCATACAGTCGAAGGACTAATCCTGTACAAACAAATAACCTTCCTGTCTATCAATTGGGGGTTTATAATGATCCCGTTTATGGTCTTACAGAAGCTAGTGTGCTAGCGCAGGTAACATTGGATCAATTAAATCCATCTTTTGGGGAGAATCCAGAAATAGAATCTGTTTATTTGAGTGTTCCTTATTTTAGTACTTCACTAGGTACAGGTGATGATGTGACTTATACTTTAGATTCTATCTTTGGGAATACACCTTACAAACTTTCAGTGTACGAATCCAATTATTTTTTAAGGGATTTAGACCCAACCACCGGTTTTCAAGAAGCGCAGAAATATTACTCAAACCAGGGACCATTGTTTCAAGGATTTCTTGGGGAATTGCTTTATGAAGACACAGAATTTGTACCCTCTAATAGCACTGTCACTATTTATGAAGGAATTGAAGAAGATGAAGAAAAAGTAGCTCCCAGATTATGGGTGGAGCTCCCTATTGCTTTTTTTGAAGAAAAAATCTTAAATCAAGAAAATACAGATGTTTTAATCAATAACAACAATTTTAAAAATCATTTTAGGGGCGTTTATTTTATAGCTGAAGCTATAAACCCTCAAGGGAATTCTATAATTTTTGACATGAACCAAGCTAAAATTAATATAAAATATACAAGAGACAATCCGGATACCACCAGTGAAGAATTAAGAATTCGTAGAGCCTTGGGCTTATCTTTAAATGCTATAAAAGTGAATACTTTTACCACGAACTTTCCGTCTACTATAGAGCAGACTCTTAGTAACCCAAACACTTCCGGTGAACAAAATATTTATTTAAAAGGTGGTCCGGGAACTATGACAATTATTGAGTTGTTTGGAGGAGATGCAAACGGGAATGGCGTTGCCGATGAATTAGAGGAACTTAGAGCCAAAAAGTGGTTAATCAACGAAGCAAACTTAATACTTCAGGTCAATCAAGACATCGTTCAGGGAGGTAATACTGAACCTGAGAGAATTTTTATTTATGATTTGAATAATAATAGACTTTTAGTCGACTATGCACTTGATAATTTAACCCCAGCTTCTGATCCAGTAAATTTTAAAACAAACCACTCAGGAAGATTACAGAGAAATGGAGGAAATGGAGTAAGTTATAAAATAAAACTAACCAATCACATTAGTAATCTAATAAATAGGGATTCTACAAATGTTAGATTAGGTCTTTCAGTGACACAAAACATTAATGTAGTTACTTCACAGGCGCTTCAAAACACAACCTCTCCGGGCTTTGATGAAGTCCCCACTGGCAGTGTCATTTCTCCCCAAGGAACAGTTCTATATGGCTCAAACCCCTTAGACCAGAACAAGAAGATAAAATTGAATATTTACTATACAGAAATTGATAATTAGATTTTTTAAATTATGTGTGGAATTGTAGGATATATTGGACACAGGGAAGCATATCCCTTAATTTTAAAAGGACTCAAGCGCCTTGAATATCGGGGATATGACAGTGCAGGTGTTGCTATATATGATGGCAAAGAAATACAGCTCTGCAAAACCAAAGGAAAAGTGTTGGATCTAGAAAGTAAAGTCTTGGAATCCATTGCCCCTATTGGAACCTTGGGTATTGGTCATACCAGATGGGCTACCCACGGTGTACCTAATGATGTTAATTCACATCCACATTATTCTAATTCAGGAGACCTTGTTATAATTCACAATGGAATTATTGAAAACTACACGCCCATCAAAAAAGAACTTATAAAAAGGGGTTATGTGTTTCATTCAGATACTGATACTGAAGTTTTGGTAAATCTTATTGAAGATGTTATCAAAAAAGAAGGTGTCAAATTAGGCAAAGCAGTACAAATCGCATTAAACCAAGTTGTAGGTGCTTATGCTATAGTTGTTTTTGATAAAAAGAAGCCCAATGAAATTGTTGTTGCTAAATTAGGAAGCCCATTAGCCATAGGAATTGGGGATGATGAATTTTTTGTTGCCAGTGACGCTTCCCCATTTATAGAATATACAAACAACGCCATCTATTTGGAAGATAAAGAAATGGCAGTAATTAGAAGACATAAAGGGGTTAAGATTAGAAAAATTAAAGACGATTCAGTCGTTGTTCCATATATTCAGGAGTTGCAATTAAATTTAGAGCAAATTGAAAAAGGTGGTTATGACCACTTTATGCTCAAGGAAATTTATGAACAACCAAGTGTTATAAAAGATACTTATAGAGGAAGGTTGCTTGCAGATCAAGGCATTATAAAGTTGGGGGGGTTAGAAGACCATATCCAGAAATTCTTAAACGCAGACAAAATTATTATTGTAGCCTGTGGGACTTCATGGCACGCCGGTCTTGTAGCTGAATATATATTTGAGGATTTGGCTAGAATTCCAGTTGAGGTGGAATATGCATCGGAATTTAGATACAGAAACCCTGTAATTACTGAAAATGATATTGTAATTGCTATATCGCAAAGTGGGGAAACAGCAGATACTTTAGCAGCTATTAAACTTGCAAAGTCTAAAGGGGCATTTGTTTATGGCATTTGCAATGTAGTGGGCTCAACTATTTCCCGGGAAACAAATAGCGGCACATATACCCACGCCGGCCCTGAAATTGGAGTGGCTTCCACAAAAGCTTTCACCACACAAATAACCGTATTATCTTTAATCGCATTAAAACTGGCAAACCTTAAAGGAACTATTTCTAATAGTGATTATATGATATATCTTAGGGAGCTAGATCTTATTCCGCAGAGAATAGAGACTGCACTGCTCGCAAATGATCATATTAAAGATGTGGCTAAAGTATTTAAAGATGCTAAAAACTTCCTGTATTTAGGGCGAGGATATAATTTTCCGGTTGCACTGGAGGGTGCTTTAAAGCTAAAAGAAATATCCTATATCCATGCAGAAGGATATCCAGCTGCGGAAATGAAACACGGCCCCATTGCTTTAATAGACGAAGAAATGCCCGTAGTGGTTATAGCAGTAAACAGTAATCATTATGACAAAGTAGTAAGTAATATTCAAGAGATAAAATCCAGAAAAGGAGTAATTATTGCAATAGTCACGCAAGGGGATACAACAGTAAGGGCAATGGTAGACTATATCATAGAAGTTCCGGATACTCCCGAAAGTCTTACGCCTCTTGTTACAACAATCCCACTACAACTGCTTGCTTATCACATTGCAGTTATGTTAAATAGAAATGTAGATCAGCCTAGAAACCTAGCAAAATCAGTAACTGTGGAGTAATTTTTCTGTTAAAAATATTTTATCATATCTAATTTTATTTAGCTATATTGTAGTCGCTAATTTATAAATATAAGATATGAAAACATGTTTCCTCTTTTTACTTTTTTTATTCTGTTTATCTGCGCATTCCCAAACTACCATTACGGGAAATGTCTTAGATAACACTGGTTTGCCCGTCCTAGGCGCAAATATTATTGTAACAGGAACCTCCCAAGGCACAGTTACAGATTTTGACGGGAATTTTACACTCACTGTCTCAGAACAACCGCCATTTGCTGTCACAATTAGTAATGTGGGTTATGAAACAGCAACTTTTCAAATAACCACAAACAATCAAGTAGTTAATGCAGTATTAGTAGAAGGTACTTCTCTAGATGAAATTGTTGTCTCTGCCTCCAGAACCCCGGAAAGAATTTTTGAATCCCCGGTTACCGTAGAACGCTTTGGCATTAAAGAAATCAAGAATACTGCAGCAGCATCTTTTTATGGAGGTCTTGAAAGTCTCAAAGGTGTTGACGTCAATACCAACAGTCTTACATTCCAGTCTGTAAATACTAGAGGGTTTGCCACTTTTGCAAACACGCGGTTTGTACAACTTGTTGATGGAATGGACAACTCTGCCCCTGCCCTAAATTTTGTATTGGGAAATTTATTGGGCATGACAGAACTGGACTTACAAAGTATAGAACTACTTCCTGGTGCATCTTCTGCTCTTTATGGAGCTAATGCATTTAATGGTATTCTTTTTATGACTAGTAAAAACCCATTTGATTATGAAGGTATAAGTGCTTATTATAAGCAAGGAATCACCTCTCAAGAAGCAGCAGGTGACAATAGTTTTTTTGATTTTGGAGTGCGTGTTGCACATAAGTTTTCAGAAAAATTTGCAGCAAAAGCTAACTTTTCTTTCTTAAAAGGTACAGACTGGTTTGCGGTTAGTGAAGTAGATGTTTTAAATCCGGGTGCAACCCGCGCAGACCCTAACTATGATGGTCTTAATATTTATGGAGATGAGGTGAGTACAAATATTCGCGGTGTAGGACAAGCACTTGCTAATTTAGGTGTAATTCCTGCCGGAGCTGTTAATTTATTACCAAGTGAAAATGTGAGTAGAACCGGATATGCTGAAAGAAATCTTACAGATTATGAAGCGGAAAGTGTAAAATTTGATGCTGCTTTACATTACAGGCCTTTTGCAAATGATTTTGAAATAAGTTATTTAGGAAAAATAGGTGTTGGTTCTACTATCTATCAGGGAGCTAATAGATATGCAATTAAAAACTTTTTCTTACAGCAACACAAACTGGAAATCAAAAACGACAACTTCTTTTTGAGAGGTTACATAACTGATGAAAGTGCCGGGGATTCTTATGACACAAGATTTACGGCCATAAATATAAACAGAACCTGGAAACCTGACGCAACTTGGTTTGGACAGTATGCAGGGGCATTTATCCAAGGAACCCTTGCTGGTTTGACACCTGAGCAAGCGCACGCTTTGGGAAGACAAACCGCAGACACAGGAAGATTTGAGCCTGGAACCACTGAGTTTCAAAATGCATTCAACCAAGTGACAACAGACCCTAATCTTGCTACAGGATCTCAATTTAAAGATGCTTCTCAATTAAGACATGCAGATGCAAATTATAACTTTACACACATAACTTCTGAAATTGCAGAAATTCAAGTGGGAGGATCTTTCAGGGAATATAAATTAAACTCCTTCGGAACTATTTTTACTGACTTTGACGGTCCTATTCTGTATAATGAATATGGTGCTTATGTGCAACTTCAGAAAAAATTGATGGAAGAAAGATTAAAACTTACAGGTTCTGTTCGTTATGATGAATCTGAATTATTTGAAGGGAATTTTTCTCCAAGACTTTCCGTCGCATATACTGCCGGTGAGAGAAGGAATCATAACATTCGTGCTTCCGCACAGACAGGTTTCAGAAACCCTACAACACAAGATTTGTTTATTGGTCTAGATGTAGGTAGAGCAATATTGGTAGGTTCTGCCGAAGCTAATTTAGATCGCTATGTAAGGACATTTCCTGTAAGCGGTGCAGGGGCAAATGCAACTGGAAGTACTACAGCTACTATATCAGGAAGGGATGCTTATGAAAATTCTTTTTCCTTAAGCTCTGTAAATGCAGGAGCACCTGAGGCTTCAGATGTAGATATAGTTAAACCGGAACAAGTAACCGCTTTTGAAGTGGGTTATCGTGGCCGTCTAGGGAAAGTAATAGTAGATTTAAACGCATATTTTAATACCTACAGTGATTTTATTTCTAATGAAACCGTTATTGTACCATTATATGGTGAGGTAGGGGACAATAGTCTTTCCTTACTTGCACTTCAGCAAGGGGATTTCAAGGCATTTCAAACCTATACAAATTCAGATGCAGATGTAAAATCCTATGGGGCTTCCATTGGTTTAGGAGCTAAAATACTTGGAAACTTTGATATAGATGCAAATTATACTTTTGCTGAAGAAGATTTTGACCAGGCATCAGCGCCAGATTTCAGAACTAGCTTCAATACACCAAAGCATAAAGTAAAAGTCTCTTTCGGAAATACAGATTTATTCACCAATTTTGGGTTTAATGTAAATTACAGATGGAGTGATGCCTTTGAATGGCAAGGAACATTTGCTGACGGGGATGTGCCTGCATATTCAGTGGTGGACGCACAAATAAATTATAGAATTCCTGTTATTAAATCTACTTTTAAAGTAGGTGCTGCAAACATTGGAAACAATGAATACTTTACTGCATTTGGTACAGGTCTAATAGGAACTCAGTATTATGTTTCTCTAACTATAAATAACTTGTAATCCTTCCTGCTTAGGAATTAAGGATGCAAAAAATTTAATTTTAAAATTTAAAAACTTAACTATGAACATTAATAAATATAAATGGCTACTACTCTTAACCGGAGTTCTTTTTGTAGCCTGTGATTCAGACGATGATACTATTACTGCCGATGATGAACCGGTAGTAGTTACCTCAGGAACGGCAGACTTTTCAAAATACGTATCTGTTGGAAATTCCCTAACCGCAGGATATACTGATGGCGCATTGTTTATCGCCAGTCAGGAGAATTCACTCCCTAATATTTTAGCACAACAATTTGCATTAGCCGGTGGGGGGGAGTTTACCCAACCCCTTATGGCTGATAATTTAGGTGGGATAACACTGGGGGGTAATGTAATAATAGCTAACAGATTGTTCTTTAATGGCTCGGGCCCGGAAAGATTGCCCGGTTTGCCTTCTACTGAATTAACTTCGCCACTTTCCGGATCTTTTAATAATATGGGAGTTCCAGGGGCAAAGAGTTTTCATTTGCTTGCACCAGGTTATGGTAATATTGCAGGAGTTCAAACAGGTCAGGCAAATCCATATTATGTAAGGTTTGCAAGCAGTGGAAGCTCGACGGTTATAGGGGATGCAGTAGCACAACAGCCTACATTTTTCTCTTTATGGATAGGAAACAATGACGTTCTTGCTTATGCCACCAGCGGTGGTGCAGGGGTTAACCAAGCAGGAAATTTAGACCCATCTACCTATGGTGGAAACGACATAACAGACCCTAATGTATTTGCATCTGTTTATTCAGGACTTGCCGATGCTTTAACTGCCGGAGGAGCAAAAGGGGTGGTAGCAAACATACCTAATGTTACAACTATTCCTTATTTTACTACAATTCCTTTTAATCCTGTTCCTTTAGACGGGGCAACAGCCGGTGCAATTAATCAAGCTTATGCACAATATAACGGCGGTTTATTGCAAGCCGAAGGTGCACAACTTATCAGCAGTGAGGAAAGAGCCGCAAGAACCATCAATTTTGCTGCAGGACAAAATGCGGTAGTAATAGTAGATGAATATTTGACTAATCTTAGCGCTTTAGGTTTACCTTCGTTAAGACAAACCACAGCAGAAGATTTAATGGTGTTACCAGGAGCTTCTTTTATAGGAACAACTGTAGACAACAATCCACAACTTATCAATGGTGTTACAGTGCCATTAGGAGATCAATGGGTTCTTGTTCCACAAGAGCAACAAGATGTAATTACTGCTACAACTACTTTTAATGCAACAATTAAAGCAATAGCGCAGCAAAAAGGCTTAGCTTTTGTGGATGCTAATGCCTTACTCGATGAAGTGGCAAATACTGGTGTAACTTTTGACGAATTCACCCTGAACGCAAGTCTGGTTTTTGGTGGTGCATTTTCTTTAGATGGCGTGCATCCCACTGCCAGAGGCTATGCTTATTTAGCTAACCAATTTATGATAGCTATTAATACCACTTATGGCGCCACATTACCAGCAGTAAAAGCTGTAGACTATATAACGTTATATCCTGCATCTCTTTAATTCGTATTAATACGTAACTATTATAAAATTAGTAAGCCCATATCTTTAAAGGTATGGGCTTTTCTATTTTTGGAAAATAATTGCAATCATTAATCTAAAATAAACGTTTCATTTAATGTCCAGTTTGCCCTTACCTCGATAAGCTTGGGATAATAAATAATTTGTTCCGGTTGCCGGCGTTCTAGAAAATTTCCCGTGTCCCATATTCTGTTTTCATTAGTATCATAAACAATACGCACATAATATTTGCCAGGGGTTAAATTTTCAAATTCAAAAGCCCTGTTTTCTGTAGCATATAATTCTTTCATTAATTCTCCTTTATCATTGACTACTTGCACTATAATGGGATAAGAGGCTACATTATTTAGATTCAAGGTCATAAAACCATAATCAGAAACTGTTCTGGTTGTTACTTTATACTGAACGGTGTCGTTACTAGTGCCAAAAAATTCAGTTACAGCTTCCGGAAGAAAAGTGATGGTGTAATTTTGACGTTCTGCTTTTTCAAAGGAAAGGGATAGTAAATTTATGTAACTATTTAAAGAGGCTTCAAAAGAAACAGCAGCAGAATCTTTATCCATAATTTGAATTTTGTCTTTTTGAAAAGCTATTAAGGGCAGATTTCCAGAAACTTCAAATGCTTCATCAAATGCAAGAACACCTGTTTTAACTGGGATAAGTCTTAGGCTGTCAAGAGGTGCAATCCTTTGTCTCACTTCCACGGTATCAATTAAGAAAGCATTGGTAACTTTAAATCTTAGTGTGTCTAAATCAATTGATGGTTGAAACCAGTAATTAAGAGTATCTCTTTTAGTATCTTTTGTTATGTGGTAACTAAAATCCTCTGAAACAGAAGAAAGTTTTTCGATGCGCAATGAGTCTGCCTTACCTTCAAAACCAAATACAATTTGGTTACTATTAACAGAACTTGGCCTAGTCAGGGAATAAGCAGGAATTTCTTTAAATAGATTGAGCAGGAAAGTAGTGTCTGTTGGAACATCGATTAACTCATCTACAAAACCTATTTTGTCAACTTTCGGCTGAAAGGTATAATTGTTATTGTTGTCTTTTAAAGCAATTAACCGGTATTTCCCGGCTTTAATATTTTCTATTTGAAACACATCCGGGGTCTTTTGTGTGTTAGTAATATATAATGGTTTTTTGGTAAATGGAATAGAGTCTGTATAGGTTTCATCTACTTCATAGAGCATGACAGTCACAAATTCTTCCGGAAGTAATTTGGTAGCGTCTGTAATCCTTCCTAACACTTTCAAACTATCAATATAACTTCCGGTAGAAAAAACATATTTGTAGTACTTAAAAGGATTTTCTTCATTGTTGTCCACTATACTATTTCCAAAGTTTATGGAGTATGTTGTGTTTTTCCTGAGGGTGTCTGTAAAAACAATCCTTATATACCTCGAGGTACTTAAGGGGTATAATGTAGGTTGATTTTCTAGGGGAGGCGAAATAATCACATTTTTTTGAACTTCTTTTAATTTGATATATTCATCAAAATAAATACGAATTTCATTTCCCTCAAAATTTGTCGTGTAATTTTCCGGGACTGCTCTAATAATTACCGGAGGAATAGTATCCCTGAGACCACCTTCGGGATTTCCGCGTTTTGCGCAGTCCACAAAGGAAAAGGATAAAAGGATAAGAAAAATAATGTATAAAAAATTGCCCTTCATGCTACAAAGATGCAAAGATTTTTAATTAGCATGACGGTCTTTGTATTGTTTTTTAATGACCAGCCCTTTTACAATAAACTTATTTGGTAATTGCAATGGTGGCAAAACTAAGTTTTACGCCTTTTATTTGTAGTAATTTTTGTGAACAGGCCTCTAGGGTTGCACCTGTGGTAATGATATCGTCAACAAGTAAAACATGCTTATTTTCTATTTTAAATGGATTTTGAATGGCAAAAACCTCTTCAGGAGTGAACATTCTGGAAATCCTTTCTTTAAATACCTGAGATCTTGTTGGGGAAACCTTTAGCAGAACATCTTCCATATAGGGTCTTTGTAACGCGCCAGCAATTTTTTCTGCAAAACCTGCAACCTGATTATAGCCTCTTTGCCTCAGTTTTTTTTTGTGCACTGGCACAGGAATTACAACATCGATACTTTGATACTCTTTGCAAGAGACTAGTTCATTGCCCAACCACTCTCCAAAAACCTCCCCAATCTTTTTGGTCTTTTTGTATTTAAGTGCGTGAATAAACTTCTGGGTTAAATTGTCTTTTTTAAAATAGAAAAGTGCTGTGGCATTTTCCACAGTAACCCTTCCGTAGAAAATTTGGCGCATTTCTTCACTGCCATTTTTGTGAAAACCGGCAAGGGGTAAATTGTGCCTGCAATTTGCACATACATGATTTTCAGAGGACAGAATTTCTCTGTGACAACCCCTACAAGTATTCGGAAAAAACAGATTTAACATAAATTATATATATTTTATCATTTTTTAAACACAATTGACGAAATCTACCGCTACTTTAGCTAAATTATTCTAATATACAAATTTAACACTAACCAAAACTAATTATGGAAGCAGAAAGAAGCGATAACAAACTTAAGTGGCTTATCGGAATACTTGCAGTATTGCTGATAGCACTTACTGTTTTTACTGTTAAACTTTACAATGATTCTCAGGAAACCACTTCTAATCTAGAAATCCAAAAGATGGATATTGAGCAAGAATTGGAAGAGCTTATTGCTAATTATAACGTTGCAATTAGCGAAAACCAATCTAAAGATCAGGATTTAATTGCTGCCAGAGAGCGTATAACCATACTTTTAGATTCTGTAAAAGATTCACAGGCTAATCTAGATTTGATAAGAAGATACAGAACGGAAGTGGGTAAATTAAAAGGCGAAAGAGATGTCTTGTTTAGAAGGGCAGATAGTTTACAAATGCTTGCCAATAGACTTACTGTGCAAAGAGACAGCACTACTGTTGTACTTGGCGAGACGGTAAAGATGGTAGATTCAATTTCGATGCAAAATCAAGCATTGGAAATGGTTGTAGCTAAAGGTTCTGCATTAAAAATATCCGGGTTGAAAACCGAAGGGGTAATTGTTAGAAATAGCGGTAAAATTGTTAATACAGACAAATCAAGCCGCGCAGATAGAATCAGGACCTGTTTTACTTTGAATGCAAATGAGATTGCAGAAAGAGGCGATAGGTTATTATTTGTGCAGGTTATAAACCCACGAAACAATATTATAGGTGAAAAAGCCACCGTAAATTTTGGAGACAAAGTGCTTACTTATAGTGCAACTTCTAATGTGTTTTATGAAAATGAAGCACTGGATGTGTGTGTGCTTATTAATGCCATAGAAGCAGATTTAGTGGCGGGTAATTATACCGTTAATGTATTTGATGGTCCGCGGCTGGTTGCCACATCTTCCTTACAATTGCGATAATACATAAATTCTTAAAAAATAAAATCCACTACGTAAGTTTTCGTAGTGGATTTTTTTATTTTTGCTAGATGATAAACAAAGAAGAACATTTTAAGAGAGTTGTTTCCCACGCTAAAGAATATGGTTATATTTTTGGTTCTAGTGAGATTTATGATGGGTTGAGTGCTGTTTATGACTATGCGCAAAATGGGGTGGAGTTAAAAAACAATATTCGTAATTACTGGTGGAAAAGCATGGTGCAAATGCATCAAAACATAGTAGGTCTCGATGCGGCAATATTGATGCATCCCACCACCTGGAAAGCCTCAGGTCATGTGGAAGCTTTTAATGACCCTCTGATTGACAACAAAGACACCAAAAAAAGATATCGCGCTGATGTTTTAATAGAAGATTATGCTGAAAAATTACATCAAAAAGCATTAAAAGAAATTGAAAAGGCCAAGAAACGCTTTGGCGAAGCTTTTGATGAAGCAGAATTTGTATCCACAAATGAACGCGTGGTAAAATACCATACCCAGCAACGGGAAATTTTAGAACGCATGGCGAGGTCTTTGGAAAAAGAAGATCTGGCAGATGTAAAAGCGTTAATAGAAGAACTGGAAATTGCAGACCCCGACACCGGTTCAAAAAACTGGACAGAAGTGCGACAGTTTAATTTAATGTTCGGCACCAAGCTTGGAGCCTCTGCTGATAGTGCAACAGATTTGTATCTTAGGCCTGAAACTGCACAGGGTATATTTGTTAACTTCTTAAATGTACAGAAATCCGGTAGAATGAAAATCCCTTTTGGAATTGCCCAAACCGGAAAAGCATTCCGAAATGAAATTGTAGCCAGACAATTTATCTTCAGGATGCGTGAATTTGAACAAATGGAAATGCAATTTTTCGTGCGCCCCGGTGAAGAACTTAAATGGTATGAATACTGGAAAGAGAAAAGGCTAAACTGGCATTTATCCTTAGGTTTGGGAGCAGAAAACTATCGCTTTCACGACCATGAAAAACTGGCCCATTATGCAAACGCCGCAACAGATATTGAATTTGATTTTCCATTTGGCTTTAAAGAATTGGAAGGAATCCATTCCAGAACGGACTTTGATCTAAAAGCACATGAAAAATTCTCCGGAAAAAAATTACAGTTTTTTGATCCTGAAATTAATGAGAATTATGTCCCTTACGTGGTAGAAACTTCTGTAGGTCTCGATAGAATGTTTCTTGCAGTTTTCAGCAAAGCTTTAGTGGAAGAAACCTTGGAAGACGGCAGCACCAGAATAGTACTTAAGTTGCCTTCTATCGTAGCTCCGGTGAAAGCTGCAATTCTACCCTTGATTAAAAAAGATGGCTTACCTGAAATTGCACATCAAATCATAGAAGCCCTCCAATGGGATTTTAATGTAACTTATGATGAAAAAGATGCCATAGGAAGAAGATATCGTCGCCAGGATGCCGTGGGGACTCCATTTTGTATTACTGTAGACCATGATACTGCTTTAGACAATACCGTTACCATAAGGCATCGCGATTCCATGAAACAGGAAAGGGTTGCAATTGCAGAATTACATGCAATAATAAATAAAGAAGTAACCTTGAAAAACTGGCTTTCTTAAAATTAACACAATAAAATTTTAAAAACTGTGCAATATTGTTTATTTTTAGCGTCTTGTTGTTTTACAAACAAGTATTCACCATAACTTAAAAAATGTATTATGAAATTTAAAAATTACTTAGCCTTACTCTTGCTAGTAGGATTTGTGTGTTTCGCAAATGCACAGGAGCGCCATTATGCAACAGATTTTGGCTTTTTTGCTGAGCCGGTTTTAGTACCTAGCATAGCAGAACAATTAAGAATAGGCACCTTTTTTGGACCACTAGAAAGTGGTCGTGAACAAAGAAGAGTGGGGGATGGGGCAGAAATAAACCCTAAAATGAAGCACATCAACAATGTGATTCCTGGAAAAGGACTTCCTACAGATGGGGATCCATTGGTTAGAAACATGGAAAATCAATTAAGATATCCGGGAAGAACCCCTATTTATGTAAATGACAATGCAAATATCTCAAGTTTTACCCCATCTGATCCTACCGGGGCAGCGGGACCTAATCATTATATAGCAGGATGGAACATTGGTTTCAGGATTTTTGATAAAGAACTTCAACCGTTAACCCCTGCAGCTTCTTTAGGAACCATTTTTTCAGGCCCGGTTATTGGAGATCCTATCATATTATATGATGCAGAAGTTGACAGATTTATAATTACAGAATTTAGCAACAACCCAAATGGTTTTAAGGTTGCAGTTTGTCAAGGACCGGATCCTATCAACGATGGGTGGTTTGTGTATCAAGGTCAATTTAATACCGGTGCTTTCCCGGATTATACTAAATTTTCTATCTGGCACGACGGGTACTATGTAACTGCCAACATTGGTAGTGCAAATAGGTTATTTGCTGTGGAAAGGGAAAAAATGATCCTCGGGCAACCGGCACAGTTTGTAGCACTGCCTTTACCAGGGATTGTTACTTCTGGATTCTATAGCCCACAGGTATTTAGTGCAACCGGGCCTATTTTACCGGATACAGAAGCAACCATTGTTTACATGCAAGATGACGCCTGGGGCGGGGTTGCAACAGATCACCTTAAAATTTGGACAGCAACTCTAGATTGGGTAACTCCGGGGAATTCGTCTGTATCTTCTGCAGTACAAATTCCGGTTGCTCCATTTGTAGGGGTTTTTGACGGCGGTAGTTTTGCTAATTTACCACAACCGGGTGGAGGTCCACTTATTGACGCCATGCAGGCAACTATAATGAACCAAGCACAATTAAGAAAATTCCCTACCTATAATGCAGCGGTTTTAAACTTTGTGGTTGATGTAGCGCCGGGGGCTCCTAAACAAGCGGGAATTAGATGGTATGAATTGCGTCAACCTGCCGCAGGAGGTGCTTGGACAATTGAGCAAGAAGGAACCTATACCTCTCCAGGGGAGAAAAGTGCTTTTAATGGTAGTATGGCTATGGATATTGATGGAAACATAGGGATGTCTTACTCTACCGTTGGGACATTAAATCAACAAGAAAGAATTGCTATAAAATATACTGGAAGATTTGCATCAGATCCTTCCGGGGTAATGACTGTGCTAGAAGAACCTATCGGTTTAAGCTCTGTAAATAACCCTAATACAAGATATGCCGATTATTCACATTTAACCTTAGATCCAGCAGACGGACAAACTTTTTACGTAAATAGTGAATTCTTTAATCCTCAAAGAAAAAATATCTTAGCAGCATTTAAAATAGCACCATCTTCTGTAGATGATCTTGGGGCTATTTCTATCACAAACCCGGTTGATGGTCCTCTAACAGCTACAGAAGAGATAGAAGTAACACTTAGAAATTTTGGATCAGACTCACAATCTAATTTTGACGTCTATTATAGCATAGACGGAGGGACAAATGTGGTGGAAACTTTTACAGGAACATTAGACCCACTTGAAAATGTTCAGTTTACATTTGCAGCTACAGCAGATTTAAGTACGGAAGGGCAAATATATACTATCGTCGCAGGAACAGACTTGTCTGGTGATGAAGTGGCTGGAAATAATGAAGTTTCAAAAGATGTGGAGCATGTTATAACTGCAGGCATTAATGAGTTACCACTTAATAATGCAGAATTATTGGTATTAAATATCGGTAATAATCAGTTTGATATAACGCTAACCACAACACAGAACATAGAGGATAAAGTGATTATACAAGTCTATAATTTACTTGGTCAGGTGATTGCTTTTAATGTACTGGAAAATAACAATAATGAGTATAAATATAACCTAGACATGTCTTACGCATCTTCAGGGGCCTATATTATAAGGGTAGGTACTTTGACTAATGGACTTACTCAACGCATTATAGTAAGATAACCCTTTTACACATAATTGAAAGCCGTTAAAGATTTTCTTAGCGGCTTTTTCTATTTAAGTCTGTTAAACTAGCACTTTTCTTTCCTATAGAGTATGAAAAACTCTATTTTTGAAAAATCATAAATATGTATAAAAAATGAAAAAATCCATTACCCTAATTCTTTTATTATTACTAGCGGCTTTTCAAATAGGCTATTCGCAAATAGGTCCACAACCCGAAAAGCAATTGACTATAGAGGATATTACTATTCCTAATGAAGTGATTATAAAGCTTACCACACAAAAACATCCTAACGACATTTTAAATAAAGTTCCCAGGGATTACAATTTACAAATTGACAGATTACTATCCCCACCTACAAATATATGGTTGTTGAAGTTTAATCCGGAAAAAGTTAGCCTCGCAAACATGGTTAGAGACCTGAATGCCTTACCGGAAATAATAGCAGCTCAACCAAATACTTTGGTAGATCTTAGGGAAGCTCCAAATGATCCTTTCTACAGTAATCAATGGCATCATCAAAATATAAATTCTGAAGAAGCCTGGGATATTAATACAGGAGGTACAAGTGCTACCGGAGAAGATATTGTAGTTTGTATCATAGAAAGTGCAAATGTAATGGGCCACCCTGATCTTGTGGCAAATCACTGGACCAATACTGCTGAAGTACTGGACGGTACTGACACTGATGGTAACGGGTATATAGATGATATTAATGGATGGAACGTAAATACCAATAACGATAATATTGGTACAGGTGGTCACGGAACCTCTGTTGCCGGTATGATTGGCGCAGTTGGAAACAATGGTGTAGGTGTAGCAGGTGCAAATTGGGATGTAAAAATGATGGTGGTAGCAGGATATGCCCAACCTTTTACACAAGCTAATATTGTAGAAGCATATACATACCCATTACAAGCACGTATTCTCTGGAATAACACTAACGGTGCCGAAGGTGCTTTTGTGGTAGCCACCAATGCATCGTGGGGCATTGATGGCGCTAATCCAGCCGACTATCCCATTTGGTGTGGTTTTTATGATGATCTTGGACAAGCAGGAATTCTAAATTGTGGAGCTACTACAAATTCAAATCAGAATGTGGACATTGTGGGCGATATGCCTACAGCTTGCCCAAGCGATTATATGGTTGCGGTAACAGCGACTAATATAAATGATATAATTGATTTTGCAGGTTTTGGTGTGAACACCATTGATGTGGCTGCACCAGGTTCCAGCATTTATACCACTAATAATGGCGGGTATGGCACTACTTCAGGAACCTCCTTCGCCAGTCCACTTACGGCAGGGGTAATAGGGCTAATGTACTCTATTCCTTGCGAAAGTTTCATGACATTAGTTAAAAGTGACCCTCAAGGTGCAGCAGACATTGTGCGTCAAGCACTTTTTGATGGCGTTGACCAATCGCAGCATCTTATTGAGAAAGTAGCAACCGGAGGAAGGATCAACGCTAAAACCGCAATGGATATATTAATGGATGCCGTTTGTGTGGTAAATGATATTGATGTTGGCGTTATTGCCATTCCACAACCTGAAAACGGTTTACTTTCCGCTACTGAGACTATTGAAATCAGCATCCGCAATTTTGGTGCATTAGATCAATCTAATTTTGATGTTACCTATCAAGTTGACGGAGGAGCTGTTGTAACCGAAACCTATACAGGAACTGTTACTGCAGGAGCTATTGAAAACTATACATTTACTACTTCGGCAGATTTAAGTACTGTTGGTCAAACCTATAGTATTACAGCTTCTACTGAATTAGCCGGTGATGAAAATACCACCAATGACAGTTTCACTAAAGTAGTAGTTCATTTAGAGCCAAATGATATTGGCGTAACAGCTATATTGGAACCCACCTCAGGATCTGGCTTGACCAATGCAGAGGAGATTACTATTGAGATCTCTAATTTTGGCGGAGCATCGCAGAGCAATTTTGACGTTTCTTATACTATAGACGCACTGCCGGCGATTACAGAAACGGTTACAGCAACCCTAGAAGCGGGGGAAACTTTAGAATATACATTCACTCAAACCGGGGATTTCTCAGAATTGGGAAGTTATACATTGTCAGCAACTACCTTATTGACAGATGATGCAGATACTTCTAATGATGAAATTATGGTAACTATAAACAATACCGCCTGTCAACCGGAATCAGATTGCACAGATGGAGATGGACTTACCAAGTTTGTGCTTGCGGAAATCAATCTTCCTAATATCGTTTGTGTTGGTGATGGTTATATAGATAACACAATGCATGTTGCTACTTTAGATGCTTCTATAGGGAATTATTCAGCAGTTATTAGATCCGGATTTTCAAATCAGCAGTTCTCTGCCTGGATTGACTATAATGATAATGGTGTTTTTGAGCCCTCAGAGCAAATCTTCCAAAATGTGGTTGTTGGTACAGCCAATGCAGATGTGAATGTTCCCTTTACCATTCCTTCAGACGCATTGAATGGAGATCACTTGATGAGGGTCAGAGGTAAATGGGCTACAGGCTCAGGGACACTTAATGATCCTTGTGCAGATTTGCAATATGGAAATACAGTTGACTTTACTGCAACTATAATAAATGGTACTTTAGGTATTAATGAAAACCTTATAAACCTTGCTGATTTTATTGTAGTAAGCAAGGGAGGCAATCAATTTGAGGCAATTTTAGCTACAAATGAGGTTCTTTCTGAAGAAGTTTCCATTAAAGTTTATTCTGTTTTAGGACAAAACCTAATAACCGATACGGTGGAAAACAGTAACGGAAATTATAGCTATTCCATAGATATGTCAGGACAAGCTTCCGGTGTATATTTTGTAAGGGTAGGAACTAAATCCTTTGGAAAAGTGCAACGATTTGTTGTGAAGTAATCATTTAAAAACCACAAAAAAAGCCGCAAACTATTTTTAGTTTGCGGCTTTTTAATTAACTGAATTTTTAATTTTAATCTACTTTTTGAATTTCAGTAATTTCTATCGGATTTGCTTTTTCACAACGATTGGCCATACGTAAGGGACGAAATTTAAACCAAACCTGCATTCCTGAACTTTTGTATGCTTCTTCTAAATTAATAGGGTCAAATAAATTATCCTGACCTGAAACTTTTATAGTATAAGGGCAATCTCCCTCTTCATTAGAAGTTACTAACACCCCTTTTTTAAAACCCGCTTCCAGCATTTTGGCTTCAGAATTTGTGTCTACCCCTGCAGAATTATCTGTAGTGGTTTTTTTTGAATTACATGATACTGCAAAAACAAGTAGCATCGTTACTATAGATTTAATAATCATAAATTTTGTCTTTAAATTTTCTGAAAGTTATAATTTTTTTTGGAATAAAAAGATTAACATATTTCCTCTGTCATTTTGCGCATAAACTTTATGATATTTATAAGAATTCCTTTATTTTAGCGTGAATTTTATAAATCTTTAAACAATCTTAGAATGAAAAAAACAGTACTGTATGTATTACTATGCTTACCATTTTTCCTGTCTGCACAGGTAACCAATGAAGGTACACCAGAAAGTTGGAAATGGAATACCGAAAAATCCATCCAGAGCATTCAAATGCCAGCATTTAATTTAAAAGCTTTACAAAATGAAGATGCTATAATAGATCAATTAAATGATCGCCCATGGCGATTTGGAAAAGAATTTGTTGTTAATCATCACCTAAACAACGCAGGTGAATGGAGTCAACTGAAAAACGGGGATCGTGTCTGGCGCATTCGTTATCATTCAAAAGGAGCAGTTACTATGAACTTCCTCTTTGAAGATTTTTATTTACCTCAAGGAGCAACAATCTATCTTTATAATAATGAACGCACTGATTTATTAGGGGCTTATGATTTTAATCAAAATAGCGACGAGCGGGTACTGGGTACTTGGCTAGTAGATGGGGAAGATGTATGGATTGAATATCATGAACCAGCACGAGTAAAAAATCAGGGTAAACTAATGATTGGAAAAGTAGTGCACGGATACCGTTCACAAAGTCAGTTTGCAGTTGAAAAAGGATTAAATGATTCAGGGAACTGTAATCACGATGTGGATTGCCCTATCGGGGAATTTGAAGATTTAAAAAACCACAACAAAAAAGGAGTAGGTATTTTACTTTCCGGGGGAAGCGGTTTTTGTTCAGGATCCTTAATTAATAATACAGCAAATGACGGTACGCCCTATTTTCTAACTGCAAACCACTGTTTCAGTAACCCTGCAAACTGGGCATTTCGATTTAACTGGATAAGTCCAAACCCTATTTGTGCTTCTACAGCTAACAGTACTAATGGCGATATCACACAAACTCTAAGTGGAGCTCAACTCAAGGCTAGAAGAGCGCCATCTGATTTTTGTTTAGTAGAAATCAACAGTCCCATACCTTCCGGCTGGGATGTGGTCTGGAATGGGTGGGACAGAACAGATGATATACCTGCAAAAACTTGGGGAATACATCACCCGGTAGGAGATATAATGAAAGTATGTGTCGATGATGATGCACCAGGAAGGTTAACCCAAAATGGTAATCAACCTGTTTGGAGAATTTTCGACTGGGATTTGGGCGTTACCGAAGGTGGTTCCTCAGGATCTCCATTATTTAGTCCGGAAGGAAAAATAATTGGACAACTTTGGAGAGGTACTGCTGCTTGCTCAGGCACAAGCGATAACGGTGGATGGGATGAATATGGACGCTTTGGAGCATCTTGGGCAGATGGTTCTTCTTCCGCAGATAGATTGCAAGATTGGCTGGACCCGCTTGGTACAAATCCACTAATTGTAGATGCGTATCCTCCTTTTGAAATATTCAGTTTTAATGCGGGAATATTTATTACTAATGTTCCCACAATTATTTGTGATAATAGTATTGAGCCCATTCTAATTGTCAGAAATCTTGGGAGTGAAACGTTGGTTTCTGCAGATATTACTTATGGCATGGATGGTGGAAATACCACAACTATTGTCTGGACAGGTAGTTTGGCTAACGGGGAACAGGAAGAAATAATTTTAGACCCTATAACTATTTCTCAAAATGGTGCTTTTACGGCTACACTTGAAAATCCAAATGGTGAAGTAGATGAATTTCCAGGTAACAATGAAGCAAATGCTAGTTTTTCTACACCACCAATGTTTATAACTACGGAGGTATTATTTACTTTGATTCCTGATAATTACGGAAGTGAAACCACTTGGAATTTTAGAAATTCCTCAGGAACGGTATTATATTCCGGGGGTCCCTATACAAATAATAATAATACACCTATTAATGAAACCTTTGTAATAAATGATAATGACTGTTATACATTTACTATCAATGACAGTTTTGGTGATGGTATTTGTTGTCAATATGGAGTTGGCAGTTACACTTTAACTACTAGCGGCGGTACGATTATCATAGAAGGCGGTGATTTTGGTTCTATTGAAGAAACAACCTTCTCTAATTTTAATGTACTTAGTATAAATGAAAATCTGGTTGCTGCTCAAATTAGCTTGTACCCTAACCCTTCCACAGGTCTTGTAAATATATCTAATGCTACAGGAAACAGTCTTTCCTTTGAAGTTTATAATGTATTGGGACAGGCAATTTCCAAAGGAAATATAAATGGTGTAAGCCACGTATTAAACCTTTCCGGATCTTCTGCGGGTTTATATTTTGTTAAGTTAAAAGATGTACAAACAAATCAAACCACTACTAAAAAATTAGTGATTAAATAAAAGTCTGTTTTTCTTTAGTAGAAAAGGTCTTGCAGTAGCAAGACCTTTTTTTATTAAAAATAAGCTTTCAATTGAATACTCCCAGTATGAATAGTATTGGAATTCTCGCTTTTTCTTCCAAAATAAGAAAGGTTGGCATCTAAATATTTGGTGATGCTGCGTTGCAACAACAGACTCCAGGTGAAATTTTTATCGGGCTGCAAACCCTCCAGCATCTGAAAAGCTACCGGAGAAAAAGCCGCACCTTCAAAAGCATTGGATATGAAATTAAACTCCCCGTTAATAGAAAATTTTTCTGCCTTGTTATAGGTGAATGCACATCCCAGTGTTTGCTGGTCTAAGGTTTCCCTGTCGCCAAGTAAATTTTGTTTATTTGTAAACTCATAAAAAACAGAAAACTCTGCATTTTCTGATAACAAATAAGAAATTTTTGGTGCGAGTTCATAACTTTCTATGGTGAAATTCCTGCTTTCAAAATTTTCAGAGGTAGTTGAATTTTCCCCTAGCAGGGTTTTGAAATTTGCTAACCAGCTCGTGGCAAATTTGTGCGTAAAATTTAACTGATGGCTCAACAACTCATTTTTCAGCAAACCCACAGAGAGCAAATTTTCAGCCTTTGAACTGGTATACGTATAACTTGTGGTATAGTGTTGCTTTCCGCGATTAAAGAAAAGGATGTTTCTGAAATTAAGATTTAATCCCAACTGGTTTTCGGCATCTGCTGAAAAGGGATTGATATCAAAACTTTTTCCTTCCCTGCGGGTTTTTCGATCAATCAAATAGGTAGTTTGGTTGTAAAATTTAGAGAGCAATTTTTTGGTATTTTCATTTTCCGAAAAGAATTGGGGGTTTATGGTTAGTACCTGCCCAAATTTATTTTGATGGATTTTTACAAATACCTGATTCGGCAGCAAAACCCGAATGAATTTACCTTCATCAGCAAATTGTGCAATTTCAAATTCTTCCAGTTCCTGAATGCCATTGCCATTATAATCAATCCAGACATGGGTTCCCTGCCCGGGCTCTACTTCTACAAACGTAAACTCCTGTTGGGGCAAAACACCGCTATTGGTTTCAAAAGTGGTATTCCATTGTATGCCACCTTTAAAAAAACGCTGGTTATATAACACGCGACTGTTCAGAGATTGTTCTTCTTCCCGGTCGCTAAATTCATCTTTCAACGTCCTATAATTTGCAAAAATGGAAAACTGGGAAGTTTCTGAATTTATTAATCGGGATTTTACATAAAATGTGTTGGAGCTGCTCACTTTTTGTAATTGTGCATTTCTGAGACTGTCATTTACCCGATGTCTGTAACCTACTTCTACAAAAACATTAGTGCTGTCACCCATCCCGGTAAACACTTCATAGGCATGGAACTTTTGGCTGATAGGGGTCAAACTATCTGTGGCGACAATGCGTTGTTGATTGTCTTCCGCAGCTATTTTTGCACCCACCCAGGCTTTTTCAAAAGCATACACACTGCGCGCATTTAATCTAAAGAAATCTGACTCAAAAACGGTTCCTGAGTTGTTTAAAATACTCGTGTTTAAATTGGTTTGCAGGTTCCCAAGACGAATGCCTGAATTCAACACGTGCCTTATACCGTTAAAGCCTTCCGAGAAATCGAGCTTTTGAAATTCATAATTTGCAAACCCAAGGGCAGGGTCCACTAATTGGACACCGGCAATCAAAAAGCTTTGATCCCCCTCAGGGTTATTTAAACTCCAGTCCCTGTCAAACTCAATGGAATATAAACGCTCAATAGTATTGAAATTTCTGTCGATATAATCAAAATTTACAAAGGCGTCTAACTGCACGCCACCTTCTTTCTGCACTAATTTTTGCCTGGTTTGCAAACGGGCGGCAAAACCATTGTTATCGCCGTTGTCCAAATTTGAAAATAAGTTGAGGTCTTCTTTGCTAGCGGCAAGCTCAAAACCCACGGTGGTTTTTTCTGTAGGGCGGTAGGCACCGTTGATTCCGGCAACCTGAATGGTAGTGGGGGCAAAAAGTTGAATAACCGGCTCATAATTTCCTTGCGGAATACCATTAACCGGCGGGATAAATTGAAAAATCCTGCTTATAGCTGCTGTGTTTGTTATTATATAATTTCCCTGATTATTTCCTACCATTGTGAAACGTACCTGGAAAAGTGCGTCCTCCGGATTATTGGAGAACACAAATATTTCTTCCCCGTTAAAAAAATCTTTTCGGTATAAAATTTTATTTTCTGAAAAGGAGTCAGGGACTGCTGATGGCGCTACCATTTGCGTGAGATCATCACCTGCTTGCTGCAAAACAGCCACTTGTTCTTCTGAAAGATTTTGTTGTAATGGCTGGTTTTTTGCATCACTTTCCAGATAACCATAAACGCCAAGATCTAATTTTTTACTGGTATAATTACCGCCACTATACCCTATGAAACGGGTATAATTTCTGTCAGAATATTGATATTCCACTAAAATGCGCATATCTGAAGTGATGGGATAGGTAGGGTTAAATTTTATTTCGCCTGCATTGTAATCGATTACATAATCTTTGTTTTCCCCTCTTTCCAGTAGTAAACCGTTTACATAAACACGCTCACTGCCGGAAATAATTAAAATAAACAACTCCCCATTTGGACCAATTAATTTATAAGGCCCTTGATTCCCTTCCTGTCCTAAAAAGGAACTTTGCGAAAACACACCACGCACCACTGCTCCGGATGCAGACATCGTGGTTTCTGATTCTTCTTTTTTTATTTGACCGCCCAAGGCTATACCTTGTACTTTTTTCTGAAAGTTGGCAAAGTAACTTTTGTTATTTACCAGATCAATATCTCCAGCCCTTATACTCCAGGCATCGGTGAATAACTCAATGAAAATTTGGTCAAATTCATTCAGGCTTTGGGAATACCCACCATCCTGAATGGGAATATTAGCATCTTGTATGGAAGCCCGGATACTTACATTATCGCTTATTTTCCCGGTGATTTGCAGGTCTAATTGCGAATTCACAACGGCATTTTGATTGTTGCCAATGGTGATTCCCCTGGAAATACTCCCGTTAGTATTCAAACCGTCAAAAGGCTTGAACTCATTCTCACGGGTGGATTGCTGAAGTGCTATTAATCGATCCATCGCAGTATTGTCTGCTACAATAATATTGGGATCCAGCAGCGAATATTTCTTGGTGAGAAAACTGGGGTATTTTACAAAGTTAACCGTTATGGTATCTTCGCTTGCCTGTATTTCGGGAGAAAGATAGACTTCTCCTTTGGCAAAATTTACCTTGTATTTAGTAGTGTCAATAGCTATTCCATTTTTATCGAGCAAAGCAAATTTCACCGGATTTATACTGGTGGAATCCACAGCAATGGTATCTTGAACAGCAACTTTGAGAGTGCGATAATTTCCGGGAGGTTCTTGCGAAAACGCAAAAATTCCGTAAAGAAGAAAAAATACAATCCCAATGCGCTTCATTACTAACTAAAACTTAAAGTAATCTTATTTATTTTATCTATTGCGGCATAGAAATATTCCCTAATTCTATAGCTCGTAAATGTAAGGGATTAATTATTTTAGCAGAACTCGTTTAAACTTTTTTGATTGTAGCGAAAATTAGCTATTTTGTAATCGATTGAAGGCTTTTTTGAGTTGCATCCGCCTGAGGCGGGCGGAAGGAAAAAAAGACAGGGACGAACGTTAAGAAAACTGCCAGTGACAGTTTTTAGTGAAGGAGCCAGATGATGCGATGGGGTGCAAAAGGGCAATTTTTTAGTCAATTAAAAAAAGTTTAAACGAGTTATTTATATTAAAATGCATTGAAAATAGTAAAAATGAAGATTATATCTTATAATGTAAATGGCATCCGGGCTGCGATTAATAAAGGTTTTATAGAATGGTTACAGCAAGCAAACCCAGATGTAATTTGCCTCCAGGAAACCAAAGCAAATAAAGAACAACTGGATCTTACCTTGTTTGAAAATGCCGGATATCCTTACCATTACTGGTTTAGTGCACAAAAAAAAGGGTATAGCGGCGTGGCAATTCTTTCAAAATTCAAACCTAATGCTATACATTATGGCACCGGTATCGATTATATGGATTTTGAAGGCAGAAATATCCGTGTGGACTTTGATGATTTTTCGGTGATGAGCTTATACTTGCCTAGTGGTACAAACGTGCTTCGGCTGGACCATAAATTTCAGTATATGGATGATTTTCTGGAGTATGTAACAGAACTTAAAAAAGAGATCCCCAATCTTATAATTTGTGGGGATTATAATATTTGCCACAAGGCGATTGATATCCATGACCCCATTAGAAATGCATCAGTTTCCGGGTTTTTACCTAAGGAGCGGGAGTGGTTGGGCAGGTTTATCGATAGTGGTTTCATTGACACTTTCAGGCATTTTAATAAAGAACCGCATCATTACACGTGGTGGAGTTATCGTGCCAATGCAAGGAATAATAATAAAGGCTGGCGCATAGATTATCATATGGTAAGTAATCCCTTGCAAGAAAAACTAAAACGCGCCGTTATATTACCCGAGGCAAGACACAGTGATCATTGCCCGTTGTTGATAGAAATGGAAACCAATTTAACCTAAACTAAACATCATGATATCCAGAATCGCCACTATTTTAACGCTTGTTTTTTTAGCAACTTCTTGCGTTTCCTCCAAAGTTTTTGAAGATTTAAAGCAGGATTATGCTGCGCTAAAAGCGGAAAATCAAGCATTAATGGCGCAATTGGACGGCAAACAAGGTAATGTAGATACTTATACTTTAGCAAATTTGCAAAAACAATATGAGCAATTAAAAACCGAAAGGGACCAGATGGCTTTAGACTATGCCGCAGTACAAAACAATTTAAAGCGACTACAGGATTCTTATGACGCACTGGAGGCAAACAGCTCTGAAAACCTCACCGGTAACTTGGCCTTAAACAGGGATTTGCTTACAAAACTGGAAGAGAAAGAACGTGCGCTAGCCAGGGAGAGCGGTAGATTAGAGAAACTGGAAAGTGATTTGGCCGCCCGTTCCAGACGTGTGGATGAACTGGAAGGCATTATTGCAGCAAAAGATGCGCAGATGAACAAATTAAAAGATGCCATCTCTGCGGCACTTACAAATTTTGAAGGCAAAGGGCTTACCGTTTACCAACGCGACGGCAAAGTTTATGTATCCATGGAAAATAAGTTGCTTTTTGAAAGTGGCAGCTGGGCAGTAAACAGCAACGGCAGGCAAGCAGTGGTACAATTAGGAACGGTTCTCGCACAAAACCCGGAGATTGCGGTATTGATAGAAGGGCATACAGACAATGTGCCTTACGGCGGAAGCGGACCATTAAAAGATAACTGGGATTTATCCACTAAAAGAGCAACAGCAATAGTAACCATCCTTACCGAAAACAATGCAATCCTGAAAGAAAATCTTACCGCAGCAGGTCGTGGCGAATTTGCACCAATTGCATCTAACGCTACTGCAGAAGGAAAATCAAAAAACCGAAGGATCGAAGTTATATTAACACCTAAACTGGACGAGATCAGTAAACTATTAAATGAAATATAATACGCTCCCCAATTCCGATTTAAAAGTTAGTGAATTATGCCTCGGGACAATGACCTGGGGGGAACAAAACACACAGCAGGAAGCCCACGACCAATTAAATTTTGCGTTGGAAAACGGCATAAATTTTATAGATACGGCTGAAATGTATTCCATTCCCGGAAGAAAAGAAACCCAAGGAAGCACAGAAACAATCATTGGAAACTGGCTGGCAAAATCAGGGAAGCGCAAGGATATTATTGTAGCAACCAAAATAGCAGGGCCAAGCAGGAATTTTGATCATATACGGTCCCCGCTGAACTTTTTTAGGGAAGCACTTAACGATGCAATCGCCAAAAGCTTGAAGCGTTTACAAACAGATTATATAGATTTGTATCAGTTGCACTGGCCCGAAAGAAATACAAATTATTTTGGCCAAAGGGATTATAAGCACAATCCTGAGGAAAGATGGAAAGACAATTTTGCAGAAGTAATTGAAAATCTCAATCATTTTGTACAAGAAGGAAAAATTAGACACATTGGGGTTTCTAATGAAACGCCTTTTGGATTGATGCGATATATAGAGGAAACCAGGGAAAGTAATTTAAAAATTAGCACGGTTCAAAATCCGTTTAATTTATTGAACCGCAAAGATGAAATAGGACTAACGGAAATCCTGCATCGGGAGAATATAGGATATCTTGCCTATTCGCCATTAGGGTTTGGACAGCTCACCGGTAAATATTTAGAAAACACCCCTGCAAATTCAAGGGTAACCTTATTTCCGCAGTATAACAGATATCACAAAGAGAATGGGTTTAAAGCGACTGAAAAATACAACCAGCTGGCAAAAGCAGAAGGAATTTCCCTTACCCAAATGGCTTTGGCTTTTATAAGGCAACAGACTTTTATAAGCAGTACGATACTTGGCGCAACAAGTGTTGGGCAACTTCAGGAAAATATCGAAAGTAAAAATGTTATACTCTCTGGGCAGCTTTTAAGAGCAATCCATGACATTCACGAGGCCATTCCCAATCCGGCTCCTTAAAACAGGCGTATAAAAATTTTAACTATCTTTGATAATTAACCTTCAATACCAAAACCAATGAAAAAGTATTTTCTCTTATTTATAGTAACCTCTTTTTTAATTTCCTGTGATAACAAGCCCAAAGAAGAAGTTGTTGTAGTGGAAGAAGAACCAGTAATTGCAAAAACCATAGAAAATACCGGAGCAAGCGATTTCTGGGATAATTTAACAGCAATCTGTGGTAAAACCTTTGAAGGGAAATTAGTAAGTGCTCCTGCCAATGACGATTTTGCCGGAAAACGATTAATTATGCATGTGCTCTCATGTGATGAAAACACTATTTTAATTCCATTTAATGTAGGCGACAATCTTTCCAGAACCTGGATTTTTACCCGTAAAGATGGTAGAATACAACTAAAACACGACCACCGAATGGAAGACGGAAGCGATGACCAAGTAACCATGTATGGCGGCACTACCACAAATTCTGGGTTGGCAAATATGCAGATGTTCCCGGCAGATGAAGAAACCTTAGAAGTAATTCCTGCTGCATTTTCTAATGCCTGGTGGGTTACCATCGATAGTACTTCATACACCTATAACCTTAGACGCATGGGCACAGACAGGGTATTCACCGTAGCTTTTGACCTTACCAAAGAAGTGGAGAAACCTGCGCCATCATGGGGTTGGGAAGATTTTTATATGGAATAGTTTTCAGGCTCCTTTGATTCCTTTGGTTTACATAGCAAATTGCAGCTACATTCTTTTTGTTAAGTATATCCATTTAACCCTGCTTTAATGCCTATTTTTGCCAGATAATATGTATCAGGAAATATGCAGCATTTAGTAGAAAAATCAAAAGACAAAAATAGATCAGAGCCAAAAGTAACGATGCTTCAGGCTTTCAAAACGATAATTTGGCCTAGGCGAAATTTAGTTTTTATTGGCCTAATCTTAATAGTTATTAAAAGTTTGTCCGGTTTGGTATTACCGTGGCAGAGTAAAGTTTTGCTTGATGAGGTAGTTCCTAATAAAGATCTATCGCAACTTTATACCTTGATTATCATAGTAATTAGTGCCATAACAGTACAGGCACTAACCTCATTTTTACTCACCAGAATTTTAAGTGTACAAGCGCAATATTTAATAAGTGAATTGCGGTCTCAGGTACAGAAAAAAGTGCTTTCGCTACCTATCAGTTTTTTCGATAACACCAAATCTGGCGCCTTGGTTTCAAGAATAATGACCGATGTGGAGGGCGTTAGAAATCTTATCGGTACAGGATTAGTACAATTGGTAGGCGGTACATTTACGGCTATAGTTTCCTTAATTATTTTGATAAAACTGAATGCGTGGATGACCCTTTTTGTGTTTGTGCCACTTTCTATATTTGGCTTTATAGCCTTGAAAGCCTTTAAATATATTCGTCCGATATTTAGAATACGTGGTAAAATTAATGCCGAAGTTACCGGAAGGCTGACAGAAACACTCGCGGGAGTTCGTGTTATAAAAGCGTTCAATGCGGAAGAGCAAGAAAACATTGTTTTTGAAAATGGGGTGGATAAATTATACCAAAACGTAAAAAAGAGTCTAACGGCAACCGCTTTAATGACTAGCTCCTCCACGTTTTTAATTGGAGTAGCCACAACGGGAATTATGGGAATGGGTGGCTATTATATGATGATTGGTGAAATGACCACTGGAGATTTTTTATTCTTCACCCTAATCCTTGGGTTTATGATTGCGCCCATTATTCAGATGAGCAATATAGGAAGTCAGTTAACAGAAGCATTAGCGGGTCTGGATAGAACGGAAGAACTGATGAATATGACTGCCGAAGAAGATAACCAAAACAGAACTATTCAATTGAATACCCTAAAAGGGGACATTGAGTTTAATGATGTTTCATTTTCGTATGAAGAAGGAAAACAAATTCTACATAACATTAGTTTTAAAGCGGCAGCGGGTTCTGTAACCGCTTTAGTGGGAAGTTCAGGCTCTGGTAAATCAACCATTGCTGGGCTCTCGGCTACATTTTTAACGCCGCAATCGGGGAAAGTTACCGTTGATAACCAAGATTTATCGAAAGTTAAATTAAGTAGCTACCGCCAATATTTAGGGGTGGTTTTGCAGGATGAATTTTTATTTGAGGGGACTATTCGTGAAAACATCATGTTCCCAAGACCAAATGCCACCGAAGCAGAAGTACAAAACGCGGTAAATGCAGCGTATGTAAACGAATTTACAGATAGATTCGATGAAGGTTTAGATACCTTAATTGGAGAAAGAGGCGTAAAACTTTCTGGCGGACAAAGGCAACGTTTGGCTATTGCGCGTGCTATTTTAGCAAATCCAAAGATTATTATTTTAGACGAAGCCACTTCGAGTTTAGATACCCAAAGTGAGGCCTTAATCCAGAAAAGTTTAGCGGAATTAGTTAAAGACAGAACCACTATCGTTATTGCGCACCGTTTAAGTACCATTAGAAAGGCAGATCAAATTTTAGTTATTGAAGCTGGCCATATAGTAGAACGTGGCACCCACGACCAATTGATTGCTAAAGAAGGTAGGTATTATGAATTGTATACGTATCAAGCGAAGATTTAATTGATTAATACACCGCTCGTGAGAGGGGCTCGCTTTTGTCGAAAATTTTTAGAGTCTTGCATTGCAGACAATACGTACGGTAGGAAATTAAATTATTTATTATAAAGGCTCTAGTTTAAACCAGCTATTATTTGTATATTGAGTTTATGGAAACAGAAAAGCTTAAAGAACAAATACTCTCACTGCCAGTTGCGCAGCGCGAGCGTTTATTGAAAGAAATCGAAGATTCGAC
>Ga0209284_10000266_pt1 | contig 85280 bp, 57 predicted proteins | sample FRY03_FD_187211 | JGI IMG/M metagenome (GOLD analysis project Ga0209284, IMG submission 187211) | Freshwater microbial communities from Lake Fryxell liftoff mats and glacier meltwater in Antarctica - FRY-03 (SPAdes) (version 2) | ecosystem: Environmental > Aquatic > Freshwater > Ice > Glacier... | reverse complement strand
AACGACGCCTCGTCCCAGCGAAATCTTCACCTCGCCTCCGCCACGTTTCTCCGTCGCGTGACTCGCAAACCAGCTCAGCATCGCTGACAATCCTTACGAATGCAACATCCGTGCCGAACAGTATTGGCTGCGTCCCCTGGTACGCCTTTCCCTTTTCGTCTTCTGCGGCCCTAAATGAGTCCATTTCTCAATTTTTTCGTGAATTTCTAAAAATCTTTGAAACCCCGCGCTGCATTTGGGACGGGGGGAGGCTCTTTGTCGTCAGAGGCGGTGCAGAAGTGCCGCAGTTGGCGTGTCCTGTTGAGGAATTGCCGTCATGACTTCCGTACTTGTCGCTGATTCAAAATACAAGTTTGTCCCGCCACACGAAGGCAGATTGTGGCCCCGACTTCTGGGACGACTCACGCCTCACTTCCTGAGACGCAAATACGGTATCACCAACATTGAAGTTCGCGGCGATGAGGCGATTCGAAGGCTGCAGGAGGCAGGACATGGAATCCTTCTGGCTCCTAATCATTGCCGAATGTCCGACGCGATTGTGCTGCAAAGCCTGTCTCGTCAGTTAAAGCAGCCCTTCTTCATCATGGCCAGCTCCCATCTATTTCGAGGCAGTCGCATGCTTGCCTAGTTACTTCGACGACTGGGCGCTTTCAGCGTTTATCGCGAAGGGATCGATCGGCAGGCAGTTCAAAAAGGAATCGACATTCTGGTCGAAGGTCGGCGACCACTGGTCCTGTTTCCCGAAGGCGCGCTGAGCCAGGCCAATGACCATCTGAACGTACTTCAGGAAGGAGTCTCTTTTATCGCTCATACCGCCGCCGCGAAGCTGGATAAAGCAACTACGGAATCCTCGTCGCCCACACGCAAAGTTTTCACTGTTCCGGTCGCAATTCGCTATGTCTATCAGGGCGACATCGAAGCGACGGCCGGAGCAATGCTCAGCAGCATCGAGCAGCGTTTGTCGTGGCAGCCTCAGAAAGGGCAGTGTCTTGTTGAACGGATATATCGAGTCGGCAACGCTCTGCTTTCCCTGAAAGAACAGGAGCACCTCGGACAATCGCATACCGGAGAATTGGAGGACCGACTTGCCCGGTTGATTGATCATCTTCTGGCTCCACTCGAAACGGAATGGCTCGGCGGTGCGAAACAAGGTGCTGTGATTTTGCGCGTCAAAGAACTACGACGAGTAATCCTGCCAGCCATGATTGACGGCAACCTTGCTGCCGCAGACCTCGATCGCCGCTGGAAACATCTGAAAACCGCCGGCTTTGCTCAGTCGCTCAGTCTCTATCCAGCACGGTATGTAGCTTCAAAACCTACTGCTGAGCGTATTCTGGAGACGGTCGAACGATTCAACGAACACCTTAACGGCGATGCGACAGTTCACGGGCCGATGAAGGCCATCATTCAGGTTGGCGAACCGATTGAGGTCAGCCCCAAACGCGACCGCGGCACGAAGACTGATGCGTTGCTGCAGTCTGTGGAACAACAGTTGAAGCAATTGCTGGAGTTGACCGCTTCGGATTGTTCGATGTATACGAGACGAACTTTACAGAGTGTTTAAGGACCCGGGCATCCCGTCGGCGGAACGATGGGAGTACAGTCAACCCGCCGCTCCGTCGGCGGGATTCGCCACTCAGGAATGCATCTCTATGAACACCAGCGTGTCCAACTATCGACGGCAGCAAGTCGCAACGATCAGTACCATGTACATCGGCTACGCCATGTCGATGGTGCTCCGGATGATTCCCACAGTTGCCGGGACATCGATTCGCGAAGAAGCGTCACTGGGAATTGATCTCGAAAGCTGGGGTCAGGTGCTGGCCGCGGGAACATGCGGAGCACTCGCGGGAAAATTCCTGTGCGGATGGGCGGCTGATAAGTTTGGCGGCAGGCGAACATTCACGATCGCTCTGTTCGTAGCTTCTTTGTTCGTCGGACTCTTTGCGATGTCGTCATCGCTCATCATGTTTCAGGCCACGTTCTTTGTCACGTTGATGGCTCAGGCAGCCGGATGGCCATCGATGACAAAAATCATCGTCAACTGGGTGGCACCGAAACAGTACGGTCGAGTGTGGGGAATATTGTCAACAAGCTCCCGAGTTGGCACATTGACAGCAACGTTTTTGCTGGGATCGCTGCTCGCATGGATCTCATGGCGCGGAATGCTGTGGATCGCAGCGGCAGCGGGAATGGGAATCGCTCTGTTCTATGCGATTGCCATGAAGGACAAACCCGATACGCCGATTCCGGATGCAGAATCGAAGATTCCTGCAAATTCCGCGGGTTCAAGGTTGGCAAAAGCACCCCACGCATTTGATGGGCTGACGCTGCTTCAGGCACTGCCGCATTTCTTCTCCAGTCTGCGATTCTGGTTGATCTCAGGCAGCCTGATGGGACTCACCATTCTGTGGGATTTTCTGCTGATGGTTCCGATGTATCTGCAGGATACGTTGAGTCTCGACACCGCACAAGCTTCCAGAGCGGCCTCAGCATTTCCTCTGGGAAGTTTAATCTCCGTATTGATCGGCGGGTTCGTATTTGACCGGCTTGACCGCAGGACGATGGCCTGGGTGATGGCTGGTTTACTGTTGACAGCAACCAGCTGTCTGCTGGTCTTCGCCACGCTTCCACAGTGGCAACTCACGGGCACGACAGCCATGCTCGTGTCACTGATATTGCTGTTTCTGTTCGGGCTCTGCCTTTCACCGTGCTATTACATTCCGGCCAGCGTGTTTTCGATTGACTTTGGTGGGCCGCATTCAGGATTTCTGGTGGCCATCCTTGATGCGATGGGTTTTGCTGCCACGGCCGCGTTCTACTACTTTGGCGGCGGGATCGCACAAAATCACGGATGGAGCACCTTCCTGTTTGTGCTCGCCGCAGTCTGCCTCTGGTCGCTATTTGCCACTTTCTTCTTCATGCAGCGTGAGGCCCGCAATCTGCGACGCAGAACGGTGACAGCGTAGATCGTTCCAGCTTCGTGGTCCAAAGTTCCGATACCGGAATGGCGCCACGAACAAAAACACTATTCCGGAATCGCAAAACTGCAGGGCTCCGACTACCATTCGCGGCAGTCCAGTAACTTCCAATATTCGGATCGATTCCGTTGAACATCAGCGAGCAACAATTTGAGCGTTATCGAAACTACCTGCGGTTCCTCGCCCGAACGCAGCTACCAACACACCTGCGCGCCCGGCTGGATCCTTCTGACATTGTCCAGCAATTGATGCTTCAGGCTCATCAGGCGGCTGACGATTTCCGAGGCAGCAGCGATGCCGAACTGATGGCCTGGCTGCGAACAATTCTGGCCGGTGTTGTGTCGCACGCAGTTCGCGATCAACACCGTGGCGTCCGAGATGTGTTTAAAGAACAGAATATTCAGCAACAGCTTGATCAGTCTTCGATGTTTCTCGCGCGTGCTCTGATCTCTCCTGTCAAAACCCCGTCGGTCGCGATGTGTCAGGAAGAACTTGCCAGAAGCGTTGCCGACCTTGTTGAAGAACTTCCGGATGCTCAACGCGATGCGATCGTACTGCACTATTGGCAACAACTCCCTCTAAAACAGATTGCGAAGACGCTCGGTAAGTCACCTGCCGCCGTTGCCGGTCTGCTTCAACGCGGCCTTGCGACGCTGCGTGAAAAGGCCGAGGGAAAGATTGTACCATGAACAATTCCAATCCTTCTCAGCCTCAACTCTTTCAGGAGTTTGAGGAAGTTCTTGCCGAGTATCTGCAGAATGCTGAAGCAGGAATCACGGTCGATGCTGAGGCCCTTGCGGCGCGGTATCCCGCGCATCGAAGCGAGCTATTGGCATTTATTGACATCGACCAACAGTTTCGAGAACGCTCGCAAACGAATTCGGAAGCATTCCAGAGAACCGTTATCCAGGGTGTTTCTCCATCGGCGCCGTCTGAATCGACCATCACAGACAGCTTACCAATGGTCGGCGAGTATGAACTGATCCAGGAGATTGATCGAGGTGGAATGGGTGTCGTCTTCAAAGCGCATCATCGAACTCTGCGTCGCGCTGTAGCCATCAAGATGTTGCTGGCCGGCGCGTTCGCTTCAGAGGAAGCCGAACGGAGATTCCGGCGTGAGGCTGCTGCGCTCGCCCGGTTGAAACATCCTGAAATCGTTTCTGTTTACGACGTTGGCATTGTCGAACATCCTGGACCACTGCAGGGACAAACGTGGTTTGCGATGGAACTGGTTGAGGGGATCGATCTGGCACGCCGGATCGAGTCTGAACTGTTCGACAGTACTTCAGCCGCTCAACTTTCAATCCGAATTGTCGAAGCAATTCACTACGCCCACAGCAAAGGAGTAATCCATCGTGACCTGAAGCCCGCCAATATTCTGCTCGACGCAAACAGCAATCCCCACATCACAGATTTTGGGCTATCGCGTTGCTCCAACGATAATGAAACCCAGCTCACTGCGGACGGACAGATCTTCGGAACGCCCGGATACATGTCGCCGGAACAAGCCACGGGGAAAAATGAAAACATCAGTTACGCGACCGACATTTACTCACTGGGCGCGGTCATGTATTGCATGTTGACGGGCCGTCCGCCGTTTCGAGCAAGCTCCACAGTGGCAACATTGCAACAGGTGGTCCACGATGCCCCGGCCCCTCCACGGTTGTTGAATCGAGCCGTGCATCCGGACTTTGAATCGATCATTCTGAAGTGCCTCGAGAAAAATCCCACTGATCGTTACGCGACAGCGGAAGATCTGAAAGAAGATCTTGGACATTTCCTGAGAGGCGAAACCGTCAATGCAGCATCGCTCAATCTTGTGGGGTATTTGAACCGTGTATTGGCGAACTCACGCAACAGTGAATTTCTGGAAGGCTGGGGTCGCGCCCTGTACATGGTGTCCGCTGTCGTTCTGATCTTCCATCTGATTCTGCAGTTCGTGCCTCTGTCCGCGACTCAGCGGACGTTGATCAATGCTGGAAAGTTCGCGGTGCTGTTTGGTGTCCTCTGGCGTGCTCGACATGGAATCCTGACGCCACAGAATCCGGTCGAGCGAACCATCTGGAATCTGTGGATCGGTTACATCCTGACCTATGTCACAGCAGTAGTCATAGCACGAGTCGATAGCCAGCTCGACATGACTTTATACGCCACCATGAGTCTCGTGAGCAGTGTGATCCTGCTCGTTCTTGGCGGACATCTGTGGGGCGGCTGTTACCTGATCGGCGGATTCTTTGCGATCCTGGCCGTGATGATTACCGCCTTCCCGGATTACAGCGTCATTCTGTTCGGTGGTCTCTGGTCGATGGTCTTCTTCCTGCTGGGGCGACGGTATCAGAAGCAGTCACGATCAACGACACAGGTTTCCTGATAAGAGCAGAGAAAGTGTTTTCGCCTTTATTCAATTTTGTCCCATTCCAAGTACGCTTGGTTTAGGGGAAAATCGCAGCTGATTGCTTCGCACGAGAAAAGGGGACGCAGCTCATTGTTTCAGCAACGACGTACCAGGGGTCGCAGCTCATTTCTAAACCAATGAGCATCGCGGTAGGGACGGCTGTTACCAGCCGCCCCCCGCACAGATCCGTACTTGAGGAACTCCCTCATACGGCTCCTCCGTCAGGTCAAACGATCGCGGAAATTCCGCTACCAGTCGTGATTGCCGTGTCAATCCAATTGATGCTCGATTCGGCTCGGAGTCCGAAGCATCGGTGACAGTTCAGCAAGACTTCCTTTCGGTGACCTACTTCCCTCGACAGATTCCGCCACGGCGGTTGCCGCGTTGTTCACCTGTGTCGATGGTACTACGAAGTCATCTGAATTCCCCAAAGCGTTCATGCCAACATTGCCCTCGGAGAGGTTCGTTGGCCGCTCAAGGAGTGAACCGCCATGCGGCTTTGCACCTGAGGCTGATGGCATCTCCCGCCCCGTTTTCCGGAGAACGCAGGCGCGTTTGGAATCTCCACGCATGCACAGGTTCTCGGACTCCGCCGTGTTCGTTCGCACCTTGCCAATATCGGCACGCTCGATGTGGCCTTCTCCCTGACACAACAGGATCGGCACACGGAAGTGGTGCCTCTTGTTCCAGTAGAACACCGCAAGCCTAAAACCGGGAGCTCAATGGCTGGCCTGCGTTACCCTTTCCCACTATCACAACCCGAAACGTCAGTGAGGGATTGAGTTTCGGCGTTTCGGCTATGTGCCCCGAAATCCCTCGCTGACGTTTCGGGTTGTGATAATCTCCGTTCTTTTCAGCGAATTCATCGTCCAGAAGTTCGAATAGCGCAACTTCAAAAACTCACGCTTCGGGTTAAGGTAACTCATTGCCAGTCAAGATCCCGGCAATACAGGCTGTCATGCAGCAGGCCAATGTGCCGCCTAGCATGGCTCGCATGCCAAGCTGCGTTAGATCACTCCGGCGTTCCGGAGCCATCGCTCCAATGCCACCGATCTGAATTCCAATGGAAGCAAAGTTTGAAAATCCACACAGGGCATATGTGGAAATCAGGATTGCCCGTTTCGAAAGTGTCGGGGCGATTCCAGTTTCAGCATTACCCATCATCACATCCAGTTGTGAATAGGCCACCAGTTCAGTAGCGACCATTTTCAAGCCCAGCAATTGTCCAACTGAGGAGCATTCTTTCCATTCGACACCCATCAACCATGCGATCGGTGAAAAAACAACTCCCAGAATGCTGGACATCGTCAGTGGTTGCCAGTCGCCATGTCCGATTTGTCTAAAGACCCACTCGGAACCATGAGTCAGACCATAATCCAGCATGGCGATGAGTCCGAAAAACGCCAGCAACATGGCTCCGACATTCAATGCCAGCTTTAGGCCATCGGCCGCACCTGCCGACGCGGCTTCGATGAGATTTGAAGTTTCACGCGGCATTTTGTGATTCGAAAGGCCCAGTGTCTCCGGAGTATCAACTTCCGGTTGCAGCACTTTTGCGATCAGCAATCCGGCGGGAGCGGAAATCACAGACGCTGTCATAAGATGCCCGGCATCAATGCCCCAGCCGACGTAGAGAGCCATCACTCCGCCGGCCACGGTGGAGAAACCACCCACCATGACTGCCATAAGTTCAGACCGTGTCATCTTTAATACATACGGTCGCACAACCAAGGGAGCTTCAGTCTGCCCGACAAATATATTTGCCGACGCGGAAAGACTTTCAGCCCCGGACGTCCCCAGTGTAACCTGCATGATGCCGCCTAGAATCCGTACGACGAACTGCATCACTCCCAAATGATAAAGCACGGCCATCAATGACGAGAAAAATATGATTGTCGGCAAGACCTTGAAAGCGAAATAGTGATCTCGAAAACTTTCGCCGAATACCTTTTCATTGCCGACATCAACAAAATCCATCAGCGTATTGAAGCACGCGCCAGCGGCCTGGAAAAATCGACGGCCGGACGCGGTCTTGATAGTCAGCCATGCAAAAACAACTTGCAGCAACGATCCTCCCAGCACAACTCGCCAAGGAAAACGCATCTTATGGGAACTCATCAGCCATGCCAGGCAGATCATGACAAAGTAGCCGAGGACTGCGATGTACTGATGCATGGATGCTTAGACTTTCGCGCTAAAACAATGTGTAAATAAACGGAGCCGCAGCGGTGCTGGTGAGCAATAACAACGCTCCCAATCCCATCAAAACCACAACAATTGGCCCCAACCACCATTTCTTGTTCGTCGCGAGGAACTCCAGAAACTCACGAATCAAAGACGTGTCGCCTTCAGATTCGGCAATCTGCGAGAACTCATCTTGCGGCTCTTCGTTTTTAGTCATAAATATCGTCCCGACAATGCTGGGTAAGTTTTTCAGTATGCTTCACGCGATTGGAACTGAGATGTCGCCGGACTCGTGAGAGTTCGGGGATTTGCCAGCAATTCATCCAAAGTCTCACGACTTCGGCTACGGAGGAAGACGTCAATTCACACTGCATCAGTATAACTCATTTCAACTCGAATTGACGTGACGCATCGCTTGATGTGCAAGTCATTCAAAACTGTTTTAGATAACGCCGCAAGCTTGTTTGCTGAGTCTTCTCTTCCCAATAACTTTCGACATCTGGCTTCTTCAGCCGCAATGGATCGTGCCCAAACAATCGCAGCAACAGCCCAATAGGTGCGAACACGCCAAAATACAGGAACATCAAAATAACGCGAGACACGAGCCAGCCGATTGGAAACGCAAGAATCATCCATCCGACGAAGATAGGTTTGAGTAATCGCGGAAAGAACAGCCCCGGCACGCCAACAGAAACCGCCAGAGCCCCGGCAACGATTGCAGTAGTCGTATTGTGGCTGCGAAAGTATTGGGAAAGTGCGATCCCGCCGAAGAACAAAATCCAAAGTCCGGCAAACTGCCGCAACATGCGGACGTCTGGGTTTCGTGGTATGTCAGAGAAATTCATATTCAATCCAATGAAAACCTGGCGAGGTGAGATTCACGTTCTGCGGCGGTTTGTTGAGTTTGATTTTGCGACTTCAGTACGACGCAATTTTCCAGAACTAATACGTCCATTTCAGTGGCCATGAAACATCGCAACGCATCTTCGGGGGTACACACAATCGGTTCGCCGCGGACATTGAAGCTCGTGTTGACCAGGACTGGGCAGCTCGTCTGCCTTTTGAACTCGGTCAACAGATGATGCAATCGAGGATTTCGAACGTGATCGACCGTTTGAAGTCGAGCCGAATAGTCAACGTGCGTGACAGCCGGGATCTGAGACCGAGCGACGTTGACTCGCTCACGAAGATCCTCCGACTGCGACATGACGCGTTGGTCATCCGGGGTGAGCTGCGTTCGCTTGTCGGTTGCGACATCCGCCACGATCAGCATGTATGGACTTTCGTGCTGAGTCGCAATGTCAAACCACTCCGACGCTGATTCGCGCAGGACGATTGGAGCAAACGGGCGAAAACTTTCGCGGTATTTGATCTTTACGTTCATCACCGATTGCATCTTCGGTGACCTCGAATCGCCAAGGATACTGCGACATCCCAATGCTCGCGGACCATATTCCATGCGTCCCTGAAACCAACCAACGACGTTTTCGTCCGCCAGCAATTCGGCAACATGTTCCACCAGGGTTTGTTCATCGTCAAATTGCTGAAAATTGACGCCAGCGTTTGTGAGAATCGTACTGATGTGCTCGTTCGTAAACGCTGGCCCCAGGAGACTTCCTGTTTGCGAATCAATCACCGTGGTTTCTCGCGGCTTGTCTAACAATTGGTACCAGACAAACTGAGCTGCCCCCAATGCTCCGCCGGCATCACCGGATGCAGGCTGCACCCAGATATCATCAAAGGGTCCTTCGCGCAACAGACGGCCGTTAGCAACACAGTTCAACGCCACTCCACCGGCAAGACCAAGATTTTTCATTCCTGTTTGCTGATGAACGTGCCTCGCGATCGTCAACACGATCTCCTCCGTGACCAACTGAATACTGGCCGCCATGTCCATGTGTTTTTGGTCAAGCTGCGATTCCGGCTGACGTGGCTTCATGCCGAACAAAGCATTGAAGGCATCATTTGTCATCGTCAAACCTTGACAATAATTGAAGAACTTCATGTTCATCCAAAAACTGCCATCAGGCTTAACGTCAATCAAGTGCTCTCGAATTCGATCGGCGTAGACTGGCTTTCCGTACGGAGCCAGTCCCATGAGTTTGTATTCACCGCTGTTGACTTTGAATCCGCAGTGATAAGTGATCGCCGAATAAAGCAGCCCAAGCGAATGAGGAAATTGAATCTGCCGCTGCAATTCAATCCTGTTACCTTTGCCTATTCCCCAGGCAGTTGTACACCATTCTCCGACACCATCCAGTGTGAGAAAAGCGGCCTCGGAAAACGGACTGGAAAAAAAAGCGCTGGCGGCATGGCTTTCGTGATGCTCCGTGAAAACCAGTTTCGCCTTTGAAGCACCGGGCAAAGCTTTTCTGATCGTGCGGTGAATGTAGAGCTTGTCCTTCAGCCAAACCGGAATCGCCATCGCGAAGCTACGAAAACCAGCCGGCGCGAATGAAAGATAGGTCTCAAGCAACCGCTCAAACTTGACCAGCGGCTTTTCGTAAAAGGCTATGAAGTCCAGGTCAGACGGCTGCAACCCGGCCTCATTCAGACAATACTTCACGGCTTCCGCTGGAAAATTTGGATCATGCTTCCTGCGGGTAAACCTTTCCTCCTGAGCCGCAGCGACGATGCGGCCATCCACAATCAACGCCGCCGCGCTGTCATGATAGAACGCTGAGATTCCAAGAATTGCGGTCATACTGTTTGTCTTGTGTCGCGAATCCCAATCAGGGGACTAACGTCCCCCGCTCGCCGGACCCCGGCGAGCGGCGAGACGTCAGTTTCCGGATGCTGCGTTTTATCTTGGATCGTTTTTTATCACGATCCTGATTACTGAGATCGAAACGATAACAACCGGAGTCGTTTTAACAACCACCATATAAAGTACGTCAGACTTTCCAGGCTGACTCGTTCTTCTTTATGTCTGGCTGGAAAGCCTGACGTACTCATCGCGAGCTTGTTTCGGGACTGTTCCTGACTCGCCGAGTTTGATCCTGAAAACTCGTTTGTTCTCGAAACTGAGGTTGGCACAAGTCGTGCAAAACTATGAAAACAGCCGCAAAACACTGTTGATTCAGACGCAAGAAAAGGCGCAAGAAAAGGCGCTGCGTGAATCTGCAACATGGCAATTTCAAAACCAGTGGCAACGGACGGCCCTGAGAATCATTTCCCGGATGTTTTTGTTGTAGAAGACCACGACAATGCCAAACTATCATCTTACTTCTGTATGTATTCTCTTAGCTTGCGCGGGTTGTGCGGCAGCCACGAACGCTCAGTCAGCAACGTTGATTGAGCTTCAGAAAACTTCGTCCACTGGGCAGAGTCCGAAGTCTGATCAGAGCCTGATGATTCAACGACTCGTCGGAAATTGGGAAGCGACGCGATTTGGGCACCAAGTTCTGACAGCACGTCCCAACGGCACCGCCACAATTGATATCACGTTGACGCCGATGGCCGCAGTACTCTACGGACGACATGTCACACTGGATCTCATTTGGACGCTTGATGGCAACGTGTGGACTCAGACGATCGTCGGTGGCTCGCCTGCGAAAAGCGTTAAAAAGCTGATCGCAAAATTTGGCGGAACGCAATGCTATCACGTGCTGGAATGCCAAAACGATTACCTGCTGGTTTCCAACGGCGACAGGGACAGCGAACCGATCCGATGGAATGCCGTATCATCGACAGAATAAGCAACGTTCCGGAAAAGTACGTCATTCTTTCCTATGCCACTCGACGAACCTGTCGCAGACTTTGTCGCTGGATGAACGCTGCGTAGTCTTCCGGAGTATCAATTCCAGCAGCGGCGTGATTGACAACCGACACCGCGATCGATGCACCACACTGAAGTGCTCGAAGCTGTTCCAGCTTTTCCATTTGTTCCAATGGCGAAGGCGGCATCGTCGTCAGTTTCAACAGGAAGTCGCGACGATAGGCATACAATCCAACATGCAACAACCATGGTGAAGGCTCACCGTCACGAAAAAAGGCTTCCACGGATTGATCACGACTGAACGGAATCGGCGATCGACTAAAATACATCGCTCGGCCATTCACATCGGTCACGACTTTTACGCAGCTCGGATCTCGCACCACGTCAGGCGAAGTAATCGGCGCGGCAATCGTCGCCATCTGACTATTGGAAGTTCGCAGTTCTCGAACCAGCGACGCCACAACTTTTGCTTCCAATTCCGGCTCATCGCCCTGCAAGTTGACGATTATGTCCGCATCCGGAAAACTGCGACGAGTCAATTCGGCGATGCGATCGGTGCCGCTGCTGTGTTCGCCCGTCATTTCGACTCGACCACCGAAAGACGCAACAACATTGGCAATTTCTTCACTGTCAGTGGCGATGACAACGTCGTGCAATTCGGGGCACTGGCAGGCAGTTTCCCACACATATTGGATCAAAGGTTTTCCCGTGGCGTTCAAGAGCAGCTTGCGTGGCAGCCGAGTCGAATGTAGTCTGGCGGGGATAATTCCAACGATTTTCATAGTAAAACGTCCTTGTTCGCCCTTTCGACTGGTTCCTTTCCAGTCCGTGAAAGGGCAGTCTAGACCGTTTTGGCTGTTCCTGTCAAAATGAAGATTCGAATTGGAAAATTCCTCGCGAGACGGAACGGCCGTTCATCGTGGTGATTGACAGCAGTGAATGGATTCTACTGATGAAAATCTTCTTTTCCGCCGGTGAACCGAGCGGTGATCAGCACGCCTCGCACTTGATTCAGGAACTGCGTTCGCGCCGTCCCGACATCATTGCCGACGGCTTTGGCGGTCCGCACATGCAGGAAGCCGGCTGCAAACTGCTGTTTGAACTGACGGAACTTGCCGTCATGGGATTTCTGCGCGTCATCCCGATGATCTCGAAATTCCGACGACTCGTGAAGCAAGCTGAAGCTCACTTCGCTGTAAATCCGCCCGATGCCGTTGTGCTTGTCGATTTCCCCGGCTTCAACTGGTGGATCGCGCGAGCCGCGAAGAAGCGGGGTATACCTGTTTATTACTATCTGCCACCGCAATTGTGGGGCTGGGCTCCATGGCGAATTCGCCGAGTCCGCAAGTGGGTGGAGCACGTCATCTGTGCATTGCCGTTTGAATATGATTGGTATAAAGCTCGCGGCGTGAACGCGACTTGGGTCGGTCACCCGTTCTTTGACGAAGTTGCCAAGCACGAATTGAACGCTGACACGATGCGATTCCTGAGTCCCGATCGACTGACAAAATGTACGGTCGCCGTTCTTCCTGGATCTCGAAATCATGAGATCGAAAAAAACTGGCCGGTGATGTTAGAGATCATCAAGCGAGTTTCACGCATTGTGCCCACGGTGCGCTGGATCGTTGGCAACTATCGACCTGAGCAGCTCGCCCACTGTCGGGAAATGCAGATCGCCGCGAATGTTTCTGCACCGCTGGAATACTTTACCAGCAGCACATCAGAAGTCATCGAATCGGCCGACTGCTGTTTCATGGTGAGCGGCTCGATCAGTCTGGAATTGCTCGCACGCCAGACGCCCGGAATCGTATTGTACCGCGTCCCCACAATCGGACGCTTCTTTGCACGATTCCTGATGAACTGCCGCTTTATCACGCTTCCGAATCTGATTGCCGATGAGGAGGTAATGCCGGAATTCATCTCCAATGGATATCCCGAACCCGACATTCAGAAGATTGTCAGCTTACTCACCGAATGGGTTTCGAAACCCGAAGTCATTGCCACGCAACGAGAGATGCTGGCCAGACTCGCAGGACACGCCACAACCACGGGAGCGACCGAACGTACGGCAGAACTGATCCTGCGTCTGATGACGCAAGGAACCGCTCCTGCAACCGCAACCGAAGAATCTCACATGATCCTCCCGTTCCGCAGGGATGCTGCCTGACCAGACTGCGGGTCCTTTCTGCCGGAAAGGACTTCGCGACTTGCCGCGACATGCGACCAAAACCACGTTAAATACAAGACAACGCGACGACGTTGAGCGGATGTTCGCCCTTGGGTTCGCCTTGCGGCCAAAGTCCCGCTCGGCAAGCGGGACCTACGTAGGTCCTTATTTGAAGAGGATCGCTGGAATTTCTGTGTCCCGGCGAACGGAACTTCATCGACTGTGTCGATTCTGCGGGAGAAAAACACGGGAATTTCCGGGCTGATCAGGTTGTCTTGAAGGTCCGCTTGAATGTCTGGTTCCCTGGTTGTTATCCTTCGCGACGAATTGATCGCGGTAGTGGCGAAATTGGCAGACGCGCACGCTTGAGGGGCGTGTGGGGAAACCCGTGCAGGTTCAAGTCCTGTCTACCGCAATTCCCCTCTGTTTGAGGCTGTGATTTTCGAATCACAGCCTCATTTTTTGCGCTGGAGTACAGGCATTTGTCTGCGACCAGCACGACCCCAAACTGGCGACAGTGCGCCAGTAATGTGGCAAGGATGGACAGAACATGAGCGATGACACGCAGGGAATAGCCGCTTCAAAGCAAAATCCCATCGGCTTCGAATTCAATGCGAATGACTTCTGTCTGCAGGCGGCGAAGGAATTAAACGTCTCCGTGCAGCAGGTGGAAGGTGCCGTTCAACTGCTGGAAGATGGCAATACCATTCCTTTCATTGCGCGTTACCGAAAAGAAGCCACGCGGGGACTCGACGAACGTCAGTTGCGTTCAATCGAAGACATGCTCGCGCGGGCGAAAGAACTTGCCGCGCGAAAGAATACAATCTTAAAAACAATCGCCGAACAGGGAAAACTGACAGCGGCCCTGAGAGCACAGATCGAACAATGTTCGGACAGCCGAGTTCTGGAAGATCTGTATCTTCCGTTTCGCCCGAAGAAGAGAACTCGAGCTGCGATGGCACGCGAACGTGGACTACAGCCACTTGCCGACATTCTGCTGGGACAACAACGGCTTGCGGGATCTCGCAAGGATGCAATAAAAACGTTTGTTGATGCCGCCAAAGATGTGCCTGATGATGATGCGGCGATTCGCGGAGCATGTGACATCGTGGCTGAAACGTGGGCCGAAACGCCAGCGAATCGCCAATGGATAGTCGATCAGGCTCAACGCGGCGAACTGGTCTCAGCAGTCAAAAAAGGCAAAACTGAAGAAGGCAGTAAGTTCGAAAACTACTTCGACTGCCATGAGCGAGTTTCCAAAATGCCCGCACATCGTTTCCTGGCGATGCAGCGAGGCGAAGCTGAAGGCATCCTGCGCGTCAGTTTGTCGATGGATGACGAGACACAACAGCGACATCTCAAGAATCGCCTGATCACAAATCCAAATTTCGAATTCAAAACAGAACTCGAAGAAACCGTTGCGGACTGTTACAAACGCCTGCTCCGCCCGGCTGCTGAGAGCGTCCTGATGCAGCAGTTGAAAGAAAAAGCGGACGTTGAGGCCGTACAAGTCTTTGCCAGGAACATGCGAGACCTATTGATGGCCGCACCGGCTGGCCCTCAGGTAACAATCGGACTTGATCCTGGTTTTCGCACAGGATGTAAAGTCGCCGTCGTAGATAAAACGGGGCAGTTTTTGGCTAACGAAACGATTTTTCCAACGCCGCCTCGTGAAGAAAAAGAAAAAGCGGCAGCGACACTGTTACGTCTGATTCGCGACCACGAGGTCACATTGATCTCGATTGGAAACGGCACGGCATCGCGAGAAACTGAACGGTTTGTAAACGACATGATTCGTCAGCACGGGTTGAAGGTCACCAAAGTCGTTGTCAACGAAGCCGGTGCCTCAGTCTATTCTGCAAGTGAAACAGCGATCGAAGAATATCCGGATCTCGATGTCACTGTTCGCGGCGCGATCAGCATCGCTCATCGATTGCAGGATCCGTTATCAGAGCTTGTGAAGATTGATCCGCAATCCATCGGTGTTGGTCAGTATCAGCATGACGTCGATCAAACAATGCTCAAAAAGGCTCTCGATCGCGAAGTCGAATCGTGCGTGAATTCTGTAGGCGTTGATGCGAATACGGCCAGCCCCGCATTACTCTCGTACGTTGCCGGGATTGGTGCCGTGCTCGCGAAACGGATCGTCGCTTACCGCAATGAAAACGGTGCGTTTCGATCACGCAGCGAACTCCTCAAGGTGCCGCGTTTCGGTCAGAAGGCTTTCCAGCAAGCCGCTGGCTTTCTGCGAATTCGCGACGGAGTTCAACCGTTGGACAATTCTGCCGTGCATCCTGAACAGTATCCACTGGTCAAAAAGATCGCAGCGAATCTGAAGACCGACGTAAAGACGCTGATTGGCAATGAACAACTTGTTTCGGGCCTGAACGTCGCCGATCTGGTCTCGTCAGACGCCGGGGAATTCACAGTCCGCGACGTCATCCATGAACTCGCCCGCCCCGGCCGCGACCCACGCAGTGAATTCAAAGTCGCTACGTTTTCAGAAACGATCCAGGAAATCTCAGACCTGCAGATTGGCATGACTGTCGAAGGCGTCATCACCAACGTCACCAAGTTCGGCGCGTTCGTGGACATCGGCGTGCATCAGGACGGCCTGATTCACATCTCACAGCTTGCCGACCGCTTCATTCGCGATCCATCGGAAGTCGTGGCAGTGGGTGATATCGTGAAAGTGACGGTCCTTGAGATTGATACCGACCGTCGTCGAATTGCGTTGTCCAGAAAATCGGCGAATTGAGCTCCTTGTTCCGAGCTTCTAGCCTCGGAACACACTGCCCCGGAGGCTCCTGGCCCGCGAATAAATTGCCGAATTGAGTGCGAAAAGCATCGGGTGAAAAGTTACGGGCATAACGCAACGTAGTCCGTCAGGAAACTGACAGGAACTTGCGTTGCGAATGCCAGTCGAATGGCATTGTTGCCCAAAAAATTTAAACTGATCCGACTCTTATTGACTCACCGATGCTTACGTGCCGCGAACATTCCCGAATTGTTCGATATGCAGCCGGGATGAAAACTGGAAACCATGTTCTGCAGCCAGCAATCGAAGCCACGGCGATCGTTCGGCAAGCTGCTCGCGGCTGCGAGCTTGTGGCATGAGCCAGACGATGCCGGGATCTATGCCTTCAAAGTGCGACAACCAGGCTTGGACTTCTGCAACATCCTGCGGTTGATCAATCACAAACTTCAAAATGCAGTTATAGCGTGTCATCAAGGCTCGGATTATGCCAGGGCGAAAGCGAGCCTGTTCGTGGCGGTCATGCCATGCTGCGTCGTCAGGTACTGAATTGCTGAGTTTGGGGCTGATGGCCATTAAATCGCAGACCACTGGTTGATCAACAGTGCCAGCAGTTTCAATAGTGATCCGTTTTCCATGCTCACGGCATCGTTGTGCCAGTGGCACCAGATCCGGCAACAGCATTGGTTCGCCGCCGGTCAGCACGACATCAGAAGCAGGGCTGTCAGCAACCCGACACCGCAGTTCGTCCAGAGAAAGAGCTGTACCTTCGGGCTTCCATGATGTGTAGGGCGTGTCACAGAACCAACAGCGCAGATTGCAGCCGGAGGTGCGAATGAACAAGGACTGCGTCCCGGCCCATGGACCTTCTCCCTGAATGGATTCAAAAATCTCGGCGATCTGCACGGCGGTGTAGTCAAAAAGGTACAGTGTCTATCGTGGCCCTGTGGTGGAATGGCCACAGAATACCGACTTACCAGACCATATGCCGCGCTCTGGATGATGACTTCTCACGGAAATCGAAAACCTTCAAATTCCATGAGCTTCGAGAACACAAACGCAGCATGCGCGGAACGGATCGCACCAAGAGAGAAAACGTTCGAAAATGGTGTATTCCGCTGAAGCTGCCCACACTCAACCTGAAAACTTCAAACTGTGTTCTACAAACTGAAAAAATCAAACCGTGTTTTGATCGCGGGTCAATTTTTGTCGGAGACGCTGGAAGCCGCGAATGAAGCGGTCATAGTTATCGGTTTTCATTGCGAAGAACTCGGCGACCTGAGCCTGCGGCAGGATTAGAAATTCTTCTTTCTGAATACCTTCCAGCACACTGCGAGCCGCATCAGCCGCAGTGATGGAATGTAGATGCAGGTAGCGATGGATGGGGTCGGAATCGTCGAGCATTTCTGTTTCAACTCCCAGTGGGCAGACGACAGAAACACGAATTCCGTTTCGGCCGTAACAGACTGATAGCCATTCGGCCATCGCGACATCTGCGTGCTTCGTTACGGAATAGGACGCCGAACCAATTTCCATCAACAGCCCTGCGGCCGAAGCCGTGTGAATAAGATAGCCTTCGCCGCGTTCCTGCATGTGTGGCACGACAGCTCTGGCGGCAAACAGACGAGACATCACGTTCACGTCCCACATTTTCTGCCAGTCTTCATTGCTCGATTCCAGGCCACCTTTGACCGTGATTCCCGCGTTGGAGCAGAAGATATCCACGCGATCAAACTGAGCGATTGTATTCGTGATGAGTTGTTGAATATCGGATTCATTGGCGACATCACAGCGATTCGAAACAGCCTGCGGACCGATCTGTTTAGCAACTTCGATCGCCGCAGTTTCGTCACGATCCGAAACAACAACCGCCTGACATCCAGCGTCCGCAAAAGCCTTGCACATTGCGGCCCCGATACCGCGCCCCGCTCCGGTGACGATGATGACTCGATCTTTGACATCCATGTGGAATTACCTTTCAAGTTTCCAATCAGCTACTAATCGCAATTCGTTTAACGGAGTTGCGTGCGTCAGGCTTTCCAGCCTGACATGAAGCAAAACAAGTCAGCCTGGAAAGGCTGACGTACTTATTTCGGGACTGTTCCGTTGCGGCCTCTTTGCCAACTGAGCACTATGTGACATACTATGGCCCTCACAAATAATACGTCTATTCGTTCCCTTTTGAAAACGTAACGCAAGGATGATTTGTATGTCGAAGCCAATCGCGTTGAACATGCCGCTTGTCGTCCTGTTGGTTTTTTTGTCGACCGCAACGGCGGTTTCTCAAACTCAAACGGCGAATGCCCCCGCCGCTGAGATCTTTACGAAAGCCGACACAAACAACGACAAAGCCTTGTCACGCGAAGAATATGAAGCTGTGCGAGGCACAACGCCGGAAATTCGCCGTGACTTTTTCGTCTTCGACCTGAATGCCGATCAAATGCTGAGCGAAGCGGAATTTGCATCGATCCCGTCCGTTGGCGGACCGCAGCGAGGGCCGATACCCGATCCGTTCGCTGAGATTGTCGAGCAGCTTTTAGCCATCATCAAAAAGCAGGCTGCAGAGAAACCGGATGTTGCGGACAAGGTCGAGTTTCTCACCGAACGCTTTCTGGTTGCATTTCAAAAAGTTAGCAACGAACGTCCGCCCGCTCGAATCATCGCGGACCCCGATCAGGATGGAATCGTGACGCTCGATGAAGCCAAACGATTCTTCGAGATTCAGATCGGCATTCGACGCGTTGATGGACAGCGGCTGCGATTTGATGATGGTCGGTTGGTCAACAATAATCTGTTTCTGTACGCTGATCTCAATGCCAACAATGTCATTGAACGACAGGAATTCATCGAACGAACATTCGGCGGCGCGAACGTCGCGGAGGAATTCAAGACCGCAGACACGGACAAGGATGAACAGCTTACGCTCGATGAATGGTGTACTGTGTCTGGCCGGTGTGTTGAAGATCCAATCCTCAATTTTCTGAGCTATTCTGAAAGTACATCATTCTGGCAAAGTCCACATTAACGCCGATTTTGCATGGCACCCCACAGAAGATCGGGTTGTTTTTGCAATGCAGTGTGCGGAGCGGAACACGGTCCAGTTGTATCAATTTAATCCCAACACGACCGACTCACCAGTTCTGGTCGCTGGGCAGGATGTGACTCGGAACAATACAGATGCCTGCTGGACCCCCGATGGCAAAAAGCTGATTGTCATCAGTGGCGATTTTTGAAGTGCCCAATGACAGAAGGCTTCATTCCTGACCGGGTGCTATGACTTCGGGTGCCGTTGCGGCGACCGCAGGGATGAGCTTGTCCAGAATTCCATTCACGAAGCTGCTGGAATTCTCGGTGCCGAATTCGCGAGCGATCTCGATGGATTCGTCGATGACAACGGCGGCTGGTGTGCCCATCTTTGTCATTTCATAAAGTCCCATTCGCAAGACGTTGCGATCGGTTGGGGCCATTCGCTCCAATCGCCAGTTAGTCGCGGTGCGGCAGATGATTTCATCCAGTTCATCGCGTGCGGCAACTACGCCCGAAATTAAAGTCCATGTAAATTGGCGCAATGGCTCTTCAAGGAACTGTCGGCGGAGTTCAATCTGCACGCGGTCCTGATCAGCCTCCGGATTTTGATCCAGAAGATAAAGCATTTGAAGAGCAAAGCGACGAGCTTCAGAACGTCCGGCCATTATGTGTTTGTATCAGGTAAGTGGTGTTTCGGGTGTGGAATCGAAGTCCTTGTTCCAAGGCTCCAGCCAAGGAACACGCTGCTCCGGAGGCTCCTGCCTCCAGTCAGCATTCGGGAGGCAGGAGCCTCCAGTCCATAGCGTTCCAGGGCAGAAGCCCTGGAACGAGGATCTCGGTCAGATCTTCTTCAGCAGATTGATCATTTCAATTGCGGCCAAGGTCGCTTCGTGACCTTTGTTGCCGACTTTGCCGCCAGCACGGTCCAGAGCCTGGTCCATCGATTCGCATGTGATAACACCAAAGGTGACTGGAATTCCGGTTTCGCGGGTGATACCCATGATGCCGGAGGCGACCTGGCTGTTGATATATTCGTGATGAGTCGTTGAGCCTTGAATGACGGCTCCCAGACAAACCACGGCAGAGTATTTGCCCGACTTCGCAAGCTTTGATGCTGCGAGTGGGATTTCAAACGAACCCGGTACCCAGGCGACGGTGATTTTGTCCGCATTGCCGCCATGGCGAACGACCGTATCAATCGCTCCTTCAAGCAAGCGTTTTGTGATGAGATCGTTGAATCGCGAGACTACGATCGCAAACGTGGAGTCGGCTGCGTTGAGTTGTCCGTGAAGTTCAGTTGGCATAGTGAGTTTGTCAGGAAATGGGTGTTGGTCATCAGTGCGGCGTAAGAAGGCCGTATTACACAGTAGTTTATCCCAGATTCATTGAAAGCAAAAATTCTTCGTTCGACTTTGTACGTTTCAGGCGATTGCAAAGCAATTCAATCGCTTCCACTGGAGACATGTCATTCAGTACGCGTCGCAAAGTCCAGACGAGTTTCAATTCTTCTTCGTTGAGCAACAATTCTTCGCGCCGAGTCCCTGAGCGATTGACGTCGATTGCCGGCCAGATGCGTTTTTCTACCATGCGGCGATCCAGATGCAGTTCGGTGTTGCCGGTACCTTTGAATTCTTCAAAAATCACTTCGTCCATGCGACTTCCCGTATCCACAAGCGCCGTGGCGATGATTGTCAGACTGCCGCCTTCTTCGACACAACGGGCTGCTCCGAAGAATCGTTTCGGATGCTGTAACGCATTCGCATCGACACCACCAGAAAGCGTCTTGCCGGAGTTCGGAATCTCAGCATTCCAGGCTCGTGCCAAACGAGTGATACTGTCCAGAAAAATGATGACGTCGTGGCCATATTCAACCATGCGCTTTGCTTTTTCGATGACCATCTCGGCGACTTGAATATGCCGCGAGGTGGGTTCGTCGAACGTACTGCTGACGACTTCGCAATTGACGCCTTTCAGCTTGCGTTCCATGTCCGTGACTTCTTCAGGACGCTCGTCGATTAACAGCACAATGACGTAGGCATCCGGGTGATTCTGCTGAGTTGCCTTGGCCATCTGCTGAAGCAAAACAGTCTTGCCTGCACGTGGTGGTGATACGATCAAACCGCGTTGGCCCATACCGATCGGGGCAATCAAATCCACGATGCGGGTGCTGAGGAATTCGGCATTGTCAGCCAGTCGCAGGCGCCGCTCAGGATGCAGCGGTGTCAGATCGTCGAAGAAGACCTTGTTGGTAAGTTCATTCGGATCTTCACCATTGATCGCTTCGACTCGCAGCAACGCGAAATACCGTTCGTTTTCTTTTGGCGGACGAATCTGTCCTGCCACCGTGGCGCCGGTACGAAGTCCGAAGCGGCGTATCTGACTCGGGCTGACGTAGATGTCATCCGGACACGGTAGATAGTGGTAGTCCGGGCTGCGGAGAAAGCCAAATCCATCCGGCAGTATTTCCAGCGTGCCTTCGCCGAACATCAAGCCGTTAATACGCGTTCGTTCTTTCAGGATCTTAAAGATCAGATCCTGCTTTTTCATCCCGTGGTATTCGGTGAGCTGTTCCTGCTCCGCGATTGCGATGAGTTCTTTCATCGACATCCGCTGGAGTTCAGCGATGTTGATCTCAGTCACTTCTGGCGGTGCGAATGTTTCGCCGACCGGCTTATCTAAATCGCCTGGTTCCTGGCGAGTTTCAGAACGGCGGACGAGACGTGGGGATCCACCAGGGCGAGGATCGTCAGGGCGTGTGCTTCGTGTAGTCATGGCCGCGTCGGGCCTCCGGGACAGGAAAGATGGGGATGGGATAAAAGAGAGAATTGAGACAGGTTTTGAGAGCCGTAGGCGCTGGCCTCGGGCTTTGGTCATTGGGCTAGGCTCTGGTTTCTGCGCCCCCCGACGCTCGCGGGTTGTCAATTTAATCAGTTTTCACAACCCGACACGTCAGTGAGGGATAAAATTACCAGCGTTTTTCGACAAACATCCCTCGCTGACGCTTCGGGTTGGGATTAAATCGACAGCCTGCTAGCGCGTTCGGCTGACTTGTTCAATAATCTGAGTCATCTGCTGACTCGCCGTTTCCGGCGAGCCGGAGTTATCAACGATGAACTCAGCCGCTTTACGTTTGTTTAACAGACTCCACTGCGATGCCTCGCGACGTTGTAGTTCTTCGGCCGACCACCCTCGATTATCAGCAACCCGTTGTTGCCTTTTCTTCAGCGGTGTATCAATAAAGACGACAGCGTCACATTCGTCCGCCCAGCCAGCTTCCAGCAGCAGAGCAGCATCCAAAATAATAGCATCCGCGTCCTGCCGTGCCTGACTGATTAAATGTTGGATTTCAGTTCGAATCGCCGGATGAAAGATTTCATTTAGCCGATGGCGGTTTTGAGTTTGTTCGTCGGAGTCGCCAAAAACTTTTTCCGCTAACTGTTTTCTTTCCACCTGTCCTGCTTCATTAAAAATTTCGTCACCGAATGCTTCACGCAGACGATTGCGAATTAGATTTGTTTGAAGTAAGTCATGGCCAATACGATCGGCATCAACCACGAACAGTTGAAGATCCGTAACATTCCTCACAACAGTGCTTTTACCGGCACCGACGCCACCGACAATGCCGACGACGGGGATGCGCAGTTTCTGATCGATATCTTTTTCAGAAGAAGACAACGGGGGGAATCGATGAGAAGATGTGACTCGCGGGGCGAGCTATTTCAGATGGGAATCGTTCAGCCGGATGTGTGGCTTTCCGTGGCCCTGCACAAACCGGTTCGGGAGTTTCCGAATGCTGTTTTCGCGGAGCTGGCCGCGCCAATGCATCCCGGCTGATCGCAGCAAAACCGGCACCACTTTCTCCGATGGCTCCGATTCTGCAACACTATGTTGCTGCATCTGGTCTGCGAAGTCAAATGATTGATTACTCTCTGAACACCTTTTTCACGACTTCTGTTCGCCGGAAATCTGTTCCGGGATTTGCGGTTTTTGTGCCGACAGACTGGTTGGAATGACTCTCCCGTGCGAGCATTCACGCGATCGAAATTGCTACAGACTGCTCAAATCAAAGCCGGGATGCTTCAATCATGACCAGCGAATTGCTCGCACGAATAGATCAAGCCGCAAATAACGGGCTTCTGAAGGCGGATTCACCTGCGAATCTGCGATCCTGGCTCACGCGAGAATGCTTCGCTCAGTATCACACTCGAATTGCCGAACTGATCAACGCCGGAGATTGGCTGAAACTCGACGCCATGTTCTGGACGGCAATTCCGTTTGGTACCGGCGGCCGACGTGGCCCGATGGGCGAAATGGGGCCGGCGACAATCAACGATCGCACTATCGCAGAATCCGCCCACGGGATGGCCGTTTACCTGCGTTCAACAGGTTGCACCACCGGCGGCTCGGCCGTGATCGCTCACGACACCCGCAATAACTCGGCCCACTTTGCTCGCATTACCGCATGTGTGTTTGCTGCTCATGGATTGAAAGTGTTTCTTTTCGACGGATGTCGCTCGACGCCGGAACTGTCGTACGCGGTGCGCAAGCTCGTCTGCAACCTCGGTGTGGTGATTTCCGCGTCTCACAATCCGCCGGCAGATAACGGATTCAAGGCCTATTGGAATAACGGGGCTCAGGTCATTCCGCCACACGACAAAGGCATCGTCAAAGAAGTCGAAAAGGCTGACGTCATTCCGACGGTTGATTTCGCCGCCGCAGTAGCAGATCGACGGATTCAAATTGTTGGTTCGGATATTGACCAGGACTACGTTGCTGAAGTCGTCAAACTCTCCGAGACCAAAGGACGCGCGATCAACGCGGTCTACACGCCACTACACGGCGTGGGTGAAACAAACGTCTTCGCCGTCATCAAAGCCGCTGGTTTTCACAACGTTTCGATCTTTGAACCGCAGCGGTCGGCGGACGGCAATTTTCCAAACGTACCCAATCATTTTCCGAACCCCGAAAACCTGAACGTGTTCGATCCTGCGATCGATTGGATCAAAGCGACGAACAACCCAGCTGAACTGATTTTGGCGTCGGATCCGGATGCCGATCGGCTTGGCGTGATGGTGCGAAATCCATCAGGCGGTTTCACGTCACTCAGTGGAAATCAAGTGGGCGCTTTGATCACGGACTTCTTGCTTCGAAAACGCAAAGCCACGGGACGTTTCTCGCCGCAGGATTACGTAGTAGAGACGCTCGTCACGACGCCGCTCACGAAAGCCGTCACTGAACATCATGGGGCCCGCTGCTTTTATGAACTGCTCGTCGGATTCAAGTACATCGCTCAGACGATGGAAGAACAAGGCACTGAGCATTTCGTATTCGGCACCGAAGAATCGATTGGCTTCCTGGCGGGTTCCTACTGTCGCGATAAAGACGCCAGCGTTGCCGCACTCTACATTCTGGAACTGGCGGATGAGTTGAAATCCGAAGGCAAGTCATTGCTGACTCAACTGGACCAGCTTTACAAAGACTGCGGCTATCACTGCGAAGGTCAAAAATCGATTTACTGCGAAGGCCCAACCGGTAAGGCGAAGATTGACGGCCTGATGCAGACATTGCGAGACGATCCACCCGCTCAGTTTGGATCAGTGCGTTTTACAGAAGCGTCAGACTACAAAACGGGTCGTCGCGTCGCGATTCCGTCCGGTTCACCATTGCCGGAGATTACCCATCCACGCGGGGATCTGCTGGTTTACAAGTCCGATCCATCACAACCTGTGCGAATTCAGATCGCCGGTCGTCCGTCTGGTACTGAACCAAAAATCAAGTTCTATCTGTTCTGCCAGTCTGACATCCTGAACGGTGATCTGAATGCCGCGCGAGCGGCAGGTGACAAAGCAATCAAGGAGGTTCAGCAGGCAATGGGTGAATGGGCTCAGCAACAACTGAATAGTTAATCGGCGTACAGTTCTTCGAAGCGCTGTTTAAGTTCCTCGGGGCTGATGTCTTCCAAATGAGTCGCAATGGACCAGACGTGGCCCCACGGATCTGTCACGGAACCGCTGCGGTCGCCGTAGAACTGATCACAAATCGGTCTAAGCTCAGTCGCACCCGCATCGATCGCAGCAGCGAAAATATCGTCAGCATTTTCGACGTAGATCAAAAGGCTCACAGTGGTTCCACCGCGCGATTGGGGACCCAGAAAATCCATTTCGGGATGTTCATCAGCGATCATAATGACAGAATCGCTAATGCGGATCTCTGCGTGACCGATGCGACCGTCGGGTGCTGTCAGCCGCACAATTTCTTCAGCTCCGAAAACCTGCACATAAAATGCGATTGCCTCACTGGCACCTTGTATTAACAGATATGGCGTTACGGTATTCATTCCTCGGGGAATGGAATTCACTTTTTGAATCATGGCAGACTTCTTGGCAGTTGTAGAATCCAGAGTAGATGTCCCATAATCTACCGAGATTGTGACAGAATTGAATACAACCACCTGTAGATTGTCAAAACAGAACAAGCCAACGGCAAACTTTGCCTTGAATGGATCGTATTAAACGTGGCTCGCAAATCCGGAAAGAAAATCAAGACACCGCATCGGCCTCGCTTCGTGCCACCATCCCGTACGGATTCTACTAGTGGGCATTCCGCCAGCGAAAACGCCCCAATACGAGAGACCGTGCAGCTTTTGATGAGCAACCGACCGGGATTTGTCGGCTTTGTGCTTAGCGTACTGCAATTGCTTGGACATGCAACATGGATCATGCTCATCTGGTATTTCGCGAGCACAGGCAAGGCCAAGAGTTTGACATCCGATGCGTTTGAATCATGGCTCATCGTCGGAATTCTTGGTGTCAGTCTACTGTTGACCGCCGTGGCGTTATTTGTCTGCTTGTTTTACGGTCTAAGGCGGGAACCTCGTTCACTGGCCGTCATTGGTTTCTTCTTGTCGTTCTTTGTGGGCGTACTCGCCACGGCATGCGTTTTCATGCAGGCGATCCGGGGAATGTCGCCGGCGAATTCGTAGACAACGCTGTTTCCTGAAACCACATCCCTGACAACGGCTTAGGAATAGTCCCAAAATTCGATCCAGAAAAGTACGTCAGGCTTTCCAGCCTGACACGAGCGGGAACAGGTCAGCCTGGAAAAGCTGACGTACATTATTTCCGGACTCTTCCACCGCCCAAAATCGAAAGTTCACGATGTCGATTGAACGACGACTCGAAATCAACTCTGCAAACGAAGCAACCGGAACGGTGGACGTTGCTGGCTTTGCGGGAATCGGATTTGCCCTGATCGCAGCAGGACTTTATGCACTGCTGTTCTTCATGCTGCACAAACTGCCATCGTCACGCAATGAACTGGAACAGCTCAGCACCAATGCGCCAGCTTTGACTCGACTCCTGGTCGTTGCGGCGAGTGCGGCGTTGTTGAATATTGTCGCGTTGATTCTTTGCCTGACCGGATTTCTTGCACCGCGACGGCCTCGCACATTGTCGGCCATCGGAGCAGCATTGACCACGCTCATGCTGCTCGCGGTATTCTCTGTGGTCATTGTCAGTTTGGTTGTCTCACCAGCACCGTAGTTCAATTCAATTGTTGCAGCGGCCAATGACACAGCAGTTCCGCCATTGCATCGATTCGCGGTGCAGTTGAAGGGTGAATCAGCGCCTGATTGATCTCAATTTCGATGCCAGCGTAAGTACCTTCGCAATTGTCCATCGCTGCAAGATGGCGACGCAACCAGGTTGTGAATCCGTCTCCGATGCCTTTGTAAGGTTGGTTGCTGTGAATGGTATATTCAGGACATTGTTGCCGTAGCCTGGCTTTCCATGTATCGCAGAATGACCGCTCGTTCAAACTTCGCGGATCGTACAGCAAGCCGATGCGGGTGCGACGAGGTATGCCGTTCCAGACCGGCGTAAAGGAATGAATGGAAAGATGAATCACCCGCCGACCGGCGTTCACAAGTTCTTCCATGTAAGCCGTCACTTCTTCGCGATACGGCCGCCAGTATTTGTCGATAATTTGTTGTCGCTGTTCTGGGGACAATGTCGCGGTGTAGTTCGAGAACAACGCGCTATGCCCAAGCGATCGATTGAGTTCTACCAGTAACCGTGACGTGGTCGATGAAAACAGGCGCGATGCCAGCCTTTTGGCCATAGCTTCCGCCACAGCCAGCGCGCCGGGATCCCAGCCACGGTGTGTTTTCAGAACGTCGTCGGCTCCGGAAAACAGAGAGCGATAGGCCGCTGAAATTTTGTTTCCGCCGTGTTCGCACGTTAATACGATCACAGTTTCATGTTGAACGTTGCGCGCCTTGCGAGGCGACGTGCGCGAACTTGCGGCACCTGGGCTCATGGCAAATACATCTCACCAGCCTGCAGTCGGTCGCAAAGATCTGCGTAGGTTCTTTGCTGTTCGCGGCGATCAGCAGTGGACCCAGAAAGGCTTCCGACAAGACGTCGCGCAAGAGGTCCAAGCGACAGAATGACTTCCATTGCATGTTCACTGGATGAATTGAGTGTGGGTTTTGTCTGATCCATCAGATACCGCCACAACTGCTTCACGGTGCATTGATCGGCTTGGTATCCAAACAGCTTCAAATACTCTGTGTCGTCGATTGAGGCTTCATCGGCATCGCGAATCGATGCGGACAAAATCTTGTAAAGCGGTTCGACAGCCAGCGATTGTTGAGAAGCAATCGTGCTCCATTGCTCGTTACATAATGCCTTGAGCACAGCAACAGTAGCCTGCAAAACGGCAAGATCGGCAGCAGGACACTCCTGAATATCAATGACACGAATTTCGATCGATCCGCGATCGAACCTGGCAATCGCCCCGCGAGAATTCAGGAATTCATCCTGCAGCACACCGTCAGGATCAAGCGGCGCGATATCGTCGTACATGCGTTGAAAAATTCTGCGGCGATAATCTTCTTCGGTGAAGACAGCTTCGGGAATCACTCGGCCCGCCAGAGACGGAATGCGAGCGGAGTTGCCTTGATACACATCCAGTCGACTGTCCATCAGTCCGGTGAGCCGTCCGTCTTTCAAGGGAGAACTTGCTGCCAAACCGGGAAGAATCGGCAGCAGCAATCGCACGGCAGCGTGCAGTCGTCCGAATTGTTCGTCGCCGTTGAATGGCAAATTCAGATGCACACTTTGCAGATTGGCCCAACCATGTCCGCGGCAGTCAAAAATGCGGTTGTACGCTTCGTAGACACTGCTGTGTTCATGCGGCCATAACTGCATTTCGCGAAACGGATCCATCCATGGATGCATGGCCGACGGCATCAACTGGCCGGCAGGAACTAAACTCGCCAACCGTTTATTGATCCGCAAGATGTGCTCTTGAAAATCAGCGGCCAGCAACGTCAAGTCCGCTTCCGGAGCTGTCGTTTTGAGTTCTACGACATGCAGAGCCAGCTCGTTCGACCATGATATTTTTCCAAGGTCAATTTCCGACTGTATTCCTCCGCTCTCGGCTGCAATGAGCTGATCTGTCACAGGCAACACGTCGAGCGAACTTTTCGCAACGATCATGTATTCCAGTTCGACGCCAAATGCTTCGAACAGGTTCAACCGCGATTTTGGCAATTCAGTGATCTTCTGGACTCGATCAGTCGGCATCGTAACGAGCTCTTTTCTGCTCCATACGTCGCACAAAAACTTCAATAATTCGGCGATACAATTCGTCCTTCAGGACAGCATCTTCGTATCCCGAATTGATGTTGGGATTGTCGTTCACTTCGATCACAACGAAACGCCCGTTGGATTCCTTTACGTCAACGCCATATAGGCCGTCGCCGATGAGATTTGCTGCCTTCAATGCCGCTTTAACGGCTTTCGGCGGAGCAAGTTCGACGGGTAACGTTTCAACCTTGCCGTAACGCCCGCGGCCCTTTTCTTCCTGGCGAATAATCTGCCAATGTCCGGGAGCCATAAAATAGCGGCAGGCATACAGCGGTTTTTTATCGAGGATTCCGATACGCCAATCGAAGGTTGTTGGCAGATACTCCTGAGCCACCAACAGATCGGACTCCCCGAAAAAATCTTCCAGGTGCGTTTTGAGTTCTTCGTCGGATTTGACTTTGACGACACCCAACGAGAAAGAACTATCGGGCTTTTTCAGAACGCACGGAAAGCCCAGCCGTTCTCCGATCTGACTGGCGTTGTCGCGATGTACAACAATCGATAACGGGATATCGACTTTGTGCCGCGTCAGCATCTCGGCCAGAAACACTTTGTTTGTGCAGCGACAGATCGAAACTGGATCGTCAATCACGACTAACCCTTCACTCGCGGCGCGTCGAGCAAAACGGTAGGTGTGATGATTGATGGCTGTTGTTTCGCGAATGAACAGCGAATCAAATTCCAGCAATCTGCCACTGTCATCGCGTGTGATGAGTTCTGCGTAGACGCCCTGTTCGCGGGCCGCTTTGACGAACTTGTTCAGCGCGACGGAATCAGAAGGAGCATTGTCTTTTTCATCCGGGTTCTCCAGAATCGCCATGTCGAATCGCGTGCGACGCGGAGACTTCAGTGACGATGCGCGACCAGAAAAATATCGCGTGGCCGCTTCCGCGACGAACTCACGATGACCTTCCGGAACTTCAGCGCCGGAGATCGCAGCAATCTTTCGAATCTGCCAGCGACCTTCCCGTTTGCTGAATTCGTATTTCATCAACGGAACTGGAAACAGGTTGAACAGATGCAGTGCCAGTCGTTCGTGTCGTTTAGCGAAGTTTCGACCGAAGTACACGCTGAGTGTAAACTCATCCGATGTCAGCGATGCCAGATTCTGCTGAATGAGTTCATCGATTTCGTCGGGAATTAATCGCGAAACTGAGCGTGTTTTCAAATCCTGCACGGTGATTACGCCTGGCAGCGGCTTGTGTCCACGTGCCTCAGCCAGGAGCGACACATAATATCCCAGACTTTGATAGCGATAGGATCGACACAGGTTAAAAACACGTGTTGAGCGTGAACCTGCCGAGTCGCTAACTTCTGGCGACGTTAAATACGTCCATGCATCAATTTTATCGACCCCCGGAATCTCAAACGGCCAATCGTCGGGGTGGGACGTTACAATCAAAACGGGCATTAACAACTCATCGTCTGTTAGTAGCATTGGCCGAACGCAAGGGAATCCATTTCTCAATAAATGAATCCGGCCACAGTCGCTTTAGTGTAACTACCCCGCGTATTTGCAAAGCGCCGACTAACGCATTCTGGCCAATTCTTCCGAAAATGACTCAATCAATCGTCGTCTGTGAATTCACCGCCAACGAAATCCGAGACTGCGACTATGCTCAGCCAAAATTCAATCACTACTTGCTGAGGCTATGCGATGACGTCATAATGCTGGTGAACCAGATCGTGAACTTCTTCGGGCTACTGACAATGACGTGCTGCTGCCATTGCAATCGCTGGTTAATAAAGCGTATGAAAACGGACGGTACGGCAATGATCTGGACTATTTGACAATGCCCGTTCCACCACTCAAAGGACGAAGAACACGCATGGATTGCGGATTACCTGAATTGCAAAGCGCAGACTGGGTCCGCTTAAACCAGGATTGTAAAACTGTAGGATGGTACTCCAGTCCCGTCCTGATCGGAATTTGTCTGGACGGGTCTGGAGACACATCCTACGGTGTACCGGTTGGCTGACGCCAGACCGCTCGCCAAAATCGTAATCGAAAATCTGCTTCAAATCCTTCCCATAGATTCTGCGTTCACGGTACCGTGAACGCGGAAATCCGCAATTTCAACCGCTATCAACCCACCGCAAAACACGGACACTCCGTATGAATCCATTCGCCCAACACGCGCTGCAGCAGACTCGACGCTACTTCTTCGGACAGACGGCCGCAGGCATTGGCACGGCAGCTTTGGCGTCAGTGCTAAATCCCGACCTATTGAAAGCGAGTGATGCGACCTCGATTCAGGCAGGCTCACCGTTGCAGCATCCGGCGACGGCGAAGCGGGTGATTTGGCTGTTCATGGCCGACGCGCCGTCGCAGTTGGATCTGTACGACTACAAACCGGGTCTCGCGGATTACTTCGACAAAGACCTTCCGGAAAGCATCCGCGCGGGTCAGCGAATCACCACGATGACATCCGGCCAAACGCGACTGCCCTGCGCGCCATCGGTGTTTAACTTTTCTCGACACGGCGAACACGGCGCGTGGATCAGTGAACTGTTGCCGAACATTGCTTCGATCGTTAACGACATCTGCATCGTGAAGACGATGAACACCGAAGCGATCAATCATGACCCGGCGATCACGTACATTCAAACCGGCAGCCAGCTTCCCGGTCGTCCCAGCATGGGAGCGTGGGTTTCGTACGGTCTGGGGAGTCCAAACAAGGATCTGCCAGCCTTCGTCGTGCTGCATTCGCGAATTCCCGGTGGAGCTCAGACTCAGGCGTTGTTCTCGCGACTTTGGGGCAGCGGATTCATGTCAACCAAACATGCGGGAGTTGCATTACGATCCGTCGGTGATCCGGTTTTGTATCTTTCAAATCCCGATGGTGTTGATGCTGCAACACGTCGTCGCATGCTGGATGGATTGGCGGAACTGAATCAGGATCGATTGAACAAAGTCGGCGATCCGGAGATCTCATCCCGCATTTCACAATACGAGATGGCGTTTAAGATGCAGACTTCAGTACCGGATCTGACCGACATTTCTGATGAACCGCAGAGTGTTCTGGACATGTACGGGCCGGAAGTCAAAGAGCCCGGCACTTTCGCTTACAACTGTCTACTGGCTCGACGCATGGCCGAACGCGGCGTGCCGTTCACTCAGGTCTTCCTGCGAGGCTGGGATCACCACGGCGGCCTTCCTGGTGCGATTCGCGGCATGGCTGCGGCGTGTGACCGACCAAGTGCTGCACTTGTGAAGGACCTTAAACAACGTGGCATGTTGGACGACACGCTCGTCATCTGGGGCGGCGAATTCGGACGCACGGTTTACAGTCAGGGCACGTTGACCAAAGACAACTATGGCCGCGACCATCATCCACGCAATTACACGATGTGGATGGCGGGCGGCGGCATCAAAGGCGGTCAGGTCTACGGCGAGACTGACGACTTCAGTTACAACGTCGTTGACAAGCCGGTACATATCCATGACCTGAATGCCACGATCCTGCATGCGATGGGCATCAACCACGAACAACTCACCTACAAATTCCAGGGCCGCGATTTCCGCCTGACGGATGTGCATGGAACTGTCGTGAAGGATATCTTGCGAGTCGGCTGAGTGGGAAGGTTGTCTTGCCGAACGGCTTGAAGCTTAACCATGCCCGGCCAGTTCGATTTTAGTATACAGTTCGTACTGCAGTCGTTTGGACACCGTTTGGTGGTACGTGGTTGGTGCGGAACTCATATAATGATCTCCGTTAATGATCTCATGACGATTTCCGTCGTCAGGAAACAAAACGTACTGCTGATATGTGAGTCGCAAATCTGGCTTGTTGACGGTTGACATGTTCACTCCTCTCCGGTGTTTCAGAGCCTTCCACGCAAAGCCGGTTCCGATTCCCGCACACGAATTTTACAGAAGCTGTGACAATATCTGCGACAAAATGTTTCACAATTTCACATTTGACGATGAGTCGCCAATCCAGAACTTGAGATCCACCGGGGCACGAACTTGCTGGATATAACATCCCTTCTTCATCAAAAATCTGACAGCGATCCGCAAAAACTTACGAAGCACGACCTTCAGTGGAAACGCGGGTACCGATGCGTTCGCCAGCGACCGCGCGAGCGATATTTCCCACTTTTTTGTAGTTGAACACAATGATGTCGATATCGTGTTCCATGCAATGATGCATCGCCTGAGCGTCCATTACCTGCAGGTTCTGGGCGAGAACATCGCGGAAGGAAATATCGGTATAGCGAATGGCGTGGGGGTTCTTCATTGGGTCTTCGGAGTAGACTCCATCGACCTTGGTGCCCTTCAACACGACGTCTGCATCAATTTCGCGAGCTCGCAATGCTGCGGCGGTGTCGGTGGTGACAAAAGGACTTCCTGTGCCAGCCGCCAGAATGACGACGCGGCCTTTTTCGAGGTGACGCAGACAACGACGACGGATAAATGGTTCAGCGACACCTTCCATGCGAATCGCGCTCTGCAAACGCGTCGCAACTCCGGCACTCTCCAGAGCGTCCTGAAGAGCCAGGCCATTGATTACGGTCGCCAGCATGCCCATGTAGTGAGCCGTCGATGGGACGATTTGTTCGCTGATATCCGCAAACTGTTTACCTCGCAGAATGTTGCCGCCTCCGCAGACGATGGCCAACTGCACTCCATCCTTCACCACGTCGCGAATCTGTTCTGCGACGGACGTCAGTTCAGTCATGCTGATGCCGGATTCGCCCTCGCGACAAAAACTCTCACCGCTGATCTTCAGCAGAACTCGTTTGTAAGCTGGACGCAGAGCAGGAACAGACATGATGGAACTCCTGAATGATTTTCACAAAGACGGAAGTAAGAGAAGCCCGGCATCTGACACCAGATGACGGGCTTCGTAATAACATGAGGTCACACCAGCAAAGTGCAACATATCTATCGACTAGTTGGCTTCTCCAACCTTCCAACGATAGAACTTAACGGCTTCTGCGCCAGCTTCTGAAAGTGCCTGGGCCACAGTCTTGCTGTCATCCTTGGCGAACGGCTGCATCTGCAGCACGCCCTTTTCGGCGTAGAACACTTTCATACGACCATCCACCATCTTGTCGATAATGTTTTCTGGTTTCTTCGACGCTTGGGCTTCTGCAACCAAACGGTCGCGTTCTTCCTTGACGATTGAAGGTTCCAGGTCTTCCGGATTGGTTACCGAAGGATTGATCGCCGCAACATGCATCGCAACGTCTTTCAAAACGTCGCTGAATTTTGATGTCGGCGAGGCCACGAACAACACGCCGGTTTTATAGTCGTGATGCACGTAGCCGCCCACAGGGCCTTTCACTCGAACGATACGATTGACAACAATCTTCTCGCGAATCTTGTTGACGATCTCTTCGTACTGTTCCTGGAACGACTGGCTTGCACCCGCTGCCTTTTGAGCCATCAATCCAGCAACATCGGCAGCGCCCGGTCCGGCCAGCAACTGATCAGCCATTGACTGGCCGAACTTCTGCATGACTTCGCCGGTGGCGACTGGCGAAGATTCGCACTGAATCTCAACCATAGCTGCTTCTGAACCATCAGGTTTGGCAGCGATAAATATGCGACCTTCGCCCGTTACGTTTTCAGCACGTTTTTCCTGAACCTTCTTAAACATCTCCCGCAGAATCTGCATGGCTTTGGCTTCGTCGCCGCCAGCTTCTGTCAGGGCTTTTTTGCACTCCATCATTGGAAGGTCAGTTTTTTCCCGAAGCGCCTTTACGGCTGCGGCTGTAATTTCCGCCATTGAAATCTCCCTGGTCTGCGATCGTGGGCACCTAAGTTTGTGCTATGACAAGTTTCGATCGGATGTGTTAACACGAATTTGTTGAGAATGTGTGAACGGGCGACAGTTAATGCTATTAGCTCTCGTTCCAGGGCTCCAGCCCTGGAACGGACTGCCCCAGAGGCTCCTGCCTCAGGAATACTCGCTGGAGGCAGGAGCCTCCAAGGCAGCGTGTTCCGAGGCCGGAGCCTCGGAACAAGTCCGCTCAATGCACACCACAAGACGACTGAACTCAAGACTACTGTCGGATAGACGGTACAGCCTTTGGTTCGTTCGGATCCATTGGTTGTTCATCTGACTTCTTGCGTGGATCATCCGGACGCATGCTGCGGCCCTGCTTGATCGCGTCAGTCAAATGCTGAATGATCAGTCGAATCGAACGCAGACTGTCATCGTTGCCCGGAATCGGCAGATCGACCATGTCCGGATCCGCATCTGTATCGAGCAATGCTACGATTTTCACGCCCAGCAGACGTGCTTCGTGAACAGCGTTCTTCTCTTTTGTCGGGTCAACGATGACCAGACATTCCGGCAGGCGATTCATTTCTCGCATGCCGTTCAGGTTGCGGTAAATCTTGCTGTACTCGCGGTTCAGCGTAGACTGCATCTTCTTGGAATAGTTCTTGATCTCGCCGGTTGCACGGAGACTTTCAAGTTCTTCCAATCGCTTCAAACGCGTACGAATCGTACGGAAGTTGGTGAGCGTACCGCCGAGCCATCGCTCTGTGCAGTAGGGCATCTTGCAGTCTTCAGCCAGCTCTTCAATCGCTGCACCGGCCTGACGCTTCGTTCCGACAAACAAAATCAAACCACCCTGGGCAGCGACTTTGAGCAGATATTTTTTTGCTCGAATCAACCCGCGGATCGTTTCCTTGATGTCGATGATATGAATTTGGTTACGACGACCGTAGATATACGGTCGCATTTTGGGGTTCCAACGACTGGATCGATGTCCGTAATGAACACCGGCTTCCAGAATGTCTTTTACCACAATCTCAGCCATTGCCGATCTCCTGTGATCTGCGGCGGCACGCCGCAGCGAACAACCCAGCATGGGCACTCGCACAGAACAATTGTGTGAATGCTAAAAAACGGAGTCCGTTCATCAACACGCAGCACGTCACCAAAGAACCGGAGGTGACAAAATCCGGCGAGATCTCCAAAGATCCCGGAAATTCCAAGTCGCGAACGATATCGATGTTTGAGCCCAGCGTCAAACAGCGTTTCTGTGTGAGAATCGACAGAAGTCGGCGGAATCATCGGAATTCATCGAGAATTCCCAAACAAACAGTCCAGGAAACCGCCGGAACCAGCGAATTGCCTCGGTTCAGTGGTTCGTTTGTTGTGGCGTTCCTCCACATTTTCCCAAGAGGTGCGAGAACGGCAGCCATACCCAAATTGTGAGCTTGACCATTTCCGTAGTCGTGAGTGAGAATCCTGCGGGGTTCAAATTCCACTTTGTCATGTCAACCGTTTTCTCTCATAAAGCGAAAGAGTTTCGATGTTTCGGGTTCAATTCAAGAAGACAATACTTGCATCCGCTGTGATGCTGGGTGGGCTGTGCGGAGTCGCTGCGGCGCAGACGGCGGACACGAAAGTTCTGAGCAATCAGATTTTGCCAAAGGAAACGTATTTCTACATGTCCGTGCCGAGCGTCGAAGAAATGAAGTCGACGTTTCAAAATTCTTCTGCTGGTCGCATGTGGGAAGATCCGGCACTGGAAGAATTCAAGGCTGAGCTGAATACCGCATTTGCAGGCGAAGTTGCTGACAGCTTTTCAAAGATTCATGACGCTGTTGGTTTGACCGTCGAAGAGTTGATGGCGATCCCGACCGGTGAAGTAACCGTCGCTGTTTCCAAAGCCTCAAACAAGATGGGCGTGATCATGTTCATGGACTACGGTTCACATGAATCCGAAGTCCGCAGCCTGCTTGAGAAAGCCGCCGGCGCGCTGAACAACTCGAACGATCTGGAATCCAGTGACATCGAACATGATGGCACTGAACTGACCATGTACAAGATCACAAACGAGATCTCGAAGAAAACTCCATTGGCAAAGGAATTCGGCTGGTTCCTGAGAGACGAACGCCTTGTCATTTCCAACAGCAGCGCGCTGTTGAAATCAACACTCGATAATTGGGAAGGCGATTCAGGAAAATCTTTGGTTCACAACGATGTTTATGCTTACATCATGGAGAAATGCGAATCAACTCCAGGTGCAGGTATGATGACAACTTACGTTGACCCTGTCGGTCTCTTCAGCGCACTGGTCGAAACCGGCTCACTGGGTCAGCAGGGTATGGTGGCCAGCATGGCGATCGGTTCGTTCCAGGCGTTCGGAATTAACCAGCTCAAAGGTTTTGGTTCCTCCGGCGAAATGGGCGGCGAAGAATTCGAAGGCGTATCGCGCGCATTCCTGTACTGCGAGCAGCCACCACAAGGCGCGATGCAGATCTTTCAACTGGATAAAGTTGATGTTGTTCCACCATCATGGGTGAAGGACAATGTCAGTGCCTGGGTTGCTACAAAATGGAAGGCTGGCGAAGCGTATGCAGCAGTTGAAACGCTGGTTGACATGTTTCAGGGTGCCGGCGCGTTTGAAGGCATGATCGATGGCTTTGCAGATAAGGGACCTGGGATTCACGTTAAGACCGACATCATCGACCAGTTGGATGGCAAGCTTCAGCTTGTTGTCGCTCCGGCAGATCGAGCTTCCAAAGCACAAACCGACGACATGCTGTTCGTTGTCGGCCTGAAAGATAACGAAAAGTTCGCAAACCTGCTTAACAAGATTACATCTGAGCCTGGCTTCCCTGGTGAGACTCGTGAAATCAACGGAGCGACCGTGTATGAAATCGAGCCGGGAGGCGGCCAGAAAATCTCGTTCACTGTTGCAAACAGCCAGTTGCTCGTGTCGATTGGCGGAAATCAATTGGAACAGGCTCTGCGTGACAACGACGATCTTCGTCCACTTTCAGAATCAGATGATTTCAAAGAAGTGTCTGAACACTTTCAGGAAGGTGCATTGGCTGTAACTTTCAGTCGTCCAGCTGCGCAATATCGCCGAATGTACGATATGGTGCGTGACGGTGATGCTGCTGAGAACTTCCCTGGCATGGAAGACCTGTTTTCAAAGATTGACTTCAGCAAACTGCCTTCGTTCGACGTGATTGAAAAGTACATGGCTCCAACTGGCGGCTCCTGGATTGGTGACGAAAACGGCGTGTTGATGGAAACCTTTTCATTGAAGGGCGAGTAACATTCTGGCGTGATGAACACGCTTCGAAGTTTAGAGTCAGCCTTCGGGGCTGCTCCTGATTTTTCAGGAGCAGCCCTTTTTTACATTCCTGCCTAACGGCACATGCAAACTGTCGATAATATTGCAACGCATGAGTAATGAAGAATTTCTCAGTTTAACGCATTCAAACTTGGCGTAAGAGGAAGCCACGCGGCAGGTTCGGTTACACTGGATGGGGTTTCTAAATATGTCTCCGGACCCGTGCAAACATTTTGGATTTCACCAGCGAATGCACTAGGATACCTCCTGAACAGGCAGGCCGGTCACTTTAATCGTAACCCGATGCGTCAGCGACGGATTTGAGACGACGAATGCAGGCCATTCAATCCCTCACTGACGTTTCGGGTTGCGAAAATATATTAAATCGACAGCCCGCAGGCCCTGTGGATTTTCTCCCCGTAAACATTCAAACCAAGAAATGTTCTGAGATCCCTCAATATGCGTCTTCCAGAATTGTTCAAGACTCAGCCGTTTGTACTCTCAATCGAAATCTTTCCACCAAAAACGACTGACGGTGATGCAGCGTTGCGGAAGAATCTCCAGACTCTGATTCAGCACGATCCTTCGTTCATCTCATGTACATATGGAGCTGGCGGATCGACACAGGATCGCACGTTGCATTGGTGCAGAGAAATCCAGCAGGATTTTCATCGCCCAGCTATGACGCACTTCACGTGTGTCGGTTCTACGCGTGAGCAGCTACTGTCATGGCTGGATCTGGCTGCAGCAGAGGGCATTCAAAATGTCATGGCGTTGCGCGGGGACGCGCCGGCAGGGCAGGAGGCGTTTAAAGCAGTTGAGGGTGGTCTGAGCAATGCCAATGAACTTGTGGAACTCATTCGCAAGCATCATCCCAACATGGGCATTGGCGTAGCCGGTTATCCTGAGAAGCATCAGGAAGCCGCAAGCATGGACATCGATATCGAAAATCTAAAACGGAAAGTCGATGCGGGAGCAGATGCGATTTTTACTCAATTGTTCTTCGTCAACGACAATTTTTTTACGTTCCGGGATCGCTGCGTTGAACTGGAAATCCAGATTCCGATTGTTCCTGGCATTATGCCGATCACAGACTTCGCACGAATTAAACGCATTACGTCGATGTGTGGTACTGTGTTTCCAGAAGCATTGGCGACGCGTCTGGAAGCCGTTCAGGATGATCCACAGGCTCAATTCGAAATCGGCGTAGAACATGCCATTCAGCAATGTGAAGAACTCAGAGCGGCGGGAGTTCCCGGCATTCATTTTTATGCGTTGAACAAATCCGAGGCCTGTCAAAAGATTCTGAACTCAATTCAGCCGTAGTCCGACCTGTCCCAGGTCGGATTCCCTGCAACGTGGTAAATCAACTTTCCCGATCGGTCAAATGGCTAAGCAGTACGGGAATTTCCTTTGGCGAAGGTTTATCTCAATCGATCTGTTTCTGGTAGACTCTGCCGCAGGATGCAGACCTGAGACAGGTCTGCCTACGTAGAAAGTGCTGAAGTGAAATTGTCGAAATCCGTCCGAACGTTCGGTTCCCTGAAGTGCAGCGTGATTCAATCAGATACGCTCGACGAAGCCAATGGTGGTCTGGTGATACTGAATCATGGATTCGGTGCCTCCGGTGACGACTTAGTCGATATCGGCGCGATGTTGATGGATGATTCCGCGGCAATTGCTGAGAAATTTCGGTTCGTCTTCCCGGAAGCTCCGATCGATCTTGCACCCATGGGAATGCCTGGCGGTCGTGCGTGGTGGCCGATCAACATGGCAAAGCTGGCCGAGATCAATCAGACACGCGATTACTCCGCACTGACGCAGATTTGTCCGCCTGGCATGACCGAAGCCACCGCACTGCTGGCAACGGCTGTGCAGGAAATGAAATCTATATTTCAAGTGGACGATTCACGAATCGTGCTCGGCGGCTTTTCACAGGGAGCCATGATCTGTACTCATTTAACGCTGTCTACCAAGTTCAAACCCGCGCTGCTGGCACTGTTTTCTGGTACGTTGTTGTGTCGAGACGAATGGAGTCGATTGGCGATCGCTCATCCGCACTGTTACGTCCTGCAGTCGCACGGTTTTGAAGATCCTGTTCTTCCATTTGGGGCAGCGAAAGAATTGGCTCAATTGCTGACGGAATCGGGTTTCAATCTGGAATTCACGGAGTTTCACGGAGGCCATACGATTCCGATGAATGTGCTGCAGAGATTTTCTGAACTGCTGGAGCTTGTGCAATGACACTCCGCAAATCAAAGTCTGCCGCATTGAAACCAGCGGCACCAAAGAAACCACAACCAATCCCCAAAGCCTGGAAGTTCTGTCCCCGCTGTGGTGTCGCAGCCGCAAAAACGGGACAACATCCATTCATCTGTGCAGAATGTAAATTTACGCACTTCTTTGGCCCGGTGTCTGCCGTCGGTGCAATTGCAACCGATCCTGATGGACAAGTCTTGCTGCTGATCCGCGCGAATGATCCAGGCAAAGGAATGTTCGGTCTTCCCGGTGGCTTTGTGGATCGAGGAGAAACCGGAGAAGAAGCGTTGCAGCGCGAGGTGCTGGAAGAAGTGCAACTGGAAGTGACTTCGTATCGCTACCTCGCTTCGTTTCCTAACGAATACGTCTATCACGGTTTCATTTTGCCTGTGACTGATTTGTTCTTCGTTGTCGAAGTTCGATCTTTCGATACGATGAATCTGGCCGACGGCGAAATTTCAGATTGGCACTTCTGTCATCCAACCCAACGCGAACTGAAACGCATGGCCTTCGAATCCAATCGCCGAGCATTGAAATTGTTTCTGAAAGAACGTTGAATTCAGTTTGCGTTATTGAACGAGCCCCTTTGTGAGCTGTAGAAACGCGGTCTCCAGATTGACTTCTTCTTCGCGAAACAACGTGACCGCAAACCTGGCGTTCACGAGTTCGGTGGGAATGACACTATAGTCTTCCACTGTCGGCTTGAGGGTCAGTTCAATCATCTTATCTTTCGTGATTGCCACCAATTCAGTGCAATCCAATTGTTCGAGCAGTTTTGCGGCATCTTCCGGCCGTTCTTTGACTCGAATATTCAACATGATCCGTTGTCGGGCCTTGCGCATCACATCGGCTACGTTGCCATCGACAATCATGTGGCCCTTTTCGATCATGCCCACTCGCGTACACACGTCTGCAAGTTCCGGCAGAATGTGACTGCTGACAATCACCGTTTTCTTCATTTCCCCAAGTCGTTTCAGCAGATTACGAATCTCAATTCGCGCACGAGGATCGAGACCGCTGGCTGGTTCGTCCAGCAGAAGAACCTGCGGGTCGTGCAACAAAGTGCGAGCCAGTCCGATGCGTTGAGTTTGTCCGCGCGAAAGCTCGTTGACCATCGCGTCGCGCTTAAACGACATATCGACAAGTTCAAGTTTTTCTTCGCAGACTTTGCGGCGAGCCGGGCCTTTGATGCGATAAGCGGCGGCGAAGAATTCAAGATATTCAATCACCGTCATGTCATCATAGACACCGAAAAAGTCAGGCATGAATCCAACCAGACGGCGAATTTCTTCCTGATCTGTATAAATTGATTTCCCGCACACATAAGCTTCGCCATGATCCGGATTCAGCAACGTCGCGATCATGCGCATGGTGGTCGTTTTGCCGGACCCGTTCGGACCAATGAATCCAAAGACATCGCCATCTTCCAGCTTGAGCGTGATGTCATTGGCTGCAATGAGATTGCCGTAGCGTTTCGTAAGATTTCGTGTTTCAATCATAACTATGTTTCAATTCAGGATATTATTGAGCACTTACAACCGCGACCGGATCTGCCATTTTGGACTCTTCGCCACTGCGTACCACAGGCAGCAAAAGCCGAACAATTGTCTGTGACTGAACGGGAGTCACCGTGTTTCCATTGACGATCATTTCTGTGACCTGAGTATCAAGTGTCCCCACAACCAGAACAGTATTCAGGTGAATTCCTTCACTCAGATCGTCATGACGCATGGCGTTGTTCCGGAGCTTGACAAAGGTTTCCCCGCCGGGCACCTTGAACAGCGATACCATCGTCAGAATATCGAGTGGGTTTGTGCCTTGTGTGTCGTAAAACGCTTTAAGCTGCACGTGCTTGGGTGACCCCGTTTTTGTCGCTGGAGCATCGGGCTGTGTTGCTCGCACACCCTTCAAAAATTCGCGCAGATCAGAGACCGCCACAGAATAGTTTTCGCGTGACCACGGTTTTCCGGGTTCGATCGATAGATTGTCAGCATCTGCATTTGATGTCGGTCGATAAACGCGATTTCGAAACACAACGGACCAATCTTTAATCGGGGATGAAAAATGATGCGTGAATTCACCTTCCAGCAGGCCACTTGAAGGAACTCGCAAGTGCGACTCAACCACCATGGCTGCGGACGCATCAACCAACGCTTCGGCCAGAAACGCCTGCGACCCATCAGAAAGCATCGGTACCGATGAAAACCCTGGCTCCACCCCGTCGGATCCTTCACTGCGATGACTCAACTGTCGCCCCAGCGCCACACCACCTTCTCGATACAATCCGCCGTACACATCTTCGGGGCGACCATGCCATGAGACTGTCAATTTTGCATCAGTCATCGCTGAATTTTTACTTGCAGCAAGCGGCGATAACTTTGCACCAACTGAGATATTGCCCGAGTCGGCAGCAGAGATACTGTTCCACGAACGTACGTGTACCGTCTGTCGTGCGCCGGGCTGAGCAACATCCACCAGGTGCGTTTGGCGAACGACCACCGGAGCGTCTCGATTGCCAACCCAGGAAACTGCCAGCAGGCAGAAAGTGACAATGAGTGCCGGAAAAGTGATCCATGTCAGATGTGGCTTCTTCACGATGCGAACGACAAACAGGTAGTCCAGCGGGCCGATGACCAAAAGAAAAACCACCGTCAGTAGCATCACGCTCCATGTGGACCAGCGATTTGCGGATGGTACTGCATCTGAAACAGTTGCCAACTGCGTGGCCAGATCAGAAACACCTGAACTTGAAATTCGCCCCGTCCTGGAGGTCTGACTTGCGGATGTGTCAAGCTGATAGCCGAAAATCAGCATTTCGTAAAGCTGTGGCAACGACAACCACTGATTGACAGGCTTCTGATTAAGATCGACAGCGACCAGACTCATCATGCCAGCACCGTAACTGACGCGTTGCATCAAAGGCCCGTTGATTGAATCAACAACGGACCATGCCTGATTTGATCTCAATTTCATGATGGGGACAGACTTGCGATAGGTCTGCAACTGGCTGGAACCCGCGACGAAATTTTGCAGCCCGGAAAGATCCTGACTAAACATCGGAACTGGTTCGATTTCAAATACTGGTTGTAGCCATTGGCCGACAGGCGATTCCAGCAGTTGAGGAAGTTTACCTCCGCAACTGACGATCAAATGACCGCCTGTTGTGACCCATTCTTCAACGGCCTGTCGTTGCTGTTCCGAAAGATCATAGCTATCGACAAGGTACAGAAAATCTACAGAATCCAAACCTTGGCGTGTCAACGGCAGATCACTGGTCGATTCCAAAGACATGACAGCGAGGGAATCACTTGTCGATTTGCCTTCTGCAAGTTCATTTGCCAGGGTCGCTAAAGCGCTTGGCACACCCATCGTTGCGAATGTTATCGGTCCGTGCTGAAGTAACTGCAGTTCCGACTGAACCGCACTCGTCTTTGAAGGTGTCGTTGGGATCGAAAAATCGTCAACGCTCCGACATCGAACGAAATGTTCCCACAACACTTTTTCATCGTCTCCCGCCAGACGAATAGTGATAGCACCGTCAAGTCGTCCTGTCATAAAAACGGACGTCGCCGAAATGGCTCCAGAGGCATCCACCTTCACGCTTGCTACGAGATCTTCGCATTGGTCCCCGCGCGCATCGCTCGCCACAACCAAAATCTTGACGTTGACACCGCTCTGAAATCCAGCGGCTTCAATGTGAATCGGAATCCAGCATCCAACTCGCCCTAAGGCACCGAGGCCCAAACGCAGTCGCGACACTGTAATCCCGGCGTCTGACGAATTGGACGTGGCCGCGTTTACCTCAGCCTCGCCGTCCTGCCCCACAGCGACGCCAGTTGCGCAGAACAGTGCCAGGAACGGAATCAGGCAGCTCAGACGTCTCAGTTGTTGAAACTTCGAATGGATCAGCATGGAATGGAGTAGGATCGAGAAATTTTTTTTGGATATTTATTTGGAATGGTCAGCGATAGAGTAGAGGCATTAGCCTGCCCCCGAGTCACGCCGCTAATCGTCTGCCCAGATCGAGTTTACAAGTCAAAATCGGTAGGAAAAGTCGTCAAGACTTTCGGCGTTTCAAGGCGAATCCGAAAGTCTTGACGACTTTCGCTACTAGTAAAATCAATATGGCCAGACCGCCCGTCGTTCCCAGGCAGAATCCAAGGAACACGATGGAGTCGCAGGCGAAAGTCTGTAATCCAACGTTCTCCCTGTACGCAATTCGGCCTCAAAATGCGGGGGGAGTTTTAAAATCGTGTATTTTCCCGTTTTTATGGAGTTCACAGGCGTCGGAAAGTCCCAGTTCGTCGAGATTTTCATCTGTCCGGAAGTGGCGTTCACGCATAAAACTGCCGTTAAGGAACAGTCCGGAAATAAGTGCCGGTTTTTCACGATCCGAAGCGTGAGCGAGGGATCGGAGTTTTTGAGAGGAATCCCTCACTGACGCGTCGGGTTGCGATTGAAGCAACAGCCTGCCAGGGGGGCGTATCTTTCGGCGAGCGAACAACGTGAGCGGTGAATTGTCAACGAGCCAGTAGGCTCCTTTGGGTCAAGGGCTTTCAGTCCTTGTTGAGGCGGTTGAGTTGTCCGGAGTTTCAGGGTCTTCACAGGGAAATTTAGTTCGTCCTCAGGCACGCCCCAGGCTGTCCTCAAAGAAATTGCTGCGCCGCTTACTCCGACTGGCGTTAGAGTACCGTGGTCCATGCACGGCAGTTGTGCTGATGCAGATCGCTCTGGTAGCGCTTGGTCTATCCACATTGGGAATGACGGGGCTTGGAATCGACTTCCTGTCTTCACAGGTTTTGAAAGAATCGCCCCCGGTTCAGTGGCCGTTTGGTCAGCAGCCACCTGCCGCATGGAGTTCAATACAGGTCATCGCCACGTTGTCCGGGATGATCCTGATTGTGGCAGTGTTGACTGCCGCACTCAAATACCTTGCGGCCGTTGCATCGTCCGCGCTGTCACAGGAAGTGTTGATTCGAATTCGCACAGATGTGTATTCGAAACTGCAGCAACTCAGTTTCAACTTTTACGACGCAGGCGAAAGCAGCTCCATCATCAATCGCGCCGCCGGTGATGCCAGCAATGTGCGTAACTTTATCGATGGCGTCATTATCAAAGTTCTGACTGTATTTTTGACGCTTACAGTTTATCTGATCTACATGTTCAACATGCATGTCTGGTTGACGATTGCGTGTCTGGCCAGCACGCCTTTGATTTGGCTCGGTGCTGTCGTTTTCTCAAGGCTCGTGCAGCCCGCCTATCGCCACGCAAGTGAACTAAGCGACGTGATGATTCGCACTCTCGTGGAAAACCTTCAGGGTATTCAGGTTGTCAAAGGATTTGCACGCGAGACTGAGCAGGCAGACCGATTTCAGCAAGCGACTGACAACATCCGAGATCTCAAGGAATCAATCTTCTTTAGAATTTCGACGTTTCAACCCATCATCGGACTGCTGACGCAAATCAATATGCTGGTACTGATCGGCTACGGAGGAACGCTGGTCATTCGAGGCGAATTGGCACTCGGTGCCGGCCTGTTTGTCTTCGCTAATCTGCTCCACGAATTCGCAAATCAGGTTTCGCAGATCACAAATATCGCCAACAGCATTCAAACGAGTCTTGCGAGTGCGGAGCGTGTCTTTGAGGTGCTTGATGAACCAGTTCAAATTGCGACATCGCCCGATGCACGGCGATTGGCCCGCGTTTCAAATTCGATTGAATTTGACAACGTCTCGTTTGGGTACAATCCTGACCGAATGATTTTGCGTGACATCTCATTGCGGATCGAAACTGGTGAATGCGTTGGAATCACAGGTCCCACTGGATCGGGCAAGACGACTTTGCTGAGTCTACTGAAACGGTTTTACGACGTCTCCTCTGGCAGCATTCGGCTTGATGGTGTCGATCTTCGACAACTGAATCTGGACGATGTGCGGCGCTCGATGGGGATCGTCTTTCAGGAGAGTTTCCTGTTCAGTAACACCGTTGCGGCAAATATCGCATTTGGTGTTCCCGACGCAACTCTGGAAGACGTCACGGCGGCCGCAAAGATTGCAGCAGCAGATGAATTCATCCGTGAACTGGCGGATAAATACGATTCCATGGTTGGGGAGCATGGATCAAATCTCTCTGGCGGCCAGCGTCAACGTCTGGCACTGGCGCGAGCGATTGTGACCGATCCATCGGTACTGTTGCTCGATGATGCCACAGCGTCAGTTGATCCGGAAACTGAGCATGAGATTCGCGAAGCCATGGTTGGCGCCATGCGAGAGCGAACAACAATCGTCGTATCAAATCGCTTAAGCACGCTCCGGCAAACCGATCGCATTGTTGTATTGCAGGAAGGAACGATCAGCGCAGTTGGTACACACAAAGAGCTGCTGAAATCGTGCAAGTACTATCGAGAACTTGCCGAACTACAAGGATTTTCCCCTGCCGAACGACATAGCATCATCCTTCCAAACATTTCATTGGTTAAGAATGTCGGCTGACATTTTAAAATTTTGATTTGCGATTTTTGATTGAAGATTTGAAATCTTGAAACTGCCCACTCCAATGTCGCGCGTCGCCACTTTTCAACAATCCATTACGCGCCACATCGAACGTGAAGACGAACCGCGCCAAAAACCGCTCGACTTCCGTCTCATCGCGCGCCTGATGGAAGCAACTCGGCCGTATGGGCGTAAACGCTTCTGGCTGCTTGTCGTTGTTGTCATCCGAGCGATTCAGTTGCCGGGTCTCACATGGCTACTTGCTGCCGTCATTCGAGGCCCGGTCGCGAACAAGGATTCCGCAGGTGTCATCTACGGAGCCATTGGTTTCGCGTTCCTGGCGATTTCTACGCAATTCGTCATGCACTACCGACAGCGACTCGCTCTGGAGCTTGGTGAATCTGTTGTGACTGACCTGCGAAACCAGTTGTTTCGCCACATGCAGCAAATGCCTATGCGCTGGTTCCATACGAATCGCGTTGGTCGAGTCATCAGTCGTATGACGTCAGACGTCGAAGATATTCGCATCGGCGTGCAGGAAGTCTTCTATGTGACTCTGGTTCAGTTCATTCAAATGGGCATCGCGGCAGCGGCAATGATCTGGTACGACTGGTCATTATTCCTGATCGTGCTGGGGCTGGCACCAGTGATCTGGGCCATCAATCATCACTTTCACCGCCGCTTAAGTACCGCACTGCGTAACATGCGGGAATCATTCAGTCGTGTGACCGCGACGCTTGTCGAATCTGTCGTTGGCATTCGAGTGACACAGGGCTTTGTTCGTCAACAGGAAAATGCTCGCATCTTTGAAGAGTTGTCGCTGGATCATTCTCGTTACAACAGCAAGGTGCTGAAGACGCACGGGAAATTCCTGCCGCTGCTGGAACTCAACAGCCAGATCTTTATGGCTGTGCTATTGCTCGTGGGAGGTTATCGAGTCCTCACGCCGGGTCATTCGACTCAGATTGGCGACCTGGTTGGTTTCTTCTTCATGGCGAACCTGTTCTTTTCGCCGATCTCGATTCTTGGCAATCAATATAACCAGGCCATGACCGCCATGGCGGGTGCAGAGCGGCTCTATCGATTGCTGGATACGGAACCAGAATGGGTCGATCCGCCGGATGCGTTGACGCTGAACACCGTTCGGGGCCAAGTGGAATTTAGAAATGTCACATTCGGCTACGATGTCAATCGTCCCGTGCTGCATGACATTTCGTTTACAGCGAAACCTGGCGAAGTCATCGCTCTGGTAGGGCATACGGGCAGCGGCAAATCGTCGATCATCAATCTTGTCTGCCGATTCTACCTTGCCAATGCAGGGCAGATTCTGATCGATGGTCACGATATCAGGCAGATCGCAGGAGAATCATTGCATCGCCGTATGGGAATCGTACAACAGCAGAATTTTTTGTTCTGCGACACGGTGGCGGAGAATATTCGATTCGCGAAACCCGCAGCGTCCGACTCAGACATCATTGAGGTACTACGTAAGCTGGATTGTCTGGACCTGTTAACAGCCCTACCCGACGGACTGATCACTCGAGTCGGTGAGGGCGGAGCTTCGGTGAGTTCCGGCCAACGGCAGCTCATTTGTTTCGCTCGGGCGATGCTGGCGGATCCTGCGATTCTGGTCCTTGACGAAGCCACCAGCAGCATCGACAGCGCGACGGAGTCTCGGCTGCAGCACGCACTGGATGTGCTACTCAGCGGTCGAACGGCGTTTGTTGTTGCTCACCGCCTGAGCACCATCCGCCACGCGAATCAGGTCTTCGTGCTTGACCATGGCAAAATCGTCGAACGCGGAACACACGACGAATTGATCAGGCTCGACGGAATCTACGCCGGGTTGTATGAACGGTTCTCGCAGCATTGATTGCTTCTGCTGCCTTGCCATGCTCGATATCAGCGTTGAAGCTCGGCTGCAAATTCGATCGCTTCTTCAGCGACGTCGGCTGGATCACTCAGGAATTCATCCGTGGCTTTCTGACTGCTGAACAGCCAGATCCGTTTGCGGAAGACAGCGGCAAATTCCAAACTGCCTTCCACGCGTTTTTCGTCTTCGAGCATCGCGATCGCACAGGCACCGTCCAACATAGGCCAGTAGCTATTTGGAGCGCTTTGAAATTGCTCCTTCTTGTCAATACTGGCGAAGTACAGGGTATGGCCGCGATAGCTGATCTGATACTTGGCGGCACCGCCCACCAGTTCGCGGTCTTCCACGGCACTCACGACGCAGAGGCCACCGAATGCAGGGGTAGAACCAGCGTCTTTGCTGTTGCGTGACTCTCCTTCCTGGCTGATCGTCTTAAAGAATGATTCCGGTTCACTGTTAGCCAGTTCAGGTTGTGCTGGCTGCCGAGTCTGGTTGGCAGGAGCATCAAAGAACTGATGCTTGCGTGGCTCCGGGGTCGGGCGGTTCTGTGTTCGTGGAGCTCCAGCGCGAGGTGCTTCGTCCTGCGAGATGGCTTCAAACACCAGCTCACCTCGCGGTGGTGTCGCGGCGACAGCATCAGGTTCAAAAGCATTTTGCTGCTGGCGCTCTGGTTGCTGATGTTGCGGATCAAATTGTGGTTGTTGCTGTTGAGGCATTTGTTGACGAACAGGTTGGTTCCTTGGTCGCTGTGGTTGCACGTTGGAATTGGCAATCAAGGGCGCGCCAGCCTGAGTTGGGCGAGCCGAGATCACTTCATCCAATTGCTTAACCAGCGCCTCAGGTGTTTGAAATCCTGAGATGCGTTTGATGACTTTCAGATCCGGCGACACGATGAGGATTGCCGGCAGCCCTTTGATAGCCAGATCTTTGAGAAGACCTTTGTTCTGATCCGCATCGACGCGCACTGCGACAAAGTTGCTGGAAATTTTTTGAGTCACCTGTGGGTTTGGAAAGGTGTTCTTTTCCATCTTTTTGCAAAAGACACACCAGTCCGCCGTGAATTCCATCAGCACGGGCTGGCCGTTTGCGGCAGCTCGCTGCAGCGATTCTTCGATGTTTGTAGACCACGGAATTTCCGCCGCACTGACAGAACTACAGAACATCGCCGCAATGGCGATTGCAACGCCGGATAGTTTTCGATTGAAGCTGGCGGGCATTTCCGGGACTCACATCGAGAGGCAGTCTGAACATCAGCACTGCCAGAAAATTGCAATGCCATGAATCAGCTATCGGAGGATAGCGACATGCAGCATTTAGGTTATGACCGGAAAATTCGAAACAGCCAAGAAAACCTTCCAGTGGAATTCGACGCCTGCATCAGTCGGCAGAAACTGCCGGTTCAGCCTGTGTGCGATGGCGTGTGCTGGAGTGTGCAGTGGGCGGCACATGATCGCGGCCGCTTGGCGGATTTTTAGCGTTCAGGAATGATGCCTTCAACGGTCATCGTTCGCATGTCCCTTGTCCCCAAAAGCTCGCAGGCTGTCGATTGAGTCGGTTTTCACAACCTGACACGTCAGTGAGGGATAAAATCAACAGCATTTTTCACCAGTCATCCCTCGCTGACGCTTCGGGTTGGGATGAAATCGGCAGCCAGCTTGCCTGGCAGGAAGTCAAGTTTCGCGCCGGTGCCTGCTGTTTGATCGTGCCACGCGAGTTGGCACGGGGCGAGATCAAGCTGCGGATAGAAGCGGCAAAGTTGGCGCAAACAGGTAATTTTTTGCAGCCCGATTGCTTGACGATGACTGAGGGTAGGACACATACTGCCTGTTGTTGTGTTCACTATCTAAACATCGAGAAGAATGAAACAAGTAAGCTGGGGTCAAGTCCAATTTTGAATTGTTTCAGACTTTCTAATCCGTTGTGAATTTTTCTCTGGACTTTGGGTAAATCCCCGGTTCAAGATCCCACCTTCGTCCTTAATACTGAACGATTGCGCAGATTCTGGGTGTTTGATGCTTCAGACGCCTCAACTTGCCAGATTTTGTATTCACCTAATCACAGTGGAAACTTCGCTGTGTTTTCAGGGCCGTGCTGGGCTGTTGAAAATTGGGAATTGCGGTTGTTTTTTGATCACACGAGAATTGTTGCGCAAGGTTTTGCGTGGCACAGACAACTGAGGTACAGGACTACCACGAATCAATGAATTCCTTGTATGGCAAGACTATTAAAACACAAATCGCATTTGAAACAGGAGGGCGCAGAGAGCGCAGAGGAGTCACGAAGGAATAATGCGATTCTCTGCTCCCTCTGCGCTCTCCTGTGGAATCCTGCGATTCAATGGATCCCTTGAGAGTTACCGGCGCCCAACCCAATTGTTTGCCTGAATTTGCAAAACAAATTAAGGCCGAAATAACCATCGCTTTTTTAACCCAAATTCGGGTCAAGCCCAACTTTCCAACTGCCCAGGGCCGTGCCAGCCCACTCAGATTTAACGCCTTCATTCTTCGATTCATTTGCTTCAGGGACGCTATTCATGCTGATTTCGTCATGGCTTACTTCGGTTCAAAACTGTTTCCAGTCCCGGACACGAACTGCAAGACGTACAACAGATCGAAGTCCCACTGCCGCGTCTGCTGAGAACTTGGAAATTCGCGCACTACTTGACCGGGCCGACACTTGTATCGATTAGACCGAATTACGGCAACTTCATCGAAAAGACCGGACCAATTACCGTCCTGCAGGAGCAGCCGCGAGAATTAACATTTCGTTTTAGCCCTGGGCAGACTTTGGATACCAGTACACTGTCGGGGATTCAGATCGTCGGCAGCAAATTCGATGATGAGTTTGTCAATGACTTCGAGGTCTTTACACCCGGTTACATTGGAATTGGTGAACAGGCAGCAGATGTCGTGTTCCGCTTTGCCACTCCATTGCCGGATGATCTTTATGAAATCCGCATCAACGGTAATGCTTTGGGAGGCGGCACCGTTCTTCGAAATGCTGGCGGTGAAGCTTTCAACGATGGCATGAATTTCACACGGCGTTTTGATCTTGATCTGGGAGCGACCGTGCAGGCGGTTGTTCCGCAGCCCGTTATTCGACAGCAGATAATCAGCGTGTCGAATGCAGCAAATTTGCGTGACGGTGACACGGTCATAATCAATAATGGTGTGCGGGATGTCATATTTGAATTCGAAGATCTTGTGGTTGCCAACGGAATCAGTGTTTCAACAAATCATCCGGTGACGTTTGCTCCAGGCGATAGCGCTAACGTCATCGCTGCGGAACTTGCGAATCAGATCAATGCCGTAATGATGACGGGAGCCGGTGCGACCGCAGTTGCAAGTGGTGCCACGGTTACGGTTTCAGGAAGAGCGTTTGATACTCGTGCCACATTCACGACACCGACTCGAAGTGTGTTCTCAGTTGCGACAGGCGGGCTTCAACAGGCAAGAGATACCGTAGTTGTATACTTCAACAAAGACGAGTTGAATAAAGACTCAGCAGAGACCCCTGCGTTTTATCAACTGACGGATACCGGCGGAACACTCGTCGGAACCGACGACAGTGTTCAACTGCCGAGTGAGGTCGTGTATGACGCGGCGACAAACACGGCAGTCCTGAGATTTTCCGCTGCGATTCCAACGGGCACATTGAAGTTGAAGATCGGCGGCTCGAAGGAATCCAACGGCACGATAGGTACGGCGATGAACGTCGGAAAATTGTTTTCAAACACCGACTACGCCACGGTGGCGATGATCGGCGATGAAGGGGCCGCTAACGATATTGATTTGTACCGTGTCGAACTGTCTGCGGGCGGTATACTTACCGGCACGGTTCAAGGTGGAACTGGCTTGGATGCGGCGTTGCGAATTTTTGATGCGACCGGTGCTGCCATCGCGGCACCTGGTGTTGTCAATGCCACGGGAACTGGCGGAACAGAAGTCCTGAATTTCACCGCTACCACCGCAGGGATTTATTACTTTGGCGTTTCAAGCACATTGAACGTCGCATACTCGGCAGTGAACGGCACTGGCGCGACGGGAGGTACGACAACAGGGTCGTATCGAGTAACGCTGCATGTTAACACGGCTCTGACGATCAATGACGACAATTCCAGCTTCGGCACGGCTACTAATCTTGGCGTGCTGGGTGCAACCGGTCAGACGTTTTCGAGTCAGATCCAACCACAGCCAATCGCAATCCCGCTAGCCCCCGGAGCACTGGACGAGCCAGGGCATCGTAATATTCCTCTCGCGGACAACAATCACGGCGTGGGGCCAGGAAATGCCTACACGGTTCCGTCTGCCATGGGCGTGGTTTCCTTCTATTTTCCAATTACGTACGGACGTGACCCACAAAACAATCTGCTCTACAACCAGATTACTAATAATCAACGACAGCGAACACGTGAGATCTTCGAGATCTACGGAGATCTCTTCGGGTTTGAAGTTGCCGAAACCACAAGTTCCGGGATTGCAATTATCACCGGAGATATTCGCGCTGAACGACCGGAGTTTCCAATTACTGTCAGTCTGGGCGGTAGTCGAGTCCTGATCTCCGGCGTGCCGGACTGGGGAACAAGCCCATACGGTGGCGGCTGGATGGGGATCGCGTTGCATGAAATCGGGCACGCCATTGGACTGGGGCACGCCTTTGATCTCCCGTCGATCATGGGTGGTCAAATTTCGCCGGAAGATCAATATCCGGCAGCACATGACATCGTGTTTGGGCAACGTATCAGACCCAACACGGGGACAGATATTGATCTTTACAGCTTTGATGTCACGCAAGCGGGCAAAGTTTCTGCGGAGATTGTGGCAGAGCGTCTGACGGCATCCAGTTCACTGAATTCCGTGCTGCGGCTCTATCGCCAGGAAACAGATGGTTCACGGACCCTTATCGCGCAGAACGACGATTACTACAGCAATGATGCGTTTATTTCCATGGACTTGGCAGTAGGTAGGTATTTCGTCGGTGTCAGTGCCAGTGGCAATATGGATTACGATCCGACCATTTCTGATACTGGCTTTGGGGGAAGCAGCGATGGCCCATATCAGTTGAAGGTTAGCATTGCGCCTGCAGTGACGGGCTCGTCCATACTGGATATGACGAACAACCCGCTGGACGGCGATGGTGACGGAACTCCCGGTGGTGACTATGAGTTTTCATTCCGCAGTGACACCACGTTTCTGGTTGACAAGACAGTCACAACGAACTTGACTTTGGCATTGAATGCTTCACAGACTCTGTTGCGTGTCAGAGACGTTCGAATGTTTCCGGCAGCGGGACCTTTCGACATTATGGTCGATAACGAACGACTAACGGTGACGGCGATTGATACGGTGAACAACAGGTTTACGGTCACGCGCGCTGTTGGTGGCACTACAGCAGTTGCTCATGCATTGAACGCAGCAGTTCGACCTGCAAACGCAGATGGCACTGCGGCAAGGCCGTATGGATTGATTTCTGAAGCGGTTGCTGCCGCCAAGCTGGGCGCGGGCAAAATCATCCGCATTGTCGGAAACGGGGGTACTGACAACAGTCTTGCGTCGGCGATCGACAATCGTCCGTATCTGATTGGACTCGACGACAACTTCGCAACACTGGAAGACGGCAGTTCGTTTGAGATTCCACAAGATATCGTGGTGCAGTTGGACGCAGGGGCCATCGTCAAGTTGAAGAACGCGGTGATTGATGCCGGGACCGCGTCGGTTGGCGATATTCGCAGCGGAGCATCCTTGCAGGTTCTTGGGACAACAGCTCAACGAGTGTTCCTGACATCTTATGCAAACGACCTGATCGGTGGCGACAGTGATGGAGTTAAGCCAGCAGCGGCACCTGGCGATTGGGGCGGTCTGGTATTCCGCCAGGACTCCGATTGGCGTGCGACTGATGCGGCAGCCAATCCGTTGCTGGCAGGAATTTTCCTGAACTATGTAAATCAGGCAGACATCAGCTATGGCGGCGGTCAGGCGTTTGTGGGATCGACTCAGGCCACATTTTCGCCGATTCATATGATCACGTCCCGACCAACGATCACCAATAACAATGTGCGGTTTTCGGCATCTCATGCGATGTCGGCAAATCCGGACAGTTTCGATGATTCGCGTGGACGCATCGGGCCGGAGATTCAAGGGAATGTGTTGACCGACAACACCATCAACGGTCTGTTCGTTCGAATTGCCACGGCATTGGGGCAACCGGTCGATCGTCTGAATGTCACGGCACGATTCGACGACACTGACATCGTGCATGTTCTTACACAGAATCTGGAAATTGCGGGCAGCCCCGGTGGTTCCCTAAACGGAGTCGCACGCATCGGCGGTCGGCTGCAGGTGGATCCAGGAACGGTCATCAAACTTTCTGGTGCCCGTATTGAGGCGATGCGAGGATCGGCTCATCTGATCGCGGAGGGCACTCCTGAAAATCCAATCATCTTTACGTCTTTGCTGGACGACCGATTCGGTGCTGGCGGAACGTTTGATACATCGTCCAATGGTTCGACAAGTCTGCCTTCACCAGGTGATTGGGGCGGATTGATCTTCAACGCCGTATCGGCAGGCAGCATCGATCACGCATTGATCGCCTACGGCGGCGGAGAAACTCCGATCGCCGGTGGCTTCGGTCGATTCAACACCATCGAAATTCAGGACCGAGCCACGATTCGTATTGCGAACAGTGTTTTGGAATTCAATGCAAATGGTCAGGCATCTGGCGATCGTGACGGACGTGGAACAAACGGATCGGCAACGATTTTCGTTCGCCAATCACAACCAGTCGTGCTCAACAATGTCTTCCGCTACAACGCGGGAAGCATCATCGATATTAACGCCAATGCGATGGTCTCGAACATCATGACCGATCCCGGTCGCAGCACCGGGCCATTGGATGTTGGTGCGCCATTTGGCAGGTCACCACTGACACCGACTGTTCAGTTTGCGGACAACTCCGGACCGCTGATTCGACTGAATCGAATTGTGAATGATTCCACCTTTGCGGCCATTAACGGCATGACAATTCGTGGTACTACACTCACTGTAGAATCCGTGTGGGATGATACAGACATGGTGCATGTGCTCCGGAATGAGATCATCGTCAACCACCATGAAACATTCAGTGGTATTACGCTGAAGAGCAATCCTCGTGAGAGCTTGGTTGTGAAGCTGCTTAATCAGACGAATTCTGCCGGAGTTATTACTGCTCAAGCCGGCTTTACAGCGGACGGCGTTTATCTGGATACAGAAGACCGCATTGGGGGCAGCGTATATGTCGTCGGGCGTCCGAATTTTCCGGTTGTCTTGACGTCGTTGAATGATGACAACGTTGGTAGCAGCCTTGGCCTGGATGGTTTTCCTGTCACGGATACGAACAACGACGGAATTGCCACGACGGATGTTCGCAACAATCAAACGCCTGCAATTCTGGTCCCCGATCGTTTAGATGACACCACAGGTGCCCAAATGCCGAGTGCCGGTGATTGGCGAAGTCTGAAGTTCACTGAAAAAAGCAACGACCGCAACGTCAAGCTCCTGTTTGAAGCAGAATCTGCGAACAACGCCGGGTTGAATATCAATGGCAATCCGGGCCAGGCAGAATTCCTTGGGACGCTCGCGCCCGACTACAAGAGCGGCGACGACAATCGCTCCCTCGGCTTTCAAGTGCTGGGCAGTATCAGTGCCGACAGCCCAGCGGACGTGGACGTCTACAGCTTCAAATTCAGCGGAGATGGGGCACGAGAAATCTGGATCGATCTGGATCGAACTCGCAGTGCATCACTGGATGCGGTTGTCGAACTTGTACAGGCCAACGGCGTCGTGTTAGCAAGTTCGTCTGACCGCAATACATTGACAGGACTGGCTCAATCCCTGACTAAGTTTACTTACAACGGCGATGACTTCTACACACAGAACTTCCGCGACCCCGGAATGCGTGTCATGATGCCGAATACAGGCGGCGTCGAGGGCACTTTCTTCATTCGTGTGACCAGCAGAGCGGGCACCACCAGCGGACAGTACCAACTGCAGGTTCGTCTGCAGCAGAAGGATGAGAAGGCGGGATCAACGGTTCGTTATGCGGACGTTCGCTACGCGACAAACGGCGTTGAGATTCTGGGACTTCCAAAACATTCGCCGCTGCTGGGTGAATCGGGTGAGTTTGTAAATGCCGCTGGAAACGAAGTCGGCAACAACAACAGTCCGGCGGCAGCCGTTCAATTGGGCAACCTTTTGGAGTCTGACCAAACGACGTTTTCTATTGCTGGGGCAATGCAAACTGCCACCGATCAGGACTTCTTCCAATTCCAGATCGATTATGCAACCACAATTTTTGGTGGCAGCATTCAAGCGATCGCTGGAGTTAACGGTGGTCCCAAGACCTGGTCGACGGTTTTTGATCTTGACTATGCTAACGGTCTGACACGAACCGACAGCAATATGATTGTGTGGCAGTCGACGCCCGCTGGCTACATCCCGATTCTGATAGGGCGTGAATCGAATATCGCGGCTGACCGTCCGGCAGTGGGACAGGGCAACAACCTTGATGATTTGTCGCGTGGCTCAGTGGGTGCTTTGGATCCGTTTATCGGACCAGTTCAACTGCCAGCGGGAATTCCCGGCACGACCACCAACTATCAGGTTTCGGTGATGACGAATCAGCAATTGCTGTCTCAATTGAATCAGACGTACGCTCCAAATCCGAACAATCCGTTGATTCGCCTTGAGCCTGTGAATTCCGTCACTCGCGTTATTGAAGATCATATCGGATTCCAAGGCTACAACTCACAAGAAACTCCGATCCTGCCAGTTGACCTTGGCGATGCGAATCCCGCAGTGCCTGACGGTCTGATCAACGTCACGACGCTGTCGACCAACATCCAGACGTTCGACTTGTCCGACGTGCCGTTGTTTGTGTCAAGCCAGGATTTCCTCAGAACATACAACCCATTCTTCGGGGAACTCACGACACAGATTTCTACAACGCCGGGACTTACAGATCTGCAGACGCGGGACATCGCGATGCGTTCCGATGGAACGCTGTGGGCTTATCAGCGAGTCAACAGTGCAAACAACAACGACAATGGAACAGCGGGGCGGTTGGTGCGTCTTGATCCTGGAACAGGTGCCGTAACCGTCGTGGGAAATGACAATGTACTTGGTTCCGTTCCGACACCGGGAGTTATTAATGCTAATGTCAATAACACGAACCCTGACTTCGACGAACTCACGTTTTCGGATGATGTGGATGCATTGGCATGGGAACGAAGTGGGGGAGTCGGAAACGCGGCTCGATATGCTCTATATTATTCAGTGCGGGAAAACGGAGCTAACGGGTCGCTCAATTCTAAACTGTATCGAGCCAACCCGGACAACGGTTCCGTTGCGAAAGATGCCAACAACCAGATTGGCGTTCGGGGAGATATTCAATACGCGAATGTGGCGTTTGCATCCGGCGACATGACTGTCATGGATGGTTCCGGGGACAACAGTTCTGCCACAATTCGCGTCCAAGCGCGCGCGGCAGGGACTGGGGGCAATGGAGTCCAGGTTCTCGTTGGGATTCGGCCGGTGAACGCATCGGTCAACGTGTCGGTCAATGGAGCGAATACTGTAATCACCGTCAATGTGGGTACGACCGCCACAGCCCAGCAGATCGTGGATGCGATTAACTCGCACGTGACGGCAAGAACAATTGTGACCGCCGGACTAACGGCGGGTGCCGCAGGTGAAGTTGCGGCAGCGGACCCCGGGTCAGTTTCGGGGGCCTCGCTGTCGGGCGGCAACAATGGAGCGACCGGACCACTCAAGGGCAATGTCACCGGCATGTCGTTTGGTGATTTCTACGGAGACGCGAACCTACTCAGCAACGGAGCTGCACTTTACGGAGTTACGAGCGCCGGCGAATTCATCAGCATAAATACTACGAACGGTCAGGCGACGCTGATTCGTGATTTTCGAGCGACTGGTTTTGCTGGTGTTAACTTCACGAGTCTGACATTGGGCCCGCAAAACGTGAACGGCGGAACGCTCAAGAACACGCTGTTTGCTCTCGATACAACTGGGCGTTTATATGCGTTCGGTACAGGTGCAGGCGCACCCCTGCAAACGGTTTTCTACGAAGGGGTTTCAAATATCGCGACGAACTTCGCCGGTACAACAGGTTTGGCGTTCTCACCGCTCGACTTCAACCTGTGGCATACGACGACAAGACAAGGGACAGAAGCGGGGCACGGTATCAATCCGCTTTATGATGACAGCCGCAATCCGTCGTCTGAAAGCATGACAGTCACAGATGGTCAGGGAAATGGCCGAACGAACAGTCAGGCCCAGGGTGGAGTCAGCCTGTACTTCGGACTTGAAAGACACACGGATGCGACGACTGACTATTTGAATTACCAGGATACCAATACACAGTTCGGAATTCTGAATAACGACTTTCAGCGTGACCTCACGTCGAACCCCAACATTCAAAACAATTACAACCTGCCTGGTGGCGCGTACGGCAGTGTGATCACCAATCCGTTTGATTTGACCAGCAATACCGGAACAGCGTCAAGCGTTGATGCACCGACGATGTACTTCAACTACTTCCTGCAGTCCGAAGATGTAAACACAGTCTCGCCGGATGGTCAGATGCGTGACGCCGCTCGCGTCTTCATCTCCACGAACGACGGACCGTGGGAACTGGTCGCGACAAACAATGTGCCAATCAATCCCGGTACCGGTCTGCCGATAGTCGCAGAGAACTTATTTACCGAAATCCCGGACTTTGTTTCACATTCGTTAAACGCGGATTCGGACAATCGACAACAGCAACAAATTCAACCGCTGTGGGACAACAGCGGATCGTGGCGACAGGCTCGCGTGGACCTCGGCAAATACGCGAACATGACCGGACTGCGGTTGCGATTTGATTTCAGCACTGCGGGTACGATTCTGGATACCGTGTCGAATCCACTGGGAATCAACGCGAACGAAGACACCGGTACGATGCCTCAGACCGACAACCAAACCACCCGTTTAGATGATTTAGATTTGGCCGGGGGAATTATTAACAATGCTCTGTTGAGCTTGGACGAATACGGCAACCTGAACGACTCCCGTCGCGGGCAGAACAATGCCTTCGAAGGGTTTTACATCGACGACATTATCATCGGCTGGACCGAACGCGGCGAAGCGATCAGTGCGTCCACAACGAATACCGCCGTGTTTACGGTGCCGCAAGATCCAGGGGCGACGGCACCGCAGCAGATTCTCACTGGTCCGTATCAGGTCGAAATTCGTCGAGGCCGCGAATTTGCAGCACCAGCCGACGCAGACGAACAAGGCATCAAAATTTCCGAGACGATTGACACGAATCGCGAGTACATATCGGGAGCAAATCTGGGCCTGTCGGCCGCTTCAGACAATTTTGAAACGGAGAACTTCGCGAAGCTAGGTTGGCAGCCGGATCTCGGTGACACGCCATGGCGCGTGCCGAACATACCATTCATCGATCCGCCTTCAGGGGTTGGTGGTAGTTTTGGTGCGAAGTCCGGGCCGATCTCTGGAAATCAGGAGTCAAAACTAACGACGGTCGTGAGCACGGGTTTAGGTGTAATCACGTTCGATTATCGCTTCATACCGCAATTAGTTGGCGGTGTTTCTAACGGCAAATTTCAGGTTTTCATCGGCGGTAAAACAGATGGTGGCCCTGCGTTTGAAACAACGACGGCCACACCGGGCAGTGGCTACGTGACCGCATCTGTTGGCGTACCAGCCGGGACACATTTGATTGAGTTTATCTATTCGAAAGACGCCACCGGTACTCCAGAAGGATTGTTCGACCCGATCGGGGTTTACCTCGATAATGTCGTCTTCCCTGACCCTAATGGCGGATATATACGCTGCGACCAGAATCTGCTGCGGCAGCAGGGGAATTTTGTTGTCGAAAACAACATTATCCGCGATGTCAGCGAAGATGGAATCCACATTTCATCCAGCGATCGCGAGTCTGGCACTGGCATGTCGCATCCCGGCACGCCAATCAATTTCCTGACGACGAACTCACAGCGATTGGCTCCTGGCGTCGTCGTTACAAATAACGTGATCGCACGTTTTGGCTCTGACGGAATCAGCTTTGGTGGCCAAGCCGTGGCGAGTGGTGGGGTGCCTCCGGCGGCTGTGCCGTTCGGCAAGATCATTAACAATACAATCGTTGGCAGACTAACGCCGGGTAACACTATTGTTGGTGTTCGCGTCGAAAACAACGCCAGTCCCACACTGTTGAACAATCTGATTGTGAATACTAATTTCGGTGTGTTCGTGGACGCATCGTCAAGTACCACGGTTGTGGCACGCACGTATTTCCGAGGCATCCCAGTAATTCCTGGTGTAAATACCAGGGTTTCCGGTGTTCCGAGTGGCAATGAAATTGCCGACAATCTGGCGAACAGACTTTTCGTCAATGCCGCGACTGATAATTATTATCTGGCGGGAGATTCGAATCCGTTGGACGGAATCTTCGACGGTGCGATTCCGATCGACCGTTCTTTGAAAAGCCTTGCGGACCGAACTGGGTATCTCGCCGTAAAGACCGATCTCGGCATCCCGGCGTCTGACATCGTATCGCCATCCCGCGATGCGTACGGTCAGTTGCGAGTGGATGATCCGCTGCAGCCGCCTTCAGGTGTCGGCGGTGAAATCTTTAACGACGTCGGTGCCGTCGAAAGAGCCGACTTCAATGGCCCTTATGCATCCATCGTGACTCCGGCACAGGACAACAGCAACGGCGATCTTGACCCGACACTGACAGAGCTGCATGTTGACAGTCCACCATTGCTGACGCAGTTTGTGCTGTCGCTGCTTGACCTGGGAATTGGTGTGGATGATCTTTCAATCAGTTCAGCTCAATTTCAGCTCTGGCAAAACGGTTTATTGCTCGTCGAAAACACGGATTATCTGTGGCGATACAATACGAATACAAACAGTGTCTACTTCATCTCTCCGTCCGTATTCGCGTCTGATAACATCTACACGATTGTGATCGACAATACGGCGACAACTGGTGTCAAAGATCTGGCGAACAACCGGCTTCAGGCGAATCAGGCTGACGGGACAACTAAGTTCACCATCGTGGTGACCGATGGCGTCAATGATGCTCCGGTGAACACGATTCCAACATTGCAGTCGTTGAATGAAGATACTTTCATCGTCTTCAGTGCAGTCAACGGGAACGCAATCACCGTGTCTGATAAGGATGCGTTTCTTGGTGACAATATGTTGACGATGACGATCCAGGCTGTTCACGGAACGTTTTCGCTGCCCGCCAGTTCTGGTCTGGCTAACTTGACGTTCACTGCCGGATCTGGAACTGCGAACGCCCTGGATACCTTAAAAACGTTTACTGGCACCATCCCCGATTTGAATACTGCTTTGAGTGGTCTGAGATTTGTTCCGAATGCGAATTATTTCGGTCCGGCTCAAATCGTGATCACATCCAACGATCGCGGTCAGTTCAGTGGTCCTCCTTCGCTGCCTGCTTCTACGTCGAACACCGTGCAGTTGATGGTTCTGCCTGTGAACGACAAACCAACGTTTACACTGCTGCCAGTGGCACAGACGACGATCATTACCGCTGAAGACTCAACGTACAGCATGAATGTATTGACTGCGGCGAAACCAGGCAATGCGACGGATCCGTACGAAGCGGTGCCGCCTGTTGGTGCTGTTGATGCATTTGGTGTTGCTGTTCCGGCTCAAACCGTGACAGCGGCATGGACAGTGTCGGTGCCTGCGGGCAGTGTGTTCTCAGCGGCCAACTTCTTCTCATCGCTAAATGTTGATGCGACGACGGGGCTTCTGACGTTTACGACAGGTCAGGACGTCAACGGAACTGCGACGATCAGCATTGAATTGGTCGATAGTCTTGGTCTGCATAGTGATCCTGATACAATCACGATCAATGTCACGCCGGTGAATGACATTCCGTTTTATGCTCCACCTGGCGTGGTCAATATTACGGACTTTGAAAATCAGGGATTGAAGACTGCGGCGTTTGTGACAAGCTTCGCCGCAGCTCGCAGTACTGCGTTGGATGAAATTCAATTGCCAGCAAACGGTGGTCAAACACTGACGTGGACTCCAAGTATCAATCTTACAGGAGGCAACCTTACATTCGACTCGATCAAAGTGCTTCCAAATGGCATGATTGAATACAAGACGACCAAGGACAAATACGGCACGGCCGATGTGACGTTTACATTGACAGATGACGGCGGTTCGCCAGGCGTCGATACGGCGGCCACGAAACTCGTGCAGTTCACGATCAATGAAATCAACGACGCACCTGTGAATATGGTGCCAGCGGATCAATCGACTGCAGAAGATATCCCGCTGATTTTCGGATCGGCCACGGGCAATGCGATCATGGTGGGTGATCCGGACGTGGCTCTGGGAAACAATACTCTGGAAGTCACACTGACGGCAGTCCATGGAACGGTGACGCTGAACGGCGTCGCAGGTCTTTCGTTCACTGTAGGTGATGGCACAGCAGATTCGGTGATGACATTTGCTGGCGATGTGGCTGCGATCAATGCCGCATTGAACGAATTGCAGTTCATTCCTGAAGCGAATTACTTCTCGACGAATGATTCCGGTCTGGTATATCCAAAAGCATCACTCACGGTCTTTACGAATGATCGAGGCCAATTCACAAACGCGGGATTACCAGCTCAAACGGCTTCGGACACGATTATGATCGATATTGGTTCGATCAATGATCCACCGACGGTCAATCCACTCATCCCGAATCTACTGGGAACATTGATTATCAACGTTGATGAAGATTCTGGTTTCCAGGCGTATCCAAATTTCCTGACCGGTTTGAGTGGTGGACCTCCGAACGAAGACCAGACCTTGACCTCCAGATTCACTTTTAAATCCAAAAACAGTCTCTGGACTGACGCGGAATTCTTTACGACTGCTCCACGTATCATCTTCGATACGGCGACTCCGACGGGACGGCTGGAATACGAAGTCGCTCCGAATGTGACGGGGCGAATCACCTATGACATACGAGTCATTGATTCTGACGGACTGGCAGACAACAGTCCGTCAATTCAGCAGTTCAGTATCGACGTTGCTGCAATCAACGATAAACCAACTTTTGATCCGGTGCCGACCGTTCCAACAATTCTGGAGGATGCACCGGCACAGGTCGTGCCACTGTTTGTGACTAACGCCTCTGCTGGGCCACGTGACGAAGATCAAACACTCACAGCCATCATTAATGTCACGGGACCATTGGGCTCACCGACAACATGGTCGAAGGATGACTTCTTCCTCGTAGCCCCAGCGGTGAATATGACTGTTGGTTCCCCGAATTATGGCAAGCTCACCTATACCGTGGCACCAAACGCTAACGGCACAGCGAACGTGTCCATCCTGCTCCGGGATACGTCTGCTCTAAACAGTGATAGCGATTTGCAGACGTTTAACATCGTTGTGACAGCGGTGAACGATGCTCCAACATTCAAGCTGATGGGTGATCCTTTGCCGTTTACCGAGACGGTTACCGAAGACGCTGGACTGCGGATCGTCGATGGTTTTGTGACTGTTGCTTCGGCTGGGCCAAAGGATGAGCCTCAAATGCTCGTTCCGGACGTCACTGTAACTTCAGTGACGACTATTGCAGGTGCTGCAAGCCCATGGAACAAGGATAACTTTTTCGTAGTACCCCCGTCGGTCACCTTTGACACACCGACACAGACATGGCGTCTGCAATACCAAACCGGGCAGGACGTCAACGGCATCGCCAATGTGCAGATTCTGTTCCGCGATTCCGCTGGTGAACCGAGTGCCGTGCAAACGTTCAAAATCACAGCGACTCCGGTCAACGACAAGCCGGTAATTACGCTGAATCCGGTGGTGACTCCGGTCATGATTCTGGAGGATGCGGGACTTGGAACGTATTCAGTCGTGTCGGCATTCGCTTCTGCTCGGGATACCGCGCTGGATGAAATTGGAGGACAGACACCTCTGACATGGTTGGATGTTATGCCGACCGTGAATCGCTTGACCGGCAACTTAGTGTTCGATTCCATTTCGATGCTGCCGAACGGTCAGTTGCAGTTCCAGACAAGGTTGAACACCGCGGGTTCTGCGGAAGTGACACTGCAATTGCGGGACAGCGGATCGGCTATCGCTCCAAACGTCAATTTGTCAGATTCAGTGACGTTTACGATCTTCGTAGCAAACGTCAATGATGCTCCGACGGCGGAGACGGACAATTACGACATTGATGCTGGCGAGAGTCTGAATCTTAACGCGAGTCTTTCAACCGATCCAGATCTTCCGTTTGGCGATGTGTTGAATTACACATGGGATTTGAATGGTGACGGCGTCTTCGAAACCAACACGACGACAAATGCCGTGCCTTTGCCACCACTCAGTTGGACTGTATTGCAGGCTGCGGGTATTACAGCTCCGGCTGAATACAACGCATCGTTGCGAGTCACGGATACGGCTGGTCTGACTTCCACACGATCATTCTCGCTGCGAACTCGGACGGTGGATTACGGCGATGCTCCGGATAGCTACGGAACATTGAAGCCAAACGGAGCGGCTCATGAACTAGTGGGCAATCTCTGGCTGGGTTCCGGCGTCACGAGTGACTTCAACGGTCAGCCAAGCGTCGCTGCCAATCTGGATACTGACAATGGCGTCATATTCACATCACTGTTTGAACGCACGACGGGCGTTTCACTTCCGACAACGATGAACGTCACGGCCTCAATCGCTGGCAAGCTGGATGCCTGGTTGGACTTGAACCGCAACGGCATTTTTGAATCATCGGAGCATACCGCCTACAACGTTGTCGCCGGTGTGAATGCTCTCAGCGTGATGATTCCATCATCGGCCTCGCTGGGTGCGACGTACATGCGTTTCCGCATCAGCACGGCGGGCGGTCTGCAACCAACGGGACGTGTTGTTGGCGGTGAAGTTGAAGACTATGCCGTCACAATCACGCAGTTACCAACTCCACAGACGCCAGTCGTGATCAAACCGGTTGACTTCAATCTGACCGATGGGTTGATTCCAATCACGACCGATCAGACGCCGCGAATCGAATGGCAAAATAACGTCAATAATCATCACTACACTGTGACCGTACGCGACTCCGATGGTAATGTTCGATTCACTCAATCCAACATTTCAGTGAATCAGGTTGACGTCACGTCAACTCTACTTCCGGGCAACTACACCGTATCTGTCACTGCCTTTGATCGTTCCGGAGATGTGAACGCACCGACGGCGACGACAACTTATGCATTCACAGTGGCCAAAATTGCTGTGTCAGCACCGACTGGTGATGTTCTGACGCATCGTCCGATCGTCAGTTGGAATGCTGTGGCTGGGTCATCCGCCTACATCGTGGAGATCACATCGGTTCGTTCAGGGACTGTGGCGCATTCCGTCAGCCTGAACGTAACCACTGGATTTGTTCCAAATTACGGAGTATCAACGAATCTGGCTCTCGGACCATACACCGTGCGAGTTCAAGCAGTAGACGCTGCTGGTCTGGCGGGTGACTGGAGTGCAGCGTCCGCATTCAATGTCCGGACACCGACGACAATCACAGCCCCGATTAACAACTCGACACTGCTGAATCTGCGCCCCACGATTACCTGGAACCCGATCTTCAGTGCGACGAACTACGAAATTATCCTGACGGAACTCACGGATAACCAAGTTGCCTACCAAGTCAGCGGCCTTACGACGACCAGTTGGACACCGCCAGCAGATCTTCGAATGGCGGACTATTATGTCACTGTGCGTGGTTTCAACGTCACGGGTGACAGCAGCGTGCTGAGCGACCCTAGACTGTTCACCGTGAACCAGACTCCTGTCGCGACGGCTCCGATGGGGGAAGTTGGTACTACGAAACCGACCTTCAATTGGCCACTGATTGCAGGGGCGGACAGCTTCGAATTGATCATCAATCGCGGCTGGGGTAATCAGGGCGTTGTGTTCAGCCAGATCATTCCGGCATCCAATTCTTATACGTTGCCTGTTGATCTGCCACTTGGAAACTACACGTTCACTTTCCGAGAAATCAACTTCCCGGCAACTGGTTCACCGGGAACTCAGGTCAGCACGGCGTTCAGTCCGCCTGCCACTTTCCAAATCACGGCTCCACCGGTGATTTCTTCGCTGACTCCGAAAACAGCTTCAAATCAGGATTGGGTCACCAACAGTAATCGGCCGACGATTACGTGGGTCAATCCTCTTGGTGCCGAAAAGAGCACCGTCTGGATTAAGCAGGCCGATAGTACTGCCAATCCCTTAGTGTTCACGGACGTTTCCGGTACGTCGTTTACTCCACCAAACGATATCGGAATCGGAACATACATTGTTTGGGTTCGCACATTTTCAAATACAGACAATCCGTTGACAGCAGCGGATGAACGGATTCCGTCGTTCTGGAGCCGACCTCAGAGAATCCGGATCGTAACACCGCCTGTTGCTGCACCGGTTGGACGTGTCGAAACAGGCAAACCGACGTTTTCCTGGACAGCGGTAGCTGGCTCGATCACTTACGATCTTTGGATTTCCAATGATTCGGATGGTATCAGCCCGATCCTGCGTATCCCGGCAGTTTCAGGACTCAGCTACACACCAACGACAGATCTCCCAATTGGTCGTTACACCTATTGGGTGCGTGCCACAAATGGCGTCGTCCAGAACAGTACTTGGAGCACGGCAACTAAATTCGAAGTCGCGACAGCGCCAGTTTTGTCTGGACCGCCGCAGGCGACGTTTATTACAAAGCCTGTATTTACATGGAACAATATGACGGTTCCGTTTGGAAGCAAAACCACGGGTGCAGATTCTTATGACATCGTGCTCTATAAGATCAATCCTGCAAACTCCCGTCTTGAATTGGTTCAGCAAATCCCAGGTATCACAGCTACGACATTTTCATGGCCGACCAACTTGGAAAATGGTCAGTACAAAGCCTTTGTAAGAGCTGTCGTGAATGCCGTGCCTGCAATCACAACAGCGACAGGTGCCATTGTCCCCGCAGTGCCTGCGACAATCACCGCTTTCGGCACTGGGATCGAATTCAAAGTCGGCGGAACGCCTATCGTGAATTCGATACCCAATTCCAACCTTCAGAGGCCAGTGATTTCATGGGCTGGAGTTCAGGGAGCGACAAATTATGACGTCTTTATTTCCAGCACGTCTGCTCCAAATACAGCCTTGATCCGAAAAACTGTTCTTTCAGGAACCACGTTTGCGGTAACGCCAGCATTGCCTGGCGGTGAGTATCGAGTCTGGGTGAGAGCATTCAGCACTGCTCTTAGTACTTTCAGTGCCTGGAGCCCTCCGGTCACGTGGAGTGTCGTTGTTGGTGACGTACCACGACTTACTCCGATTCCGAATTCGTCGAACAGGACTCCAGAAATTTCATGGTCGCTCGTGCTCAGCAACCCATCGACGTACGAGATTTTTATCTCACGCTCGAATCTTCCAAATGTCGCAGTATTTAGCCAGAGTGGGCTGAGTGGCAACTCGTATACGGTCGCCACGCCTCTCGTTCCAGGTGAATACCGTGTCTGGATTAGAGCTTTCAGCACTGTCGATAAAAAATTTGGTAACTGGAGCACGTCGCTGACATGGACGATTTCGTCAACAACTCAACCTGTTGTTGCATTCGAATCGACGTCTGAACTAGTGCTCGCGGTACTTCCAAATGATCTTTCGGAAATGCCGGTGACGACCACAACCGTCAGTCTCACAGACACAGATGGCAGTGAGTTTCCTGCCGTTCAGGTTGGTACTGTCGTCGAAATGGTGGACCTTGGGTCGATTGAAGCTCCGGCATCGGTCGTGAATCGCCTTCCAGCAATCGACATATCAACCGTCGATGGTAAGCTGGCAACGCAGGAAACGGATGATGTATTGGCGGACTGGAGCGAACAGCTTTGGTGGGACAATGCAAAGCAGGATGCAGTCATGCATTCAAAAGTTGCAAATGATGCGTCAGCGGCCAGCCCAACGGCCTCCGCAAAGATTCTCGGAGCCTTGCTAATGCTGGTGCCAAAATCCATTCGACGAAAGCGTGAAGAGTAATCAACTTTGGTTGATTAAAAACCTGACACCCGCCGCTCTGCGGCGGGTGTTTTTATTTTGTGCGGCCAATCAGCCGGCTTTGCGGAGCTTCTGCTTCTTGTTGGCTTTGTCTTTGGCCTGCGGCGCAAGTTGACAGGCTGATGGCGTTTCCGCATCGACAGATTTGCCTGGAGTGTCAGCCAACGGCGGATTCGGATTGACGTGAATTACGTATCGAGCGTGTAGCTGAAATGCAGACAGCAAAAGTCCGGAGATCAGCAATTCAAAGGTCCTCAAATGAAAGACTTCCATTGGAGAATTCAGCCGAACTCCAGTGACGGCACGAACGATCAGCAGTACCGTCGAAATCACGACCAGTGACTGTGCCAGGCGGCAGCGGCCCATATCCGGAATCAAACGTCGAAGTATCAGCGCCATGCCAGCGCCGGCTGGTACGATCATCAACGCAGGTCTGGCAGCGTCAATTCTTCCAAAGAGTGGTTGCAATGCTTTAGCGGCTAGGTTTACAAAGAATTCAGCGGAGCCCGTAAGCAAGATAAATGACGCTGCAAACAAGATGATTGCCATCCATCGCCACCACCGATAACGCCCTCGAAAATCGACCGCGCTGGCCGACCGAACCCATCCAATTACCAGACAGAACTGCGCTGCCGCAAAGAGCTTTAACCCGGACAGTCCACGCAAGGCATCAAGGCGTGATGTCATGGTTGCTGTTTCGGTAGATACTGGCAACATCGACGACGACCATGTGACAACTGCGAAAATAACGGGCAGGAATGTCAGGACAATCGCAACGGTCAGATGTTTCCACAACCGAGGCGAAACGATGCGTCGAATTAGCTGATCGCGCGACAACATTGGAAATGCTGCGTTCGTTCGTAAATCGTTATTTTCAGTGACCTGAGAATCTTTGTCCGTCAGTGAGAGATCTGGTTCCATATCAACCACCAATCGCCGCCGCCGTCGATCAGCCGCACTCATGGAATTGTTGTACTGAACTGCAGACATCGATTGGACTCAGCACGAACAAAGACGGCTCGCAAATTGGCACTAAACCATATCCCGTGCCATGCACAGTAGTGTCAGAAGAATCGACGCGGCGAAGGTGGCGACTGCAATGCAAGATTGTGGCAAGTGACAGACCGCATGCCTTCCCTGAATTTTGAACGGTTTAGGGAAAGCAATGTCTGGGTAACGAACCCGCAGTGGGCGGTAGATCTTTTCAGAACTTCGCAAATTCACCAATCGGTAAATTCTGTTGTGGGAGCTGATGTCACGTCTTCATTGTGGCTTCGATCGTTCGAGTTTCAGCAGCGTCTCTTTGTGGCTGAGTCCGCCGCCGTACCCCACCAGTTTTCCGGTGCTGCCGATGATGCGATGGCAGGGAACGATAATCGAAATTGGGTTTCTTCCGTTCGCCATTCCAACCGCTCTCGACGCTGCCGGATTGCCAATTTGAGCCGCAATACTGCCATAGCTGGCAGTTGTGCCGAATTTCACGTTCCGCAACGCCATCCAGACTTTTTGCTGAAATTCGGTTCCCTCGGGTGCCAGCGGCAAATCAAAATCCTGCAGTTTACCCGAAAAATACGCGTTGAGTTGTTTTATGACTTCTTTGAACGGTTTTTCCTGGGCCTCCCAGTCTTCTTCCGGAGTTGTAACCGGGGCACTGAAGTGCGATTTTGCGAAGGAAACGTGTCGCAGGCCATTTTCATCGCCAGCAATCAGGAGTCTGCCGACCAGCGTGCCATCAAGATAAGTAAAAAACATGACTAATGGCCCCTGGAATTTCATGACCGCGCAGACATTGGATACACTGCCGCCCAAATTATACAGTTACCCGCCCGGACATTGAACGGCGCAAGACAACTCTGAATCTCATTTCGATATTGGCAAATCATGTCTCAGGAAACTACGACGTCCGAAACTCGAAAATCCGCTGCTGAGCGAAAAACTCAGCTCGATGCACTCCGCTGGCAAAAATTCTCCGTGCTGGACGATGGATTCGTCTGTCTCGTGGATGTCATGGGAGATGACAGCAGCATCGTGCAGGCCGCTCGCGTCAGCTACGGTGAAGGAACAAAGAAAGTCAGCGACGACCGCACGCTGATTCGATATTTGCTTCGACACAGACACACAACTCCCTTTGAAATGGCGGAAATCAAATTTCTTGTTCGAGTCCCCATGGACTGTTGGCGCCAATGGGTGCGGCATCGCACGGCCAACATTAACGAATACAGCACACGGTATTCGTTAGCGATTGAGTCCGCTCAGACGACCGATCCGAATGAATGGAGAACTCAGGCGGACACTAATCGTCAAGGCAGCGGCGATTCGCTACCCGCCGATCTGGGGCAACGTCTCACGCAGGAAGAAACGGAACTCCAGTCAAAGATCCGCGACGTCTATCAAGGCCGCATCTCATCCGGCGTCGCTCGCGAACAGGCTCGCAAAGATTTGCCACTTGCGACTTATACGGAAGCCTACTGGAAAATTGATCTTCACAATTTGCTGCATTTTCTTGCGCTGCGAATGGACAGCCACGCTCAGTTAGAAATTCGCCAATACGCAACAACACTGGGTGAGCAGATCGTCGCTCCGCTGTTTCCAATCGTTTGGGAGGCGTTTTTGGACTACCGCATGCAATCGACATTTCTGACACGACTGGATTCTGGTGTCGTCCAGCGATTAACGGCAAACGCTGCGACAACGGGGATTGCGCCGCCCTTTTCTGATGCTGCGTTCATGGCCGCTCAGGATCCGACATGGGTCAGTCTGAACCGTAGCCGCGAGCGTGACGAATGCCGTTCAAAGTTGCAGCGTTTGGGCTTAGTTGTTGTTGAGGCGGATTAAATTTCGCGTTTGAATTTTTCTCAAACTCCAAAATTGAACCGCATTCCAGGGATCTTTTCGCAGCATTGGCTCGAACCATGTGGAAAAAGCCAAATTTCCCGGTAAGGTTCGCAGACTTCATGTGTCGATAAGGGCGGGCATCACCTGTCCAAGGCGAAGTGAGTGAGCGTAGCTCAGTTGGTAGAGCAACGGACTTTTAATCCGTAGGTCCTGGGTTCGAGCCCCAGCGCTCACATGAATATAAAGCCTTGTTTCTGAAGACTTTACGCTTCGGATTCAAGGCTTTCTTCTTTTGGCGTTTTGGAGCTTGGTAGCAAATTGGTAGAAGAATCGCGCTTCTGGTCGAAAGCTGACCAGACAACTTCCGCCATATCGTCGGCGTCGGATTGAACGTAGAAGGTCAGCGTCGTCGTGATGGAAGCGTGTCGCATGAGCTGCTGAAGGACGTGGGGTTTTACCCGTCCTGCCCAGCGAAGGCCGAAAGATCTCCGCAGATCGTGAGCTGAAGCGGTCTTCTTCTCTGCGACCCTGATTCCGGCCTTCTTGCCGATATCGCAGATAAGCGGAGACACAGTGTCGACCCTTGCTGCCTTCTTGTGGTCCCGCTGCCACTTCACTTTGAAGACCATCCCTTCCCGTTCTTCCTCCGGGACAGTCTGAAGCAGCTCCGCAGCTTCTGGAGCAAGGGGAAGGATTCTGTCCTTCTTGCCTTTCTCCGCTTCTCCCTGAATCCGCAGGAAGGGACGTTTGCCGGACAGGTCCACCATCAGGTCTTTCGGATTGTCCCAGCTGAGTTTCAGAGCTTCACCAAGGCGAAGGCCCGACCACCAGAGGCCCTTCAGAAGGAACTTCCAACTTTCCAACTGGTCTTCTCCAACCACCTTTGCAACATTCGACAGCATTCTCTCGAATTCTTCTGTCGTGACTGCTCTTCCCTTTGCCTTCCCTCCGCTGGTCCCCTTTGGGATTCGGATTAACGGGCATTCCAGCAGCAGCTTCTGAGTGACTGCCCAGCGAAGAGCGGCCTTCAAGTGTCGAAGGTGTCTTGCGACAGTATGCTTCGAGAGCTCTTCCGCAAGACAGAGCGTCGTGAAGCTGTTTAGCTTCTCTTCTGTCACCGACTGCAAGGTCGAAGGACTGACCAGCTTCTCCAGCTTGTTCGCCGCGTCCTGAAACGCCCGGACAGAAGCCGGAGCAAGGTCGAACATTCCTTCCGTTTCGTACTTCTTCCGGAAGTCCTTCCACTTCGTCTTCCGCGTTGCTCGCCACTGTCCTTCACGAAGCTCCGCTTCTATTCGGCCGGCTTCGCGTTCTGCTTCCCGTTTGTTGACGGTCCCGAGTGTCTTTCGGTGTTTGTGCCCTGTTCGAGGGTCGGTGAACTCTGCTTCGTAGTTCTTCCGTCCTTTCCGTTTGAAGATGTGAACCTTTAAATTGTTTGCCATTTCGTTTGCTCCACTTCGTTGTCGTTGTCCCTTTGCTTTTCGTTCGAGCTGGAGCAGAGACAGGACTCCAGCCAATTCCCAGGATATACTTCCGACCGGCTGAAGCGCAACCTCATTCTGGATTTATTTCGGCTTCAACTGACAAAAACTTCGGGAGTCCAGAGAAGAAGCCTTCCATCTTCTGCCCGGACTTCCTCCGCATTCTTCCACCATCGACGGGAAAGACTGAACTCCACTTCGACCGGGATATCGGACTCCATCACTTCCGCCATGGAAGAGACCATAAGCTGGACCACTTTCTCCGCTTCCTCTGAATGGTTCGCGGACTCTGGCAGTTCCACCACAACTTCGTCGTGAACGAAGGCAACAGTCCGAAAGCCTTCCTGGTACAGTCTCCAGAGTGCCAGCTTCGCTCCGTCCGCTGCCAGTCCCTGAAAGGGAGTGTTCCGAGCTTGTGAGAAGCTGACAGAAGCTCTTCGGCGGCCGGTCATAGTTTCGACCGACGTCCAGAACACCTTCCGGAACAGAGCTTCTCCGGCCTCCCTGTGATCAATGGCGAAGCGAAGCTCCGGGTTCTTGTTCAGTCCCTTCAGGCAATTCCAAACACGATCGACGAAAGTCGGCAGATATTCCGTTCCGTCTTTCTTCAGGATGGAACCCCGGACGATCTTCTTCGCAGCTCCGAGGACAGCGCCGGGGAGATACTGGTCCACCAGATATCGGTCTGTCTTCAGGTTCTCCGCGACAATCAGCGCAGCGTCTTCCAGAAGGTAAAGCTTAAGCTCCGGATAGACGACAGTAATCAGCTTCTGCCGGAAGTCCTCCGCTTCTTCGACGGACAGGTCGACCCCGTAAGAATGCTTGGCATAACTGACCAGAGCTTTCGCTCCGAGTCCTCCGGGAATACCGAAGTTCAAAGCCTTCGCTTTCTGTCGAAGTGGTTTCTTCTCCCCCTTTGGGAGCTGAAGGAACTGCTCCAGCTCCATCCCGGCAAACATTGCAGCAGTGTAAGAATGAGGGTCGACCCGCTGCCGGAAGATTTCAGCAAGGCGACTGAATCCGAAAGCCTTCTCACAAACTGCCGCCAGTGTCCGCAACTCAATAGCGGCGAAGTCGACGGTCAGCAGAACAACTCCGGGAGAAGCTGTCACCATTTCGCGGAAGCCCCCTTCTCTCGGAAGCTGCTGAATGTTGGGACTGGAGCAGCTTGTCCGACCGGTCCGGACCAGCGTCGAATACTTCGGATGGATCCGCTTTTCTGTCAGTCCTCGGAAGAACTGCGACAGCTTCGCGGTCTGCTCCAACTGGATCCATAATTCCAGAAACGGGTCTTCGTGCGCGTAGCTTCCCCACCATTTGACGGAAGTCGTCAGCTCCAGCGTCTTCCCCGTTATTGGTGGGGACAGGTCCTTCTCTTCAGCAATCGCCTGAAGAATCTCCCGAAGTCGTTTCTGACGGAATGAAGGCTTCCCGGAAGTCTCGTTTGTCAGGAAGAGAGTCTTCTGTCGATTTTGCTTGAAGAGTCCCGCAGCTTGTGGGAGCAGCCGAAGTCTTTCCGTCAGGTCCTGAATCCGCTCCGAGAAAGCTTCTCGATTCCGCAGGACCATTTCCCGGTCCAGCTCCATCCCGTTCGCTGTGATTTCAGCCAGAGCGATTGAAGCCAAAGTCTGAAGCTGTTCTGTCAGCAATCCGAAACGGTCGACAGAGCTGAACCTCCGAGCGGCCTTCTTCATGTTCTGCCAGCTGCGGACCGTTGCTTCAGCGTCCTTCGCGGCATAGGTGAAGAATCCCTCCTCTGCGGAAGACCAGTCCTTCCGCAGCAGCTCCGCGTATCGTAATCGAAACGGGTCGTCTTTGTTCAGCTCCATCCGTGCCCACTGCTTTGCGACTTGTCCAAGGTTTCGCGGCCGGGGGTAGGTGTCAGCTTCTGCCAGTCCGATAAGCTGGTCCAGAATCATCGTATCGTGAAGCCTTCCGGCCTCTGCAATCGACCACCAGAGCTTCGAATCAGGAAGGGACTTCTCCACCACTCGGAAGTCGAAGGCGGCATGGTGACAGACGAAGGACCGGTCCCGATGAAGCTGAAGGAACTGCTCCAGCTGTCCAGGCTTCAGAATGAAGGTCTTCTGACCGTCCGAGACAGAGACCAGGACCAGCGTCGGAAGCTCGAAGCCTTCAATCAACGTCGTTTCACAATCCAGCCCGACTTCCGGTCCAAGCTGCTCCCCTGACCACTTAAGAGGCCAGGACTCGGAATCTTCGTCCTTCGGCCGTCGCAGTTGGTCCAGCTCCGCTTCCCCTCTTCGCAGAATCTCGACTTCCTCCGCTGTCAGCAGCCCGGCCCGGAACTTCAGGAAGACTTGCCCTTCTCTCCATCCAACTTCGCCACCACTCAGACGGATTCGATTCAGCAGCTGTAGCAGATTCACGATTCTTCCTTTCGTATGTCGACAGTCGACTATCGATTCGAATTCCACCGGACTGAATCCGGAGACATACTTCCCACAAGCTCTTCTGAAGTTCTCCCTGTCGACGTTCGCGTCGACGTTCGTCGACCTATCGACGGTTGTCGGCGCAAACGTCGACAGGGGCAAACATTCGACCGGCCTTCCTGTAACTTGCGGAAGCCTTGCTTCTGTTCGTGTTGACAGTCGATTGTCGACTGTCGACAACTGTAGCTATACTTCAAAGGCCGGGGAGATTGACTGCTGTCTGGTGGACAGCCTAGTAAGCAGTGATGACGGAATAAAACCCCCGAGCTGACTTTGCTCCGCCGGCCCATTTTCACTTCAGGACAAACACCTTCGAAGAGTGTCCGCCATTTGCCGGTCGGTCTTCTCTCCAGCCCCCCCTGCCAGTGTCAACCATCTTCTGAAGGATCGCTGTCGCATTGTCGACCGGTCGGAACAGCCGACTCGCGCGGCAGAGATTCCGGGGAGTGATTTCCCCTCCCTTCGTCTGAATCAGCTGAATCAGCTTCCTCTGCTCCCGGTCGACTGAAGTCTCTCCGAAGGTGGAATACAGTCGTTCGATTTCATTCCTGAAGAATTCAGCAATCCTTCTTCCGGCTTCAATGCTGGACCTGTCGACCTTCTCCGGGTTCTCCAGCGTCGTGTCTCCCGCTGCTCTTCGTGTCAGATGGAAGATTAGCCCAAGTCTTGCCGGAATGCTCTTCAGCTTCGCATAAGCTGCCCGGACAGCTCCGAAAGTATCTCCCTGAAGTTTCTGGTGATATCGACACCAATCGACGAAGGCTTCCCGTCCGCTGACAGTCAGTTCCACGAAGACCGGCCTCTTCTCGGAACTGCCTTCTTCGAAGGACTCCCCTTCAAACTTCGTCAGCGCTTCGACAATCTCCAGACAGCGGTCCTTCAGCAACTGGTCCACTTCGTCTTCAATCCATCCTTCGCGGTCCGTCTCCGGAGGTTCGACAATCAGGAAACGACTGGCAAGGCCGGACTCCATTCTTTCCGCTGTGATGTATTTCCGAAGCAACTCCGGCTGAATCGTCCCGGAGATACTGACACCAGCTCTCGGAACGTAGGTTACAGGGTGGTCCCCCGTCTTCCTGTCCGATGTCAGGTCCTTCCCGTCATAAGCTCGAAGCCACTTCGATTCGTCCCCGCTGCCGGAAGAGTAACGGTCGAAGCTGCCGAAGAATCCAGAGAGTTCATCGACTGCCACCAGAAGCCCCCGTGAGTTCTCCGCGAGCCTTGCCACCAGCGCTTCGACTGTTGTGTCGTCTATCTTAAGTCTCCAGCAAGTCGGCTTTATCGGAGGTTCCGGTCTGGAGCTGCCGGTTCCTTTTTCCTTCTTCCACTGCTGGAGCTGTCGGTCGTATTCGGTTCTCAGGATGTCGAAGGACTGCTGCTCTTCGGCATATCGCCGGAAAGCTCTTCGCTGAATTTCTGTGACAGGTTCGACTGCAAGGTCGAAGGCGTGCGTCTTCCCGGTCCCTGAATCGGCGGAAGTGACAGTCCAGACAATCGGAGGTTCTGTCCATCCTTTCTTCACCACCAGTCGGTGCGAATTCCCTCCGATAGCTCCAGCAAGTACCGACAGCAAAGGAACAGCCACCATCGACGGGTCGACCTGAAGAGACCTTGCTCCATTCTCCACCATTTCGTCGAAGGGACTCGGAAGAGCGTCGACGGGGAAAGACTGAAAGCTCCGGACTTCCACCACAGCTTCAGCTTCTCTCGACTTCTTAGGATTCGCCTGAATTCCGACCACTGCGACTTCGACCGGAGGGTCGTCTTCGTTTGCCATTGCTGCCAGATTCGCGACAGCGAAGCCGGTCCCGTCTCCGTTGAATCCATCCCACTTGCTCCGATACTGGTCCAACTGGTCTTCGTCAAACTTCGCGGACTGTCGACTCCAGTCCATCCACTCTTCAAACATTGTTCCGGAATCTTCAATCTCTGACAGACAGAGACCGACCTTCACCCAGGTCGAATAGTCGTCAGCTCTCTTCGGCTTCAGTCTCTGCAATGCTGCCAGAGCTGCGGACCTGTCCTTCTCCGAAGAGTCTGAAGACCGGTCTTCGCGTTCTTCTGTCCGCTGCTCCGGGAGCAGGCGAAGGAAGTCTTCCAGCTTGTGACGAAGGACACCTTCCCGGAGCTGTTGAAGACTGTCCGCGTAGATGGTTCCGGCAAGTGAAGGCCGGAAGAAGTCGACCGGCTTTCCGTATTTGTGGTTCAGTAGTCCTGGAACGCGAAGTATTCGTGCGAGGTCGGAAGTGGAATCCAGGTGTTTTCCGTTCAGCTCTTTCCGGACCTGACCTTCCCACCACTTCAGCAGCATTTTAAGTTGCATCCGGTCTTCAATCTTCTGTGGACTGTCGAAGAGCCACCAGGCATACAAGCCCCCTCCGCTGCTGATAATCAGACTTGGCCGAACAGGTAAACGGTCCAGAGCTGCCAGAGCTTCTTCCGTTGTCGGCAGGTCTTCGGTCGGAAGCTCCCCTTTGTTCGTCCTGTGGTTTCCCTTCGTGTCGATATCGACCCAAAGTCCAGGAAGTTCAGTGGCGCCGGAGCTGTCCCGCTTCTTCCGGCTGAAAGAGCAGCAACTCAACCAGACATTCTTCCGCTGTGATAGCTCCACCACTTCACGAGCAAGAGCAGCAGCAGTCTCGGAGCAACTCTTCCACTGCTGCTTCAGCTTTCCGTCTTCGTCATGACAGACAGCAAGAAAACCGGACCAGTCTTCCCCCCAAAGCAGACGAAGCCACAAATGGAGCTTCTGCCAGTTTTCGAGAGTGTCTTCTGTCGTTTCTTCGATTATCATTCCATTCGCTCCATTGGTTGGTTGGTTGGTCCGTTGTAATCAATCGCCAAAAAGAGGCCGGAGGGGTTCACTCCCTTCCGGCCTCTGTCGTTTACGGTCAGACTCGGAAGACAGAATCGACCTTCGTCGACCCTGACTCCGTTGCCACCACATTGACCGCGTAAGCCTGTTCAACAAACTGCGACAAGTCGATGGTCTGTCCATTCTCCAGAGCTTTCCCTTGAAGTTGCGTCAGCAGCTTTCCGGCGTTTGTCTTCGCTGTGAACTTCGTCCCGGTCAGAGCTGTTGCCAGCTTGCCGGTCAGCGATCCATCAGTGATTTCAAAACACCAGCGAAGAGCAGGTCCAAATTCTTTGTTGCCTTCGGCCTCTTCGACCCGAAGAAACTTCGTCCGATATCCTCCGACTGGAATGGACTCGAAGGACTCGACAGTAACCTTGAAAATTGATTTCGCTTCACTCATTTGCGTTTGCTCCATTGGTTCTATTTATTCGAGGAACACAACTGTCGGACGGATAACAGTATTCGTCCAAGTCAGTCAGCAGATCTGAAGTTTGGCGTAGCCAGTCTGTCAGGTAGTTCCGGAGTGTTTGACAACTGTCGACCATCGCATCGACATCGCCATGCTTGTCGTAGAGGTCCATCAGGTCACTTTGAAAGGCATACACGCCTTTTCGGTTGCGGTCGCGGTAGCAACTTTCGCAGAGCTTCTGGGTTCCCGTCGGAATTCCTCCGCATTCTGGACAGCGTATTGAGAAAGACTCCATCATCGTTCTCCCTCCCGGCGTTGACGCGGGTCGATCCCCTCGGCGGGACCTGGAGGGACCAGCGACTGGTCTTTCAAATACGCAAGCCAGTCAGCGCCGAGGATATATCCCCGGTTGTGGGCATAGCGGATCTGTAGTCCTGCCCTTCTTGCGGCCCGAAGACCAGCGTCTCCGAGTCCGGTCCGCGTTTTGAAGTCGTCCAGGCTATAAGCCCGGTCCTTTGCGACTTCTGAATTCACCACTTCGTCGTCTTCCATCGTCTTTGCTCCATTCAGAGACCCTGTTGACCGCTGATGACATTCACCAGCGTTACGGGGATGGAGTGTTGAGACGATATTCCGACTTGCTTCCGGGAAGATTCCGACTTGGGAATCTTTGTGTTGTGCAATAAACGGAAGTCACTTGAAAACCGAGCGGAAGCCGGTCCAAGAAATCTTCAAAATTTCTTTCGTAGGTCGGAATGAAGTCGGAATTCGGAGAGACCGGCTACCATTCAGCTCGGTCGAGAGGCCCGTGCTGTACCTCCCATTGCTCGAATTCAGTTTCCACAGGTTTCACATACTTTGTAAGGAAGTCCGATAAAGAAGAGTTTTTCCTTCCCCCTGTGACGAGTTCAGCAATGTCCGCGTTGCTAGCGTCCTTATGGTCCAGCATTGCTCGCCAAGCCAGAAGCCATCTCTTCCGAGCGGGTTCTCGAATTGGTCCCTTTTGCTTCTTCGAAGCTCTTCCGTTTTTCGACTTCGTTTTCCGGCCGTTCTCGGTCGCAGGGGCTTCGTTACCTCCGTCTGTCTTGGCGGTAATGTTGACTGGTGACCCATCTGGCGCCGTCGCAGCCAGCCTCAACCGGCTCCGCACGTCCGACACCGCGTAGTTGAGTTTATCTCTGAGGCCCCTCTGCTTTATTTCATTCTCGAAGAATGGTGGGAACTTCAAGTCATTGGGAAACTCGGTACTTTCGATGTCTCTAATGATGTCCCGCAGGGTTTCGAATGATCGCGTTAAACCTGGAACTACAATGCCTCCACCTTTCACCATTCCGATATGTTTTTGAATCGATTCCGCCCAGTGCCGGCACAAAGCAATGCGATCAGAAACTTCTGGATGATCTTTGATCGCTTCCTCAAATGAAGGTAAATCAAAAAGGTCAGATCGCCATTGCAAAGCAAAAAATGGTCGATGGAATGCCGACTCAACCGAGTCCAGGAACAGTAGCACATCCGCAACCGGAAATTGCTTCTGATCTGTTTCCGCCTGATCTCCGACCTTGGGACGTTCATCTGTACCCATAACTGAGCCTTTCCAAATAGCGGGCCGGGGCCGGGGAACTATTCGGAAAGGTGAACAGCTCAACCCGGCACCGTGTAGGGCATTCCGATTGCAATTCAGAACACCGCCCGACAACATCAAATCGTATTCAGCGGCAGCAGAGGAGCAAGAGCACTCCGGACGAAATTGACAGCTTCCAGGAGGAAAACAATTGAACCGCTAGACCGCAGCGTCGTGCCATTCGGCCTTGTGTAATTTCGCCCATCTGACAGAATGACAAAATCCTTAACCGCCAAGTGGCATGTAGCGGCGGACGTAATGTCCCCAACCCCTAACTGGATCGCGAGGGCGAGGCTTGCGGCGCGGGTTTGTGCTTCACAGGTGGAGCGTTTCGTTGAGCAGAAATCAGAGCAGATCCAGAACCCCGGTCAGTCACACGACCGGGTTTTCTTTTGCGCAACGAGCAGACTGCAGCATTTCAAGAAACAGGGCTGCCGTCAAGCGCGACGATGTTCCTTCGCCAATTGTTCGACGATTCACTCTGAAACTTCCAAGATAACGGCAGTCCGTTTCCGCGCCTGCATTTCAAGTTATCTCAGGCAGCGTCCCTTGGTCGCATCAGGCGCGTTCATCGGTCCCGCGTTTGGTTCATTCGCATGGTGAAGGCACTCGGCATAGACTCCGCTCAACGCCTTGTTTTTCAACACAAGGTTCGAGCTCTGGTTGACCAACCTGCAAACTTGAATGAATCATGGGAGTTTTCAATATGGAAGCTGCAATCTGGATCGGACTGCTTTTGCAAGTCGCCTTTTTCGTATGGCTAATCACGTCGGTCCAATCGATCAAAGGCTACCTGCGCAGAATCGCGATTTCGCTACCGGTAACCCCCGAACAGATGGGACTCATCACCGGAACCCTCCGGACTGAAGACGCAATAGCAATATTTGTAAAGGCCGGGGGAAAGATGGTGGTGGTGGTAAACAATGTCGGAAGCTCTAGGGTCAGATTCGACACGTCTGAACTTACATCGCAATTGGATCCAGAGTTCATTGGTTTCCTCAAAAGTCGCCAATCAACAATCGTCGCCATCTTGCGGGCCAGGCAGAGGGGAAGCCGTTGATGGCTCAATGCCCATTTTGTCGGTCTCAATTCTTTCACCTTGGATTAGCGGAGATAGCGTGATGTCGGACGAAGACAAAGTCTTGTTCAAATGCCCAGTGTGTGAGCGGAATTTTCGTGTTCAGGCTGCGGAGTCGAACCGTGCGCAGTGCCCGGAATGTGAAAGAGCCGCAGCGGCAAAGCGATCGGCGGAGCGAAGGCAGGCTCTGCCAGAATGGGGTGATCGCGAGAAACTTGAAGAAGCACGGCAAGGGAAACACCTGTCGAACTCTGGAAATCATCCTTCTCACTCAGTATTCAAAGCACGGAACGCCGTTCAGCAATGGGTGTTGCTCATTCGTTTTTTTGCCTGTGTGGGTTTGGCCTTTTCGCCTATCTTTATGCTTAGAACCTTAACAGCTAAACCCGTTGATGGGGTAATGCTACTCAACGAATTTTTCGTTCTTGTGTCATCTCTAGGTGCCCTTGCTCTTGCGGAAATGATGATAGTGGCGGTGAACGTTGCCATCGATGTCAGAACCAGTGCAGTGAATCAGGCGGCGATACTTCAAATTCTGCAGTCGATGAAGAAGGACGACGGTAAGGCAGATTGAAATCCCAGACAACATGTGATGACCAAACGTGCGACAACTCCCTTCGTGATCTCAACACCGTTCGAGTGCTGGAAAATCGCAATGCCTAATGATTCGCTGACCTGTCCAGATTGCGGACGCCTTGTTGAATGCGACGTCGGCGCAGAAGCCGTATGCGAATGCGGCAAGTCTTTGCGTCGAATCGTACCTAGCGAAAAATCGCAGACGATCGGAGCCGAAGTATTCCTTCTTGCCTGTCCAAAGTGCGGCAGTCAAAGGCAAGCGCGCGGTGAATGGATCGGCAAGACAGACGTTTGTGAATGCGGGCAGAAGTATCGATTCACGCTGGTACTGGCGAAAGTCCCCGCTGAATCAGACGGTGTGATGGCACAGGGCATCCGGCATGCGCAGCGATACTGGAACGTCACGCTGGATTTCTCACAACGCGAGATTGTACCCCGACTAAAACAAGCCTGGGTCTATACCTGCGAGCAGATCGTTCCCTGCATTGTTTCATCAGTGACGGCTGCGTATGTGTGGACAGTGAAGGCGTCTCGCTCCGCATTCAACCCTGGCCCACCCCCGCGCCCCGATTTCAGAAAAACGTACAACGAACCTGTGAATTCTGATTGGGTTGAAGTGCCAGTTTCGCCGGACCGAACGAAGGACACTCTCAGCGCAGTTACGTCACCGATGCCACTCGTAGAGCCCCTGAACGACTCGCTGACTCCGATGCCAATTACAGACTCCGCCACCAGTGAAGACTCAGCAGCAGAATCGTCGAACCCCCAATGGAAGAAGTATCACCAGCTCGGCCTGCAATCGCTGAACGCCGGTGTCTATCAGGATGCCTATACGTATGCCGCCAAGGCGATTGAACTTGAACCGAATGATGCGTTCGCTTGGTGTGCCAAGGGACTGGCAGCGGCGTACATTTCAGTTCCGCCGGACTTTCGCCTCAATGAAGTGAGGCTTTGCATCAATGAAGCGAGTAAATTCACGGAGATACAGACGATAATTCCATCGGTACAAGATCACATCTTCACGGCAGTGAGGGGCTATCGAGAGCTTGTAGACAAGGCTTACGCCAAGGCACGCGACGATGCGCAGAAAGAACCGCTGACCAATGAGGTGAACATTGGCCTGCAGCTCACGTTGCGAAATAAAAGAGTGGAGAGAGTTTCGAACGAACTACACGCAAAAGGTTACATGTCGAGTGTTGACGCCATTCTGTTTGCACGAGAACTTGCACCGACACTGGTTGCATCCAAGAAAGCGCTCGTGGAACTGGACAAAGTATTGCGGAGATCCTTGGTTTCTTCATTCAAGGATTCGGGTTCTACTACAACGGCACGCGACCGCGTTGTTGCCATTCGCGGAAAGCTGATTGCAGAAATCCATCACCTTGATCCAACATTCGAAGCCCCCGAATTGCCGGCAGTTTCCGGTTGCTTCATCGCCACGGCAGCCGCCGGCGATGCGAACCACTTAGCAGTGATTCAGTTACAGCATTTTCGAGACGAAGTACTGGTGAAATACTGTGTTGGACGACATTTTATCGATTGGTACTATCGGCTTAGCCCCTCCGCTGCGCGAGTGATCGAGCAATCTGCATTTCTGCGGAGTATCGTCTTTTTCGGCCTCGTCATTCCTGCGGCGATTGTGGCTGGTTTGATCTTGAGATGCTTGGCTCAAGCATCGCCGACGCAAACAATGTTCGAGTGATGTACTTATGCATGGGAGGCACTCCGAAAATGACACGGGAGCAATGGTCTTGCAGCCTAAAAACTCCATGAATCAGATACCACCGCCTCAATCGACGCAGCGATGGCCCTGTCACGATCGAGCCTACTAAATGTTAATGTCAATTGGTGTTTCTGACCGTCTTTTAACAGTTCAAAGATTTTACCTCCGAGATCTGATCGGATCTCAGCGTAGCCCGTGAAATAGCCATCAATTTCGCCAAACTCTTCTTCACACTGAATCGCGTAACGATTACCTCGAAGTTGTGTATAATTTGATGTGAATTCGTCACTCAACTGAGCGCTCACGCGAAGCGTATTGGTGGCACCACCTCCTCCGGCACCCCACCCGGTAAATGCAACCGGATTGAATCCGGTGGTCGCGCCCCAATCCAATTTCAGCCCATTCTTCGTTTCGACGAAGTACATTGTCTTGACTGGAGTCCGAGCAAATCCCTCATCAAATCTTCGCCGCACTGCGGCGATGAAGTGCTGAGGTTTTCCGGCGCGTTTTACTGACAACACACTGCTCTTGAGATACCCGGCAATTTGGGTCTCGTCCGCATCCATGTAGCAGGTGACAAACTCGTCCCTATACAGTTGCTCATCCAGCACAAAACGCGCGCGTCCGTCAAACGGCGTCCGCTCGAATTCATCTACGAGTGCTTCAATCTGAGCTTTAGAAGGAATTGGATCCTCGACTGACTCATCAGCGGCCGCAGAGACTTCTGTCGCCTTTGTTTTGTCCGGGGTCGGCTTTGTGGCCGAGTCGCCCACCTCTTCAGAGACTTCAGCGACGTTGGTCTCGCCTTTTTGGGCAGTGGCTTGGGCGTCCGACTCCTCGTGTATGATCTCTTGACATCCAAGCGTACAAATGAGCAGAGCAAATCGACGAACCATCGTAAAGCCTCCTAACACTAAGGAATTGGGGGGCGTGGTTTGTTTGGATTTGCTCAGTGGCAAGCTACCCCCGGTGATTGCAAGTGTGTCTACGATACCCGTAAGTAAGGCAAGTGTCGTGTTTCTGTCGCATTTTTCTACAGAATTTTTTTGCAAACGAGTGCCCTCCTGAATTGCGCATCTCCCCTCTCAAATATTTCGTGAAGAGATCAATCCGACTTTGCCACCAGATTCAAAATGTGCCCGTCTTTCAGAACTGCCGTGAAAATCCTCCACCACTTCCCAACGTGCGGCCGATGTTTCAGCTTCCGGCAACCTGCTTGCCATGCAAATCTCTCCGGGGGAGTGTCCGAAGACCATTCAATTTGAGTGGTAGCAAAATGGTAGAAGTCGAAGACCTCCGGAAGTCTTTTGTACCACTTTTGGCAAGCCACTCTGAAGCCTTCACTTCGATAGATTCCCTGTGTTTCTCAAGCTAAAACAAATCCCCGCTAAAGACTTTCGAAAGCTCAAGCGGGGACTTTTAATCCGTAGGTCCTGGGTTCGAGCCCCAGCGCTCACATTGAAAAACAAAGGGTTTCCGATTCGTCGGGAACCCTTTTTTCGTAGGTGTCACCTCAATCGCCACCTTTTGCCGTTCCGATCCCGGCAAATGGCTGGCCTTTGTC
>Ga0209284_10000262_pt1 | contig 85594 bp, 86 predicted proteins | sample FRY03_FD_187211 | JGI IMG/M metagenome (GOLD analysis project Ga0209284, IMG submission 187211) | Freshwater microbial communities from Lake Fryxell liftoff mats and glacier meltwater in Antarctica - FRY-03 (SPAdes) (version 2) | ecosystem: Environmental > Aquatic > Freshwater > Ice > Glacier... | reverse complement strand
TCTATAACTAATTATGAGAAGAGTCGCCCTATAAGCCGGATCCTGTAGTACTTACCGCTTGCGCAATAAGGAACCGATCACCATCCATCTAGATCTGTCATTGCTAACAGATTCAAGCGACCTACCCGATAGCTTGTGCGAGCCGCACTTAACGCTATCTATCTGGTCTTGCTCCAAGTGGGGTTTACCTTGCCATCTACATCACTGCAGATGCGGTGGTCTCTTACACGCACCTTTTCACCCTTACCAATTTTCATTGGCGGTAATTTTCTGTGGCACTATTCCCGCGGATTACTCCGGGTGGCTGTTAGCCACCACTTTGCTCTGTGGAGTCCGGACTTTCCTCGGTACATCTAGCGAACTAGAAATAACGCGGTGATCCAGGCGACTCTTCTTACGCAAGGATACGGGCTGACTGTCCAAGATGGAAATTATTTTATTGATATTTCTAGTGGGATAAGAGAGGGTTTCTCTATGCAATCGGGCGCAAGAGTGGTTTATTCAGAAATACGCATTCTCCGAATCACTTTTAGGTTTAAGAACTTGGCTTGCGAATACAACTCCCAGCAGCATCAATCCAGGAATTAGCATCCCGATAAAGAGACCAAAGAGTTGGGCTATCCAAGCGATAACCCCTTTCATGACAAAGACCATCGCAATATTAATCGCACCAATTTCACCGATTACAACGGCATAAGTCTTTGCTGATCTCTTCTGAGCCTCATTGATAAAAAGTGGAGCCAAGAAAGAAGCGCCAAGTCCACCAAGTCCCATTGCTATCAGAAAAAAGAAGAAGCTGAGAGTTTGACTTTGGTCGAGAACGAGATGGCTAGCAAAAACACCAAAACAGTACCCAGCACCGCCCACTATGGCACCAAATTTTAAGAGCGTGGCAGCTTCATACTTGTCGGAAAACTTACCGATGCCAAGTCGACCAACGATCATGAAGGCTAGAAAGACTAAATAAGGATAAGCCGCAAAATCTACTCGTGATTTTAAGTTTTCAGTTGTATAAATTGTTGCCCAGTCTGCCATTGAGAATTCAATTTGAATCGCAAGGAGCATAATCAAGCAGAAAAACCAATCGACTTTCATTTTCCAGAATTTAAAAATTACGGTTAGTTGAGAACTCTCTGAAGGAGTTGGTGGCACCATGTGAGGGCTAATTCTCTGTAAGTTAATGAAAATTCCTATCAAAGAAATTGCAGAAACGATTCCAATATGCCAACTGAGGGTTACGTGTGTGACTATAAAACCGTTGAGCAAAATGGCAATAAGCGCTCCACTACTCCAGATGCCGGCCGTTTTTGGAAGTAGTAACTTTTCCATCGCTGCCTGTGCGGTAAGGGTTTGTGAATTAATCGCGATATTAAAAGCTGAGATTGACGCCCCAATGATTACATTACAGATAGCGAATAAAATCGGGTTTGTAATATGAACTATGAGGGCAATTCCGATCGAAAAGGTACTCGCGCTCAGCCAGAGCATATGTCGATTTCCAAAGTGATTTACGAAGTGGCCGACCGTCATAAGTGCTAACAGCGCGCCAAGAGAGCCGATACTAAGCAACGACCCAAATTCACCATTGGTGAGACCGAGATTTTTCTTGACCTCGGGAAACCTGGGAACCCAAGACATGACGCCAAGTCCGAATAGGAAAAAGATGAAGTGAAGTGGTCGCTCTGTGTCTTTAATATGTTCGATTTTATTACTTACCGACGCCACTTTCTTATCTTAGTCCCTTGAACGTTCAATTTTGGGACTCTTTACATTTTATTCCTCAATATGTAATCTCTTGGCCATGTCAAAACCTGTCACGATCACAAATGTAAAAGTTATTCTTACCGCACCTGAAGGCATCAACTTAGTTGTTGTCAAAGTGGAAACCTCCGAACCAGGTCTATATGGCCTCGGTTGTGGAACATTCACCCAGCGATACTTAATGGTGAAAACTGCGATTGAAGAATATCTAAAGGATTTCTTGATCGGTAAAGATGTCTCAAAAATTGAAGATATCTGGCAGACAAGCATGGTTAATTCATATTGGCGAAATGGTCCAGCCCTAAATAATGCAATCTCTGGCGTCGATATGGCGCTCTGGGATATTGCAGGTAAGCGCGCAGGAATGCCTGTCTACGATCTGCTCGGAGGAAAAACTCGCGAAGCTGCTGCGGTTTACCGTCACGCTGATGGCAAGAGCGTTCAAGAGGTAGAAGAGAACGTCCGCAAGTTTATGGATCAAGGACTGCTTTACATCCGCTGCCAGATGGGTGGATATGGCGGACGAATTCATGACATTAAATCCCCAGAAGGAGCGCTCCCTGGCGCTTACTTTAATCCTCACGCCTATGCCAGAGATACGGTGCGCCTCTTTGATCATATTCGATCAACTATTGGTGACGAGATAGAACTTCTGCATGATGTACACGAGCGTTTGGCTCCGATTGAAGCTGTGAGATTATCGAAAAATTTGCAACCGCACCGCCTCTTCTTCCTAGAAGATGCCCTTGCTCCTGAATCTGTAGATTGGTTTAAATTAATGCGAGCGCAATCTTCAACCCCGATTGCAATGGGTGAATTGTTTACCCATCCGCAAGAATGGTTACCACTGATTGAGAACCGTTTAATTGATTTCATTCGCTGCCACATCAGTACCATCGGTGGAATAACGCCAGCTAAAAAACTTGCTCACCTATGTGAAGCTTTCGGTATTCGCACTGCCTGGCACGGCCCAGGGGATGTGTCACCAGTTGGCCATGCGGCAAACTTGCACTTAGATGTAAGTTCAGCAAACTTTGGCGTTCAAGAATGGTGGGGTCCAAAGGAGATCATCTACGAGATGTTCCCAGGCACACCAGAGTTGCGCGCTGGTTATGCCTACCCCAATGACAAACCTGGATTAGGTATCGATATCGATGAAGCCCTTGCGGCCAAGTTCCCTTGTGACAACACACAATCCGTTCGTCCGCCATCTTGGACAACTGCCCGCACCCCTGATGGGGGCTCCTGGCGCCCCTAGTTTTAGGGGTTTTTTAATCTGCCAAGGCCGGAGCACTTACGTTCACTTGCTGCAATTGGCTCTGCCTAAATATATAAAAACGTTAAAAAATAGGGTAAAAAACCTTGTAATTGAACGTTCAAGGTGGGATCTTTTCTGCACAATGTCCGCCGCACCCTACTAGAAACGTGGACAAGAAAAGGTTAGGGATATGAGAAAAAAGTTTTCCATATTAATGGCTCTTTGCTTAGCTCTCGGTTTTACACTCGTTCCAGTTTCTGGAGCAAATGCTGCCACTAGCAAAGAACTATTAAGTGAAATTGCCGCAATTCAAAAAGATAATGCAAAGTTTACCTACTGGATTGGTCTCATCTTTTCGGATGATGCTAACGCCACTGTTGTTGCACAGATAAATGCTTGGGCGAAGTCTCGTCGAATTACAGCGAATCCAGTGCTAGTCAATCAAAATCTTATGACCGCACAGATCACTGCAGCTCTTACAGCTAAGACAATGCCAGATGCATTTGACGCTGGTTCAGGCTTGATGCTACAACTTGGTGCAAATAACCTACTTAACATCCAATCAACTCTCGATGCAATGATTAAAGTTAATGGTGCACTCAACCCTGGTGCAAAGGCTTTTGACGCGGTTGGATATTCCGGCAAAGGACTTGGGATTCCATTCGGAATTAGCGGAAATCTTCTTAATCGTCGCCTTGACTTAACCAAGAACGCCAAAGCCCCTACAACGTGGGAGCAACTACTTACAATGGCTAAGGCAGCTCAGCCTGCTGGTGGTGGCATGGGCTTTAATACTGGAAATACTGGCGATGCCGAAGGTGTTTTCAGTGCGCAATTCCATGGTTACGGTGGACGTATTGCAGATAACGTTGGCAAGGTCTGTACCATCGATTCAAAGGCGACTCGTGATTTCTTGACATGGGTGAAAAAGGCTTATGACGCTGGAGTTTATGCAACTGATTCAACTAACTCAGATGGTGCATGGGATAACAATAAGTATCTCGGTGGAAAGACCGCATTTATTGCAAACCCAGGGTCGGTTTACACAACTCTTATCGGTGGCTCAGCTACCTGGGAGAAAAACCCAACCTTGGCTAAGAACACCGGCTTCTCTGCTCTCCCAGGAGGTCCAGTGTTGCGCGTGGCTCCAAGTGATGCGCAATTGCGAGTAATTCCTAAGACCACCAAGTACCCTGAACTTGCTAAGGATCTTGTTAAGTATTTGGGCGCTAAGACTCAAATCCGCGCTTACTACAGCAAGGCAATCTATGGTCCGTCATTCTCGGGCTATAACTCATATACCTACTGGCGCAAGAGTGTAGATCCAGCTCGCTCTGGACTCTTCGAGCTCGCCATGTTTGGTGTTACTGGACAATTCCCCGATATAAACAACACCGCAATTGCAGAATTCGGTTCCGGTTTTGGGATGTCAAAGATGGTTCAACGCTATCTCTTTGACAAGGTAACAATGGATAAGGCAGTAGAAGAGGCGCAAGCATCATGTGCGGCTATCTATAAGAAGTACGCATAACCATCTCTGCCTAGGGTGCGGGATAGGGGCCACTGAAATTTTGGTGGCCTCTATCCCTTCCAATTAGATCTGTATATACCAATTCATTGAGGAGTAGTTCGTGATATCACTGCGTTCGAAAAAGCGAAAAAAGTCATTCATGCAGGACTCACTCTTGGGTTATGTCACGATTCTTCCCGCCATGTTTGTCTTGTTTGGCTTCTTTGCCTACCCCCTGTTTTATGAGCTGTACTCAAGCTTTACAAATGTCACAGTTGGTCAAACCGGTAAATGGGTGGGGCTAGAGAACTACAGATATCTCTTTAATGACTCAGCATTTTTAGCCGCCGCCACAAATACCGTGCTCTATGTCACCGTTGTGCAGAGCGGAAAGTTTGCACTGGGGCTGGCGATTGCACTTTTATTGCAACAACAATTAGCGGCGCGAAATCTTTGGCGTTCGCTGGTCCTCATCCCATATGCGCTACCTGGCTTTGTAGCCTATATGGTGTGGCGCCTTATTTATAATCCTGATGTTGGTGCAATGAATGTGATTCTTGGCGATCTGGGCATTATTGATCAACCAATTGCATTTTTAAGTAATCCAAGTTGGGCTATGCCTGCTGTCATTTTGGCCACAATCTGGAAGGGCTTTCCATTCTGGACGATTATGTTCCTAGCGGCCCTACAATCGATTCCAAAAGAGCTCTATGAGGCCGCGGAAACAGATGGTTGCAATGCGCTACAAAAATTTAAAAATGTTTCGCTACCGGGTATTCGTCCTATAATTTTAATTGTCTTTATGCTCTCGACAATCACAACCATAAATTCATTTGAGTCGATCTGGCTGCTAACGGGTGGTGGACCCGGAACCTCAACCATTATCTTACCGATCTATGCCTACCAGAGCCTGTCGGCCTTTCAAATTGGCCAAGCGGCAGCGGCAGCGTTAGCGCTGGTCCCACCCGTATTGTTATTTGTTATTTTTATTCTCAAGAGATTGAAGAAGAGCTAATATGAGAAAAAAATCCTTGAGGTATCGAATTGGACTTTATTCATTTTTAGCAGTGACCATCTTTTTTGTGCTCTTTCCCGTCTATTACATGATCAGTGTCTCATTTAGAACTCAGTCATCCATGTTCATGAATCCGAGCGTTCTGCCAGTTGATCTAGTGTTAAAAAATTATATTGCCGCCTTTCAAAGTGCAGACTTTAGGATCTCGCTCCGGAATAGTATTCTGGTTGCAACGGTAACGACTACGGTTGGCTTAGTTTTTAGCGTCTTAGCAGCATACTCGCTCACAATATTACGCTATCGTGGCAGAGACACTTTTGGGCGGGTAATCATCATTGCCTTCCTAACGCCGGGTGCGCTACTTTTTATTCCAATTGCAGTAATCGCCGCCAGACTTAACATCTCTAACTCCTTGCGGGGTCTAATGATCATTTATCTAAGCTTTGTGATTCCACTTGGCACCTATTTGCTCTTAGGGTTCTTTAAAAATCTAGTGGGAGAGCTAGAGGAAGCTGCCAGAGTTGATGGATCAACACGGCTACAAGCGCTCTGGTACATCCTGCTTCCGCTGATTGCTCCAGGTATCGCCTCTGTTGGAATTTTGACCTTCACTGCATGTTGGAATGAATTTTTATATTCACTTGTCTTGAACTCTGATCCAGCAGTCCGCACACTTCCAGTTGCAATCACATTTTTACAGACAGCTGATGAATCGCCTGTGAGTTTAATTATGGCTTATTCAACGCTCGCAGCGGTACCTATTTTGATTCTTTTCTTTGTAGGTCAACGATTTATTGTCGAAGGCCTTCAGACAGGTGCAGTAAAGGGCTAAGTAAAAAAAGTAAAAATCCAACTATAGTAAAGGTGGGCAGCATGAGAGCAGGATTCGGTCAATTTCAAGTAGCGTCAGAAGAATATTTACTCTTTGCACAGCAGTTTGGTGCAACAGATATTCTCTTTAATACCCCACTGATTCCAGGCGATGGTGGCCGTTGGCAATTGCAGGATTTAGTAAAATTGCGGTTACGAGTTGAGCAGTTTGGTATGAAGCTCACCGCACTCGAGAATGTGCCCACTAGCTTTTACGATCACATCATGCTCAATGGACCACGCAGAGATGAGCAGATCGAAAATATGATCGCAACCGTGCGAAATATGGCACGTGCAGGAATCCCAATCTTTGGCTACAACTGGATGCCATCGCATGTATGGCGAACACCGCCCAAGCTCATTCGCGGTGGGGCACTTGCTACTGCTTACGATCATGCGCTCGGCTCGAAATATCCGCTGACACACGGTCGCGAGTACTCAGAGGAAGAGATGTGGCAAAACCTCGAACACTGGATCAAGATTATTACGCCAGTTGCAGAGGAGGAAGGAATCAGACTTGGAATTCACCCGTGTGATCCACCTGTTGAATCCCTAGGTGGTATCCCACAACTACTCAGAAGCTTTGAATCATACAAGCGTCTGGTTGAGATCTATCCAAGTGCATCTAATGGAATCGAATTCTGCCAGGGAACATTCTCTGAGATGAAAGATGACATTTACGAGATGATTGATTACTTTGCTGAACGTAAAAAGATCCTCTATGTTCACTTCAGAAACGTCTCTGAAAAGGTTCCAAATTTCTATGAAGAATTCGTAAATACCGGTTACGTTGATATGTATAAGGCGATGAAGATTTATCACAAGCACCAATTTGATGGCTTCTTTATTGATGATCACGTCCCACATACCCACGGGGATACTCCTTGGGGTCACCGCGGCCGAGCATTTGCAAATGGATATATTCAAGCGATGATTGAGGCTGTGAAAAAAGGGGGATGAACATCTCTGCTCAATCGAACGGCGCATCTCTTCCGAAAAGCCTCCGTCAGATAGCACGATTGGCGGGGTTCTCTCTCGGGACAGTTTCTAATGTAATTAACCACCCAGAGATAGTCTCGCCTGCCAAGCGCGATGCTGTGCTGAGAGTGCTTGAAGCCAATAACTTTGTGCATCCGATGTCACGTCAGAAAGAACCTCGCTCAAACTTTAAATCTATGGGCATCATGGTCCCTACTCTGACAAATCCATTTTATATCGATATGTGTAATGGCTTTCAAAATGAAGTATTCGCAAAAGGATACGGCGTATTGATCTGTAGTATGGATGAAGATAGAGGTATGCAGGATTTTTATACTTCACTTCTCCTTGAAAGTAACACAGCCGGTGTCTTAATCTCACCAATTGATCAACGAGATATGTACTTAGATAAATTTACTACTCGAGATATTCCAGTTGTAATTCATGGAGTAAGAGAGAATAAGCGCGATATCTGTTCCATCTCAGGCAATCATTTCCGAGGTGGAGAACTTGGTATTCAACATCTCTACGACATTGGCCATCGCGATATCGTCTGGGTGACTCTGGAAGATCGATTCCCACAAATTATTGAACGGGAAGCTGGAGTAGTTTCTGCCGCTGAAAGACTGGGTATCCGGCTACGAATGGTCTGTATCCCAAAAATTAACGCTGCCTATGGCGAGCTAGCGGTCGAGAAAATACTTAACTTGGATATCGATCCGACTGCAATTTTCTGTGCAAATGATTACACGGCTATCGGCGTCATTTGTGGGTTAAGTGCGAGAGGAATTAAGACACCTGATGATATGTCGGTCCTTGGATATGATGGAATTTCTTCAATTTCCTCTTTTATCCTTCCTCTCTCAACAATTTCTCAACCGGTAGAACAGTTTGGCCGAGAAGCAGCAAAGTTGCTTATTGAAGAGAGCATCTCTTCGGATAGCCATAGCCACCAAAATATAGCCTTTGAACCGGAATTAATTGCACGGTCCTCAACGTCTAGCCCTCGATTGCCGATTCTCTAATGGCTGAACTAAGTGCAACCGTCGAAGCAGTGAAATCACTTGCACCGCTTCGAATCATTCCGGTTTTAACGGTACATACGCTGGAGTCAGTGCCGGCCCTTGCCGAAGCCTTGATCGAGTTCGGTATTGGAAATGTAGAAGTTACCTTGCGTACTAGCCTGAGTATGGAGGGTTTAAAAAAATTTGCCCAATATAGTCAACTTACCGTGGGGGTTGGATCGGTTAAGAAAACTGATGACCTGTTGCGAGCCATAGATGCTGGCGCACAATTTGCAGTCTCCCCCGGTTTTTCAGAATCTGTCGGTGCAACCGCTAAAAAACATAACATTACTTATTTGCCAGGAGTAGCCACTCCAACTGAAATTATGGCCGCACTCGATTGTGGTTTCAATCTCTTAAAGTTTTTTCCGGCTGAAAAATTAGGTGGATTATTAATGCTCAAATCACTTGCTCCAGTTTTTCCGGAGGTTTCTTTTATTCCAACTGGCGGAATAGATTCAAAGAATGCACAGGAGTATTTAAATCTATCCTGCGTGGTTGCTGTGGGCGGCAGTTGGATGCTGCCTTCCGGAGACCAAGGTCATGAATCAGCGGTAATTAAGAATGTGATGTCAGAGGCGATAAAAAACTTTTTACCGAGTCAGAAGAAGAATTAACCGAGGGGGAAAGCGTGAAGCTAAAATCAAAATCTGAGGCCCAATTTGATGTGATTTCGTTGGGTGAAGTAATGCTCCGACTCGACCCAGGTGATCTTCGCATTCGAACAGCGCGCAATTTTAGCGTCTGGGAGGGTGGTGGTGAATATAACGTAGCTCGAGGGCTAGCAAAATGCTTTGGTTACAAAACTGCAATTCTAACTGGGATAGCAGAGAATGAAGTGGGCGTTCTATTGCGTGATCTCATTCTTACCGGTGGCGTTGATACTTCCTTTATTAAATGGATGAAGAGTGATGGCGTAGGTCGTAATGTTCGAAACGGTTTAAATTTTACTGAGCGTGGGTTTGGTCTGCGCGGCGCCCTAGGGGTTTCAGATCGAGGAAATACCGCTTCCTCCCAATTAACCGCTAATGATTTTGATTTTGAAGATATTTTTGGAGTCAAAGGTTCGCGCTGGTTTCATACCGGCGGAATCTTTGCTGGTCTTTCACTGACTACCCCTGCTCTCTTAGAGAGCGCCATGACAGCCGCCCGTAAACACGGCACGATCGTCTCCTACGATTTAAATTTTAGACCAAGTATCTGGGATGGATTAGGTGGGCGTGATACGGCTCAAAAAGTTAATCGGAAGTTGGCATCACTAGTTGATGTGATGATTGGTAACGAGGGAGACTTTACCGAATCTCTGGGATTCGAGGTAAAAGGTGTTGATCACTCTTACACCAACTTCTCTACCGAACCATTTAAAGAGATGGTGGAGAAAGTCGCTGCGGAGTATCCCAACCTCCAAATTATCGCGACAACGCTTCGTAAGGTTCACTCCGCATCAAGTAATGATTGGGGCGCTATCGCTTGGTCTCGTAAAGATGGATTTTTTGAGACTAAAAATTTCACAGATGTTGAAATTTTTGATCGAGTCGGCGGTGGAGATAGTTTCGCTTCTGGACTTATCTATGGCCTGCTCGAAGGCAGGGACTTGCAAACAAGTCTAAATCTAGGCCACGCGCACGGAGCGCTAGCAATGACAACTCCTGGTGACACCTCAATGGCGACAAAGAGTGAGGTCGAAAAGTTGGCAGCTGGCGGATCTGCACGCATTATTCGCTAGTTAACGAAAATGGCCACGCTCTGAGAAACTGCGAAGAGCTCGCAAGCCATCTGATGGCCACATTGAGATAGAAGTAATTGAACATGGTGTTGCATCCATATGAAAAACCGCATCTAACGGTGCATGTAGCGCAACGCTGACAGCGCTTTTGATAACACCGTTATGTGTGACAACACAAACTTTTTGTCCTGGGTACTGCGAAAGTAACTTCTCCATCGCTGCTTCGATTCGGATTCGAGCCTGATCGTAAGACTCTCCCCCGCCTGGTGCATATGCCGATGAGTCCAACCATGCTTGGTATTGATCTGGATATTGATCACGTACCTCGTCATTGGATAGACCATCCCAACTTCCAAATGAAAGTTCATACCAAATTTCATCAAAAATAATTGGTAATCCAGTGGCTGTTGAAATTGCTTCTGCCGTCTGCGTCGTGCGCTGCAAAGGGGAAGCAATCAAAATGTCTGGTTTGATTTTTGCAATCTCTTTTGCAACTTGGGCTGCCTGTGCCAGTCCTTCTTCGGTGAGTTCTGGATTCATTGGCCCAGTACCTGAGAATTTACGCATCGGAGTCAAAATTGTCTCGCCATGTCGAACAAAGTAAATGAAAGTTGGGTCTTCATTGCTACGTAGTCGATCTGTTAGATAATTTTCTTGTACCTTAACGATCGCCTCATTTGACTGGCCACCGTCGAGTGCCTTATTAGCGAGGCGATCTGCATGTGAATTCTCATCGCGTGGAATCCACGAATATTTAACGAGTGAGCCAGAGTGCGCATCTCGACACTTTTTAGCCAGTTCCCTCATATCTGCGTGCTTTACCTGCCAACGGCCAGACATCTGCTCCACAACAAGCTTGGAATCCATATATACATCAATTTCAGCCGCAGCATCTAATGAGTGAATATGGGTGAGACCGGCAAGTAAGCCGCTGTATTCAGCAACATTGTTAGTGGCGATACCAATTACATCAAAGAGTTCTGCAACGATCTTGCCGTTTTCAGTAACGACTGCGCCGTAACCGGCCGGTCCTGGATTTCCTCGTGAACCACCATCAGCGGTGAGTTTAAATTGGCGCGTCATAACTTAGCGCTCACGCACCAAGAGGCACCGACATTCTTCACATCTGACTACTTCATCATCGGCAAGAGCGGCGATACGCTGAAGTTCAATTGTATTAATAGTCAGATGGCAACCTTTGCATTGATTGCCAGCAAGGGCGGCCGCACCAGTACCGTTGTTTGAAGCACGAATTTTTTCATAGAGTGCAACTAATTCGGGGCTGATTGAATTTACAACTGAAGCACGCTCTGCTGTGATTGTTAATAGTTGACCGTCGATTTCGGCGAGAGCGTTGGCTTTTTTAATTTCAAGCTCAGTAATTTCCGCACCAAGTTGACTCTCTTGTCCTGACAAGTCTGCAATACGCTCTTTAATTGAATCAATCCGCATCATAATTTCAAGTTCAACTTCTTCTAGCTCGGCTCGACGGCCACCCAAAGTTCCAATTTCGTGTTGTAGCTGTTCTAACTCTTTCGCGGCGGCGGTACCTGAGCTAAGTCGCGATTCATTTCGAGTGATGCGGGAGACTACCTGCTCGACATCTCCTTCAGCACGACTTAACTCACGCTTTACATCGCTGTACTCGGTCTCTGCTGCGATACGTAGATCGCGGGCATTTGCCGCCTTAATTGTCAGGGATGAAAGAAGTGCGAGTTCTGGAAGTGTTACCGCTTTATTTTGCAGCGTTGAAGTCTGGAAATCAAAAGATTGAATATCTAAGATTGAACGTTGATCGCTGAGTGTGGCCTTCATAGCGCCTCCTCGTGCAGAGAATTACAGAATATATGTATTTGTATTACGTGGGCGGCGAGGGTTTCGAACCCCCGACATCCTCGGTGTAAACGAGGCGCTCTACCACTGAGCTAGCCACCCGGGCTTTCGTACTTGCACATCCTACTTTATCGCTGCGAAAGTACGAAAACGAGGCGTAGAGAGATGAGAATTAGAGGCTTGTGAGCGCTTCTTTATACTCAACCAAATTACGTGCATCTCCAAGACCGTTAACGATTTGCCATGCAACCGCACCATCTTTATTAATAATAAATGTTCCGCGAACTGCACATCCACGAGCCTCGTCAAAAACTCCGTACGCTTTAGCTGCTTGCCCATGTGGCCAGAAATCTGCAAGAACTGGGAATTTATATCCTTCTTGTTCAGCAAATGCACGCTGGGCATACATCGGGTCACAAGAGATCGCCAGTAGTTCGACATCATCATTGTGAAAGGCTGATAGATCATCACGCATTGCACAGAGTTCGCCAGTACAAATTCCAGAGAATGCGAATGGGTAGAAGAGCAGAACCACATTCTTCTTACCTTTAAATGATGAGAGTGTTACTGAGGCACCATGTTGATCCATCAATGTGAAATCTGGTGCAGCTGATCCGATAGTTATTGTCATGCGCGAAACTTACCGTTTAGCGCTCTTACGTGCCACCAGACGGGTTGCACTCCAGTCGGTTGCGACTGCAATACTCGATGTTTGACTCAGGCCAGCAATCGGTGCTGCATCTTGGATATCACTTGGTTCGACATGGCCATCGCGACCAACCTTTGGCGTCAGCACCCAGATTGGTCCTGTCTCACTTAGGTATGTCAGGGCATCCATCAACTCATCAACAAGATCGCCATCGCCCTCACGCCACCAAATCAGAACGCCATCAACAACATCAGTTGTGTGACCTTCGAGTAGAGCAGTCCCGGTGGTTGCAGCAATCTCACTACGCAAGATCTCATCACAATCTGAGCCGTATCCGAGTTCAAGAATGAGGTCTCCCAGCGAGAAATCAATGCGCATTGCCACGGGCTAAGTTCACCCAATTGTGAGCGCTTTGACAAGGGTTCTACCGACCAGTTTTTTACTTCAGATTTCCCCTTGGGGGTATTTATTGCGAGAATATGCCCATGAGTGGAATCTTTGATGCACCAGATCAGAACGTTGACCAGCTCGTAGATATTGATCCAGCCGAGACCGCCGAATGGCAGGCATCTTTTGATGCAGCCCTCGAACATGCAGGTCCGGTTCGCGCCCGTTACTTGATGCTCAAATTGTTACAGCGCGCACATGAAAAACAAATTGGCCTTTCTAATCTTCGTAACACCGATTACATCAATACTATTTCTACTGAAAACGAGCCTGAATTTCCAGGTGATGAAGCGATCGAACGTCGCATCCGTACCTATGTCCGATGGAATGCTGCGATGTTGGTGCACCGCGCACAGCGTCCAGGAATTGGCGTCGGCGGACACATCTCTACCTATGCCTCATCTGCCTCGCTTTATGAAGTTGGTTTTAACCACTTCTTCCGCGGGCAAGATCACCCAGGCGGCGGAGATCAAATTTTCTTCCAAGGACATGCAAGTCCTGGCATGTATGCACGTGCATTTATCGAAGGTCGCTTGTCAGAAAACCAACTCGATGGATTCCGACAAGAAGTTTCACATGCAGGTGGTGGATTATCTTCATACCCACACCCACGACTTATGCCAGATTTTTGGCAATTCCCAACCGTCTCAATGGGAATTGGTCCGATAAATGCAATCTATCAAGCGCGTTTTAATCGATACCTGCAAAACCGTGGAATTAAAGATACGAGCCAGCAACATGTATGGGCATTTCTTGGTGATGGTGAAGTCGACGAAGTCGATACCTTGGGTGCAATCGGACTAGCTTCTCGTGAAGGTCTAGATAACCTCACCTTCGTTATCAACTGTAACTTGCAGCGACTAGATGGCCCTGTGCGCGGTAATGGAAAAATTATTCAAGAGCTTGAATCAACTTTTGTTGGCGCGGGTTGGAATGTAATTAAAGTTGTGTGGGGTCGTGAGTGGGATCCACTATTGGCACAAGATCGCGAAGGCGCGCTTGTAAACCTTATGAATACAACTCTTGATGGTGATTTCCAGACTTTCAAAGCGGAATCAGGTGCATTCGTTCGCGAGCATTTCTTTAATCGCGATCCTCATACTGCAGCGATGGTCTCTGGTTGGTCTGATGATCAAATCTGGGGACTCAAGCGCGGTGGCCATGATTACCGCAAACTATTTGCTGCATATACAGCCGCGATGCAACCAAATGGTCGTCCTACAGTAATTCTTGCCAAGACGGTAAAGGGTTGGACACTTGGTTCGACTTTCGAAGGTCGTAACTCAACTCACCAGATGAAGAAGATGTCACTTGAAGACATCATTACATTCCGTGATCGCCTTGCAATTCCGTTAGCTGATGACAAATTAGATAAGTACACACCCTCATATTTCAGACCTGCCGCCGATTCAGAAGAGATGAAATATCTAGAAGAGCGCCGCGCAGCACTCGGGGGTTCTATTCCACGACGTCGATCAAAATCAAAGCCACTCACCATGCCAGCTGATTCAGTTTACGAGAGCGTAAAACGTGGTTCAGGTCAGCAAGAGATTGCCACAACCATGGCCTTTGTCCGCATGCTTAAAGATCTCGTTAAAGATCCAGGTCTTGGCGCGCGACTTGTGCCAATTATTCCGGATGAAGCTCGCACCTTTGGTATGGATTCACTCTTCCCAACCATGAAGATCTATTCACCTCATGGTCAGAAGTATTTGGCGGTTGATCGTGAGCTCATGCTTTCGTATAAGGAATCCACAACCGGTGTGATTTTGCATGAAGGTATCAACGAAGCTGGTGCAACTGCATCATTTACCGCCGTTGGTACTTCGTACTCAACCCATGATGAACCGATGATCCCTATCTATATCTTCTACTCAATGTTTGGTTTCCAACGTACCGGAGATGCATTCTGGGCAGCAGCTGATCAACTTGCTCGAGGCTTTGTGATGGGCGCTACCGCTGGTCGCACCACTCTCAACGGCGAAGGTTTGCAGCATGAGGATGGCCACTCCCATCTACTTGCATCAACTAACCCAGCAGTTGTCTGTTATGACCCAGCATTTGCTTACGAAGTAGGACAGATCTTTAAAGATGGTCTACGTCGCATGTATGGTGAAAATAGTGAGAATATTTATTACTACATCACTGTCTATAACGAGCCGTATCAACATCCAGAAGAGCCGGCCAACTTAGATGTCGAAGGACTTCTTAAGGGTATTTACCTGTTGCGTTCAGGTGAGCGTCAACGCGAGAAGAATGCGCAAATTCTGGCATCTGGCGTTGCAGTTAACTGGGCCCTTAAAGCACAAGAGTTGTTGCAGAAAGATTGGGGCGTCAGCGCTGATATTTGGTCTGTTACCTCTTGGAATGAACTTCGTCGTGATGGCCTTGCAGTAGATCGCCATAACTTAATGAATCCAAGTACTAAAAAATCTGCATACATTTCAGAACGCCTCAAGGATGCACAAGGTCCAGTTGTTGCTGTCAGCGACTTCATGCGCTCAGTGCAAGATCAAATCGCACCATGGGTTGAACAAGATTTCATCTCACTTGGTACTGATGGCTTTGGTCTCTCCGATACTCGCGGCGCACTTCGTCGTCACTTTAAGGTCGATGCTGAATCAATTGTTGTCATGACACTCGCCCAGCTTGCAAAATCTGGTGAAGTGAAAGATTCATTCGTGCAAGAGGCGCTTGCTAAATATCGTCTCGATGACATCTCAGCTGCCGATCCTGGAAATACTGAAGGATCTGGCTGAGTTTTCAGCGGGTGGACCATTGATCAACCGAATCCCCATCACAGATATCTCTCCTTCGGTCTTCTTTGGAAGTGAGTTTGTCCCGATCAAAGCGATCGCGGGCGAATTAATTGATGTCAGCGCAACCATTTTTCGTGAGGGACATGATGCATTAGGTGCAGATGTACTTCTCTTTGATAACAAAGGTGTCGAAATCTCACGTACGCGAATGAACGATCGCGCCGATGGCTCAGATCGATTTGCGACAAAGCTGCGCATTCCTAATCGGGGCGACTTTACTTATCTGATCGAATCCTTTGATGATCCGTTCCAAAGTTGGCACCACGATAGTGAAATTAAGATTCCAGCCAATATTGATGCCGGCCTCTGTATTCAAATGGGACTGGCGATCTTTGAAGAAAAGTTGGCGCAAGATCCGAGCGCAAAAAATACTTTGACGCCATCGATCAAAGCGCTACGCGATTCAAAGCTAGAGCCGGCAAATCGATTTTCTCGCGCAGTCATCCCAGAAGTAATGGCATATTTCCACGCCTCACCACTTCGCCGACTTCCATCACGCTCACATTCACTTCCGATTAGGGCAGATCGCGATCGGGCGTTAGTTGGATCTTGGTATGAATTCTTCCCACGTAGCGAAGGCGCAAAGATATCTCCATCCGGCGTTGTTACATCTGGAACTTTTAAAACTGCAGCGCTGCGAATTCCAGCGGTAGCCCAGATGGGTTTTGATGTTCTCTACCTGCCACCGATTCATCCCATTGGAAAATCATTTAGAAAAGGTAAGAACAACACCCTTACTCCGAGCGAGACTGACCCAGGTGTTCCTTGGGCAATTGGTGGGGCAGCCGGTGGCCACGATTCTATTAATCCTGAACTTGGCACGATGGCTGACTTTGAAGATTTTGTAAAAGTTGCCGCATCCCACAATATTGAAATTGCACTTGATCTTGCTCTGCAAGCATCACCAGATCATCCGTGGGTAAAGAGCAATCCAGAATGGTTTACCACTCGACTAGACGGTTCGATCGCATACGCCGAAAATCCACCTAAGAAATATCAAGATATCTATCCAATTAACTTTGATAATGACTACCAAGGGATTCTTAACGAAGTTTTACGGGTAATTCGTCTCTGGGTTTCAAAAGGTGTGCACATCTTTCGCGTAGATAATCCTCATACAAAGTCTGTTGTCTTTTGGCAAGATGTCATGACAACGATTAATAACGAAACTTCCGATGTAATCTTTTTAGCTGAAGCCTTTACTCGCCCCGCGATGATGCACGCACTTGGTAAGGCGGGCTTTCATCAGTCATATACATACTTCACATGGAGAACTAGTAAGGCTGAAATTACAGAATATATAAATGAAGTCTCGCGCAGCACTTCAGCATTTTTTAGGCCGAACTTTTGGGTTAATACTCCCGATATTCTTCCCTTTCACCTGCAAAGTGGAAATCCAGCAATTTTCGCCATCCGAGCAATTCTGGCAAGTACGTTATCTCCATCGTGGGGAATGTATGCCGGATACGAACTCTACGAACACCGTCGATTTAAAGATGGTGGTGAGGAGTACCTCGACTCTGAAAAGTACGAGATAAAAATTCGCGATTGGGAGGGTGCTGCAAAATTAGGAATCACACTTGCCCCATTTATCGCCAAACTCAATCAGATTCGAAAGAGCCATCTGGCACTGCAACGACTTCGCAATGTAGATTTTCACCACTGTGACAATGATTCAATAATTGCTTATAGCAAGCAAGAGGGTGACGATCTCCTCTTAATTACCGTCAATCTTGATCCAAGTAGCGCCCAAGAAACATCTGTTCACTGGGATATGTCAGCACTTGGGCTAGCCGATAAAGATTTTAGTGTTACCGATCTTATTGACGGCAGTACTTACCAATGGGATCCTCCTTCATTTGTCCGACTCGATCCCAATCGTCCGATTGGAAGAGTTGCTCATATTATGAAGGTGAATCTACGTTGAGTGTATTCTCGAGGTTATTTAGAAGAAACCGGGAGACGCAAGCGCCGATTTATATCTCTCCAGTTACTTTTCTAAGCCCTCATTCAACGTTTGGCGAGATCGACTTTCATTTATTTGCTGAGGGTCGCCATGAAAAACTTTGGGAAATTATGGGTGCACACGTTGTCCGTGATGCTCAAGGCCAGATTATCGGTACAACCTTTTCAGTATGGGCGCCTAATGCACAGTCAGTGAGCTTGATCGGTGATCACAACTACTGGGATAAGAACGCAGACCCAATGGTGCGTTTGGGCTCTACTGGAATTTGGGAGATATTTATTCCAAGCGTAGCCCTTGGCAATAAATATAAATTTGCAGTTTGTACAATAAATGGCACCTGGGTTGATCACGCAGATCCACTTGCGCAAGCGACTGAGACTCCCCCACACACTGCATCCGTTGTTACAGAATCTTCATATGTTTGGCAGGATTCAAAGTGGATGCAAGAACGTACACAATTCCAGCCTTGGCGTTCACCGGTTTCGATTTACGAAGTCCACTTAGGTTCATGGAAACTTGGTCTCTCCTATCTTGATCTTGCTACTGAGTTGGTTAACTACACGAAGGCGCACGGATTTACTCATATTGAATTTTTGCCAGTGACCGAACATCCATATGGCCCATCATGGGGATATCAAGTCACCTCCTTTTTTGCACCGACATCACGCTTTGGCTCACCTGATGAGTTGAGATATCTCATTGATGCGCTGCACTTAGCAGGTATCGGTGTAATCCTGGATTGGGTTCCGGCTCACTTTCCAAAAGATGAATGGGCGCTAGCTCGCTTCGATGGAACCGCTCTCTATGAGCACGCTGATCCACGCCTTGGTGAACACCCTGACTGGGGTACCTACATCTTTAACTTTGGCCGAAACGAAGTGAGAAACTTCTTGGTGGCCAGCGCTCTTTACTGGTTGACCGAATTCCATATTGATGGACTTCGTGTCGATGCTGTGGCATCAATGCTCTACCTAGATTATTCACGCAAAGATGGAGAGTGGCTACCAAATAAATTTGGTGGTCGTGAAAATCTGGAAGCAGTGCAACTTCTACAAGAGGCGACATCTACCGCTTATCGCCATCATCCTGGAATTATGATGATTGCAGAAGAATCGACTGCGTGGCCAGGTGTCACGCGAGATACCGGATCAGATGGACTTGGCTTTGGATTTAAATGGAATATGGGTTGGATGCATGACACTTTGCAATACCTATCTCATGACCCAATTCATCGCGAATTCCATCACGATGAAATCACCTTTTCGATTCTCTATGCCTGGTCTGAGAATTTCATGCTCCCACTCTCACACGACGAAGTTGTACACGGCAAAGGTCAATTAGTAAATAAATTCCCGGGCGATCGCTGGCAGAAACTAGCGACACTTCGTGCGCTCTATGGATTCATGTGGGCCCACCCAGGAAAGAAACTCCTCTTTATGGGCAGCGAATTTGCACAAAATGAAGAGTGGAGCGAGAGCGCTGGTTTGCAGTGGAATCTCACCGAGTATCCAGAACACTCTCAAGTTTCAGATCTACTTTCAAAGATCAATCATGAGTATGTTGCACGTCCTGCTCTATGGCAGAAAGATACAAATCCTGATGGATTTTCTTGGATCGTAAACGACGATCGTGCCGCGAATACTCTGGCTTTTATACGCTGGTCTGATGATCTGACTCCACTGGTATGTATTACAAATTTCTCTCCGGTTCCCCACGAGCGTTATCGACTCCAGTTACCAACTCCCGGAAAATGGAGTGAAGTAATCAATACTGATGACTTAGTCTTCGGCGGAAGTGGAATTACCAATAGTGTGATCAACGTTAAGGAAAACTCAGATCGCTTTATTGAGTTACGAATTCCACCACTTGCAACACTGTGGCTAACGCGAGCTTAAATCCCCTTTGCAACCCGGGACATAAAAGCAACTGAGATCAACATCAGCCCTGGGATCACAAGTGCGATTGCTACCGATCCGGTGAACTGCGCAGTCCAAGCGATGACTGTCTTCATGATCAGAACGAGGAATGCATTGACGACGCCCATTTGTCCAACAATCACCGCACTATTTTGGGTAGAGCGCAGATTTGCTGCGGTAAATAGCGTTGGAGAGAGAAAAGATGACCCAAGACCACCAATTGCGAATCCAAGAATCGCAGAAAGAAATGCCAAGTTTTTTGAGTAATCGACCAACATGGATGAAGCGAGAATAAATCCAATAAAACCAAAACCTCCAACGAGGCTTCCAATCTTGACCATCTTTTGTAGCGGTATATATGGGGTCACTTTATGGATTCCCAGACGGCCAACAATCATGGCAATAAAGGCGACAATGTAGGGAACCGTGGCAAGAGATCCACTCACGCCAATAGTTTCTTTGGCATAGATTGCAGACCAATCGGCGGTTGCAAATTCAACAAGGATCGCACAGATGAACGCGAGTGAGACTAAACCGTCGATTCGAAACGAAGTAAAGAGTTCTGTAAACCGAAAATTATCTTCTTTGGTTCTGCTCGGCTTAATAATCTCTGGGTCAAGTTTTTTGATATAAATGAGAATTGCGATCAATAAAATTGCACTCAGTACATTGATATGAAGAGATATCCCTACAAAGCTCACGAGGATTCCAGAAAGTACAGCAGTTGAGACAGCACCGGCAGTCCAGAAGCCATGCTGGCGGCTCATAATCATTACTCCGGCCCTATCCTGAGCATGAAAAGCCTGCGCGTTAACTGCGACGTTGAAGGCTGAAATTACCGCACCATTAAATATTTGCAGAATTATAAAAATGGAGGCCGAATTCAAATGGACGATAATGCTTGCAGTCAGACACATGCCAGTTGCGGCAAAAATCAATACAACCTTGGCGCCATACTTATGAACCAAGTGGCCCGTGATGATCAGCGCCACAATTGAACCGATGCTGCCAAAACTTACATAGGTTCCAAATTCTCCATTTGAAATCCCTAGATTTGCCTTTACCTCAGGAAAGCGCGGAACCCAACTCATGATTTGAGCAGCAAAGAGGAAGAAAAGTACTGCTACATATTTCTTCTCATCGGCTATTGAGAGCCCAATTTTAGAAGAGAGCATTAGCCAACTCAGCCCTGGCTTTAATTACCCGAGGATCTGTGGGATCGACAAGTGAAAATAGTTCTAACAGGCGATTTTTCACAACTTTTTGCTCATCTCCGGATGTAGCTTTGATCAGCGCAAGTAATCGAATAAATGCAGGCTCTACACTGCCGGTAGCAACTTCAATATCAGCAGATTGCATCGCCAGTAAAATATTTTTGAGATCTGAATTTGCTGAGGCAATCGTCTTCTCAGGATCCAGCCCCACAATTCGAATTTGTAATTGAGTGTGGGCTAAACCTAGCTTTGCATAGGGATCTGTAGGTTTGCGAGCAAGAAATCTCTTATAAGCATCCTCGGCGGTAGTTAAATCGCCAACTTCAAGAGCAGCCAGTGCCTCTGCCTCTTCTGGTTCTATCGTCTCTTCTGGAACTTCCCCAATTCCCTGTTCGGCAGCAACTGTGAGAAGTTTGGTGATCACACTTTTAATACTCTCTTCTCCGATAGCTTCTTCAAAGAGTGGAATAGGTTGTCCAGATATGAGTGCTACGGCGTAAGGAACCGAGCGAGCTTGCAGCGCTTGTGCCACATCAGGCTGCGCATCCACATCCACGCTTCCAAGTTCCCAAAGGGAAGGATCTTGCGCATTGAGTGCGCCAAGGATCGCGAGCGTATCGAGAGATTGTGGTGAGCGACTTGTCCAACAAAGCAAGATCACAGCTTTAGTCATCGATAACTCAACGAAATCTGTAGCAAGGTTTTCAACAGTGACTGCTCTACCAACTTCAATCTTTGCCGCAGTTGGTGCGGGTTTTCCGAGCGAACTCAAATCAAATGCCTGTCCAAAATTAGGAGGCAGTGACATTGCGATCAACTCCTGAATCTCTTCTAAATGGAAGCACGTCTTCGATATAACTGCGTGCCGCAAAGTCTAGTCCCACATCGTGGCCAGCCTTCTCGCTGAGATACCAGCGATGTTCAAGTGCCTCGTGGAAGAACTGAGCAGATTCGATTCGCCCGCGAAGGTCCGCTGGAATGAGTTCAACGGTTGGATCGAAAACCTGATGAAGCCATGATTTTGCAGATTCATGGATTGGTGGGTGCGGCAATGGCTCTCGTCCTCGAAAACGATCAAATGATGCAAGCAACCTTTTAGCCTGCAGCTCTTCGGTTTCAAGACCCACGAGATCACGAAGGCGTTGCTGGTGATATCCAGATTCCACAAGTTTTGGTTGGAAGAATAATTTCTGGCTATCTCCATCGAGCGTGACCGAAACCTCTTCGACTGCAAAACCTAAATCGTGGAGTTGGCGCATGGCGCGTTCGACAGCATGGCGGTCTTTTGGATCAAGTATCTGTCGATCTTTAAGGGCGGCCCAAATTCTTCGGTATCGATTTATCACGGTATCACTTGCACGAATGGGATCCATGCCCGGAAAAAGAACTCCTGATAGCGCAAGATCTTCCAGCTCAGCTGCCACATTAAAATGTGCAATCTCTAAATCATGTTCACGTTGACCATTACTTAAACTTTTTTGAAACTCTCCGGTTTCAGCATCGACTAAATAGGCAGCAAATCCTTCTGCGTCACGGCGAAATAAAGTATTCGAGAGAGAGCAATCTCCCCACCAAAATCCTAATAAATGTAATCGCACAAGTAAGAGTGCTAGCGCGCTGGCCATCAAAGTAATTTCATGAGCAGTAACATCCTTGCCGCTAAGTAGCACGCGGTACGGAAGTGAATACGGTAAAAATCGAGTTGCCAGCGCACAAGGTAACTCTTCACCTGCAGCATCAGTGCGACCTTCAATAACTGCAATTGGTTCAACACTTGGCGCACCAAGGTGGGCTAATTCGCGCAGCGCCTTATATTCTCGATTTGCGAATTCTGAGACAGTCTCTTTGATTGCATAAACTTCAGAATCCGGGTCATCAGTAGATCGAACTAGTCGAACTACGTGGCGGGAAATACCGCGTTTCTCAGTCAGGGCTGGATCTTCTGGCCACTCTTCTAGGCTGACCTGCCACGGCAAACCGGCTACGGATGCGATCTCCTCACCCAGTCCCGTTATGTGCAGCGCCATAGTGGAATTCTCTCACTCTATTGAGGTGATACCTCGGTCTTTACGACTCCGTCACTTAGAATGGAGATATGTCACACCAAAAGAACGAAGAATTCGGCATTGCCGGCTTACCAATCAACCGCGCACATCCTTTTTACTTCGGATTTACCGCAGCTCTTGGTGCACTCACCGCCATCGTCTTATTGCGGGCGCTAGCCAGTGCCAGTCAAATTTTTATTATTATTATCTTTGCACTCTATTTAGCTATAGGTGTAAATCCACTTGTTGAGCTTTTGCGTCGGCGTGGATTATCACGTGCCGCGGCTGCAACAACGATTTCAGGGCTGGTGCTGCTCTTCTTAATCTTCTTTATTGCAGTAGTAATTCCGCCAGTAGTCTCACAAGGGACATCACTAATTGAATCAGCGCCGTCACTACTTGGAGATTTAAAATCACACCCAGTGATCGCAGATATTAATACTCAATTTGGAATCATCGATACGCTTCAGAAAAACCTCTCTGATATCACCTCTAATGGAACTCTGATTTTCTCAGCATTTGGTGGAGTTGTCGGGGTTGGCAAGACAGTGCTCTCTGGTGCATTTACCGGTCTGACGATAATTATTTTGACCCTCTACTTCATCGTTGGTCTGCCGCAAGCCACTTCCTTTGGGCTGCGCTTTGTGCCTGCGTCTCGACGTGATCGAGTTGCCAGATTAACTAACGCCATTATTTCTAGAGTGGGGTCATTCGTCGGTAGCCAAATACTGATCGCGTCTATGGCATCAATCTTTGTCTTCTTACTCAGCCTTGCGCTCGGATTACCATCGCCATTTGCGATCGCAATTATCGTCTTGTTCTGCGGATTTATTCCACTTATCGGTCACTACATCGGAAGCTCAATCGTGACGATGATTGCACTTACCCAGTCGCTCACCGTAGGAATAGTCGCACTTGTTACTTACATTATTTATGTTCAGATTGAGAACTATGTTGTTACCCCTAAAATTATGAGGCGCTCTCTCAACGTCCCAGGTGCTGTCACAATTATTGCCGCGCTACTGGGAACGTCACTCTTTGGACTCATCGGAGCACTACTTGCGGTGCCGATTGCGGCATCTATTATTTTGATTTTAGATGAAGTTGTACTTCCGCAAGCAGAGAAAATTTAATCCGCTAATTCGGTAGGAAGCGGCAAGCGCTCTGGGGCGATGACTCTAGTTATCTCGGTGAGTACTAAATGTACAAATGGCTCACCAACCCACAGATGTTTTGCGCCATCGATGGCGATGAGTTTCATATGCGCGATTTTAGAAAATCGCTCACATGCCTGTTCGGGACGTAAATAATCATCAAACTCAGGAATAAGCGCTGTTATTGGGCGTGGATCAGTAATCCAATAATCGAGATCGCTCACTTGTGAATATTTTAATGGCGGGCTCAATAGAATTAGTCCTCGCACATGTGAATCGTGCGCATGACGCAAGGCTAAATCCGTACCAAAGGACCATCCACAGACCCACAGTTCTTTGATCTTTAAATCGTCATAGCAATACTTAATCATCGCTTCGACATCGTATTTTTCGCTATCCCCGTTGTCATAACTTCCAGTACTTGTGCCGGCATCACTTGTTGTCCCACGTGTATTGAATCGAATCACAGTAATTCCTGCCATTTCAGGCAATCTGTTTGCAGCTTTTTTAAAGATGTGTGAATCCATCATTCCGCCACCAGTTGGATTCGGATGCAGCGCCAAGAGACCGCGAGATGGTCCGCCCTGAACAATCGGTGATGCAACTTCTCCCACCAATATCACGCCATCTGATGTGGTGACCGTAAAAGGTATGTGATGAGCCGGCAGCACAGTACTTGGGCGAATCGGGCTGCGCTGAACTGGATCCATCATGGGCCTCAGTCTAGTCTTGAGACATGAATACTTTTCCTTCTCATAACCCAGTCACTGGTCAAGTAATTGCCGAGCATCAAATCTTTTCACGCAGCGATGTTGATGAGGCCGTTGCTAGCGCACGTGCCGTCATGAGCGCTTGGCAATTAATCGGATTCAAGGGGCGAAAGAAAGCGTTGCTGCAATGGAATAGTTTTCTGATGGAAAATATTGAAGAACTAGTCACTGTGGTTTCACTGGAAACTGGAAAACCAAAAAGTGATGCGACTTTAGAGATTTCACTTGCACTTGGCCACCTCGGCTGGGCAGCGCGCAATGCCGAAGAAATAATGCGTACTTCTCACCGTGCATCAGGTTTACTGATGGCCAACATGGTTGCAACTGTGCAACGCTCTCCACTCGGAGTCGTCGGAGTCATCGGTCCTTGGAATTATCCGGTCTTTACGCCAATGGGCTCCATTTCATATGCACTTGCAGCTGGAAATACAGTTGTCTTTAAACCAAGTGAGTACACGCCGGCGGTTGGCCAATATCTCGCCGAATCATTCCTGGAAGCCACCGGCCTGGTAGATGTCTTTACCTGCATTACCGGATTGGGCGAGACTGGGAAATTTCTCTGCGAAAGTGGAGTCAATAAATTGGCATTCACCGGATCGACCGCAACGGCAAAATTGGTGGCGGCAAGTTGCGCACAGACCATGACGCCAGTGGTGCTCGAGTGTGGAGGTAAAGATCCAGTGATTGTTGACCGAGATGGCGACCTCAAGCGCGCCGCCGATGCAACAGTCTGGTCTGCAATGTCGAATGCTGGGCAAACATGTATTGGCGCTGAAAGAGTCTACGTACATCGCGATGTCGCAGATGAATTTATTCGGCAATGTGTCGAGATTGCGAGTTCGCTCAAAGCTGGGTCACCGGATGAAGCAAATTATGGCCCCGCCACCATGCCAAAGCAGATCGCAATCATTGAGGCTCATATTAAGGATGCGATAAGTAAAGGTGGCACAGTAGTTTTGGGCGGCGTTAACTCAGTGCGTACACCATTTGTAGATCCAGTAATTATCACGGATGTCCCAGAAGATTCGACAGCGATTACTGATGAAACCTTCGGTCCAACACTTGTGATTAATCGAGTAGATAATATGGAAGAGGCGATCGCCCTTTCAAATGCCTCACGCTATGGACTTGGTGCATCGATTTGGTCCAAGCGTCATGGAAAGAAAATTGCTGCACATCTAGAGTGTGGCATGGTTGCCATTAACTCAGTTATTTCATTCGCCGCTATCGCATCTGTTCCATTCGGTGGCGTGAAAGATAGTGGATATGGGCGTATCCATGGCCCTGAGGGAATTCTAGAATTTACATATCCGCGTAGCGTTGTGCGTGCTCGCTTCCAAATTCCCATTGCATTTACATCATTTAAAAGAACTGCGGGAAACGACAAGTTAATTGTTAGGCTAAATAAAATTCTAAAAGGAAGACTCGGCTAGAAATTTTTTGGGCGACGATGATGTCGCTTACTCCAACAAATGTTGTGCCAGTGTCGGCGTAAATCTTCTTCACCATCTCGCCACGCAACAGTGTGTGGCGTTGCCATCGGAATCATCTGATCACATCCGGGGCAGCGATAAGGTTTTGATGCCGCTGATCCTGTGAGTTGTCTTACGACCCAGAGACCATCAGCATCTTCTACAAAACTTTGATTTGAGGGATTTATCTCACGATGCTCATCATTGCCGCCTGATCTTCCTTTTTTAGGATAGTTACGGCGCGGGCTCATATTCTATTTTCTCGCACTTTTGCCCTCAATGTGGCAAAGTGGAGCATATGAGCACTGTGATTGAGGTCAATGGGCTTCGTAAGAGCTACGGAGATCTGATCGCCCTTGATGGTATTGACCTCTCAATTTCTGCCGGCGAAGTCTTTGCTCTCCTTGGCCCCAATGGCGCTGGAAAATCCACCGCAGTTGAGATTCTTGAAGGTTTTCGAAGCCGAGATAGCGGCCAGGTACAGGTACTTGGGGTTGATCCATCAGTGCGCGGTGAGCAAGCGCGAATCTGGCGAGATCGAATCGGGATTGTTTTACAGAGCAGCAATGATGCTGGCGACCTCACGGTCGGGGAAAGTATCCGACATTTTGCACGCTATTACTCAGATGCGCGCGATCCAGAAGAAGTTATTGATGCAGTGGGTCTGCGCGAAAAAGTCGATTCACTCATCCGAACTCTCTCGGGCGGACAACGTCGACGGGTGGATGTGGCGCTGGGCATTATTGGAAATCCAGAGCTGCTCTTTCTCGATGAGCCGACAACTGGGTTTGATCCGAAGGCTCGTCGAGATTTTTGGGCGCTCATTCGCCAACTTAAAGATGAGGGTCGAACAATTTTACTGACGACCCATTATCTGGACGAGGCAGAGGCGTTGGCTGATCGGCTGGCAGTTATCAATAAAGGAAAAATTATTGAAGTCGCCACTCCTTCGACCTTAGGTGGACGTGCGACATCACTTGCACATATTTCATGGCGCGAAGACGGAGTAGTTAAGACCGAGCGTGCCCCTGAGCCGACAGCGCTAATTTTAGAATTATCGGCTCGTTTCGGTGGCGAGATTCCCGAACTCGTCGTCAAGCGTTCGACGCTCGAAGATATCTACCTAGAGATGATTGGGGGCGAAGATGCGTAAGAGTGCAACTCAAGTCAAAACCCCTTCAACTCTGACTCTCGGAGTTCTCCGAGGAAATATCGAGTTACGCTCATTTATGAGACAGCGTGAATCCGTTGTATTCACAATCGCCTTCCCACTTATCCTGCTTGGAATATTTGGTTCAGTTTTTTCTGAAACCATCGCACCGGGTGTAACTTTTAGCCAATATTTTGTGGCTGGCATGATTGCATCAGGCCTGGTGAATTCAGGCTTCCAGAACCTGGCAATTATGATTCCGATCGAACGCGAATTTGGTTCACTTAAACGGCTGCGTGGAACTCCAATGGCAGCAACGAGCTACTTCATCGGTAAATCCATACTCGTCTTTGTCACAATGTTGATCCAGGTTCTCTTACTATTAATCGCTGGTGTCGCCTTCTTTGGAGTAGAGCTGCCAACAGATCCATTTAAGTGGTTCACATTCACATGGCTGATTATTTGGGGTAGCGCTGCTTCTACAACACTTGGCATAGCCTTTTCAGCAATTCCTAAAAGTGGACGAGGTGCATCCGCCATCGTCTCCCCAGTTGTCATCGTCTTGCAATTCATTAGCGGTGTTTTCTTTATCTTTACTCTGCTTCCTGCCTGGATGCAGCAAATAGGGGCAATCTTTCCACTCAAATGGATGACACAAGCGATGAGATCTGTCTTTCTGCCCGACTCCTTTGCGACGCAAGAAGTTGCGGGCCAATGGGAGCTCGGCAAATCTTTTTTAATCATCAGTATCTGGTTAGTAGTTGGGCTTTTCTGGTCACTACGAACTTTTAAATGGAGCGATCGATGAAATTATCTACCTTTATAACTCCACTCACACTCGTGATTTTCATCAGCTTGACTCACCCTGTTGCCGTTGCGCAGACTCCTGCAGCAGAGACTTCTTCGGTTACTGCATCACCTTCGCCAACGAATAAAACCACTCCAACGCCGACTGCTAAAGCGAAACCTAAGCCTTCTCCAAAGAAGAAGGTGCAATTGATTAAGCCTTCGCCATCACCAAAGTGGCCGCCGGTTGGCTTTAAGGCAATGGGAGATGTTTATTACCGAACACCATCGACTGAAGTGATGATGAATGTTGCAGCCAATAATCCAGCTCTCTCGAAGGAAATTGTTACTTGTAAAGAATTTGCTTGTGGTCGCATTCAAGTGGCGGCTTTAATTAGCTGTCGCTATTGGGAAGTTACTTCGAAGGTGGTTTCACCAGTTCCCAACGTTCCAAAAACTTTTCAGACTTTAGGAACCTTGCGTACGCTCGCCAAGCGAACTACCGAAAAGACAATCTCAACCTTGGTCTTAAAATCCGCAGAGAAGTACTCAGGATTTATTGCGGTTGTGCCCACCACTATTACCTGTCATCAAGATCCACCGACGCAACCAATACCTAGTTCGATCTATCTGCCGGTGGTTGTTGCTACACCTTAATTAACGATTTGCTCCAGGAACCCAGAGTTGATCACCGATATCTTTATTTGCATATCGTGCAAGCACAAAGAGTAAATCTGAACATCGATTAAGGTACTTAGCGGTCAATGGATTGACCCCTCCACCGAATGCATGAATTGCTGCCCATGTGCAACGTTCAGCGCGACGTACAACGGTTCGTGCCACGTGTAGATGCGCAGCAGCTGATGTGCCTGAAGGCAAGACAAATGAGCGAAGTGGCGCAAGATTTTCATTGTACTTATCGATTGCTTCTTCTAAATAAACAATTTGAGATTCAAGCACGCGAAGTGGCTCAAAGGCAGGTGCATCAACGACAGGTGTGCAGAGATCAGCGCCAACATCAAAGAGATCATTTTGGATTCGGACCAATAGCGCACGAATATCGTCTTCCACGGTATCTGATGAAAGAACTACACCAATCGTTGAATTCGCCTCGTCGACAGTTGCATATGCCTCTAATCGAGGATCATTCTTGGATGTACGGCTCATGTCTCCAAGAGAAGTCGTGCCATCATCACCTGTCTTTGTATAAATGCGCGTGAGATTAACCATGGCTCTACTCTATAAGTAGAATGGCGACATGGCACTACAACCCGATCTGGTTCACGATCGCTTTCATATCGAAGGTGGCGTCAGACTGGTTGGTGAAGTCCACGTGGGTGGGGCAAAAAACTCAGTATTGAAATTAATGGCAGCCTCCTTGCTGGCGTCAGGCAAAACCACCCTTCGCAATGTCCCTGATATTGCCGATGTTGAAATCATGTCAGATCTACTTAGGCGCCTTGGCTGCTCAGTTTTGTTTGAGGGATCTGTACTCACGATTGATGTTCCTGAAGTACCGCTACATCGTGCAGATTATGATCTGGTGCGAAAAATGCGGGCCTCAATCAATGTACTTGGTCCACTTGTTGCGCGTATCGGTGAGGCTGAAGTCGCACTCCCCGGTGGCGATGCAATTGGCTCTCGTGGTCTCGATTTTCATATCAAGGGACTCGAATCCCTAGGTGCAACTGCTCGAGTCGAACATGGATACGTAATTGCCACCGCACCACATGGACTTATGGGTGCTGATATTTCATTAGATTTTCCGAGTGTGGGGGCTACTGAAAATTTGATGACAGCAGCGGTCCTTGCAGAGGGTGTTACAACAATCGAGAACGCAGCCCGCGAACCAGATCTTATTGACCTCGGAGAGTTTCTTATTTCTATGGGTGCAAAAATTGAAGGACTTGGTTCGCCGGTTATTGAGATCACCGGAGTCAAAAAATTACACCCAACTGATTACGTCACAGTCTCTGACCGAATAATTGCAGGCACCTGGGCGTTTGCAGCAGCTATGACGCAAGGAGATATCACAATTCATGGCGCGCGTGTAGATCATATGGAAGTCATGGTTGAAAAACTTGCTAGCGCTGGCGCAATAATTACATCTACTTCAGATGGAGTCCGGGTAAAAATGGAGCAACGTCCAGTTGCAATCGATGTTGCAACACTTCCCTATCCTGGATTTGCGACTGATCTTCTACCATTTATTATCGCAATGAACTCTGTTGCTGATGGGGACTCCCTCGTGACAGAAAATGTCTTTGAATCTCGATTTATGTTTGTTAATGAATTAACCAGGCTTGGCGCACAAATACATGTTGATGGCCATCATGCATCCATTCATGGAATTCCTCAGCTCTCTGGCGCACCGGTAGAAGCAACTGATATTCGTGCTGGTGCTGGCCTTGTTTTAGCCGCCCTAGTTGCAGAAGGTGTGACCACAGTTGATGGCGCCTTCCACATTGATCGGGGTTACCCTAAATTTGCTGAACAATTGCAAGCACTAGGTGCAAAAGTAAGGAGAGAATAGATCTATGCCGATTCCTGATCGAAACCTCGCCCTTGAACTTATTCGCGTCACTGAGACTGCAGCGCTAGCAGCAGCGCCATGGGTAGGACGTGGTGAGAAGGATCTAGCAGACGGCGCAGCAGTTGCAGCAATGCGAGCAATGATTAACACAGTCGATATGTCTGGAGTTGTCGTTATTGGTGAGGGTGAAAAAGATAACGCACCGATGTTGCACAATGGCGAGCAAGTGGGAAATGGTCATGGTCCTCATTGTGATGTTGCAGTAGACCCGATAGATGGAACTTCGCTCACTGCAAATGGAATGAATGGTGCAATCAGCGTTATTGCACTGGCACCGCGCGGTGCGATGTTTGATCCAGAGAATAGTTTCTACATGAATAAAATTGTTACTGGGCCAGAGTCTGCCTCAGTCATTGATATCAGCGCACCGGTCGCACACAATATCGCCGCCGTAGCAAAAGCAAAGAATTTATCGATTGGTGATATCACCGTGGTGGTACTCAATCGACCCCGCCATAGCCAATTAATTCAAGAAATTCGAGATTGCGGTGCTCGAATTCGTTTGATTCAAGATGGTGATGTTGCCGCTGCAATTGAAACCGCAAGACCAAATACTGGCGTTGATCTACTGATGGGAATTGGCGGTACACCTGAAGGTGTTATCACTGCAGCGGCAATGATCTGTCTCGGTGGCTCAATTCAAGGCCAACTAAATATAGATGGAGTCAATCAAAAAAGAATTTTAACTACCTCTGATCTTTGTAACTCAGATGATGTTTTCTTAGCGGCTACTGGAATAACAGATGGTGAACTTGTTCATGGCATCAGATATACGCCATTTGGGGCAATTAGTGAATCTATTGTTATGCGTGGTAAATCAAAAACGGTACGAGTAATTCGCACAGAGCATTACATCAACGACTAATTAAGGCTCTCTGTCAAAATCGAGACACGATTATTTGAAACAGAGAGAAAGCCACCGCTGACATTGAACTCGGTAATTTTTCCATCAATGCCAGTGATGTGAACAGCACCGTCCACTAGAACGCCAAATAAAGGAGCGTGCCCTGGAAGAACTCCAAGGTCACCCTCTGTTGTGCGGGCGGAGATAAATGTTGCTTCCCCGCTCCACACCTTTGCTGTTGGCGAAACTAGTGCGACTGTGAGTGCCATCTCTGCCCCTTATAGACCCTTAGTTAATTCAGCAGCTTTGCGCTCGACGTCATCAAGACCACCGCACATAAAGAATGCCTGCTCTGGAATGTGATCATACTTTCCATCAGCGAGTGCTTCGAACGCTTCGATTGTTTCACTCAATGGAACGAATGAGCCGTCAAGGCCGGTGAAGACTTTTGCCACAAATGTGTTCTGTGACAAGAAGCGCTGGATACGACGAGCGCGTCCAACAAGAATTCGGTCTTCTTCTGACAATTCATCGATACCCAAGATAGCGATAATGTCTTGTAGATCCTTGTAGCGCTGCAAGATCGCCTTGATTCGGTTTGCAACACGGAAGTGCTGCTCGCCAATATAACGCGGATCCAAAATGCGTGATGTTGAATCGAGTGGATCCACAGCGGGGTAGATACCAAGCTCTGAGATCGGACGAGACAACACTGTTGTTGCATCAAGGTGAGCGAATGTTGTGTGTGGAGCTGGATCGGTGATGTCATCTGCAGGAACATAAATTGCCTGCATCGATGTAATCGAGTGACCACGAGTTGATGTGATGCGCTCCTGTAGTTGACCCATTTCATCAGCAAGTGTTGGCTGGTATCCCACAGCTGATGGCATACGACCAAGAAGTGTTGAAACTTCTGAACCTGCTTGAGTAAAGCGGAAGATGTTATCGATAAAGAGAAGCACATCTTGCTTTTGAACATCGCGGAAGTACTCAGCCATTGTGAGCGCTGAAAGTGCAACGCGAAGACGCGTGCCAGGTGGCTCATCCATCTGACCAAAGACCAATGCAGTCTTGTTGATAACGCCAGTCTCTGTCATTTCCAGGAACAAGTCGTTACCTTCACGAGTACGCTCACCAACACCGGCGAATACAGATACACCACCGAAGTTTTCAGCTACGCGATAAATCATCTCCTGGATAAGAACGGTCTTTCCTACACCGGCACCACCGAAGAGTCCGATCTTTCCACCCTTTACGTAAGGTGTAAGAAGATCGATAACCTTGATACCTGTCTCAAACATCTCTGTCTTTGACTCAAGTTGATCAAATGCTGGTGCATTACGGTGAATTGGCCAACGCTCTTTAATATCTAGGGAAGATGTTGGCACATCGAGTGACTCGCCAAGAGTGTTGAATACGTGACCCTTTGTGACATCACCAACTGGAACTGAAATTGCCGAACCGGTATCTGTTACTTCAGAACCACGCACCATTCCATCGGTTGGTTGCATAGAGATCGCACGCACGAGGTTGTCACCAATGTGCTGCGCTACTTCTAGCGTCAGAGTACGAGTTACTCCGCTCATGGTCGTTTCGACGTGAAGCGCGTTAAAGATTGAGGGCATTGAATCCGCGGGGAATTCAATATCCACCACCGGTCCAATAACTCGGGCTACGCGGCCTTTACCTGTTGCTGACATTATTCGCTCCCTGCACTAGCTGATGACAACGCGTCTGCGCCGCCAACAATTTCACTGATTTCCTGGGTAATTTCGGCTTGACGAGCCGCATTTGCACGTCGCGTGAGCGACTTAATTAACTCATCAGCGTTGTCAGTTGCTGACTTCATGGCGCGACGTCGTGCAGCATGCTCAGAGGCAGCTGATTGCAACATCGCGTTGAAGATTCGGGCTTGGATATAACGAGGTAGAAGTGCATTGAGCACCTGCGCCGCATTTGGTTCAAACTCATACATTGGCAAGAGCCCTGCAGGAGCTGGAGTTGAGGACTCAACAACTTCTAGCGGAAGCATGCGCTTAGCTAGTGCATTTTGAGTCAACATTGATTTGAACTCTGTATAGACAACATGAATTTCATCTACACCTGCAAGATCCTTGGAAGAATCTGCAATGAACGCTTCGATTAACGCATCGGCAACAAGACGGGCATCTTCATACGTTGGATTATCTGAAAACCCGGTCCATGAACCTGCGATATCGCGGTTACGGAATTTGTAGTAACTGACCGCTTTCCGACCAACAAGATAGTTAGTTGTCTGAAGCCCACGCTGGCGCAATAGGGCGGCGAGTTGTTCGCCCTCCTTGATTGCGTTATTTGAATAAGCTCCAGCCATTCCGCGATCGGCAGAGATGATCAGTACCGCGGCACGCTTTGGATTCTCGCTAGGAGTTGTCAAAGGATGCTTTGTAGAAGAGAACGAGGCAACTGCAGATACAGCACGGGTCAACTCATTTGAATATGGAGTTGAAGCTGTGACTCGTTGCTGCGCCTTAACGATACGAGAAGCAGAGATTAACTCCATTGCTTTCGTAATCTTTTTAGTCGCTTTAACGGATCGCATCCGTCGGCGGTATACGCGAAGTTGGGCACCCATTTTTTACTTCTTCGCCGCCGGTGGAACGTACTTGGTCACTTGTTCAGCGCTTTCACCCTCAAGTGCATCCGCTGCAGCTTCGTTAAGAGCAACTGACACTGATGGCTTGAACTGCTTTTTAAAGGCTGTGATCGCTTCATCCATCTTCGCAACAGTGTCATCTTCGAGTTGTTTGGTCTCAGAGATCACTGTGAAGATATCTTTACGTTCGCGACCAATAAAGTCGAGAAGTTCTGATTCGAAGCGACGAATGTCTGCAACGACAATATCGTCAAGCTTTCCGGCAGTACCGGCCCAGATTGAAACAATCTGACGCTCGAGTGAGTACGGTGAGTACTGACCCTGCTTAAGAAGTTCAACCATACGTGCACCGCGCTCGAGTTGTGATTTTGAAACCGCATCGAGATCTGAACCGAAAGCAGCGAATGCTTCGAGCTCACGGAACTGTGCGAGGTCAAGACGCAAACGTCCGGCAATCTTCTTCATCGCCTTTGTCTGTGCAGATCCACCCACACGAGAAACTGAAATACCTACGTTAATCGCTGGACGAACGCCGGCGTTAAAGAGATCTGTTTCAAGGAAGCACTGACCGTCAGTAATCGAAATTACGTTGGTCGGAATAAACGCTGAAACGTCATTTCCCTTTGTTTCAATGATTGGCAGACCTGTCATTGAACCGCCACCGAGTTCATCGGAGAGTTTTGCACAACGCTCGAGTAGGCGTGAGTGTAAGTAGAAAACATCGCCTGGGTACGCTTCGCGGCCTGGTGGGCGACGAAGAAGAAGTGAGACTGAACGATAAGCCTCAGCTTGCTTTGAAAGATCATCAAAAACAATAAGAACGTGCTCGCCCTTGTACATCCAATGCTGACCAATTGATGAGCCGGTGTAAGGAGAGAGATACTTAAAGCCCGCAGGATCTGATGCAGGAGATGCAACGATTGTTGTGTACTCCATTGCGCCAGCTTCTTCGAGTGCACCCTTAACAGCTGCAATCGTTGAACCTTTTTGTCCAATAGCAACGTAGATACATTTAACTTGCTTCTTTGGATCTCCGGTCAACCAGTTTTCGCGCTGGTTGATAATTGTGTCGATCGCAACTGCAGTCTTACCAGTCTGACGATCACCGATGATCAACTGGCGCTGTCCGCGACCAATCGCTGTCATCGCATCGATTGCTTTAATTCCGGTAGCAAGTGGCTCTTTCACAGGTTGGCGCTGAACTACAGAGGGAGCCTGCAATTCAAGTGCACGACGAGCTTCGGCAACAATTTCACCCTTGCCATCAATTGGTCGACCGAGTGCATCTACGACGCGACCAAGGAATCCATCACCAACTGGTACAGAGAGAATCTCGCCTGTACGACTTACTGATGTTCCTTCTTCAATTCCTTCAGTTCCACCCAAGATAACGACGCCGATTTCGCGAACGTCAAGGTTGAGTGCGAGTCCCAGCGTTCCGTTTTCGAAGGTCAGGAGTTCGTTAGCCATTGTTGAAGGAAGACCTTCAACGCGAGCGATTCCATCGCCTGCCTGGGTAACTGTTCCGACTTCGTCGCGAGCTGCCGCGCCTGGATCATATGACTTAACGAAATTCGCTAAGGCATCCCGAATTTCATCGGGTTGGATCTTTAGCTCTGCCATGTGTTTCTCCCTTTAGTTTTTTCCGGCCAATGCACGACCAGCTTGTGCAAGACGATTAGAGATGCTTGCGTCAATGAGTTCATCTGCAAATTTGACGGAGACTCCGCCAACAATGGATGGATCTACTTGGATATTAACGCGGATTGGTTGTCCTACTTGCTTCTCAAGAGCTCGAGCTAAACGAGTCTGCTGTGCTGCTGAGATTGGGGCAGCTGTACGTACAACTGCGATAAGTCGATTGCGACGGTTTGCAAGACCAAAGAGGTAATCAGCAAATGCTGCCTCAATGCTGCGTCCGCGGCGTTGTGCAACGAGTGCACCTACAAGTTTTACAGTCGATGATGCAGCGTTCTTTGAAAGTAACTCGTGAACAAGTGCCACCTTAACCTGACTACTGGCGCCACCAACAAGTGCGCTACGAAGATCAGTTGAGGAAGTAAAGGTTCGAGATGCGATAAAGAGTTCTTCCTCAACGCGATCGAGTTCATTATTAATATTCGCAGCAGAAGCCTCAGCCTCGATTGCGAGTTGTTCAAGAACGTAGATCAAATCTTTCGTCAGTGACCAACGCAAGGCAGCCAGATCGGTGATCAGAGCAATTGCCTCTTTCCCAATCTTCTTACCAAAGAGATCGTTGATCAGAGATTTCTTGGCAGAGATCTCGCGTGATGGATCAGTGATCGCACGTCGTAGCGAGGTATTTGCAGCGAAGACTTCGGCTGCAAAAAATAGGTGTAAGGAAATCTCAGAAGCGGTAGCTGCACTTGTGCCTTTTACGGCAGCATCGAGTGCGCCACGTGCAATCACGAGTGATTGGCGGCTGCTTCCTCCGAGATGGATTCTCACTACTTACTCTTCTCCAAGTCATCTAGAAAACGATCAACAATTCGTGATTGACGCGCTTGATCATCAAGTGCTTCTCCCACGATCTTTGATGCGAGTTCAACTGCAAGTGAACCGACTTCGTTGCGAAGTGAAGTGATCGCCTGTTGACGTTCAACTTCAATTGAGGCTGTTGCGGCAGCGGTAATTCGTGCCGCTTCTTCCTGTGCCTTCGCACGAAATTCTTCAACGATCGCAGCGCCGGCTACCCGAGCTTCTTCACGTAGATTCTGTGCCTCTTCTTGAGCAGATGCGAGTTGCTTTGTGTATTTATCCAAAGCAACCTTTGCTTGCGCCTGGGCATCTTCTGCCTGTGCAATTCCACCCTCAATTGCGGCGGTTCGCTCTGCGTATGCCTTTTCAAACATTGGCACAACTTTTGAACGCATAACTAAGAAGAGAAGTAGGAAGGCGATAGACCCAACGATGATCTCAGCCGTGTGAGGCAAGAGAGGGTTGGGCGCTGCGCCAGGTGCTGCTAATTCGATAAAAGTTCTCATGGTTAGAAAGACAACTTCCTAATTAGAGAACGAACGCGAGTACGAGACCAAAGAGCGCAAGCGCTTCAGCCATTGCAAAACCAAGGAATGCAATTGGCTGTAGGACGCTACGTGCCTCTGGCTGACGAGCTACACCATTGATGTATGCAGCAAAGATCATTCCCACTGCGAGGCCTGGGCCGATTGCAGCGAGTCCATATCCGACGAGGTTGAGTGTGCCTGTCATTTTGTTACCTTTCCTATCTTCGCGTTAGAAATGTTCTAACGGAATATTTGTTAGTGCTCGTCGGCGAGGCCGCCGGCGATGTAGAGCGCTGTGAGAAGAGTGAAGATGTAAGCCTGTAGACATTGGACCAGGAACTCGAAGAAGGTAAGAGCGATACCCATACCGAACGATAAGATTCCAACGAATTTCATTGCGATCGCACCTTGGAGAAGGTGCTCGCCACCAAGCATGAAGATCAGCAAGAGCAAGTGGCCAGCAAACATATTTGCAAAGAGACGAAGTGAAAGAGTCAATGGACGGACGATTAAAAATGTTGCAATTTCAATAGGCGTCAAGAGAATATAAACCGGCTTTGGCACACCTGGCATAAACATGATGTCTTTCACGTACTTATAAAGACCTTGCTTACGAATTCCAACATAGTGGAAGACGCCGAAGGTAATAATTCCGAGAACATATGCAAAAGAAATTCGAGAAAATGATGGGAACTGCAGGAATGGAACAATTCCAAAAATGTTGTTTGTCAGAATAAAAGTAAAGAGTGAGAAGAGATAAGGCATAAAGCGCTTAAATTCGTGTCCTAGAATTTCTTCGCCTAAATCTTTGCGAACAAATCCGTAAACAAGTTCACCGGCAAATTGAAGTTTCGATGGAACAACTGCCGCTTTACGCGCTGAAAGTATGAATAAAGTTGAAATTAAAATAACTGAAAGAATAATCAGAAAATTTGGTTTAGTCGTGAATGCAAAACTTTCAAAAATCGGGGGTAATTCAAAGTCCTTGCTACTAGGCGGGACGAATTCGTCACCTTTGGCGCTGAAAGCAGTTAACGCGCGCACTAGCTCTCCTTCATAGGAATGGCGTGAAGATTAAGACTGACGAGAGTATGGAGCTCTCCGCGGCAAACTTTAGGACACCAAACCCCTAAGTGCGAAATTTTGAGCGCCTCCCACGCACCCTTACGTCAGTGGGACGCATCACCTTTTAAGCGCGGGCTCAGCGGCCGAATCGAAGCCAGACGAGATAGAGGCCGCCACCCATGCCGGTGAGGATTCCGATCAGGGTCAGATACGAGGTGTTAAAGAATCGATCAGCAAAATAGCCGACACCGCCCCAGAAGAGCAGCCCAGATAAGAGGTATCCGAAGATTGTCCAAATTGCACCCTCATCTGATTTTTTGCTCACTGCTGCTCCCTCGTTTGGCTCAACGACCACTCTAGTCCGTAACCTTGTCGATCTCTGACTTAGGTGGCAATGGTAGATGAGTTTTCAGGCCGAGATAACTCTTTATCTCTCCCCCGAGCCATGCGCCGGTGAGGGCAATCGCGCTAATTCCAAATGAGTTTCGGTCGATAACTTCGCGAGGGGTGAGCTTGGTCAAGATAATCAGAAAACTTCCGATAGCAGTCAATTTTGTGACATAAGAAAACATCGCCAACGCCATCGTCGACATTGGATCTAGTCCCCGAGAAAGTTTTGAAACAAGCAGGTGCACAAGAAAGAAGATGATTACTACAAATTGGGCAACAAGTGCGCCATAAAGTCCGTGCTTACCTTTGAGGATTGAGAAGATGATGATGCAGATTAAGCCGACAATCATTGTTGGCAATAGCGCACCTTGCAGCATGGCACTTTCATTACTCTTCTCGGTTGCGCCGTTCTTTCTCGAATTAGCCATTTATCGAACCTTCTAAAACGGGTTTTCCTTCGGGATACATTTTAGATTTTCCTAGTGAGAAAAAGATTGTAAAACCTAACAGCATCATCGCCACTACTCCGCCAACCCAGAGTGGGGCGAAAGCTAAAACCGTAACTGGGAATGCAATTGTTGCGGTCCAGAGATACATGATGAATGCGGTTCGTTGCTGAGTATTTCCAGCGCGCATAATTCGATGATGGAGATGTTCTTTATCGGATGCGAAAGGTGATTGGCCCGCACTAATTCTTCGAACGATCGCCCAGATCAAATCAACTAGCGGGATCGCAAGTACTGCCAACGGTAGAAGTAGTGGGAGTGTGGCTGGCCCCAATTTCTCTGCTGAAATAGCATTTGGATCAACTTGGCCGGTCAAGGTAATTGCAGAGGCAGCCAACATCAGCCCTAAGAACATCGACCCTGAATCGCCCATAAATATTCTTGCTGGATGTGAATTGTGTGCCAAGAATCCGATGCAGACACCGACTAAAACTGCAGTAATTAAGGAAGGCGCACCGGCGCGACTAAAGCCATAAATAACCGCTAATAAATATGCGAATGAGAAGAAGGCAGCTCCTGCGATAGCAACAATTCCAGCAGCTAATCCATCGAGTCCGTCGATAAAATTAACGGCATTGATCGTCACTAGTACGATCAGGACAGTGACTAACTGGCCGATACTCGGTGGCAAAGTCACCACGCCATTGATTGGCAGCCACAAGATCTGAATTCCAAAGAGTAAAAGGATGCCAGCAGCCAAGGCTTGACCAGCTAACTTAGTAAGCGCATCGAGTTCAAAGCGATCGTCAATCATGCCCAGTGCTACCAAAAATGTGCCTGCTAGAAATATTCCTTGGGTTTCTCGACCAAATGATTTTCCAACTAATTCAAGATTGTGGGCAATTGCAAATGTCAGACTCATTGAAATCCACATTGCTAAGCCACCCCATCGAGGCGTTGGCGTTGTGTGCACATCACGAGTACGAATTTGTGCAACAGCACCAAAACGGATCGCGATTATTCGCACAAAAGGCGTAACGAGATAACAGAGAGTGGCGGCGAGTAAAAGTGTCAGCAAATATTCGCGCACAGATGTACCAGACTTTTAAGCTTGGTAAATTGGGAACTTAGCAGTCAGCGCGTGGACTTCTGACTTAATTGCGGCATGCGCTGCGGCATCATCGGTCTTAATTGCACGTGCAATCAGAGATGCGATTATTCCCATCTCTGGGACGCCCATTCCTTGTGTGGTGGTCGCAGGAGTTCCGACTCGAATACCACTTGTCACTGAAGGAGCTTCTGGGTCAAATGGAATGTTATTTTTATTAAGCACAATTCCAGCAGCACCACAGCGCTCATCAGCAACCTTGCCATTTACACCTGTTGCCCGAATATCCATGAGTGCAAGGTGTGTTTGAGTTCCACCAGAGACAGCGCGCATTCCTTCGCCTTCAAGTGCCTTGGCTAGCGCTTGCGCATTAATAATTACATCCTTGGCATATTTTTGGTAAGCCGGGGTTGCACATTCAGCTAGCGCAACTGCTTTTCCAGCAACTGCCGACATGATTGGGCCACCTTGCATGCCAGGGAAAATTGATTTATCAATGGCTGCAGCATGCTCCGCCTTGGTCAAAATCATTCCACCGCGAGGTCCACGCAAAACTTTATGTGTTGTAAATGAGACAACATCGGCATAAGGAACTGGTGATGGGATTGCTTTTCCAGCAACAAGTCCAATGAAGTGGGCCGCATCCACCCACATGATTGCGCCAACTTCATCACAGATTGCTCGCACTTTTTCAAAGTCAATGAGCGAAGGGTATGCAGTCGCACCAGAACAGATCATCTTTGGCTTATGCTCAAGGGCGCTATCGCGAAGTTGGTCGTAATCGATGAGCTCATTATCTTGGCGCACTCCATAGGAAACTGCGTTAAACCATTTACCGGAGAAGTTCACCTTCGATCCGTGCGTTAAATGCCCGCCATGCGGAAGTGACATTGCCAGGATGGTGTCACCAGGTTTTGTAAATGCTTGATAGATGGCAACGTTTGCACTTGCGCCAGAGTGTGGTTGCACATTTGCATGCTCTGCACCGAAGAGAGATTTAGCGCGCTCAATTGCAATATTCTCAGCCACATCAACTTCTTCACAGCCGCCGTAATAGCGCTTACCTGGATAGCCTTCCGCGTACTTATTCGAAAGAGTTGAGCCGAGTGTGGCCAAGACCGCGCGTGATGTGAAATTCTCAGATGCGATAAGTTGGAGATTGGTCTGCTGGCGATGAAGCTCTGCAAGTAAGACGGCAGCGATGGCTGGATCCTCGGATGAAAGAAGCTCGAAGTCAGGGCCGTAAAAAGTCTCGTTATTCTGCGTCATAACCGAGATACTACCGCTAGCCGATAATTACTGAGGGTATGACTTTCTCGATTTCATCCCTTGAGATGGCACCTTCGCGCACAAGTTTCGTCCCCTCCTCCGTGATCTCTAGCACCGTCGATGGTTGGGTGGTTAGTAACACCCCTGAATTCACAATCAGAGCGACTTCATAATCTTGGGCTTGCAGATTCGCTAGATCAAGCAAGGGGGCTGTTCCAGGAGTTGAAGCGCTGGCAACTGCAAGTGGTCCACTTTCTTTGAGCAGACTTTGTAGGAAAGTATTTTTTGGAATTCGAATATTTACTAAATCTAATTTGCCACCATCGCCAAGATTCCAAGAAAGCCCCGGCTGTGGACGAAGCGAAAGTGACAGTGGTCCTGGCCAAAACGTACTCATTAGCAATTTGGCATCATCCCCGATTCCGCGGGCAATCCCATCAATCTGAATTTGATCATGAAGTAGAACTTGTGCTGCCACGCCGAGTTCTGATTCGCGCGCGGCATGTAGTGATCGCACCGCGTCATGGCTAAATGCATCGGATAAGAGCACATATCCATTGTCGTGCGGGGCAACTACAACATAACCATCACGAATACATTTGGCAGCAATCTGCACGCTGCTCTCAATACTCTGCTCGTCAAGTGTGATGCGTTGGGCCATCCTGGACTACTTTCTCGTCGCCGTCGTAAAACGAGGGCGCTGTGTTAAATCGTGATGTAAGACAATATCGTTAAATTCGAGCGCAAGTAAGTCTTGTATTGCCGTACTTTGATCCTCAGAATGTTCAATTGCAAAATAACCACCACTTTTTAAAAGACGGGCGGCGGCATCGATAAAGCGTGCCGGAATCTCAACTCCAGTTACTCCACCAAAGAGAGCTATCGCCGGTTCATTCTCAACTACATCGCGCGGAAGTTGTTGGCCATTAGGGATGTAAGGAGGATTGGCAATCACAATATCTGCCTTCACACCTTCAAGTACATCCGCAACATCACCTTTCACAATTCGAACTTGTTCATTAATACGCGAGACATTTTTCTTAAGCCACTCAATCGCTGCTGCATCTTTTTCGACTGCAATCACTCTGGTGCGCTCATTTTCAGTGGAGATTGAGAGGGCAAGTGCGCCAGAACCAGCGCCAAGATCAATCACGCTAATCGCACCACTTTCAATGAGTAGACCACTCTGACTTAATAGATTGGCACGATCTAACACTGCTTGTACGAGTAACTCTGATTCGGGGCGCGGAACCAACACTCCTGGTCCGACTTGAATTTCAAGATATCGAAAATAAGCGGTCCCTGTTAAGTATTGAAGCGGTATCTGCGCTACACGTTGGTCAAGTAATTTCCAGAATGTCTCTTCCAAAATTGTCAGGTCACCGATTGCAGCAAGTGCGTTATCAAGTGTTACTGGGTTGTGTAGATCCATCCGAGAGATTCCAAGAGCGTATGCGATGAGATGCTCGGCATCAATTTCTTGAATCCCAGCCTTAAGCAATTGATCTTTACCTGCGCCTAAGAATTCCTTGAAATCCATATTTGCTACAGTCACTCCGTCGATGAAAGCTTCGCAGCTTTATCTGCATCAAGCAGGGCTTGAATAACATCATCGAGCTCACCGTTAAGAACTGCATCAAGATTATTTGATTTGTAATTCACGCGGTGATCACTGAGGCGATTTTCTGGGTAGTTATAGGTACGAATTCGCTCGGATCTATCCACGGTACGTACTTGGCTCTTTCGTTCGGCCATTGCAATTGCCTCTGCCTTTTCCTGGGCATCAGCTAAAAGCCGGGCGCGGAGAATTCGAAGGGCAGACTCCTTGTTTTGGAGTTGTGATTTTTCATTCTGGCAGGAAACAACGATTCCCGTTGGTACGTGGGTAAGACGAACCGCTGAATCAGTGGTGTTTACAGATTGACCACCAGGTCCTGATGATCGATACACATCAACACGAACATCATTCATATTGAGTTCAACATCTACCTCTTCGGCTTCTGGCAGAACAAGTACGCCGGCTGCCGATGTGTGAATTCGTCCCTGACTTTCAGTCTCTGGAACCCGCTGGACTCGATGTACGCCACCTTCAAATTTCAAACGTGCATAAGGTGTCGTACCTGGTTCAGGTGTTCCCTTTGATTTAACTGCCATCGAAATATCTTTATAGCCACCGAGATCAGATTCATTGAGATCGATAATCTCGATTTTCCAGCCACGCTTTTCAGCATAGCGTTGGTACATACGAACTAAATCGCCAGCAAAGAGTGCTGACTCATCGCCACCTGCACCTGCCTTTACTTCAATAATTACATCGCGATCATCATTGGGATCACGTGGCAGAAGAAGTTCTTCTAGACGAATACCAGTGCTTTCAACTGTTGCCTCGAGCGCTGGAATTTCTGAAGCGAAGTCTGGATCTTCAGCGGCCATCTCACGTGCAGCTTCGAGATCATCGGCGGCAGATTTCCATTCATTAAAGCCTGCCACTACTGGACCAAGTTGGGCATAGCGACGTCCAAGTTGGCGAGCCCGACCTTGGTCTTCGTGAATTGAAGGATCGGCCATGAGTTTTTCAAGCTCTTGATATTCACGCACCATTTCATGTGCTGATGCAAAGCGATCGTTACTCATGTCGACTCCTCTCTACTTGATCTACTTGATCTACTTGATCTACTTGATCTACTTGATCTACTTTTCTATCGAACTTGATTTACTGAATTGCCTTGAGAAATAAAAAGACCGCCTCGCAACCTATATGGCTGCGATGCGGTCTCTTTAAAAAGCTAGTTGGCGCTCTTTTTACCGAAACGCTCTTCGAACTTAGCTACGCGTCCACCAGTATCGAGGATGCGCTGCTTACCGGTGTAGAACGGATGACAGACTGAACAAACTTCAACGTAGATAGATCCGCTGGCAACTGTTGAGCGGGTAAGAAACTTCTCGCCGCAACCACAAGTTACTTGGGTCTCTTTGTACTCTGGGTGAATCTCTGGCTTCATTATTTTTCCTCTGATCAGCTTGGGTCCTCTTTCAAGGTGAACCAAGAAGTTGAAAACTGCTCGAACTAAGGTCCTTAGAGTAACGGCTCTCCCCCAGACCTGAGAAATCCGTGCTTATTCGCAGCCGTTGAACTACTTGATTACTCGGCTACTTGATTACTCGGCTACTTGGAGTCGTCTGGACCCGAAGTTGTCTTCTGGATCTGCATCAAGAATTCGACGTTGGACTTTGTGCCCTTCATCTTCTCAAGCAAGAGTTCGAGTGCTGCCTGTGGCTCGAGCGCGTGAAGAACGCGACGTAACTTCCAGACAATATTGAGTTCTTCACTACCCATAAGAATTTCTTCTTTACGAGTACCTGATGCAACAACGTTAACCGCTGGGAAAATTCGCTTATCTGCCATACGGCGATCAAGGATGAGCTCCATATTTCCAGTTCCCTTGAACTCTTCGAAGATAACTTCATCCATGCGAGAACCGGTATCAACAAGTGCTGTTGCAAGAATGGTGAGTGATCCACCATCTTCAATATTACGAGCGGCACCGAAGAACTTCTTTGGCGGATAGAGAGCCGCTGAATCAACACCACCGGAGAGAATTCGACCTGATGCTGGCGCTGAGATGTTATATGCACGGCCAAGACGAGTGATTGAGTCAAGTAGCACAACAACATCGTGACCAAGTTCGACAAGACGCTTTGCGCGCTCGATCGCTAGCTCAGCAATTGTGGTGTGATCATCGGCTGGACGATCAAAGGTGGAAGCAATAACTTCACCCTTAACGCTGCGCTGCATATCGGTAACTTCTTCTGGACGTTCATCAACAAGCACAACCATCAAGTGGCACTCTGGATTATTTGTCGTGATCGCATTGGCAATTGCCTGCAAGACCATTGTCTTACCTGCCTTTGGTGGCGAAACAATAAGTCCTCGCTGGCCTTTACCAATTGGCGCAATTAAATCGATCACGCGGGTGGTCAAGATATTTGGTTCGGTCTCAAGGCGTAGTCGCTCTTGTGGGTAAAGCGGCACAAGCTTTCCGAATTCAACACGTCCACGCGCTTCATCAGGAGTTACACCGTTAATTGTTTCGAGCGTAATGAGTGGGTTGTACTTCTGACGCTGTTCACCTTCGCGCAATTGACGAACTTGACCAGTGACAACATCACCTTTACGTAATCCGTATTTGCGAACTTGGCTCTGGGAAACATAAACATCGTTTGGACCAGGGAGATATCCACCTGTTCGGATAAATGAATAGTTATCCATGATGTCGACTAGGCCACCAACTGGAACAAGCACATCATCTTCGCCCATGACCGGCTCGCGCTCTTCGCGTGGTCCACGTTCACGTTCACGACCACGGTTGCGATCACGACCACGGTTGCGATCACGACCACGGTTGCGATCACCACCATCACCGTTGTTCTCATCGGATGGACCTTGATCAGAGTCATTATTGGAGTTGTTACTGGAGCTGTTACTGGAGTTGTTACCAGAATCCTCTGCGTTGTCGCGGCCTGCGCTGCGCTTTGCATTACGTGCTTCGCGGCGTGCTTCACGCTCAGCCTTTGCTTCGTCTCGGTTCTTTGCCTGAAGGTCTGCGATTGCGCCGGCGAGTTGGTCTTTCTTCATCTTCGCGGCGCCTTCAATACCTAGTTGTGACGCAACTTCCTTTAACTTTGGAAGGGTCATCGCTGTGAGCTCAGGGCTACTTGAACGGACAGGTTCTTTTTCGGTCATATGTATCTTTTCAGTATGGGGTTTGGCGCACAAGATTATGGAGCGACATTATGTGAAACAAACCCAAGGGATTTTTATTTATCTACTTATTTATTGCCCTGACTTACGGGCCGCAAGAGGATATGTAAACTATAGCAGGGTGGCTCCGCGAACCGCAATTCCCAAGCTTTTAGCCTCAAACCCATCTCCAGCAGCGCGCATTAATTCTTCCAGCTCTGATTGATCTGATGTATGAAGGGTGAGCACTGTTGGCCCAGCGCCAGAAATAAAGGAGGCGACTCCAGCCTTGCGAAGAGTGCGCATTAACTTCAATGATTTTGGCATTGCTGACTCGCGAAATTCTTGGTGCAAAAAGTCTTCGGTAGCACGGAAGAGAAGATCAGGTCGGTTAGTAAGTGCTTGCGATAACAGGGCACTTCTTGCCGAGTTTGCAGCGGCATCTGCATGCGAGATATTTTCTGGTAGAAGTTTGCGTGCCTTGCTTGTTGAAAGTTCCGAGTTAGGAATAAATGCGACCGCCCTAATTCGGGAATCGACAGTCAATGGCAGGACTTGTGAAACTAATTTGCCGTGATGGTCTTCCTGCCATGCAATTGTGGCTCCGCCATAAAGAGCAGCGGCCACATTGTCAGGATGTCCCTCCATTTGGGTAGCAAGATCAAGTAATACTTGATCACTCATCTTGTCAGTGCCCGTAAGTACTAATGCGCGAGCAAGAACTAGTCCACCGATAATCGCGCTCGCTGAAGATCCAAGACCGCGACCGTGTGGAACCACATTGAGTGCACGTACTGCAATTCCCTTTGGCTTTCCCCCAAGGAAATCAAAACCTTTATTCATGGCTTTAATCAGTAAATTTTTATCATTCAGGGGCAGTGTCTGCGCACCTTCGCCTGCGACATCAAGATCTAAACCTGGTTCATCGAGTATTTGTACGACGTACCGATCATGAAGATCAAGCGCGAGCCCAAAACAATCAAAACCTGGACCTAGGTTTGCACTCGTGGCAGGAACTTGAACCTGAATTGGATTGGCTTTAAAAGTTGGCTTAGCCATTTACTTAAGACCAAGCGCTGTTGCAGCGGCTTTTACATTTACCGGAACGACTACTGGCTTCTTCGCCGAATCGAGTGCGTATGGAATGTCTTTTAATCCATGTCCCGTAACTGTAATAACAATTGTCTTACCCGTTGGCAATTTTCCAGCCTTCTTATGCTTTATCAATCCGGCAAGTCCAGCAGCCGATGATGGTTCAACGAAAATTCCTTCTTTGGCTGCAATTAAACGATAGGCGGCAAGAATTTCTCTATCTGTAACTGAATCGATTACTCCGCCTGACGAATCGCGCGCCTCGACTGCCTGAGTCCATGAGGCAGGGTTACCAATTCGAATTGCAGTTGCGATCGTGTCCGGATTTTTAATAATTTTGCCCTTAACTATTGGTGCCGATCCCGCTGCTTGGAATCCATACATCTGTGGCAACTTTGTCGCAAGACCATCTTTACGGTACTCCTGATACCCCATCCAATAAGCAGTGATATTTCCGGCATTACCAACAGGAAGTGCATGAATGTCTGGCGCATTTCCAAGCATATCTATGACTTCAAAGGCAGCAGTTTTTTGACCTTGGATGCGATACGGATTAACCGAGTTAACAAGTGCTACCGGATAATTTTTGGAGAGTTCTTTAGCCAATGTGAGACAGTCGTCGAAGTTTCCATTGACCTGCAAGATTGTTGAATTATGAATTACTGCTTGCGCAAGTTTGCCCATCGCAATTTTTCCCTGTGGAATTAAGACCGCGGGAGTCATGCCAGCTTTCACAGCGTAGGCAGCAGCAGAGGCTGATGTATTTCCAGTTGAGGCACAGATAACTGCTTTGGCACCATCTTCGGCCGCCTTAGAAATTGCCATCGTCATTCCACGATCTTTAAATGAACCGGTTGGATTTAAGCCCTCGTACTTAATCCAAACATTGTTACCTAATAGTTCAGAGAGATTACCGGCATAAATAAGAGGTGTTCCACCTTCACGCAGCGAGACGATTGGTGTCTTCGCACTCACTGGTAGCCGGTGGCGGTACTCCTCGATAACACCGCGCCACTGGTGTGCGCCAGACTTTTTACCAAAGTTAAATAGGCTCATAGTGAATTCGATCCTTCTACCCGGATAACGCTTGAAATTTTCGTGACAATTGGAAGTTTTTGAAGTGCTGCAACGGTGGCTTTAAGTTCACCTTCAGTGGCACCGTGAGTAACAATAATGAGCTCGGCATCGCTATCTCGTCCATTTTGATCAACGGTTTGAATCGAGACTTTTTGTTCGGCAAAAGTCTGTGCGATCGCTGCAAGTACACCTGATTTATCCTCTACTTCAAGGCGTATAAGAAATTTTGTCTTTGTGGTTTCGATCGGTGCAATATCTCTATCTGCATAATCTGTTTCACGTTGTCCAATTGAGTTCAACGCAATGTGGCGAGAAACTGCAACCACATCGCCAAGAATTGCAGAAGCTGTTGGTGCCCCGCCAGCGCCGCGGCCATAGAACATCAGTGGTCCGGCAGATTCGGCCTCGATATAAACCGCATTGAAGGCATCACGCACTGATGCAAGTGGATGAGATTTATGGAGCATCACTGGGTGTACGCGTACGGAAATTTCATCTTTAGGTGTGAGCTCAGCGATTGCCAGCAATTTAATAACATGGTCCATTGATTTAGCGATTTTGACATCTTCTAACGTGATCTGCGAAATTCCTTCACGATAAACATCATCACCGGTAACTCTGGTGTGAAATGCCAGCCCAGAGAGAATTGCCGCTTTCGCTGCTGCATCAAAGCCTTCAACATCGGCGGTCGGATCTGACTCGGCAAACCCAAGTTTCTGCGCCTCAGCCAAGACATCGGCAAACTCACGATTATCTTCATGCATCTTGGTCAAGATGTAATTAGTAGTTCCATTTACAATTCCCATCAAGCGAACCACATGATCGCCGGCAAGTGAATCGCGCATTGGACGAATAATTGGAATTGCTCCGGCGACCGCTGCTTCGTAATAAATATCTTCACCTTGTGCATATGCGGCGGTAAATAGATCTGCCCCATGGCTGGCAAGGAGCGCCTTATTGGCAGTCACAATAGATTTGCGATTACTAATTGCTTTCAGGATCAGCGCCCGAGCCGGTTCAATTCCACCCATTACTTCGATAATTAAATCGATACTGGGATCATCGACAACAGAGGCTGCGTCGAGTGTAAAGAGAGCATCTGGAATACCGGGACGCGATTTGAGTTCGCGAACTGCAATTTTGGCGAGTTCGATTTTTGCGCCGGCACGAGTGGAGAGCTCAACGCTGTCAGCCAAAATTAAACGAGCGACTTCACTTCCGACGACCCCGCAGCCGAGCATGCCAATACGAACTGGCTGGTCTGGGGATCTCATCTGGCTATTCTTTCACATCAAGTGCGAGTAAATCTTCTTCATTTTCTCGACGGACAATTACCCGGGCTTTGCCAGAAAAGATGGCGACAACAGGTGGGCGTGGAACATGGTTGTAATTACTAGCCATGCTGCGCCCATATGCACCTGTTGCAGGGACGGCAAGGAGATCTCCAGGAGTGATATCTGAGGGCAATTCAATATCGCGAATGACAATGTCGCCAGTCTCGCAATGCTTTCCAACAACTCGTGAAAGAACCAACGCAGCTTTTGATTGCCGATTAGCAACCACTGCGTGATATTTAGCATCGTATAGAGAAGTGCGAATGTTGTCGCTCATTCCACCATCGACTGAGATGTATCTGCGAATCCCACCATCTTCAAGTTGTACTTCTTTCGTCGTGCCAACTTCGTAAAGAGTAAAAGTTGTTGGGCCAACAATATTTCGCCCTGGCTCGATTGAGATGATCGGAATACTTAAATTATGCACACCGCACTCTGATTTAACGAATGCACCAAGCGCTGGCAATACATCTTCAGGTTCGACGGTAACTTCGCCTTCGATGTAGGCGATTCCATATCCGCCGCCAAGATCTAATTCGGGCAACTCGCGCTTGTACTCATCACGGAATTTTGCGAGCAGCGCAATGATGCGCTCTGCCGCAAGTTCAAACGATTGCGTTCCAAATATCTGTGAACCAACGTGACAATGAAATCCGCGTAGATCAAGTGATGGATGCGATAGGACTTCAGTAATTCCGGTCCAAGCGGCGCCACTTGCGATTGAGAATCCGAACTTCACATCCTCGTGTGCGGTAGAGATAGATTCATGAGTGTATGCCTGTACACCAGGTGTAAGGCGGAGCAAGACTTGCTGCACAACACCATGCTTGGCTGCCACTTGTGCCACGCGTTCTATTTCAAAAAGTGAATCAATCACGATAGTTTTAACACCAATGGCAACTGCACGATCGATCTCTGAGATTGATTTGTTGTTACCGTGAAGTTCAATTTTCTTTGGATCAATTCCACCGGCCAGCGCCGCTGCGAGTTCGCCACCAGTTGCAACATCAATTCCAATTCCTACTTCTTTCACCCAGCGAGCCACATCGGTACAGATAAATGCTTTTGCAGCGTAGTAAACATTTCCAGCCTGGGAGCCAAAACACTTTTCTAGCTCTGTTTTCCAAGCCAATGCGCGAGTGCGGAAATGATTCTCATCGATAAAAAAAGTTGGTGTTCCGAATTCGCGTGCAAGCGAGACTGCAGAGAGCCCATCAATTGTTAGCTGCTCATTCTTAAATGAAACCCCTTGTGACCACATGGCTAATTACATCCTCTCCGGCGCACTTACGCCAAGCAGGTTTAGCCCATTTTTTAAGACTTGCATCGTCGCTGTACACAGATTCGCACGAGCAGAGTGAATGGGTGCAATTGCCTCATCTCCCATGGGAAGTACACGGCAATCTGCATAGAAGCCATGATAAACACCGGCGAGTTCTTCAAGGTAGCGAGCGATCCGGTGTGGTTCGCGTAATTGTGCTGCGCTAGCAACGATTCGAGGGAACTCGGCCAAGGTCCCGAGCAATTCATTTTCACGATCGTGAATTAACTGTGATGCATCGAAATTCTCTAATCCAAGTGGGATTGATAGTTCGGCGGCATTACGCAAAACCGCAGCAATACGTGCGTGTGCGTATTGAACATAGTAGACAGGATTCTCATTTGTATTCTTGCGTAGAACATCGATATCCATCACCATCGGGGTATCTACTGGGTATCGAATCAACGTATACCGGGCAGCATCAACTCCTACTTTTTCTACTAACTCTTCCAGAGTAATGATCGTCCCTGCGCGCTTGGAGAGTTTGACCTCTTCCCCGCCCTCCATAATTTTTACTAGCTGTCCGATCAGGACATGAATGTTGTAATCGGGATTATCACCAGCACATGCAGCGGTTGCGCGAAGTCGATTTACATATCCGTGATGATCTGCTCCGAGCATGTAGATACAGATATCAAAGCCACGTTCGCGCTTATTGATGTAATAGGCAGTATCCGATGCAAAATAAGTGAGATCTCCATTGGCTTTTGTGATGACGCGATCTTTATCATCACCAAAATCGGTTGTGCGAAGCCAGATGGCACCCTCGCTTTCAAAGACATGACCTTCTTTACGTAACTTTTCAACTCCGTGTTCTACCGCGCCAGACTCGTGAAGTGATCTCTCTGAAAACCACACATCAAAATGGGTATTAAAGGTATTGAGCACCGCTTGTTGTTGTGCAAGTTGAACCTTGTAGGCCGCTTCTCGAAATGCTTCGAATCGCAAAGCTGCCGCGACATTTTTAATTTCTGGATTCTGTGCCACGACTTGAACAGCAAGATCTGAAATGTATTCACCCTGATATCCATCTTCTGGAATCGGATTACCAAGAGCGGCAGCCTCAACCGATTTTCCGAAGAGATCCATCTGATTGCCGCGATCGTTAATGTAAAACTCGCGAACCACCCGTGCACCACTTGCGCTAAGTACGCGACCAAGCGCATCTCCTACGGCAGCCCACCGAGTGTGACCGAGGTGAAGTGGTCCAGTCGGATTTGCGCTGATAAATTCAAGATTAATAGATATGCCTGCGAGCGCATCTCCATCTCCAAATGTGTCACCTGCGGTAATAATTGTGCGCACAAGTTCGGCCTGGTTGGAGCGCTTCAAGGTAATGTTTATAAATCCTGGACCAGCGATTTCGACGGCGCTGACCTGGTCTAGTTGGCGCAGATCAGCCTGCAGCATCTGCGCAACATCGCGCGGACTCTTGCCGGCTGTCTTTGCCAGTTGCAAGGCGACCGATGTTGCATAATCCCCGTGATCGCGATTTTTTGGCCGCTCAAGTGGGATCGCTACTGGAATCGTTCCCAGTAAATCGCCACGCTCAATCGCACGTCCAATTGCCTGCGAGATTGCCTCGGCTAAGGCTTCTTGTTGAGATTGCGCAGACATAAGGCAAGGTTACCGTCTCAAAGCCCTTGCGCGCGGTTACCTAATTGTGACCGAGTGGGTAGTGACCAATCATCCATTACTTTATATGCTCACCTCTGTTCACACCCTCATGTCTGGCTAAAACTGTTTTAGTCAGGGGTATGAACACCTTTCGAAAGGTAATACATATGGCAAAGCGCCGTTTAATTATTGCTGGTGCAATTGCTGCATCGGCAGCTTTGTTGATCTCAGGTTGCTCAAGCAGCGATGAGGCTTCAAGCAAGCGTGCATGCATCATCCTTCCTGACTCAGAGTCATCAACACGTTGGGAAAACGGAGATCGTCCAGCACTTGAATCAGCACTTACAGGTGCAGGATTCGAAGCAGATATTCAAAACGCACAAGGTGACACAGCTAAGTACGCAACAATTGCTGAGCAGATGCTCACAAAGGGTTGCGGTGTCATGCTGCTCGTTGACTACCAGGGTGCAGGCATCCAGGTTGCAGCAACAGCAAAGGAGCAGGGAATTCCTGTTATTGCTTACGATCGCCCAATCGAAGGCGCTGACTACTACGTATCATTTGATAACGAGACAGTTGGAGCACTTCAGGGTCAGTCAATTCTTGACGGTCTAGCAGCAGCTGGTAAGGATCCAAAGACTGCCCGTGTTGTTTACGGACAGGGAGATCCAACAGACGGAAATGCAAAGATGTTCTATGACGGAGCACTTTCAGTTCTCGTTCCTGCTGGCGTAAAGCCAATATTTGAGATGGCTGGAACATGGGATGGCGCAAAGGCCGGAACATTGTTCGAGCAGGCTCTTACAGCAGTCGGTGGAAAGCTTGATGCAGTTCTTGCACCAAACGACAACAACGCTGCAAACATCATCACAATTCTCGATAAGAACGGCTTGAAGGTTCCTGTCTCAGGACAAGATGCTTCACCAGCTGGTCTCCAGAACGTTCTTCTCGGAAAGCAGACAGCAACTGTCTGGAAGCCATACACACTAGTAGCAACAGCTGCTTCTGATTTGGCAATCGCACTACTTAACGGCGAGAAGCCAACAGCAGATAAGACACTTGCTGATGGAACTCCATACATCTCAGTAACACCAATTCTGGCTGGTCCAGATCAGGTAAAGGATGTAGTTGCTTCAGGCGACGCTAAGTACGCAGAGGTCTGTACTGCTGCAGTTAAGGCTGCATGCGACAAGTACGGAATAATGGGTTAATTAGTAATAAATAAATAAGAACTCCGCGCGGATCTCAGGGCCCGCGCGGAGTTCTTATTTCTCACATATCTTTAAATCTAATTTGGTAGTTCTAGCGCATGCGATATGGAAAGATCAGCGCAATTAATTAAATGAAGGGTTGAAATGACAACACAGACACCGATAGTTGAACTCACCGGAATCACCAAGAGTTTTGGGCCAGTAGATGTTCTCAAAGGAATCGATCTGAAAGTCTACGCCGGTCGCGTTACCGCACTTGTTGGAGATAACGGTGCAGGTAAATCAACTCTGATCAAAGGACTTGCCGGAGTACAACAATACGATTCTGGTAGCGTCAAATTCGAAGGTGTCGAAACACAACTCCCGAGTGCTCGTGCAGCCGCAGCCCTTGGTATTGAAGTTGTTTATCAAGATTTAGCGCTCTGTGAAAATTTAGATATTGTGCAAAATATGTTTCTCGGTCGCGAAGTAATGACCGGAATTACTCTTAATGAAGCACAGATGGAATTTGAAGCATCAAAGACACTCACTAGCCTCTCTGTACGTACCGTTAAATCAGTACGTCAAAAAGTTGCTTCACTTTCAGGTGGCCAGCGCCAGACTGTTGCGATTGCACGATCAGTACTACGTAATGCAAAGTTGGTAATTCTCGATGAACCAACCGCAGCTCTTGGTGTTGCTCAAACTGAGCAAGTCCTCAATCTCGTTCGCCGACTTGCTGATTCTGGTGTTGCGGTAATTATTATTAGCCACAACTTGGCCGATGTTTTCAAAGTTGCCGACAATATTGCGGTGCTCTATCTCGGCAAAATGGTTGCCCAGTTGGAGTCTAAAAATACAAACCATCTTGATGTTGTCCAATACATCACCGGAACTCGCAGCATGGGAGATCAAGCATGAGCGTCACAATCGGATCCGGCCACGAAGGTAATGTCCGCGAGCAGATCAGCGCCTACAAATCACGGCTAAAAGGTGGAGAAATGGGAGCGCTGCCATCAGTGCTCTCCCTCTTTGTCTTGGTCATCCTCTTCTCTGCACTGAACCCATTTTTTTTCACGCAAGGTAACTTTGCAAATCTTTTGACTCAGACCGCAACCCTGATGATGCTTTCTATGGCACTGGTCTTTGTGATCTTGCTGGCAGAGATCGATCTCTCGGCCGGTGTTACATCCGGCGTTGCAATGGCGCTCTTTATTTTGATGACGAATAAGGGTGGAATCGACTGGCGTCTCTCAATTCTTGCAGGGCTCGCATGTGGAATTGCTATCGGAGCGACAATTGGATTTTTCGTTGCCCGAGTCGGTGTTCCATCATTTGTGGTGACGCTTGGTTTATTTCTTGGCTTTCAAGGGTTACAGCTAGCGCTACTTGGTGATGGTGGAATTTATCGCATTGAAGTTCCTGAGATTCGCGCAATTATGAATGACAACTTACCTGCAGTACTGGGTTGGTCATTTTTTATTATTGCAATGGTGACTATGAGTGCGCTTGGTTTCTACGATCGTCGAGTGCGCTCTCGCAATGGTTTAGCTAATCGTCCCATCTCACTGCTTTATACAAAATTAATAGTCGTTGCAGTTGTTGGGGCAAGTCTTGTGGCCCTACTCAACACCAATCGCAGCAACTCAATCAAAGAAATCAGTGGCGTGCCAATTGTTGTTCCAATCGTTCTTACTATCTTGTTCTTAGGAACATTGTTGCTTGACCGCACCCGCTTTGGCCGTCACCTCTATGCCGTTGGTGGAAACCCAGAGGCGGCACGTCGCTCCGGAATTAAAGTTGTAAAGATCCGAATCATTGCATTTATGCTCTGCTCTGGCCTTGCCGTGATTTCTGGAATCTTTAATGCCAGCCGCGTCGGTGCGGTTGAGGCAACTGCAGGTAAGGCAATTGTGCTCTCGGGTGTTGCAGCCGCAGTCGTCGGTGGCGTAAGCCTCTTCGGTGGTCGCGGCCGTTTAATTCATGCCGGTGTTGGCGCACTTGTAATTGCGATTATCGATAACGGACTTGGTCTACTTGGTCTTCCAGCTGGAATTAACTTTCTCGTCACTGGTGGCGTCTTGATTATGGCAGCTACCGTTGATGCGGTCTCACGAAACCGAAGTTCAACTACTCGTTAACCCACTCAGCACATCTGCATTTTCTGGCAGTGTGCCTTCAAATCCTCCAATGTCATGGCTCCAGTATCCAAATCCAGAGAGCGCCATACTCAGGCCGCCGCGCAGAGTTCCAGCCATTGATTCAAAGGTCGATTCGTTATCCCCGCCCCAATGGATTGGAAATTTCTGACACCCAGACGCTGCCATCTGGTCGCTTCATCATAATTTGTTGTAAATGAAGTGGAGAGCCAGAGCCCAAACGACCAATCTGGAACCTTGGCAGGTTTTCCAAGAAAATCTGTATAGCGCTTAATAATTTCGCGCGGTGAATCTCCGTAGATAAAGAAGATTTCAAGTTCTTCACCCGGCACACTGATCTGTACTTTATCTACAACTTCAGTGCCGATCTCAAGACTTACTTTTCCGGTGTGGTTGATAAATACACCATAGCCACGATTTGTCAGATAGAAAGGAATATTTTTATATGCCTGCTCGGAGGCGGTACCACCATCTTCATTCCAGATATCGATTACTTGACCATTTTTTACAAAGGGTGTGAAGTGATCGCCCTGCGTAATCTGCGCTTTCAAGTCACCAGCGTGTGCTGAAAATTTCGGACCTACTCGCTCAACGCTCAGATGAGTTCCATCGCTAGCAAGTTCAAAGTATGGCCCACGATCGACTCCACCTTCGTGGTGTGTCACCTTCATTCCGATAATATTTTTCACCGGTGAATGAAGTTTCGTCGTCACTAACGGAATATTGAGGGTATCCCCACGATCACGAATTATTTTTGAAGGCGCAAATATCGTAAGTCCGGGATCAGTCTAATCGATGCGATGAGCAGTCTTACCGTAGTAAGCCTGGACGCCATCTTTGAGTAGCCAAAATCCATTGGTAAAGCGCATTTAGGTTATTAAGCCTTAACGCCCATGAGGTGCTCTAGAGCGAGTTGATCGAGAGCTTCATAGTGATATCCCCGAACTGCAGCTGCTTCAAGATCAAAGCTCTCAGGCTCTGCCAGTGATTTCCAAGTCTCGCCCTTTGCCATCGTTGGTTGTGTCAGCCCTGCAATATTTGATTCCTTCATCGCTGCAATAACGCGTGGATCGCTACGGAATGCAAGTGCGCGCTCTTTCAGTAGTAAATAGGTGCGCATATTTGCAGTTGCTGACTCCCAAACGCCCTTATCGCTCTCAGTACGACCTGGCTTGTAATCAAAGTGCTTTGGGCCTGCGTATTTATAACTTTCAAGCAGATCTACCAAGAAGAATGCAGATTTGAGATCGCCATGACCAAAGACAAGATCTTGATCGTACTTTGGACCATGCTGACCATTGAGATCGATGTGGAATAACTTTCCATGCCAGAGTGCTTGCGCGATTCCATGAACAAAGTTCAAGCCAGCCATCTGTTCGTGACCTACTTCAGGATTAACTCCAACTAGTTCTGGCCGATCAAGTGAATTAATGAATGCAAGCGCATGTCCAATTGTTGGCAAGAAGATATCACCGCGTGGTTCATTTGGCTTTGGTTCAATTGCAAACTTAATGTCGTAGCCATTATCGGTAACAAATTCACCTAAAAGGTTAAATGCTTCACGGAAGCGATCGAGTGCAACGTAGGCATCTTTTGCTCCGTCAGATTCGGCACCTTCGCGACCTCCCCAACAGACATATGTTTGAGCGCCGAGTTCTACTGCAAGTTCAATATTGCGCATCACTTTTCTCAGTGCATAACGGCGGATATCTCGATCATTTGATGTAAATGCACCATCTTTAAAAACTGGATGCGTGAAGAGGTTTGTTGTCGCCATTGGAACTTTCATCCCAGTCTCAGATAGCGCCTTCTTAAATCGATCGATATGGCCACGGCGAGATTGATCATCACTTCCAAAAGGAATCAGATCATCATCGTGAAAAGTCACGCCATAAGCACCACGGGCGGCAAGTTCATTTACTGTTCGAACGGGATCAAGGGCTTCACGGGTGGCATCACCGAAGGGATCTCGTGCCTGCCAGCCAACGGTCCAGAGCCCAAAAGTGAACTTATCTGCAGGTGTTGGCGTGATTGACATGAAAACTCCTTGTTTGATCGGATCTAGTACGTTTTGGAACATTCATCAACTTACCCTTAACCTTAGCCAATTGCCACCGAATCTTTGTAACGATTTAGTGTCTAGTTTAAGTGAGTAAAAAGTGGAGATTTAGAGCACGGTCACTCTTTTGCGGGAGTGGTGAAATGGCAGACACGCAGGTCTTAGGAACCTGTGTCTTCGGACGTGCGGGTTCAAGTCCCGCCTCCCGCACAATGTAGTTCGAGTATGAGCCGCTGAGATCAAAACGGCTGATTTGAATCACAGAAGAATAAAATTTAATTAACTACCTCAATTTTATTTAATATCTTCTACAGATATCTAGTAAGTGCAACTGCTTTGCAAAAAGATATTTTTTTAAAATTGAGTTTGTAAGTTTTATAGTTATACTTTTATTGTTCACGAGTTCTACTTCTTAGCCCCGGCTTAGTAGGCGGCAACCCTCCACCGCGGTGGGGTGCTCCGGGTGACGAACTGGTCAGAAAATTGACAAGCGTTGACGTTAATTCTTAAGTTAAAAACTTAAGCACTTAATCTTCCTTGACAAGTAAATGACACTTACTGCGATGGAGTTAAAATGTCTGAAAATTGGTCTTTTGAAACCTTACAAATTCATGCTGGTCAAACACCAGATCCAACCACTGGAGCACGAGCACTTCCTTTGTATCAAACGACGGCTTATCAATTTCGTGATACCAAGCATGCCGCCGATCTATTTTCACTAGCAGAGCTTGGAAATATTTATACCCGCATCATGAACCCAACACAGGATGCGGTTGAACAACGGATCGCCGCTCTTGAAGGTGGCGTTGCTGCTCTACTACTTGCCTCAGGTTCGGCTGCCACCGCCTTTGCGATCATGAACATCGCAGAAGCGGGCGATCACATCGTTTCGAGTCCAAGCCTTTATGGCGGAACATACAATTTATTCCATTACACGTTACCAAAATTTGGAATTGAAGTTACATTCGTTAAAGATGCAAGTGACCCACAATCGTGGCGAGATGCAGTTAAGCCAAATACAAAAGCATTTTTTGGTGAGACTATTGCGAATCCAAAAAATGAAATCCTAGATATCCAAACTGTGGCTGATATTGCACATGAAATCGGGGTACCACTCATCGTGGATAACACCGTCGCGACTCCTTACCTCATCAAGCCAATTGATTTTGGTGCAGATATAGTTGTCCACTCAGCAACTAAATTTTTATCTGGACACGGTAATGCTGTCGTTGGCGCCATTGTGGATGCAGGTAAATTTGATTATGCCCAATACCCAGAAAAATATAAGGGTTTTAATGAACCAGATCCAAGTTATAACGGAATAATTTATTCACAGGCCTTGGGAGTTGGCTCTGCCTTTGGCGCAAATCTCTCCTACATCTTCAAAATTCGCTTACAACTGTTGCGCGATATCGGAGCAGCAGTTGCGCCATTTAATGCTTGGCTTCTTGCGCAAGGCCTAGAGACGCTATCTCTTCGAATTGAGCGCCATGTCGAAAATACCAAGGCCGTTGCACTTTGGTTAGAGGCACATCCAAGCGTTGAGAAAGTTAACTACGCCGCTCTCGCAAGCTCTCCTTGGAGTTCACTAGCGACGAAATATGCACCGAAGGGCCCAGGTGCTGTGCTCTCCTTTGAATTAAAGGGTGGCGTTGAGGCTGGTCGCAAATTTGTGGAAGCACTCAAACTCTTTAGTCACGTTGCAAATATCGGTGATGTTCGCTCGTTGGTAATTCAACCAGCAACAACTACGCATTCACAACTATCACCGGAAGAGCAATTAGCTGCCGGCGTAACACCTGGCTTAGTTCGCCTCAGTCTAGGTTTAGAGAATATCAACGATATAAAAGCTGATCTCGAAATTGGCTTTGCTGCAGCACGATAAAGAAGTAAGTTAAATTCTTTTTTGTGAAAATTGTTGTCGTGGGTTTAGTTCTTAAATGCATAAGCGATAGGAGCTACTCCCACGACAGCAAATAAGCCCTTCAACTTTAATTTTCTTGGCATAACAAGCCTTCGATGAGGGTTGAGATGAAATTGGGCTTGTAGATGCACTCGTCCTGCAGGTAATCTCGTCACATGAGCCAATCTCATGCATTTTGGGAAATATGCTACGGAAGTTGTAGAGAGTCCCGCCTCCCGCACCAGTACAAAATTGTTGGATTAAATGTCAGGTGAAATAAATGGCGAAACCTTCGCGAGCTAAAGTGAAAAAACTCCAATCCGAAGCGATGAAGGCTGCCGCCGAACGTCGTGCCGAAAAAATTCAGAGCAAAACTGAAGTTTCCCGTGGCGAAGCGATCCCAGATATTTATGCAGAGGTTGACCATGAATGGCGTGAAATTGGTCTAGATACGCAGGCCCGACACACGCTCATTGATGAAGGAATTTATACAACCGCTGATCTTCGAAAAGTTTCACTACATGCACTGAAAGAGTTGGATGGAGTTAGCCCTAATGCAATTCGAATTCTGGTTGCACAGATGAAGAAAAAAGATATTGTCTTTCGAAGTAATTAATTTTTTCTAGAATCCGCCAACGCATTTGCTAGAAAGTGACCCAGTAGCGCTCCAATAACTTGCGCAATGAGAAAGAGCGGAATCGAAGCGGGTGCTATCCCAGCAAAGCTATCGCTCAAACCCCGTCCAAGTGTGATTGCCGGATTTGCAAAGCTAGTCGATGAAGTAAATACATATGCGCCGCCAATCCACATCGGCACTAACCAGAAAGCGCTTTCCCCGCGCCCTTGATTTGCCGCAAGGAAGATAATCAGAACGAGCCCAGCGGTAGCCAGAATTTCGCTCACGAAAAGCGCTCCACCAGACCGCACCTTTGTTGATTGCTCAATTAGTGTGCGAGAAAATAGCCCGTTGGCAAGAATCGCACCTAAGACCGCACCTAGGCATTGCACGAAGGTAAATATTAAAAATTGCCCTACCGAAATTCCTTTGCGCATAAGTGCTATCAGCGCAACGGCTGGGTTGAAATATGCACCGCTAATCGGTGCAAGTAACCAAATAAGGAGTGCCAAGACCATCACTGTTGCGAACATATTTGCCACTAATTGCAAAAGTACGTCTTGCGTCAGTTGCTGCGCCATGATCCCTGAGCCAATAACCGTTGTAGTAATTAAAAGTGTCCCAAGAAACTCGGCAAGCGGAGCACGTAAAGTCTGCACGCTATGGCAACAATTCCGCTAACAGGTTTTCAATCCGTTGCCTAATTTCGTCTCGGATCACCCGCACGCTTTCAATCCCCTGCCCTGCTGGATCTTCGAGTACCCAATCTTCATATCGCTTACCTGGATAAAACGGGCAAGCATCTCCACATCCCATAGTGATAACGACATCTGATTGCTCGACCGCACCAGCAGTTAAAATTTTTGGAGTGTTCTTTGAGATATCAATGCCCACTTCTTGCATGGCTTCGATTGCAATCGGATTTATCGAATCCTTTGGCGCAGATCCAGCCGAGAGCACATCAACTCGCCCTTGTGAAAGATGGGTCATAAAGCCTGCAGCCATCTGTGAGCGACCTGCATTATGCACACAGACAAATAGCACCTGTGGTTTGAGATCAGAGCTTTGAATTTGGGTCATGACGGCAAATTACCTATTGTTGCTAAACAACAGGTGAACTCACGGTTAAAGCCATTAATTCGTCAGTGCCAGTGCTACTAATGCCAGGCCCATTATCGCCAATAGCCACATTCCCGTTTTATTTGCCAAGAACTTATCTAACGATTTGATGAAGGTGGCAATAATGATCAGGACTCCAGGCAGAACGATCAAGGCAGTTCGTAGGACAATTCCAGAATCTGCATTCTGGTACTGCCAGTTAATTAACCCAGTTGCGATGAGTAGATATCCACCCATTCGATAGTTATTGCGAATAAATGAATTCATTATTTTCCGTCCCAGAGAGCGAGCTCATCTGCGAAGGTATCAAGGCCCATTGGACCGATACGTAGTGCGTATGCGTGGAATTTCTTGAGTGAAAATTCACTACCTAAGCGTTGCTTCGCATTCTCACGGGCAGCAATCCATTCACGCTCTCCTACCTTGTAGGAAATAGCCTGTCCTGGCCATCCAAGATATCGATCAGTTTCACTCGTTGCATGACTCTCATCCAATAGCGCCTTATTCATCAACGCTTCCCGGCCAGAGACGGCATCCCATACTCGACCATTTTCATCTGCGTATCCCAGATGCATTCCAATGTCGATCACGATGCGAGTTGCACGTAGCGCTTGTGCGGATAGGAAGCCCATCTCAATTCCTGGTTCATCAAATGCTCCAAGATCATCCATGAAGCGCTCTGCATACAAGGCCCAACCTTCACCATGTCCACTGATCCATGCACCAGATCGCTGAAAGCGTGAGAGGCGATCTTTTTCAAGAACTGTTGTTGCAATTTGTAAATGATGACCCGGCACCGCTTCGTGATACCAAGTCGATGCCAGATGCCACCAACTCACTTCATCTTTACCAAGAAGTGGTAACCAGGTCGTACCTGGACGTGACATATCTTCACTTGGAGGCATGTAATAAGGGGCAGAAGCGCTGCCATCAGGTGCAATTCGAGCATCACAGAATTTCATGCGATCATCGATATCAAAGTGTGTTCCATCCATCTGCTTTACTGCAGCTTGCGTAAAATCAAGTAACTTTTTGATGATCGCATCTTTGCCATGAATTTTATATTCAGGTGCGTTATCAAGGTAATCGGCGACTTCGCGAAGTGTTTTTGCCTCTGGCTTAATTTTGGCGGCAACTTTCCACATACGTTCAGTAATTTGAGCTAAATCTTTTAGTCCCCACTCATAGGTGGCGCGAAGATCCAGGTTTGCTCCGGTGAAGTAGCGCGCCCACACTGCATAACGCTCTGCTCCGACAGCGTCATCTGGGGTTGCAAGCTTCATATAAGTATCACGAAGATAAGTTGCAGTTTCGGCCGCCGACTTCGCCGCTTCGATTGCGGCTGAGTGAATCGCAGGATATTTCCCGTCAGGATCAATGCTCTTGGCCATTTCAATGTAGCCACCATTTGCATAACCTTCGAGTTGCTTTGCAATTCCATTTACCTGTCGCTGGGCTGCAGTCTTTCCCTTTTTAGCAACGGTATCAATTGTGGAGATCCAACTCTTATGTGCTTTATCCACTGCCAAAAGGCGCTTTGCAATATTTTCAAATGCCTTGTCGCTATCTTGAGACATCATTTCAAATACCTGGCGTATGTCAGCCGGTGGCGATGTAAGTACGTTGAAGGCAATGTGCGACTCGAATGAATCATGAAGCAGCAGGCTTGATTCCAAACGCTCTTGCATGACAGCCTTTGCAACACGATCAATCTCGTCAATCGGTTCAAGGGCTGCAAGTTCAGCCAAAGTCTTTCTCGTCAGATCCGCCTCAACTGCGCGACCAGCAATCGAAAAATCATCGAGTTGATCGTCGAGATCGGTGATACCGAGGTAGGTGGAACCCATCGGACTGAGGCGGGCTGATTTCTCTACATAGGAATCAGAGAGAGCGAAAATTGGCGAACGATGTGTGGTCATTGGATGAGCATATATTTAATGTCTAGAAAAACAGCAATTGATAGAGGTGAAAGATAAAGGCGGGCACCGTTACCGGTACCCGCCTTTATTGAACTTCTGTTACAGATTAGTGATCTGCAGCCATACCTTCAGCGTGTGACTTCATGCGTGCGATCTTAAGAATTGTAAGACCGAAGAGGCACTTGGCCAAGATGTCAGCGACTGTGTAGCCAACCTGAACGATGACGAAGGATGATGCGGTTTCGCTGCCAACAATATTGAAGATGTAGGCAATTGGGTAAACACCCCATGTTGCTAACAACAATAGACGCAAGTTAGAAACGCTCTTAGCTACGCCTTCTGGCTGACGATCAAGTGACTTGCCAAGCTCTACGAATAGGATGTAAAGGATGTAGAGGAATGGAAGTGTTGAAAGGACACCAAAAAGTACCTGAGTTCCTTGAACAGTTGAAACTTCACCTGGATATCCAAGTGCGATCATTGCAGCAGATGCTGGAACTAGACGAGTCATGAGTGAACGAGAAACTGCAGCAGAAAGTGCTAGTACAGCAATTACTTCTACCAGTAGAAGAGGCACAGTTAATAGCCAATCTACATAGCGGTAAGCCTCGTTAAATGAACCCTGTGCTCCTGAAAGATCAACGACCATATCTTTCGAAGCCTCGGTGAACGAGTTGAAAATTCTCCAGTAGTGATAGCCAGCAATGAATGTAACCATTGATGACACAACAAGAGCGTTGCGGTACTTAGGTAGTACTCGTGACTGTGAAACAAGCGTGTACACAGTACATGCGAGCATTGAGACGAGACCAAGTGAGAATATGCTGTAAACAATATTGTATTGATCTGAATTAAGAGTTACATTCATTAAAAACATCCTCCGTAGGGCGCTTTATTAAACTTCACGGACCAGGCGGCCCATGAACTCAAGCTTTGGTGCTGTCCTCGAGGAACCTCACCCACACTTGATGGTAAAGTGTGCTCCTTTTCGGAGAGTTTTGCACGAGTTTCGGGGGGTTACTTTTGAGTTTTTTTTCACATCACGCTTAATTCCTAGAGAAATTTGCTCAATCTGTAGAGTTGAAGCGCGTAAGGTTGACCCTATGAAAGAAAGTGGTATCGCGACACAACCAGAAGCGATTACTCCCCCACCTAAGTTGCGTGGATGGTTTCATCTTGCGGCCACACCAGCAGTCATCATTGCCTCGCTTGTTCTTTTTATTCTTAGCAAAGAGTCGCTGAAATTTTCAGTTGCACTTTACTCACTCACCGCCATCACCCTTTTTAGCGTTTCAGCTATTTATCATCGAGTGCCCTGGTCACCGGCGAAGAAGAAAATCTGGCGCCGATGGGATCACGCAAATATTAATTTACTTATTGCAGGCTCTTACACACCGTTTGCGATGACGCTGTTAGAAGGACGAGATCGCACAATCTGTCTAAGCGTTGTCTGGATCGGTGCACTTACCGGGGTTGCGATGCGAATTTTCTGGGTGGGTGCACCTCGCTGGCTCTACGTTCTCAATTATCTAGCCCTTGGTTGGGTCGCCGTTTTTTATACCCCGCAGATCTATAAAGAGGGTGGACTCTGGGTTCTGATCCCGATTCTGGTTGGGGGTCTGCTCTATTCAGTGGGAGCCATTTTTTATGCGCTCAAGAAACCTGGCGCACATGCTAAGTACTTTGGCTTCCACGAGTTATTTCACGTATTAGTACTCGCAGCATGGATTTCTCAATATTTAGCAATTTCCTTCGCAATTTATCGCCATTGAGATTTGCTCACCTTAAATTTAACTGACGTAGGGTGAGTAAATCCCCCTCTGGGGTTGAAATCGCACCGCTTACCAACGCGCCCTGACCACAACTGACCACTTTTGGAGAAGGCTACCTGTGCCCTATTCTAAGCCCATGGCAAACGAGAAAAACACATTTTTAAATTGGGTTGGCTTCAAAGAGAGCGAAAGTACCTCCCAAAATTCGGTGGAGCGCATCCGCGAACTCGAATCTCAATTAGCCGATTTGCGTTCTAGGCGCGATATCACTTCACTCAGTAAAGAAGAATTCGAAATCCTGGCGACCGAAACGGCCATGGCGATGATTAAATCTGCCCAGGCTCGTGAGCAAAAATCTTTCTCAGCATCAGAGCGCATTGTTAATGAAGCAGCTAAGACCGCACGTGATGCACTCGATGGCGCTGAATCCAAAGCTCGTATTCTCCTCAGTGGCGCTGAGACCCGGGGACGAAAGTACCTATCTGCCGCCGAAAGTGAAGCCGAAGAAATTATTAGCAAAGCAGCATCTGATGCAGATGCCGTTTTTGATGAGAAGCGACGTGAAGGTGCAGCACTCGCTCTTGTGGCTCGCCAAGAGGCAGAACGTTTGATTTCCGATGCTCAAGGTGAAGTCATTGAATATCGTCAGTGGCTGACCCAAGTCATGTCAGAGGCAGAGCGACTCAATCGAATTCAAACACAATCTCTGCAGGCGGCTGAGACTGCTATCGCACAAGGGCGCTCTTCGCTGGCTGTGGCTTTTGGTCGACTCCATGATTTACAGAAAAAAGTCTCAGAAAATCGAAGAGCAGACGGTGGGCTGATTGAAAGTACGCCAAAGAAAGTTGTTAGCCAGCGGACTAACCCAGCACTCGAGGCTCCGAAGTTAAAATCTGCGCCAAAGAAAAGTGCTAAGAAATCTCCCGCTAAGCGACGTTAATTCCTGATGGTTGCCAAACGCGGTATCCAATACATCCCTGCAATAGATGGCCTGCGCGCAATTGCAGTTATTGCCGTTATTTTCTATCACTTGGGTTTCTTCTGGATTCCAGGTGGATTCCTGGGTGTTGATCTATTCTTTGTAATTTCCGGTTATGTAATTACTCGATTATTACTTGATTCAATTGCACGCAGTGGTGGATTAGATCTTCGTGGCTTTTACAAAGCGAGAGCAAGACGATTATTACCGCCAATGATTTTTATGATTCTTGTAACTGGGCTCTACATTTCAATCTGGGCACAAGATTCGATTAAGCGCTTCCTCATTGACACACCATTTGCGCTATCGGGCTCTATCAATTGGTGGCTGGTAGCTCGAGAGCAGGATTATTTCGAAGCTATTGGCCGACCGCCTTTACTTCAACACACGTGGTCACTTGCTGTCGAAGCGCAGTTCTACCTTGTTTGGCCACTCATTCTTCTACTTATTCTCAAGCGCTTTGGCAAGAAAGTTATTCCGTTAGCGGCGCTCACCATTGCACTGGTATCGGGTGTCATTCTCTTCTACGTTTCACTTCAACTAGATGCTTCAAGTGATATCAGCCATATTTACTTTGGCACTGACACTCATAGTATTGGGCTCTTTTTAGGCGCAGCTCTTGCAGTGAGTTGGATTCCACAGAACTTTAGTGAGGCAGTATCGAAACGTGCACAAAATTTTATTGATTTAATCGGCATTTTCGGTTTAGTCGGAATTCTTGCCTCATTTTTACTTATCGATGAATCAAATCCTACTCTATATAAAATCGCATTTCCATTAGCAGCGATTTTTGGGACAGCTATCGTTACTTCAATTGTTCATCCGGTATCTCGCTTTGCACCAATTCTACAAAGTAGAGTTCTGCTGTGGATTGGAGAACGCTCCTATGCAATCTATCTCTGGCATTGGGTAGTTTTCCAAATCACAAGACCTCGAGTTGATATCGACGGTCAAGACTGGGCGCTAATTGCACTTCGAATTTTAGTTGTTTTAGCACTAGCCGATATCTCGCTACGGTTAGTTGAACTACCGATACGAAGTGGTTCGGTTGATTACTGGTTTAAGGGAATGAAATATCGCACTCCCAAGGTGAGAAAACGTCAGCAGATTTCAGTGATCGCCTCTTTTGCCGTACTTTCACTTTTGCTAACAACACTTTCGGTTAATGCAATTGTTTCGAGTTCACGCGACCTGCAAAAGATAAAGGATTCACTCTCCTTTTCCGAACCAATAACGCCTATCCAAAATGACATCAACGTCGATCCAGAAAATCGAATTTGGCTTACTGGCGACTCAGTTATCTTGGGAATCCGGGTAGCACTCTCGGAGATTAAACCCGTAACACTGGTCAATGCCAGAGTTGGACGGGCAGCACCAGAACTTCTCTCTGAAATGTCTAACGATATTGCAAACGCGTCTGGTTTCACCTTGGTCTTTAATCTTGGAAATAATGATTCATTAGAAGAAGAGACAGTGAGAGCAATTCTGGAGCTAGTGAAGTCCAATCCGAGAGTGATCGTAGTCAATACCGCAGTGCCTCGACCATATCGGGATTCAAATAATGAACTCTTAAGCCAACTTGTTCTTGAATATTCAAATATGCGCCTTGTTGACTGGAACGCGTTATCAGAAAGTCACCCGGAATACTTTGCACCGGATGGAGTGCACCTAGTACCCACCGGTGTCAGCGCCTATGTTGCAGCAATTGCTGCCCAACTTTAAATTTAAAAATAAAAAACCCGCACCTTGTGGGTGCGGGTTTTTTATAGAATTTCTTTATTCAAAAACACCCTTAAATCCAAAGGCATTTCCAATTGCAACTTGACCATCAGAGTAGATAGACGAGACTCTAAATGAAGTCTCACCGTCTGTTGCACTCTTGCTGAAATCTGCAGAAAGTTGTCCCGCTGGAACTTCTGATTTCACGGTCCACTCTCCACGGTTTACGCGAAGTTCAACTGTGTAGCCAGTAAGTCCATCAACTGCAGTTGGAGCTTTCCAACTAATTGTCATCACTGACTGAGCTGAATCTTTCCAATTTCCAATTGCACGAGGACCTTCAATATCTGTAACCGGTGCAGATGTTGCTTGCGCCGTTGCCGTTGGTTCCGCAGAAGCAGTTGGCTCGGCCGACATCGTTGGCGCAGCTGTTGCACTAGGGGTTGGTCGGGCTGTCGAATCTTGGCTATCTGGGCGAGTTAAAACAATTGCTGCTAAAACTACGATACCCACGATAATTGCGACCAATACCTTGCCTGATGCACCCTGTTTTGGCGCAGAAGATGGCTTTGATGAGTTCGATGTTTTTGCAGCAGGTGTAACACTTTTATTTACAGGTTTTGGAGTGGATGTGACATCCACCGGTCCAGCGCCAAGAGCCGATGGCACTGGTGGAATGACAAGTGGAGACGCTGATGCAGCGCGCGACTTAGTCGCTGACTTCTTGACTACACGCTTCTTAGTTGCGGCTTTCTTTACTGGTGATTTCTTTACTGGTGATTTCTTCGCAGTTGATTTCTTGACTACACGCTTCTTGGCAACTGCCTTCTTGGTCGCAGACTTTTTAGCAGGTGACTTCTTCGCAGCTGACTTCTTCGCAGCTGACTTCTTCACAACACGCTTTTTGGCGACAGCTTTCTTCGCTGGTGCCTTCTTTGCTGGTGCCTTCTTTGCTGGTGCCTTCTTTGCTGGTGCCTTCTTGGCAGCAGGCTTTTTCTTTACGGCCACAGTGACTCCTTAGATTAATACTTGATTCGGATAGTTAAAGTTTAGCCTAGCCCTGCCAAAATATTTCTTACATGCGGTGCGATTGCTCGAAGAGCCTTACCTCGATGACTCAGCGAGTCCTTTAATTCCGGGTTCATCTGGGCGCTTGAGATTAAATGTCCATCTGGTTGGAAAATTGGATCGTAGCCAAATCCATTCTCACCCACTGGGTGATCAAGGAGTTGACCGTAAAAACGGCCCTCTTCACAATGACTTGTCCCATCAGGAAGTGCGATCGCAGCTACACAAATAAAATATGCACCTCGGTCATCGCCACGAAAGTCCTTCATCTGATCTAGAACTTTAAGCAGATTCGCATGATCATCTCCGTGCGCCCCTGCCCATCGAGCGGAGAAAATTCCTGGATCTCCCCCGAGGGCGGCAACACATAATCCACTGTCATCTGCAATCGCGGCTAAACCTGTAGCAGCACTCATTTGTCTAGCTTTTAATAAAGCATTCTCCTCGAAGGTGCTTCCTGTTTCATCAACATCAGCTAGATCAGGAAATTGATCGAGGCCAATAAGTTCTATCTCACCCGGAGCGATTTCCTCAAGGATGCGTCGAAACTCCTCGACCTTCCCGGGATTTCGAGTGGCAAGTAAGAGCTTATGCATGTGGCTATTTTTCGAGTGCGTTTTTTTGTAACTCAGTTAAATTTACGCAGCCAGCAAGGGCTAAATCTAAAAGTGAATCCAGAAGTCCGCGATCAAATGGAGCTCCTTCCGCAGTTCCTTGAACTTCAATAAATCTTCCATCACCACTGCAGACCACATTCATATCTGTCTCGGCGCGAACATCCTCTTCATAGCAAAGATCGAGCATTGGTACTCCGTCGATGATTCCAACACTCACCGCAGCAACAGAATCAGAAAGTGGTTTTGCACCTGCCTTAATGTGTCCCTGCTTCTGTGCCCAACTAATCGCATCGGCGAGTGCAACATATGCGCCGGTAATTGCAGCCGTTCTGGTGCCACCATCTGCCTGCAAAACATCACAGTCAATAACAATTGTATTTTCACCGAGCTGTGCAACATCAACAATGCCGCGAAGTGATCGACCAATCAAACGTGAAATTTCTTGTGTACGCCCACCAAGTTTTCCTTTTACTGATTCGCGATCAGAGCGAGTGTGAGTGGCACGCGGCAACATTGAATACTCTGACGTTACCCAACCCTTTCCAGAATCCTTGAGCCAACGCGGAACTCCTGGAGTGAAAGATGCCACGCAGAGAACTCGAGTCTTTCCAAACTCAACTAGCACTGAACCTTCGGCATGATCTAACCATCCGCGAGTAATTTTAATTTCGCGTAGATCATTGTCATTTCTTCCATCGATGCGTGCCATGTTTTCCTCTTTTATCGTGATTGTGAGTGTTATAGATCTTGATGTGTAACGTGACCGACTTCTGGGCCAAGGAATCGACGAGCCAGTGATTCGAAGCTTTTCGCATCTCCGGTTGCTAAGAATCTATGTTCAGCCGGGCCTTCTGATGCCCTTCGCAATTGATCGGTTTCGACGAGCGTTCGATAAAGGTCTTTTGCCGTCTCTTCCGCGCTAGAAACCAATGAGACTGAATTTCCAACCACATATGAAATAACACCGGTCAGAAGTGGGTAGTGGGTACATCCCAGCACCAAAGTATCAACATCGGCATCGATAATCGGCTGCAGATATGTTCGAGCGATTTCTGTAATTTCTGGACCCGAAGTTTCACCACGTTCTACAAATTCCACAAAACGTGGGCAAGCGACACCTGTAATCGCCAATTGAGGAGCGGCAGCAAATGCATCTAGATAAGCACGTGATTCAATCGTCGTTGCCGTCCCGATTACTCCAATACGCCCTGTTCGGGTGGCCGCAACTGCACGTCTGACAGCTGGTTGGATCACTTCGATCACTGGGATGGAATATCGCTCACGTGCATCACGCAACATGGCAGCACTTGCAGTGTTACATGCGATGACCACTGCTTTAACGCCTTGATCAACTAAAAAATCAATTGTCTCAAGTGAAAAATCTCGGACCTCAGCCAGTGGGCGTGGCCCGTATGGCCCGCGGGCAGTATCACCAATATATATTGTTGATTCGTTTGGAAGTTGATCAAGAATTGCACGAGCAACTGTTAAACCGCCAACTCCAGAATCAAAGATGCCGATTGGTGCCGAACTCATGCCCAAAGAGTACCGTCTAAATCCTCTGTTGCTTGATCTACATTCGAACCATAAATCCCGGTTGAGAGATATTTCCAACCACCATCGCAGACAATAAAGGCGATATCAGCACTTTTCCCATCTCGGATGGCTTCGTTACCTAGTGCAATTGCTGCGTGCAAAATCGCTCCGGTTGAGATTCCCGCAAAAATTCCTTCGACCTCAAGTAATTCACGAACGCGACGTACAGAATCTTCTGCACCTACCGAAAATCTGCGAGTCAGAACAGCGGCATCATAAAGTTCTGGCACAAATCCTTCATCAATATTTCTTAAACCATAAACAACTTCACCGTAACGCGGTTCCGCTGCAATGATCGCAATATCAGGATTCTTTTCACGAAGGTATCGACCTGCACCCATTAGGGTTCCGGTAGTTCCAAGTCCAGCAACGAAGTGCGTGACTGTTGGCAAATCTTCAAAAATTTCTGGCCCAGTCGAGTTGTAGTGGGCAGCAGTATTTGCTGGATTTCCATATTGATAGAGAAAGACCCACTCAGGATTTTGAGCAGCCAATTCCTTAGCAACACGTACTGCTTCATTTGATCCACCTGCTGCTGGTGATGAAATTATCTTTGCGCCCCACATCTCCAAAAGTTGTCGGCGCTCTGGACTTGTATTTTCTGGCATAACGCAGATAAGTGAATACCCACGAACCTTTGCTGCCATCGCGAGCGAGATTCCGGTATTGCCGCTCGTTGGCTCAAGGATGGTTGCGCCAGGTTTCAGCGCCCCACTTTTTTCAGCAGCATCTAACATCGAGAGCGCTGTGCGATCTTTAATCGAACCAGTTGGATTTCGATCTTCCATCTTTGCCCAAAGTCTTACGGTGGGAGAGGGAGATAATTTTGGTAAACCGATGAGCGGGGTGTGGCCCACTGAGTCAGCTAAAGAATCAAAACGAGCCATGCTTAACCGCCAGCGACAGCAGGAAGAATTGTTACAGAATCACCATCTTTGACAGGAGTGTCGAGGCTACCTAAAAATCTCGCATCTTCATCGTTTACATAAACGTTGATGAAACGTCGGAGTGCGCCATCTTCAAGTAAGCGCTCAGCTAAACCGGGATAAGAGTTATCAAGATCAGCAATCAACGAAGATAAATTTGTGCCCTCAGCCTGAACACTTTTTTGATCTTTTGTGTACGGGCGAAGAATTGTGGGGATACGGACTTCGATACTCATAGCGCTAATTATGTCTAAGAAATCGATTATTCGGTAATTGAAACCTCTTCTTCGCCTACTTCGCCATCAATAATGCGAAATGAGCGAAATTCAATTGCAGGTGCAATCTCTTCGCGACTTGAGACAAGCACATAATGAGCACCTGGTTCGCCTGCATAGGCAATATCAGTTCGTGATGGATATGCCTGGGTCTCAGTATGGGAATGATAGATAACAACAATCTCTTCATCATTGTCATCAACTTCACGATAAAGCGCTAAAAGATCTTTCGGTTCAAACTCGTAGAAAGTTGGGCTATGGGCAGCATTAACCATTGGCTTAAGGCGCGCAGCTTTCCCAGAACCAATTGGACCAAGGATTGCTCCACAACATTCATCTGGATACTCGCGACGAGACTGTTCAACAATCGCGTCAACAAATTCACGAGAAATCTCAAGCATGGAGTAATAGTACAGGTCCAACTGCATGAAACTACGAGTCGATTTCATCCATCAGCGCAGATAGCAAAGATTCTTGGATCCAACCAAGCCATGAGTAAACCCCGTAAACACCTCTTAAGGGATCATCTGGGGAAAGCAACTCCAACTCTTCTGATGTTCGTGACTCGACTTTCAATCGAACACCCAGAGCTAATCGAATATCGTTTATTCCACCAAGCCAAAAATTTGCATTCTCATGATCAAGATCGACGATTCCGTCTACTGCACTCTTGAGATACATACGCATCGACATCGCATGTGCTTGTTTTTTACTTCGTAGTGTCGATTCTGTATATCGTCGAAACTCGCTTGCATCTACTTCATCCGAATACGCATTAGGTAAAAGTCTTCGCAGCACTTCGTCATCAGGAGGCGAGTCATGAGAAGTAATCCCAATCATCGCTGCAATCGGGTCATCCTGTGCATGGTCGCTACGTTCGGCCAATAACTCAATAAGTTGCTCGATTAGGTTGAGTAGTACATCTCGCTCACTTTCACCAAACTCAGCAACATAGGAATTTTCACCGTGGCGATGAAATCCTGGATCTTCGCTCATAAACTTTCATCTCCACGTTGCAAGGTGGCCCAGAGCCCATATTCGTGGAGCCGAGAGACATCGCGTTCCATCTCTTCTCGAGTTCCGGTTGAAACCAAAGCCTTACCTTCGGTATGCACCTTCATCATAAGTTCGTGTGCCTTTTCGCGCGAATATCCAAAAAGTTCCATCAATACATAGGTTACATATGTCATGAGATTTACTGGATCGTCCCAAACAATTGTTACCCAAGGTGAATTGGATGAGAAAATTGCACTGATCTCTTCTTCAAGTTTTGTTGTCGTTTTGACCATAATTTCTCCCATCCGTTTTTTGCAAAGCGGTAGTTACCGGTAAATAATCGAAAATGGTGAGCTAAGAAGTGGTGGCCAATTGGCATCGCCATTAATTGAAATACGATACGCAACGATTGATTTCACTTGGGCTCCAACGTTAATCGAGAACGCTCCTTGGGCATCAGTTAGTGCAACAGCACCGATCGCCTTACCGGCAGTATTTACAAGTTGAACTTCTACATCGGCCACACGAGGTAGTACAAATCCTGAGATTGTAAATGTGCTACCAGCCTTCACCGATGTTGGCGGTGATGCGATGAGATTTCTCAAAATCTTAACCGAGAGTGGCTTTGTCTTTGATCCTTCTCGTTCCCAAGTGGGCTGGGTAATCACTTGGAGTGATGTCGCTTTTCCGAGCAGCATTGGAATTGAATACTTTCCATCAAATCCTGTTATACCCGTTGTGAGAACTCTTGTAGTGCCATCTAAATAAGTCGCTACAACTTCAAATGCTAGATCAGAGACCGGTGTCTTATCTTTGAGGGTAATTAACCCGGAAATCGTAATTGGATTTCCATAGGTGACTTCTGGAGCCGAAAGTAACGCTGAAGATTCCAGTGGTGCTGGAGCGATAGATTTTGCAACATCTCGGATAGCAACCATAGCGAGAGGTTCTTCTTGGCCAATCACCCACTGCGCAAGGCCACCCAATTTATATTTTGCAACAAGTTGGGCTCTTACCGAAAAACTCTGTGCATTTTGATACCACGCTGTGCGGCTGGCAGTACATGTTGTTGAAAGCCCACTAGAGGTGGTCCCGGTGTATTCACGTTTATAAGAAAATGTTAACTCTTCAAATTTACTGTCATATGTTGGAACTGCTCCGTATGTGGCCGCAATGCTTGTCCCATCGCGCATCAGGAATGCACCTGCGCGTGCAGAGGGTTTGATGACAGCGGCAAGATTAGCTGGACAGATACCTTGAACGGCTGTGACCCAATCTTTTCCATAACCCGGAAGTCCGACAAATACTTTTGATGGCGGCATAATCGAAATCGCATACTTAACAGTTTTCTCGACCCACGTTATTGGGCCAATCGGACCTGGCCGAGATACTGAATAATCGTAAGTCATGATTCGAAGTCGATCTATATGCGGTGCGATCTGCGCCCAGGCATATACGAAATATCCTTTCTGTGCTTCGGCAGGATTATAAAGATAGGGAGTTGAAACTGACAAGATTTTATTCTTTGAATGCAATACCGCACTTAACTCTTTTATAAATAAAACCCAATTCGGCGCTGTTGCTTTCCAGCTACTGCTTGGGTCAATAAAAGCAAACCCTTCAAAATCAAGATCAATGCCATCGTAATTCTGTGATTCAACTGCACCAACAATCACATCAATTACTTGTTTACGTGAAGCACTCTTAGATAAAAGATTTGCTAAAACTAATTTATCTGTGCCATCTGTAATTGTGGGAATAATTTTCATATTTGCTGCACGCAAGGCTGTGAGTGGCTCGACCATCGGAACGCTTGGGTTGGCCGGACTATAAACATCTCTTACTGATGCTTTTTTAGTATTTGCATTAAATTTTAAGGTGTACCAGAACGGCATAATTTCACTAATGAGATCTGCGTTTGTAAGAACAGCAGGGAGATACGTTTTCATACTGTAATAAGGAAGCCAGCCCGTCAAAATTTTTCGTGGCGGATTCTCGGCTACCGCTGACTCAATTGAGTGAAGTGGCGTGAGTAGCAGGATGAGTGCAGCTACAAGTGCAATTGAACGCGAAAGTCGACGCTTCATTCCGATTCTTTTTTGCGAGGAAGGGCTGCGTAGATCTCTTTACACACTGGGCAAATTGGGTATTTTTCTGGATCCCGCGAGGGAACCCACTTCTTGCCACAGAGCGCACGAACTGCTTTTCCGGTGACGGCAGATTCGACGACCTTATCTTTCTTAATGTAATGAGCGAAGCGATCGTGACTTCCTTCGTCATCTTCAACTTCTGGGCGGGTCAAAAGATCAGTATCACCTTCGAGTGATAGTCCTCGATCCCCGCGTGAAAACAAACCCATGTACGAAAGGATACTGGCAGCAGATACAATTTCGTGATGAAGGACCTACTGCGTACGCAGGATTTATCTCGCAACGATGTGGAGATGCTCCTTACGACTGCCAGCGAATTTGCTGCCAATCCTTTGCGATCCACCGATGCGCTGGCACACAAGAGCGTGGCGATTTTTATGACGAAGCCTTCTACCCGTACTCGTCTAGCCTCTGAGACCGCCGTCACACATTTAGGTGGAACTCCAATATTTATTCGCGGTGACGAATTACAACTTGGACGCGGAGAAACAATTGCAGACACTGCGCGAATTATTAGTGGTTACTGCTCTGCACTCATTGTTCGGACTTTTGCGCAAGCAGATGTAAATGAACTTGGTGCACATGCATCTATTCCAGTAATTAATGCACTCACCGATGATGATCATCCAACACAGTTGTTGGCAGATTGGCTAACGATTCGCGAGAATTTTGGAACTGACATTAGCGGTAGAAAATTTGTCTACCTTGGTGATGGAAACAATATGTCGCATGCATGGTTGACGATGGGTGCGATTATGGGTGCACATGTTGTTGTCGCGACTCCTACTGGGTCATGGGCTCCCGATGAAGCGGTGGTCGCGCAAGCAAAGAAAATTGCATTAACAACTGGTGCAACAATTGAAGTCACCAACGATCCGCATGCAGCGGCAAAAGATGCAAGTGTTCTCTACACAGATGTGTGGATGTCTATGGGTGATCCAGAGCAAGAGCGCGTTGAGAAAATGAAAGCGTTAACTCCATTTGCGGTTACGGGTGAGTTAATGGATATGACCGCGTCGGATTCAATCTTTATGCACTGCCTTCCTGCCCATCGCGGAGAAGAAGTGGCCGCTGAAGTCATTGATGGCCCGAAATCAGTGATCTGGCGCGAGGCATTTCATCGTAGAACCACAATTCAGGCGATTTTGTATCACAGTTCACGTGGTGAACTAAGGGGTAACTAAGTACCATTCACCCATGTTGGTCTCAGTCCCAAAAGAAATTCGTGATGGCGAAAAGCGCATCGCACTTGTCCCAGACATTATAAGCAAATTAACTCGCTTAGGTCTCGAAGTTCAGATCGAATCTGGAGCAGGTGCTCATGCACAAGCGACAGATGAACTCTTTAAGGCAGCCGGTGCAACCGTTGTTAATGGTGATGTGCTCAAGAACGCTGACGTTGTTCTTTCAGTGAGCGCGTTGACTCCGGCTCAAATATCAACCCTTAAAAAAGGCGCAATCACAATTTCATTCCTCTCTATTGTTACTCAGCGAGAGTCAATTGAGGCAGCAAAGACTGCTGGTGTAACAGCGTTCTCACTCGAACTTGTCCCTCGTATTTCACGCGCACAATCAATGGATGCCCTTACTTCGCAGGCACTCTGTGCTGGATATCGCGCCTCACTTGTTGGCGCAGAGCTTTCACCTCGATTCTTCCCTATGTTAATGACAGCGGCCGGAACCGTGACACCTGCACAAGTGTTGGTACTCGGCGCCGGAGTTGCGGGATTGCAAGCCATTGCAACTGCGCGCAGATTAGGTGCAGTTGTTTCAGCATATGACGTGCGTCCATCTTCAGCTGATGAAGTTAAATCAATGGGTGCCACATTCATCGAACTTGAGTTGGAATCACTCGAAGGTGCCGGTGGATATGCACGTGAGATGACAGAAGAGAGAGCGGCAAAGCAACGCGAACTGCTCACTCCTTATATTGCGAAGTCACATGTTGTTATTACTACCGCTGCAGTTCCGGGCCGTACGGCCCCACGATTGATGACTGCTGCGATGGTTGATGCCATGCAAGAGGGCACTGTAATTATTGATCTTGCCGCTGAGACTGGTGGAAACGTAGAAGGCGCAAAGCCGGGTGAAATTGTTACCACGTCGAAGGGCGTTCGTATTTGGGGTGGAAAAGATGTACCAAGCCAACTCCCATTCCATGCTTCATTTTTATACTCGCGAAATGTCGTTAATTTGTTAACGCTCCTCACTAAGGCTGCAACCGATGAATCGCCACTGGCCTTCGATATTAATTTCGAAGACGAAATCATTGATGGTTCAGCAGTAACACATGCAGGTGTCGATCGAAAGGCAGGTAAGTAACGTGGAAGCGCAAAATCTAAGTGCACTGACTCCCATTGCAGTTATTTCGATTTTTACCCTTGCAGTATTTGTGGGCTTTGAGGTTGTCTCTAAGGTCTCATCAACTCTACACACACCATTAATGTCGGGTGCAAATGCAATTCACGGCGTGATCTTGGTCGGCGCAATTATTGTCTGTTCACATGCAACCACTGATTTAGAACTAATTCTCTCATTGGTTGCGATAGTCCTAGCCACAATTAATATGATCGGCGGATTTTTGGTCACCGACCGTATGTTGGAAATGTTTAAGGGTAAGAAAGGGGCCGACAAATGAGCGATTTTATCTATGACCTCATAGGTCTATTTGCCGGCGCACTCTTCATCCTTGCACTCAAGGGTCTTTCGCATCCAAGAACTGCTCGACGTGGAAATCTGCTCGGCGCACTGGGTGCCGGAATTGCCACCGTTGTCGTCTTTTTCCATGGCGAGATTAAAAATCTTTGGTGGATTCTTGGTGCAATTGCAGTCGGAACAATTATTGGTGTTCCAGCTGCACGCAAAGTTCAGATGACACAAATGCCTCAACTCGTTGCACTATTTAATGGTGTGGGTGGTGGCGCTGCAGCGCTTGTCGCAATCGTGGAGTACCTAACTCTTGGTGACACTGCAACAACGGCAATCGTGATCTTTACCGTATTTACAGTTGTCGTTGGTTGCGTCTCCTTCAGCGGATCGATCGTTACCTTCTTAAAGCTGCAAGAGTTGATGACTACTCGCCCAGTTGTTTTCCCTGGTGGACGCGTTGTTATTGCGGGTACTCTCGCAGCAACACTCGGTTCATCGGTATGGGTTGTGATTGAACTTGGCACATCACCGCTGTTGATATTGGCTGGACTTTCACTCTTGTTCGGAGTTCTCTTTGTACTTCCAGTTGGTGGTGCAGATGTTCCGATTGTGATCTCACTGCTCAACGCATTTACCGGCCTGACTGTTGCGGCAAGTGGATACGTTTTGAATTCAACTCTACTAATTATTGCCGGAACTCTCGTTGGGGCATCTGGAACGATCTTGACTCGTCTAATGGCAGAGGCGATGGGACGTTCACTCTTTGGAACTCTCTTCGGTGCATTTACCGCTAAGCCACAAGATACAAGTGGAGTCGTTGAAGATCGTCCAGTACGAAGTGGCTCTGCTGATGATGTTGCGATTTTGTTGAACTATGCGCGTCGTGTTGTGATCGTGCCAGGATTTGGATTGGCGGTTGCGCAAGCACAACACACAGTTCGCGAGTTAGCCGATCTACTTATATCAAAGGGTGTTGAAGTTGCATATGGTGTTCACCCTGTTGCAGGTCGCATGCCAGGACATATGAACGTACTTCTTGCAGAAGCTAACGTCCCTTATGATCAATTGGTCGAAATGGAAGATATAAATCCAACATTTAGCCAGACTGATGTTGCAATTGTGATTGGTGCAAACGATGTTGTAAATCCGGCTGCCCAAACTTCTCCGGGTTGCCCAATTTATGGAATGCCAATTTTGGAAGTTGCTAACGCAGCCAACATCATCTTCTTAAAGCGTTCGATGCGCCCCGGTTTTGCTGGTATCGAAAATGAGCTTCTCTATGACCCAAAGACGATGTTGCTCTTTGGCGATGCTAAAGCTTCGTTAACCAAGGTCATTTCTGCGCTCAAAGCACAGTAAGTCAGCCACTCCTTCGAGTTGCAGGTAGTTGAAAGTTCAATTAACCTGAGACTCTAACCAAAGGAGCCACAATGCCTGCCGTAACCGTTTCTGATATCACCGTTCTTTCGCGCATCCCACTTACACCGGGTGCCACTGCGAAAAAGGTAAAGAGCATCACAACAGCGCCGCAAGGTTTTGAGGGTGAAGGGTTTCCGGTCCGTCGCGCATTTGCTGGCGTTGATTTAGCAGTGCTCGATCCGTTTATTCATCTCGATCAAATGGGTGAAGTTGAGTACGCGCCAGGTGAACCAAAGGGAACTCCGTGGCACCCGCATCGTGGTTTTGAAACAGTTACATACATTATTGATGGAATTTTCGATCATCAAGATTCAAATGGTGGTGGTGGCAGAATTTCAAACGGTGACACACAGTGGATGACTGCTGGCGGTGGAGTTTTGCATATCGAAACCCCCCCAGAAAGTTTGGTAATGAGTGGTGGGCTTTTTCACGGATTCCAACTGTGGGTAAATCTCCCTGCCGCTAAAAAGTGGTCACCTCCTGCCTACCAAGATGTTCGCGCAAATGATGTCGCACTAGTTGCATCTCATGATGGCGGTGCGTTAATTCGAATTATCGCTGGTGAACTTGGTGGTTACGTCGGCCCCGGCACAACCCAAACTCCTATTACTTTAATTCACGCAACTGTTGCACCTGGTGCTGAGATTCGTCTGCCATGGCGCCGCGATTACAACGCACTTGTCTACACAATGGCTGGCGATGGATTTGTTGGTGGCACTTCACAACCAATTACAATGGGCCAGCTTGCAGTCTTTGGCGAAGGCGATGAGATCGTGGTTCGCGCTGCGCAACATCAAGATTCTCGTTCACCAAACCTCGAGCTTTTCATTCTCGGTGGCCAGCCAATTAAAGAACCAGTCGCATGGATGGGGCCCTTTGTAATGAATACAAAGAGTGAGGTACTGCAGGCATTTGAAGATTTCCAAAAGGGGCTACTGGGTTCAATTCCAGCAACTTATAAGGAAGATGCAAAGCCAAAAGCGCCAATTAAACGCACAGATAAGCTCTCGGGAGACGTGGCTGCTGGTGATTCTGCTGGTGATTCTGCTGGTGAAGTTCTCGATGTTCATGGTGCGCCAACGCAGTTGCAAGAATCTGGGGATAACTAACCCTTTCCCAACTTTTCTGTCAGTGGCTGGCTGCACTATCACCCCATGCGCTCAGAATCCGAATTAATTAAGGACACGGTGATTTCTGAGCTCCTGCGCGCAACTCCTGGCATTGAAACTTTAGCCAAACTTGTCGAGATTGATCCAGCAGATCTCTCTGCATCTGCGCGCGTTGATTATCTCTCCGCGCTTGAGCGCCAAAGCAGTTGGTTGCAAGCCTGCCTACAACGCGCGATTGTTGCTGTTGCCGGTATTGAGGCAAGTAAAGCGACTGGACCTTTTGCAAGTATTGACGACGCAGAGCGTGAAGATATTTCAAGTGCTCTGCGATTATCGGCAGGAACGGCACAACTTCGAATTGATGTCGCAAGAACGCTCGTCAACCATCTTCCTAATGTCTGCTCAGCGCTTGCAACTGGAGATCTCTCGGCGGCCCACGCAACGGTAATTGCAAGAGAGAGTGCGGCTGCGATTAGAGATGGTTTAAGTGAGTTTGCGATCTTCTCGATTGAAGAACGCGCCATTGCATATGCAGAATTTCATACTCCTGCTCAGGTGGCTGCTCAGGTGCGAACAGTAATCGCGAAGTTTGCTCCTGAAACATTCGAAGATGTTGCTGAGAAGGCTCGCGATACTCGCCGCGTTAATTGTTATAACGATGCCGATGGCATGTCCACCGTCGTTGCAATCTTGCCGGCAGTTGATGCACAAATGGTGATGAAGGCGATCGAAGCATTTATTCTTAAGGGTGATGCAGCAGATCGGGCTCGGGCGGCTGGTCACACAAATGGCGCTGGTCACCAAACACATGCTGATCACGTCCGCGACGCCAAATCCACGGTTAGCACTGATCACGTCCGCGACGCCAAATCCACGGTTAGCACTGATAACGGAACAACTGGCAATTCCGCGACTGGCAATTCCGCAACTGGCAATTCCGCAACTGGCGCTAAAGAAAATCTAGATGACTTCGAAGCCGGAATCTTCCGTCGAAGTGCAGAGATGAAGCGGGCCGATGCACTTTCAGCAATCTGTGCTTTTGCACTCGCTGCAAGTACGCAAGATATTGCAGCGCATCGACGGCCAATAACAATTAGTGTGACAATTGATTTACCTACCCTGCTTGGATTGCGTGAAAATCCTGGGCAACTTGCCGGATATGGAGCAATTCCCGCTTCAGTTGCTCGAGCGCTGGCAAGTGATGGAAAATGGAAAAGATTTATCACTGATCCCGAAACTGGCGTGCTGCTTGATTACGGCAGGCAAACATATGAACCACCGCAAGGGTTAATTGATTTTCTTATTGCCAGAGATCGCACCTGTCGATTCCCTGGATGTCGAAAATCTGCAGCGCTCTCTGATTTAGATCACGCTCAGAGTTGGGAAGATGGCGGTGAAACTTCTCTCGAAAATCTTGGAGCACTCTGTCGTCGACATCATCAACTAAAAACGCATGCGGGATGGAAGATTCAATCGCGTGCCGATGGATCCTGTACATGGACCTCTCCTCTGGGCAAGATTTATCAAACTCCAGCACGCTCTATGTTGGAGGCAAGTTAGCTTTTTGCGAATAACTAACTTTGCATGATTGCGTTTCTCACATAAGTGCACAATAAAAAATCTTTCTCCAATCACTTTCTCCAGTGAGTTGACGAATGGTTCATCTGAGTTTTGAGCGTAGTTACGCGCAAAGTCGACAGTGAAATCGATCATTACTCGATCTTTATTCGGTAATTAGGCTTTGCTGTGAAGGTTAGAATCCAAGTGTGAACAAGCATGCACAGAAGATAGATAAAGTGATTCTCTATTACGGATTCACTCCTATCGCTGACCCAGATGCAATGCTGCTCTGGCAGAGATCTCTCTGTGAATCGCTGGGGCTAACTGGCCGGATTTTGATTTCGACGCACGGAATCAATGGAACCCTTGGCGGCGAAATGGGCGCTCTGAAGAAATATGTCTCACAGACAAAGAAGTATCGAGGCTTTAGAAAGATTGCTTTCAAGTGGTCTGCTGGAACTGGCCATGACTTCCCGATGCTCTCAGTTCGAGTGCGGCCAGAGCTTGTTAATTTTGGTGATCCAAAGCTGATTGAAGTCGATGAAAATGGAGTCATTGGTGGAGGAACGCATATTCGTCCTGACCAAGTTCATAAACTTGTTAAGGAACGTGGCGATGAAGTGGTCTTCTTTGATGCCAGAAATGCTTTTGAAGCCGAAATTGGTAAATTTAAAGGCGCAGTAATCCCTGATGTGAGGCGATCACGAGAATTCATTGAAGAGATTGAAAGCGGAAAGTACGACGATATTAAAGATAGACCTGTCGTTGCTTACTGCACAGGTGGAATTCGTTGTGAAATCCTTTCGGCAGTGATGATCAAGAATGGCTTCAAAGAGGTTTATCAGATCGATGGTGGGATTGTGAAGTATGGAGACGCCTTTGGTGATGATGGTTTCTGGGAAGGCTCACTTTACACATTTGATTCACGGATGAAGTTGGATTTCTCAGACCATACAGAAGTCATCGGTAAGTGTGAGCGCTGTCTTATTCCTGCAAATTACTACCGAAACTGCAACACATCAACGTGTCACCAACTCATTCTTCTCTGTGACCCTTGCGCTGGACTCGATTCAAATTTATCCTGCGTCCATGACCGGAGCAAAGCTCATAGCACCGAACTTATTGGCTAACTTCGATTTATGATTTGGTGGCCCTCAGAAGTTCCTACCCTGTCGCGGGGATTGATTACTCTACGCAAGCCGAATGAAGGCGATATTGAAGCGATCTACCACGGTTGCCAAGATCCACTCATTCCGCAATTCACTGCAATCTCAACTAACTACACAATGGCCCATGCGCTTGATCATGTGCAGCGAGTTGATGCCTCACTTGCAACGCAGCGAGAACTTCCACTGGTTATTGAATACGGCAATGGAGGCGATAGAGAATTTGCTGGGACAATTTCATTTCACTCGCTCAGTATTAAAAATAGCGTAGGAGAGATCGGGTACTGGATTACTTCGAATATGCGCGGTAAAGGTATTTGTACTACCGCCGTTCGCATGCTCACTGATTTTGGCTTTCAAACAATTGGATTTAAGCGCATCGAAGCGCTGGTCGACCGCGAAAATCTCTCCTCACAAAAACTTTTAGAAAATGCTGGGTATGAACGCGAAGGTATTCTCAAGAATAAGATCACTAGGGACGATGGGCGACAAGTAGATATGTTCATCTTCTCAGCACTACCAACAACGTGGGCAGCATCACCTACCTAATCGAGCACCTACCTAATCGAGCACCTGCGTAATCGAGCACCTGCGTATCTTGAGCTATAGATTGGGAATAGAGTAGTAACTATGGAATCTCTTGCACTTACTGTTTCAATTATTCTAGGCCTCATATTAATTAGTGGCCCCCTTGGGATATTCCTTACATCCAACCCAGTATGGAATTGGTCTCTGAAAAACCCAAAGCTCTGGTACTTGCGAAGAATCGTGATTACTACTTTTTCACTTGTTGGATTGGTTGTGGGGTTTCAGGTCTTATTCGCAGGTATTGCATTTACCGTATCTATCATGGTGATGTCAGGAATGGCGCTCAACGTGTTTGTGTTAAAGACTGAATATCAGATTGGTAAATTCAATAAGCGAAAGACACCAGCAACTTTAGATCAGGAATCAGAGTAGACGCTGCAGAAATAAAGAAAATCTGCAGCAGAATAGAGATAGTGGAGGTGCCGGGAATCGAACCCGGGTCCTTCGGAATTAAAATAGGGCTTCTACGGGCGTAGTGTGTTTAACGTTTTCTCAGTTCCGAATCTCATACACACAAGTATTCGACAAACTCATTTGCGAAACTGTTCTCCGACAACGTTCGCAACGCCGTTATCTGGAAAAGCCCTCTAGCGGCGTTAGGTTCCAGATCGAAGGCGCATCTGGACTAACGGATTACAGAGCTTGCTTAGGCAGCAAGTTGTAGATCATCGGCAGTTGTACTGACGATTATTTTTTGCACAGGTTTTTGGTTTACGAGATCATCCTGGCTTCCTCGGCCCGCTTCCCCTATCTCAACAACCAAAGTCGAGACCGTTCACCCCCATGGGTGTGGAAAGCTATTTCCACTATTTAATTGTGCTTCAAGTGTATAGAATGTAGAGGACAAGGTAAAAATTCCCTAGTTTTCTCCGCCCATCTAGACGCAAACCTCCTGATAAAAGTTTCGCGGAAATTGATGTGGGCTACGCAAAGCGGATTGTTGAGCAAGATTACGGCAAATTGTCCTTAGCAGGGAGAGATTGTGCAGGGAGAGATTGTGCAGGGAGAGATTGTGCAGGGAGAGATTGTGCAGGGAGAGATTGTGCAGGGAGAGATTGTGCAGGGAGAGATTGTGCAGG